>Ga0316628_100004027_pt1 | contig 11452 bp, 9 predicted proteins | sample OWC_Aug_M2_C1_D5_FD_207648 | JGI IMG/M metagenome (GOLD analysis project Ga0316628, IMG submission 207648) | Wetland soil microbial communities from Old Woman Creek delta, Ohio, United States - OWC_Aug_M2_C1_D5_C | ecosystem: Environmental > Terrestrial > Soil > Wetlands | place: USA: Ohio... | reverse complement strand
CGAAATTTCAGCTGGGATCACCCCCGAGAAAAACAGGTGGCGGAGAGGCAGGGATTCGAACCCTGGGTGCAGTCATTCAACCGCACAACGGTTTAGCAAACCGCCGCCTTCAGCCGCTCGGCCACCTCTCCGTCGAGCGCAGCCTGGAATGCGAACGGCGCGCCGGCTAAACTCTGCCGTGGCCTCCCAGTGTACTCGAAATCGCGCCATTCCACCAGACCCGGGAAGACTCGTTACGGCTCGAAATTCGGGCCCGTTGTGCCGAGGGCGTATTGACGCCGACAACGACGCGGGCATAAAGTAGTGCAGTTACCCCAAATTCGGGCCCAGACCGGCGACAGGGGTTTTGGCAAGGATGGAATCATGACTCGTAAGAGCAGTTCTCTTGTAGCGGGCGTTCAGGCTGTGTTCGTGTTGCCGTTGCTGGCTTTGACGCTCGGCTGCGCATCACAGGCCACGGCACCCCCTGCAAGGACCGCACCGGGCATTCCGGTGACGGTCGCCCAGGCCGTGCAGAAATCGATCCCGGTGGAGGTCCACGCCATCGGCAACGTGGAAGCCTACTCCACGGTCTCAATCAAGGCTCAAGTGGAGGGCACGATCGAGAAAGCCTACTTCAAGGAAGGCCAGGACGTGAAGCAGGGCGATCTGCTCTTCACGATCGACGCGCGGCCCTTCAAAGCCGCGCTCCAGCAGGCGGAGGCTAATCTGGCCCGGGACCAGGCTGAGCTTGAGAACGCCAACGCCCAGTCGGAACGCTACGAGAAGCTCTACAAGGACGGAATCGTCTCCAAGGAACAGTACGACACCTTCCGCACCAACGCCGACGCGCTGGCGGCGGCGGCCCGCGCCGATCAGGCGGCGATTGAAAAGGCGCGGATCGACCTGGACTATTGCACCATCCGCTCGCCGATGGAAGGCCGCACCGGCAGCCTGCTGGTTCACCCCGGCAACCTCGTCAAGTCCAATGATACGATCCTGGTGGTCATCAACCAGATCAGCCCCATCTACGTCAGTTTCAGCGTGCCGGAACAGGACTTGGCGGAGATCCGAAGACACATGGCCTCCGGTGGCTTGCCGGTAACCTCCACTGTCCCCGAGGACAAGCAGCGTCCCTCCGAAGGGACGCTCACCTTCGTGGACAACAGTGTGGACACCTCGACGGGAACCATCCGGCTGAAGGGAACCTTCCCGAACCGCGATCACCGGCTCTGGCCGGGCCAGTTCGTGAATGCCACCCTGCGCCTGTCCACACAGGCAAACGCTGTGGTCGTGCCCAACCAAGTGGTCCAGACCGGGCAAAACGGGTACTTCGCCTACGTGATCAAATCCGACATGAGCGCAGAGGTCCGCCCCATTGTGCCCGGTAACCAAGTGGGCGGGGAAACCGTAATAGAGAAAGGACTCCAGCCTGGGGATACCGTGGTCACCGACGGCCAACTGATGCTCTATCCCGGCGCCAAGGTAGAAGTGAGGAAGGCGCCCGTCAGCGCCCCGACAACACCGTCATGAATCTCGCCGAACTCTTCATACGCCGTCCCGTCATGACGACGCTGGTCATGCTGGGCATTGTGCTATTCGGCCTCCTGGCCTACGGCACGCTGCCGGTCAGCGATCTGCCCAACGTCGATTACCCAACGATCCAGGTCCAGGCCAGCCTGCCTGGGGCGAGTCCGGAAACCATGGCCTCGTCGGTGGCCACTACGCTTGAGCGGCAGTTCTCCACCATCGCCGGCCTCGATTCGATGACCTCCACCAATACTCTGGGTGGAACGCAAATCGTTTTGCAGTTCAACCTAAGCCGGGACATCGACGCGGCGGCGCAGGATGTCCAGTCCATGATCGCCAAGGCCCAGGGTCAACTTCCGCCCGACATGCCCACGCCGCCTTCCTACCAGAAGGTGAACCCCGCCGATTCGCCGATTCTTTATATGGCGGTCTATTCCGAGGAGCTGCCGCTCTCCACAGTCAACGAATACGCGGACACGCTCATGGCGCAGCGCATTTCGATGGTCAGCGGCGTGGCCCAGGTTCAGGTTTTCGGTTCGCAGAAATACGCCGTCCGCATCGAGCTCGACCCCAAGGCGATCGCCACGCGCCAAATCGGCATTGACGAGGTCGCCACGGCCATCCAGCAGGCCAACGTCAATCTCCCGACCGGAACGCTCTACGGGACTCATAAGGCTTTCACCGTCCAGGCCACCGGCCAACTGACCGATGCTGCCGCCTACCGGCCGCTGATCGTCGCCTATCGCAACGGTTCGCCCGTGCGGCTCGACGCCATAGGCCGCGTGATCGACAGCGTCCAGAACGATAAGGTCGCCAATTGGTACAACGGTCATCGGGGCATGGTGCTGGCCATCCAGCGCCAGCCCGGCACGAATACCGTCGAGGTGGTTGATAACATCCGGAAGCTTCTGCCCACCTTCCGCCGCGAAATCCCCGCCTCCATCCATCTGGCGACTCTCTTTGACCGTTCGGTGTCGATCCGCGATTCCGTGAACGATGTGAAGTTCACGCTCTATCTGACCCTCTGCTTGGTCGTGCTGGTGATCTTCCTGTTCCTCCGCAACGTCTCCGCCACCATCATCCCTAGCCTGGCGCTGCCCATGTCCATCGTGGGCACGTTTGCCGTGATGTATCTGCTGAGTTACACGGTGGACAACCTCTCCATGATGGCCTTGGTGCTCGCCGTAGGCTTTGTTGTGGACGACGCCATCGTCATGCTGGAAAACATCGTGCGTCACATGGAATTGGGCGAAGGAGTCATGGAAGCGGCGCTCAACGGGTCGAGAGAAATCAGCTTCACTATTCTCTCTATGACCCTGTCGCTCGCCGCCGTGTTCATCCCCGTACTCTTCATGGCCGGAATTCTCGGCCGCTTGCTACATGAATTCGCGGTGGTTATCACCTCGGCAATTCTCGTCTCCGGCCTGGTGTCGCTCAGTCTCACGCCCATGCTTTGCAGCCGGTTCCTTCGCCCGCACCGAGGGGAGAAGCACGGCTGGCTCTTCAACCTGTTTGAGCGTGGACACGAGGGCATGGCGCGCGCTTACGGCTGGTCCCTGCGGGGCGTGCTGCGCCACCGCCTTATTACCCTCCTCGTCTCGTTCGTCATCGTGGGGGTTACCGCGCGCATGTTCATCAAGATCCCCAAGGGTTTCCTCCCCAGCGAGGACAGCGGGCAGTTGTTCGGCATCACCCAGGCTGCCCAGGGAATTTCCTTTGACTCGATGAAGCAGCATCAACTCCAGCTAATCAGGATTGTCCAGAGCAACCCCAACGTCGCGGACCTGAGCTCTTTCGCCGGCGCCGGAGGCCCAGGCGGAGGCGGTAATTCCGGCTTCTTTTTCGCCCACTTGAAGGATCGGCCCGGCCCTGTGGAGGATTTCACCTACCGAGTGAGAAAGCTCCTGCATTTGCCCCAGGGGACGCTTGACCCCAACCTTCGTTATGTCACGACCGATGAGGTCATCGAGCAACTGCGCGCCAAGCTCTTTACCGTTCCCGGCATCATGGCTTATGCCCAGAACCCCCCACCCATCCGAATCGGCGGGCGACTGACGAAGAGCCTCTACCAGTACACGCTTTCCGGCCCCGACACCAAGGTCCTCTACCCGGTTGCTACGGACTTTCAGGCGAAGCTGCAGAAGGTTCCCGGCCTGCAGGATGTCAACACGGACTTACAGATCGCCAACCCGCAGGTCAACGTCGAAATCGATCGCGACAAGGCGACGGCGCTCGGTGTCAGCGCCTACCAGGTCGAAGACGCGCTGGCCACGGCCTACAGTTCCCGGCAAGTCTCCACCATCTACGCCCCCAACAACGAGTACTGGGTCATTGCCGAATTACTCCCCCAATACCAGGAAGATCCCGATGCCCTCTCGTTACTCTACATCCGCTCCACGAATGGACAACTAGTGCCGCTGCAGTCGGTAGCCCGCTTGACGCAAAACCTGGGTCCGTTGGCCGTGAACCACTCCGGCCAGCTGCCCGCGGTCACCCTCTCCTTCAACCTGAAGCCGGGCGTCTCGCTCAGCGAGGCGGTGACCGCTGTCAATGGCCTGGCCCGTCAGACCCTTCCTGCCGACATCAGCGGCAGCTTCCAGGGAACCGCGCAGGAGTTTCAGTCGTCGCTGGTCGGTCTCGGAATCCTGCTATTGGCAACGGTGCTGGTCATCTACCTTGTGCTGGGAGTCCTCTACGAGAGCTTCATTCATCCCATCACGATTCTCTCCGGCCTTCCTTCCGCGGCCTTCGGCGGCCTGCTGACGCTGATGGTCTTCAAGCGTGACCTCGACTTATACGGTTTCGTCGGCCTGATTCTCCTCATCGGCATTGTGAAGAAGAACGCCATCATGATGATCGATTTCGCCCTCGACGCGGAAAGGGGCGCCGGGAAGACACCGGAGGAAGCCATCTATCACGGTGCCCTGGTGCGCTTCCGGCCCATCATGATGACGACGTTTGCGGCCCTGATGGGGACCTTGCCGATTGCGGTCGGACTTGGCGCGGGTTCCGGCTCTCGGCGCCCCCTGGGCCTGGTCGTTGTGGGCGGGCTGGTCTTCTCGCAGTTGATTACGCTCTATATCACCCCGGTTTACTACGTCTACCTCGATTCTTTCCAAAAGGCGCTGCGCCGGCTCTTCGGCAAAACTCACCCGGCAGCGCTGCCCGAGCTGGCCCCCGAAATGAACGGCAACGGGGTCATTGTGGGTGAGGATCTCACCCACAACTCCCTCTAATTGCGCAAGAGTCAGGAAAGGCTGCGAGCCGCGGCGAATCCGCGCACAACGGGCGAGGCGCTCAATAGAAGAGGTATTTCCGCCAGCGGTCGTCGGAGCTTCCCATCATACGCATGAGCTGGCGGCTGGTGTGCAGCGTGAAGGGCCGTGGCACGCGAAGCAGCCTCACCCCGGCCTCCTCGGGAAGCCGGTCGCCCTTCAGATTGTTGCAGGCGTGGCAGCAGGCCACGAGATTGTCCCAGTCGGTGTGGCCACCGCGCGAGCGGGGAATGACATGGTCGAGCGTCAGTTCCCCGGCCGGAAACACTCGCCCGCAAAACTGGCAGGTGTAGCGGTCGCGGAGCAGGATATTCTTCCGTGAAAGCGCGCGCGTCTGGTATGGGATGCGGCGAAATTCGGTCAGCCGGATGACGGAGGGAATCCGGATCGCCACGCGGGCGGAGTGCACGAAGCTGCCGTTTTCTTCTTCCGTGGTGGCCACGCCCTTGAGGACCAGAACGAGGGCCCGGCGGGCAGGCGTCACGTTAATCGGCTCGTACGTCGCGTTCAGCACGAGCACCGGAGTGTGCAGCGGTCGTGGGTGTGCCTCCGACATGGGATCAACCCTCAAGGGCCCAGGGACCCCATCCAACCTCTCATTATGACCGCCCCGAGCCGAAATCGTCAACATCGGTACCGCAATTCCCGGCCGTGGTGTCCGGGAATTGCGGAGAAGCCCGTGCCAAAGTCAACGCACGAATCGACCGCGCCCCGGCACTCCTTAACGCCTGGGCGCAGGAGAAAAGCGTGGCCCCGGTCGTCATCACGTCGTCGACGAGCACGACGCATCGGTTGCGAATGCGCCCCGGGTCGATGACCGCAAAGGCTCCACGGACGTTGTCATGGCGGGCGCTCACGCTCAGCCCCGTCTGCGGCGGCGTGGCACGGGTCTTGACCAGCGATCGCGCATCAACCCGCGGGCCTCGTCCGCCTCGCGGCTTGTCCAGGCTAGTGCTGAGCCCCCGGGCAAGCAGTTCCGCCTGATTGAATCCTCGCTCCCGCTGGCGCGCGACGTGCAGCGGCACGGGCACAAGAACCGTGGGCTCGCCCTCGAGGTCCTCTTCCATTCCATTCCACACTTCGGCCAGCAGTCCGCCAAGGTGCTCGCCCAGCCGATCGCGCCGGTGGAATTTGAGCTGGAGAATGGCCGCCCGCAGAAGGCCCGAATAGAAGCTGAAACAGCGCGCGTGGTCCAACGGGAAGGCGCCGGAACGGCAGAGCGAACAGAGCGCGGTGGAAGCCTCCCCCGGCCGTTCGGATACGAACGGCAAGCCGCAGGACTCGCAGACCGGCCCGCGCCAGGGATCAAGATTCGCCCAACACATCTCGCACACACCGGTCAGCGCCGGCTCCCGGAGTTCCTCACCGCACAGCGAGCAGGAGGCGGGGAACGCCACGGAAAGCAAGCTGCCAGCGATCTCTCGGATGAGCCTGCGGAAGGAGGGAACGAGATCGGACGACGAGGAGAAGACGACCTCACTTTCGGCCGGGCCGTCCCGAGTTAGAGAAGACCCTGCTCTTGCTTCTCCTGGCACTCGATGCAGTGGCGCGCCCACGGGACGGCTTCCAGGCGCTTATGCTGGACTTCCTCTTGGCAGGCCACGCACAGGCCGTAGGAGCCGTTCTTCAGGCGCTCCAAAGCCTCGTTGACCAGTTGCAGGATGCGACGATTGTCGTCACTTTGATGGAAGAGAAATTCTTTGGTGTAAGAGTTGGCAGCCTTGTCGGCGATATCCTGGGTAACCTCTTCGTCAATCTGCCGCCCGTCCGCCTCGGACTTCGATACGAACCGGAGCAATTCTTCGTGCTTGGCGAGCAGGCGCTTCTTGTAGAACTCGGCTTTCTTCTTATCCATGGCCTACCTTGTCGGAATAACTCGGCTGTTACAAACAAACCATTTTAGGAGCAGGCACAAACCGTGTCAAGCGCGTCGGGAGGGCCAGCGCACTCTTCGCGGCCAGTCTTGACGCAGATCAAAAGGCGGGGGCGAGGTTGCCGGGCGAAGCGCCTAGCTACCGGGCGGCTTCTTCCCAGCGGCGGCGCAAGGCGACATGCAGTCGATCGCGGACTCCGCTGGGAAGCTCGAACAGCTTGCCGTCACAATAGAGCTCGATCGTTTTGCGCGCCGAATCAAAGACAACCTGGCAGCGGTGACACTTGCCGAGGTGCTCTTCGAGCTCCCGTTTGAGGCCCGCGTCGATTTCTCCATCCAGGTAATTCGAGATCTCTTGAAAGCAATCCCTACATTTCACCGGCATCAACCCCTCTTGAAGACTTTGCTCAATTCTTCCCGTAACTGCAATCGCGCTCGGAAGAGCCGGGCTTTCACGGCGCCCTCCGAGATACCCACCACGTCCGCGGTCTCTTGTGTCGAAAGCCCTTCCACATCGCGCAGCAGGAAAACGGTGCGAAAAGCGGGAGAAAGGGTTTGCGCAGCGTTACGGAGGATCTCTTCGATTTCCGCCTGCGCGTACAGTTCCTCGGGATTCGGCTTCCAGTCCGCGAACTCCCGCGGCATGACGTCGCCGTCTTCGTCCGCACTGTCTTCGATGGGCACGGATTTGTCGGAGCGGCGCTTGCGCAGCTTCATCAGCCCTTCGTTGACCGCGATGCGCACCAGCCAGGTGTAGAAGCGCGCGTCCTCACGAAAATCCTGCAGGTGCAGGAACGCCTTCAGGAAGGCTTCCTGCAGAACGTCTTCCGCATCTTCGGGATTCCCTGTCAGATTCAACCCCAGGCGGTAAATCTTCTTCTCGTGACGGTTCACCAGCTCGTCAAAAGCCGCGTAGCTCCCTGCCTTCGCTTCCGCGACAAGAGCAAAATCATCTTTGAGTGCGACTTGAGGTGATTCGGCCATCCAGGCTCCCGACATCTCCCAACGACTGCAAATAGCTACTCCCGCTGGCCCGCAACCGCCTGTTAATCCGGTCCGCACCGGCCCAGGCGAGACATACTCGGCGTTTGGGCGATCCCTCCCCTTCTCAATTCGATGACGGCGCTCTCATCAAGTTACACGGAACTGCCCCCGGCTGCAATGCGGGAGTTGGGGCGGTCCCGTGCAAAGTCTCCGGACCGTACGCCGCGTCCGGACTCGCCGGCGTCGCGACTCGCTCCGGACCCTCCGTTGGCTTGACTCCCCCGGAGCCGTCCGCTAGACTCGCCGCCAAACAGCCGTCAGCAATCAGCCCTCGGCACTCAGGGTGAGGGAACGACTGGCAGTTTGCTGAAAGCTGGAGGCTGACTACTGAGAGCTGTTCTCGGGAGCGTGCGTGGCCTTTGGATGGGTCGACTTCGGCGTCGTTATCACCTACCTGATCGCTATCACCCTCTTCGGAGCCCGCTTCGGGAAACGCCAGCGCACCATTCACGACTATTTTTTGGGGGGGCGGCGTCTCCCCTGGTGGGCGATCGCTTTCTCCATCGTCTCCGCCGAAACCAGCATCCTGACTATCATCAGCACGCCCGGAATCGCCTATGTTTCCAACCTCAACTTTCTCCAGCTCGTGTTCGGATATCTTGTGGCGCGCGTGGTGGTGGCGCTGGTGTTGATTCCGCGCTACTTCGCCGGCGAACTCTACACCGCGTATCAGCTCATCGAGCAGCGCTTTGGCCGGCCCATGAGAATCCTGACCGCCGGATTGTTTCTGGTTACCCGGGCGCTGGCCGAAGGGGTGCGCGTTTTCGCGATTTCCATCGTCATTGGCGTGATCCTCAAGACGGGCGTGCTGACTTCCGTGATCATCATCACCGCGCTCACGCTCTTCTACACCTACCGCGGCGGCTTGACGGCGGTGATCTGGACGGACGTCATCCAGCTCGTGATCTATATTTCTGGGACCGTGCTGGCGCTCGTCATCGCCCTCCACGTCATCCCCGGCGGCTGGAATGAGGTCGCGCAACTAGCGGCGGCGAACGGCGACAAATTCGCCGTCTTTCGCTTCGGCTTCAACTGGCATCAGCCGTACTTGTTCTGGTCGGGGTTGATCGGCGGCGCGTTTCTCTCCACCGCCAGTCATGGCACGGACCAATTGATTGTGCAGAGGCTGCTCGCGGCGCGCAGCATGCGCCAGAGCCAGGCGGCGATCATCGCCAGCGGAGTCATCGTCCTTTTCCAGTTCGCGCTCTTCCTGATTGCTGGTGTGGTGCTCTTCGCCTTCTACCGCCACTTCCCTCCTGTGCATTCTATTGCGCGATCCGACCAGATTTTTCCGAGCTTCGTGGTGAGCTATCTGCCCACCGGCCTCGCCGGACTGGTCGTCGCAGCGATTCTGGCCGCGGCGATGGCGAACCTGAGCGCGGCCTTCAACTCTCTGGCCTCAAGTTCGGTCGTGGATTTCTACAAGCCCTTCTTTCGGCCGCAAGGCGACGAGCGGCACAATCTTCGCGTCTCGCGCCTTGTCACGCTGGGCTGGGGCGTAATCCTGGTTCTCATAGCGCTGATCGCCCAGCGGATCGACCGCAGTGTCCTCGAACTGGCACTCACCATCGCCTCAGTTCCGTACGGATGCATGTTGGGAATCTTCATGCTCGGTGTTCTGACCAAGCGCACCTCAGGGATCGCCGCAGCCGTCGGAGCGGGCGTGGGGCTGGTGGTGCTGTTCGCCGTCATAGGACTTACCTCGGTGGCTTGGACGTGGTACGTGGCGATCGGCGCGTGCGTGACCTTCGCGGTCGGCTGGGCCGCCAGCACGATGGGATTGGGAATGGGCACCACTCGACCCAGCGCGGCGGGAAGTGTGACCCCCTAATTCCGCATGAGCAGACAACCGGAACTCGTCAAAGGACTCGGACTCTACGGCGCCACATCGGTCGTGGCCGGGACCATAATCGGAACGGCGATCTTCGTCGTTCCCGGCATCATGGTCCAGCATGTCGGCTCGCCCTGGCGGGTGATGCTGGTCTGGATTTTCGCCGGCGTGCTCAGCCTGTTCGGCGCGTTCGGGTATGCGGAACTCGGGGCAGCCCTGCCCGAAGCCGGTGGGGAGTACGTTTATCTCCACCGCGCCTATGGGCCGTTATGGGGATTCCTTTTCGGATGGACGCAGTTCTTCGTCGCCAAGACCGCCTCCATCGCCGCCATCGCCACCGGATTCATGATCTATCTCAGCTTCTTCTTCCCGCGCCTCAATAGTGTGTTTTACGAGACTCACCCGACCGGGCTCACGCTTCAACTGACGGGACTTCAGGTCGGCGCGGCAGGGCTGATTCTCTTCCTTTCCGGAATCAACGTTTTGGGTGTACGACGCAGCGGAACCGTGCAAACCATTTTCACAGCCTCCAAGCTCGGCGTGCTGGGCTTGCTGGTTGTCCTGGGCTTGGGATTTAGCCATGGCTCGTTCGCGCATTTTCAAATGGCCGCTCCTTCCCACGCCGAGACGGGATTCCTTTCGGCCTTCGGCCTCGCCACGGTCAGCGCGCTCTGGGCCTACGACGGCTGGAACAACCTGGGCATGGTGGCGGGCGAAGTGGAGAAGCCGCAGCGCAATATACCGCGAGCGCTCATCTTCGGCTCGCTGCTGGTGATCGTCGTCTACGCACTCACCAACCTCGCGTATTTCTACCTCCTCTCGCCGGCGGAAGTGGCGGGGACGAGCACGGTGGCCTCGGACGCGGCGCGCCGCATTCTGGGCACGGCGGGCGGGGCTTTTGTCGCGGTCGGTGTGATGGTCTCCTGTTTCGCTACCCTGAATGGCTCGATCCTCTCCGGCTCGCGGATTCCGTTCGCCCAGGCCCGTGATGGCCTGTTCCCACCGGCTCTGGCGGCGGTTCATCCTCGCTTCCGCACTCCCGCCGTCGCCATTGGCGCGCAGGCGGTGGTGGCGGGAGCCTTCGCGCTGAGCGGACAATACGAGGCACTCTTCACCAAGGTGATCTTCTCGGAATGGCTTTTCTACGCGCTGGTCACCGCGGGCATCTTTGTTTTGCGCCGCCGGCGCCCCGACCTCGCGCGGCCTTACCGGACGTGGGGATATCCCCTGGTGCCGGGGATTTTTGTTATTCTGGCGGTGCTGCTGCTCGTGAACACATTCTTCGAGCGGCGCTCCGATTCGCTTTGGGGACTCATCCTGATGGCGACCGGGATCCCGGCCTACTACCTCTGGAAGCTGTGGCAAGGAAGAAAGAACTCGCAACCCAGTTCGTAATGGCGAGCGCGTTTGTGGCAGTTACCCTCGCGCTGACCAACTTTCTCGCTGCCGGGCAGACTCCTGAATCCCCCGCCTCGGCGAAATCCCCCGACGCCTTGAGGGCAGCTCGCAAGCGCGTCCTCGGCGCGCGCCCGCTCGCCATGTACTACTACACGGCGGACCCGCGCGGTATCGAGTCCCTCAAAGCCCGGGCGGCGGAGATGACCGTGCTCGCGCCGCAGTCCTTCAAGGTCGAGTCTGATGGCGTCGTGCACGGGGAGGTCCCCGCCGAGGTGCTGGAAATCGCGCGCACGGCGAATCTGCCCGTTATGCCCTTGGTGGTGAATCCGGGCTTTGACCGGTTTACAGCCTCTGCGCTGCTGCGCAGCCCCAAGAACCAGGAGCGCGCCGCAGCCTTCATGGCTTATCTCGCCAGGCGGGACAACTACGTAGGCTGGCAGCTCGATCTCGAGTACATCGATCCCGCCGACAAGGCGCTTTACACCCGCTTCGTGCGCCGGGTTGCCGCCAAGCTGCATGCGG
>Ga0316628_100004026_pt1 | contig 11453 bp, 10 predicted proteins | sample OWC_Aug_M2_C1_D5_FD_207648 | JGI IMG/M metagenome (GOLD analysis project Ga0316628, IMG submission 207648) | Wetland soil microbial communities from Old Woman Creek delta, Ohio, United States - OWC_Aug_M2_C1_D5_C | ecosystem: Environmental > Terrestrial > Soil > Wetlands | place: USA: Ohio... | reverse complement strand
TCGCGCTCGCCTGCGACCTGATCGTCGCGTCCGAGCAGGCGAGCTTCGCGCTGCCCGAGCCGCGCGTCGGGCTGGCGGCGGGGGCGGGCGGCCTGCAGCGCCTGCCGCGCGCCATCCCGCTCAAGCATGCCATGGGCATGATGCTCACCGGACGGCGCGTGCCGGCCGGGGAGGGCTACCGGCTGGGCTTCGTCACCGCCGTGGTGCCGCACGCGGAGCTCATGTCCGAGGCGCGGCGCTGGGCCGGCATGATCCTCGAGTGCTCGCCGATGAGCGTGCGCGCCACCAAGCAGGTCGCGATGCGCGCGCTCGGCGTGCCGGTGCTCGAGGCGGCGATGCAGAACGCGAGCTACCCGGCGTACGTCGCCATGGCGAACAGCGAAGACGCGATCGAGGGGCCGAAGGCCTTTGCCGAGAAGCGCAAGCCCGTGTGGCAGGGCCGCTAGGACCGAGGGACACGTCACTCTGAGGTACCATTGCGGCCCTCGGGCAACCCAGTCCATCCGGAGCATCCATGAAACGAAAAACCGGCGCCGCAATCGGGCGCGAAACCATCGCCGAAACGCGCATGCGCGAGGCCGCCAAGGCGAAAGGCGACAACAGCTTCAATTTCGGCACCGCAAAGCGCAAAGGCTCGCCCAACCGCGGTAAGCGGCGTGGCCGGGCGTACAAGCCCAACCGCGGCAGGTAACCGCATCCTGAGGGTACCCGGCGCAGCCGCCGCGCTCGCCCTGCTAGCTGCGTTCGCCGCCGGCTGCGCGGGCCAGCCGGCCGCGCCCGCGGACGGCGCAGGAACGACGCTCGCGCGCGGCCAGCCGCCAGAAGGCGCGTACCTGGCCGAAGGCGCACTGCTGCTGCGCTACGGCGTCGACGGGCGGTTGCTCACCTTGCGGGCGCAATGGCCGCAGGAGGACGTCGTGCGCGACCGCGAGTCGTACCTCGTGGCGCAACTCGAGGTCGCGGGCGACGACCCGGCACGCATCGAGCGCCAGCTCGGCTCGGCGGCTCCAGTGCGGCTGGTCGACGGCCAGCAATGGCAGCAGATGATGACGCGCGTGCTGCTCGAGCTGGCGCCTCCGGACGAGAGCCGCGCCGTGCTGCTCGCGGTTCAGGGGCGCGACGTCGCAGTCTATCGCGAGGGCGGGAGGTTGCGCGTGATGTCGCTCGTGGACAAGCCGCCCGCGGTCCGCATCGAGCGCACGGTGAGCGACCAGGAGTTCGCCGCGCGTGCCCGCCGCGTCGTCGGCGAGCAGCTGGGAGCTTCGGGGCCGGCGCTGATCGACGTCGGGGGCGGCGCCGCCGACGCCTTTTTGCTCCTCGACCCGGCCCTGCGCCTGTCGATCTACGTCGTGCGACCTCCCGATCCGCTGTCGGCCGGCTTCGGGGAGCCCGTGGGATTCGCCTTGCGCACGGCCGATGCGCTGCTGCTCCAGAGCCACGTGCTGGCGCCGCTGAAGAGCCCGATATCGACGAGCTACCGGCTGCTGTGGCGCACGCTGCACGCCGGCACGGCGTTCCTGCCCAAGGGCGCCGCGGCCACCGGGAAGGCGCCGCCGCTCGCTGCCGGGAGCGGCATGGATCTCGCCGCCTGGGAGCAACGGCTCGACGGGCTGGTATCGTCGAAGCGCTCCAAGGGGACGCTCGAACTTCTGGTCGACGGCGCCGCATTCTTTCCGCGCTTCGTCGACGCCGTCCAGGGCGCGCGCCAATCGGTGTGGATCCGCGTCTATATCTTCGACCGGGACGACTACGCCGTGGCGATGGCCGACCTGCTGCGCAAGCGCTCGCAGAAGATCGACGTGCGCGTGCTGCTCGATCACCTGGGCACCGTGGTCGCCGGCCAGATGCCGCCCGCGGGACCGATGCCTGCCGGCTTCAGGCCACCGGAATCGATCATCGACTACCTGCACGCCGGTTCGGCGGTGAAGGTCGTGGCGTCGCCCAATCCCTTCCTCACCTCCGACCATACCAAGGCCATGTTCGTCGACCGCGAGCTGGCGTTCGTCGGCGGCATGAACATCGGCCGCGAGTACCGCTACGAGTGGCACGACCTGATGGCCGAGGTGCGCGGCCCGATCGTCGAGCCGCTGCGCAGGGATTTCGAGCTCAGCTGGATTCACGCCAGCGCGGGCGACGTCGGCTTCCTTTTTGGATCGCTGCAGCGCGACGAGCGCCGGCCGCCGGAGCCGCAGGCCGCGGACATGGTCGACCTGCGGCCGCTCTACACGCGCACCGGGCAGCCCGAGATCCTGGAGGCGCAGCTCGCGGCGATGCGCGCGGCGCGGCGCAGCATCTACGTCGAGCAGCCGTACCTCTCGGACGGCCACGTGCTCTCCGAGCTGATCCGCGCGCGCCAGCGCGGCGTGGACGTGCGGGTGGTGCTGCCGAGCCGCGGCGACTCGGGCTTCATGAACAGCGCCAACCTGGTGACCAGCCAGCTGCTGCTGCGCAGCGGCGTACGCGTCTACGCCTACCCCGGCATGACGCACGTCAAGGCCGCGATCTACGACGGCTGGGCGTGCTTCGGCTCGGCGAACATGGACAATCTCAGCCTGCGCGTCAACCGGGAGCTCGACCTCGCGACCTCCGACCCCGCGGCGGTGGCAGGCCTGCGCGAGCAGGTGTTCGAGGCCGACTTCGCCAGGTCGCGCGAGCTCACCGACATCGAGCAGCTCGGCTGGAACGTCTACCTGAGCGATTTCATCGCCGGGCAGCTTTAGCGAACGCGCGTGTGAAAATCGCCGTCCGACGAATAACATCGGCCTTTCCTGGTCGAGGCGGCCGGAGGGGGGACGAGATGAATGCCACCGACAGTTTCCTGCAAGCCCGCGATTTCCTGATCGCGAACCGCGAGAACTACGCCGCCGCCTATGCGGGGTTCCGCTGGCCGCAGCTCGCCGAGTTCAACTGGGCGCTCGATTACTTCGACGTCATCGCGCGCGGCAACCGGCGCACGGCGTTGTGGGTGGTGAACGAGGACGGCGCCGAGGCGCGGGTCACCTTCGCGGAGATGAGCGCGCGCTCCAACCGCGTCGCCAACTTCCTGCGCGCGAACGGCGTGCGGCGCGGCGACCGCATGCTGGTCATGCTGCCGAACGTGGTGCCGCTGTGGGAGATCACGCTCGCGGCGATGAAGCTCGGCGCGGTGGTGAGTCCCGCGACCACGCAGCTCACGCAAGCCGACCTGCAGGACCGCATCGAGCGCGGCCGGGTGCGGCACGTGGTGGCGGAGGCCGCCGCGTGCGCCAAATTCGCCGACGTGCCGGGCGACTACACGCGCACGGTCGTCGGCGGCGAGGCGCCGGGCTGGACGCCCTACCGGCAGGCCGATTCCGGCGGTGCGAGCTTCGCGCCCGACGGCGCGACGCGCGCCGGGGATCCGTTCCTGCTGTATTTCACCTCCGGCACCACGGCGCGGCCGAAGATGGTGCAGCACACGCAGCAGAGCTACCCGGTCGGGCATTTGTCGACCATGTACTGGCTCGGCCTGCGGGAAGGCGACGTGCACTTCAACATCAGCTCGCCGGGCTGGGCGAAGCACGCCTGGAGCTGCTTCTTCGCGCCGTGGAATGCCGGCGCGACGATCTTCCTGTACAACCTCGCGCGCTTCGACGCGAAGAAGACGCTCGAAGCGCTGGTCCGCTACGGCGTCACGACGCTGTGCGCGCCGCCGACGGTGTGGCGCATGCTGATCCTGGAAGACCTGAAGTCGTATCCGGTCAAGCTGCGCGAGCTGGCGAGCGCCGGCGAGCCGCTCAATCCGGAAGTGATCGAGCGCGTGCAGGCGGCGTGGAACATCACGGTGCGCGACGGCTACGGTCAGACCGAGACCACGGCGCAGCTCGGCAACCCCCCGGGACAGCCGGTGAAGGTCGGCTCGATGGGACGGCCGCTGCCGGGCTTCGAGATCGAGCTGCTCGACGTCACTCACGACCGGCCCGCCGACGAGGGCGAGGTCGCGATCCGCCTCGCGCCGCGCCCGGTGGGGCTGATGACCGGCTACCTCGACAATCCCGAGCGCACGCGCGAGCTTCTCGGCGGCGCCTACTACCGCACCGCGGACGTCGCGTCGCGGGACGCCGAGGGCTACTTCTGGTACGTCGGGCGCGCCGACGACGTGTTCAAGAGCGCCGACTACCGCATCAGCCCGTTCGAGCTGGAGAGCGCGCTGATCGAGCACGAAGCGGTGGCCGAGGCTGCCGTGGTGCCGAGCCCGCACGCGCTGCGGCTCTCGGTGCCGAAGGCCTACCTCGTCCTCAAGCCCGGCTTCGAGCCGTCGCGCGCGACCGCGCTCTCGATCTTCCGCTTCACGCGCGAGCGGCTCGCATCCTTCAAGCGCGTGCGCCGCATCGAGTTCGCCGACCTGCCCAAGACGATCTCGGGCAAGATCCGCCGCGTGCAGCTGCGCGGCGCCGAGGGCGAGCGCCAGGGCGATGCGCGACGCAAGAACGAATTCTGGGAGGAGGATTTTCCCGAGCTGAAGGCGTAACCCCGGCCGACCGCAATATCCCGCTCAGGCGGGCAGCAGCTCCTTTGCGCAGACGGCCGCCGCAAGCGCGCGCAGCAGCGCCGCCCCGTCGCCGCGCCAGGCGCTGCCGTGCATGCAGGCGAGCGTCGTCGGGCGCTCCGCGGCCAGGCGTTCGAGCGCAGCGGCCGTGTCGGGCGCGTGCGCAAAGTAGTCCATTTGGCCGCGGAACGCTTCGCTGGGCGCGAGGATATCGGACTCGGTCAGCGGCGGCTCGCCGGCGCCGCCCTGCGTGAACAGATCGCCGCAGAAGAACGTGCGCGTGGTGAGGTCCATCATCAGGCCGCACTCCCAGGCATGGGGGAGGTGCGGCGTATCGAACCAGCGCATCCGGTGCGTGCCGAGGGAAAGGATTTCGCCGTCGGCGAGCGCCCGCGCAGGCCGGTCGGCCACGTCGTTCACGGACACCATGGCCGCCACGCGCCCGCACAGCGGCTCCGCGCGCGGCGCCGCGGCGAGGAAATCGTTCAGCGCGCCGCATTCATCGGCCTCGAAGTGGGACAGGCCGACGTAGCGCAGGCGCTCGACCGGCATCACCCGTCCGATCGCTTCGCGTACCAGGGGGTACATCCTGCGCGGCCCCGTGTGGAACACGAGCGGCTCGTCGTCCACGACCAGGTACTGGTTGAAATTGAACTGGCCCGCGCCGTCCGGCAGGGACACGGGCGTGTTGATCCGGTAGATCCCCGGTGCGATTTCGTTGATGTTCGTTCCCGACTGCGGATTTGTGATCATGGTCCACTCCTCGTTGAATGACGGCAGGATGTGTAACGACAGGCCCGATCGTTACACTTCCTTGGCGGTGGGGGAGGCACTATCCTGTGCGGCATGCAGACCCCGCCCGTTGAACAGCTCGGCGAGGAGGCCGAGCTGGCGCGTCGCATCGCGCAGGCCGCCCCCGGGCACGCGCGTGAGGCCGAGACCGAGCTGTACCGGCGGTTGGCTCCGCGGGTGCGCCTGTATGGGCTCAGGCACCTGCGCGACGAGCAGGCCGCGGCGGACCTGATGCAGCAGGTGCTGATGATGACGATCGAGAAACTGAGGGCAGGGCAGCTGCGCGAGTCCGAGCGCCTGGCGTCGTTCGTCTTCGGCATCTGCCGCATGGTCGTGCTCGATCTGCGGCGGGGCGGCGCGCGGCGCGCGCGCCTGCTCGAGCAGTACGGCGAGGACATGCCGGTGGCGGATGCCGCGATCGCCCCGCGGCTCGATCACGAACGCGTCGCGCGTTGCCTCGACCAGCTCTCCGAGCGTGAGCGCGCGGTGCTGCTGATGACCTTCTACGAGGAAAAGGGCGCGGACGAGGTGGCGGGCCTGCTAGGGCTCAGCGCCGGGAACGTCCGCGTCATCCGCCACCGTGGCCTCGAGCGCCTGCGCGGATGCGTCACGGGAAGCGAGGTGGAATCATGATCCACGCGCCCTGCCGCGCTCCGATCGGGCTCCGGCAGCTCCTCGCGTACTGGTTCGGCGAGCTCGACGAAGCGGCGCAAGGGCGCGTCGAGGAGCACCTGCTCGGTTGCGGGCCATGCAGCGACAGCCTCGCCGAGCTGGTCGCGCTGGGTGACGCGGTCCGTGCGGTGTTCGCGCAAGGCGCGGTCCGGGCCTTCGTCACGGACGCCTTCGTGAAGCGCCTCGCCGGGCACGGCATGCGCCTGCGCGAGTACCGGGTGGCACGCAACGGCAGCGTCAACTGCACCGTGGCACCCGAGGACGACTGCGTCGTTGCGCACCTGGAAGCGCCGCTCGCGGGCGTGAAGCGCGTCGATGCCATCTCCTACATCGCGGGTACGCCCGCGGAAGTGTCCCGCGACATTCCATTCGACGCGGCGAGCGGCGAAGTGGTGACCCTGCCGCCGATCGCGTGGCTGCGGACGATGCCGTCCCACCGGCAGCGCGTGCGACTGGTCGCGGTCGACGAGACCGGCGAGCGAGTGATCGGCGAGTACACGTTCAACCACTCCGCGTCGACGTAGCGAGCGTCCCGGCGGCTGCCGGTATTCAGACTTTGTGTGAGCTCGGCTCCCCGGCGAGGGCTCGAAGTGGAGTTCGCTCCTGAGGGCTGGGGGAGCGATGCGTAGCGGAAGACACGACAAACCTCGTTGGTGCCCTACCGTCACCGGCGCAATTCTCAGAGACGCAGGCCGGGGACCCTTCGCCTTGGCGTTCAACACCAACAGAACATGGCGCACCCGAGGCCAGCGATTGGAAAGCGTTCGAACCGAGCCGCATGGTACTTATAGACTATTGATGCAGTGTCGGAAATGTTTACAGGCTATTACAGCGACGGAACCACCCGTTCCTTAACGCGTTGAATCTGCGGCACTAGGCGGCCTTGGCTTGATGTTTGCTAATTCGCAGGTTGAGGCAGGACAACAGGTTACTGCAGTGGCTGGAGAGGGGGTACCTGTAATTCCGCCGCCAGAGTCTCGGCAGGCGTGGACAGAAGCACGCTGGTTGGCTGTGTAGAACACATAACGAAGCGTTCTGATGCAAGGCAAGGACGCTGATGAACGGAACACTTTGGGGAGTCGAAATGAGCCGCAAAACAGCATTCATTAGTGCCGTCTCTATTGCAGCCGCCGTTAGCTCGGCGAATGTCTTGGCGGTTACCCTGGACTTCAACTCCTTGGCTGACGGGGCCAACAATTCCGCCGTGCAAGCTTATCTCGACGGGAAAGTAGGCGTCGGCAATATCACCGTGACGGGAGCGGGCGCGAGCCGGTACTACGCAGGCGACGGCTTTGTGTATTCGATTGGCGGTCGGTACATTACCCTGGGCACTACCGACGGGGCGACGAGCCCAACGGACTCGACGCACTTCGATCCCCTCAACGTCAATAATGGCTACGACACCTTTATCTACAATGCGGGCTCAAATCCGTCTACGAAATCAAAATTCGGTACGCCCGGCGGCGACAAGATCACCATGGCGTTCAAGATTCCCATTCTGTCTATCTCGTTCGACTGGGAGGTTTTTCCGAATGGTGACTGCGGCACCTGTACTTCGTCGAGTCCTAACTGGCCGGACTTCGAGCTGTTCGCTGGTATGGTTGGGGATACCACGCCGACGGATAGTTTTACGGGCGATACAATTTTCCCGGTGGGCAAGTATGACCCAGCAACCAAGTCGGGGACGAGTACCTATGCACAAGGGCTAGGGACTTTCTCGGCGAACTTTTCGCGGCCGATGAACTACGTAGAATTTGTCGATTGGCCGGACCGAATCGGAATCGACAGGCTCGATCCGACCACCGTTCCTGAGCCCGGATCGCTTCTCCTCGTGGGTATTGGTATAGCGGGGCTTGGCCTCAGGAGAAAGCGCGGCGCGGCGAGTTAGGTCGGCCGCGGTACACGGCGAACCGCGAAGCGAAGGGTCTTCACCTACCTAAGCTGAGTTGACGTCCTGCCCCAGATCGAATTTCGCCCTGAAGCAGAACGGCGGAATGCGGGACATGCACATGTCGGCGGCTGGTTGGGGTAGGCCGCGAATGCGCAAGCAGACATCATCTCATTCGCATTCGGGGCGTCGATGAGATATTCGCCGTGTGCCCGGAACAGTCGCGATCGTCCAAACCACCGTGCACGCGGTGCAGCACCGGCGGAAAGAGCTGGCGGTTGCGAGTGTAGGCAGCGTGACCGTTGCCGAGCGGACGAATCCGTTGTGAGTTCTTGGCTCCCCGACCAGGGCTCGAACCTGGGACCTGCGGATTAACAGCGGGGTGCCGAGTGCGTAACTAGTCGTTTATTGGCCCGCCCTCGCTCGCTAAAGCGAGCCAAGACCCGCTGATCACGTCACGTTTTCCCCACGTTTTCTTCCTGTGTCTGAGCGTCCGCTCTTGAGATATTCCGTTGAAACGACGTGACCCCCGTCTTGTCTTAGATCCCTAGTACAGCTGCCACCAAGAATCCTGGGCGGCGAGCAATTCAGCCGCGGGTTTCTCGAGGACCACGCGGCCGGACTTCATCACGTACGCGCGGTCCGCCACGCCGAGCGCAGTCTTGATATTCTGCTCCACCAGGATGATCGCGGTGCCGAAGCGGTGATTGATCTGCCGCGCGGTCTCGAGCACGCGTTGCACCAGCACCGGCGCCAATCCAATCGAAGGTTCGTCCATCATCATCAGGCGGGGCCGCGGCATCAGTGCCATGCCCACCGCCACCATCTGCTGCTGCCCGCCCGAGAGGGTGCCAGCGCGCTGTGCGCGGCGCTCATCGAGCATCGGGAACAACTCGATCACTTCGCGCAGCCGCGCGGAATTCGCCGCCGCGCCGCGTTGCGTGTACGCCCCAAGGATCAGGTTCTCGATCACGGTGAGATCGGGGAATACGCCGCGGCCCTGCGGAACCAGCGCCATCCCGCGGCGGACGTTTTCGACCGGGTTGCCGCTGGCCCAGGGCTGACCGGCGAAGCGCACCTGGCCCGCGCGGGCGGGCAAGAGGCCAAGGATGGTCTTGAGCGTGGTGGATTTGCCGGCGCCGTTATGGCCGAGCATGGTCACCACTTCGCCTTCATGCACGCGCAGGCTGACGCCCTGCAGCACGGTCTTCTTGCCGTAACCGGATTCGAGCCCTTCGACTTCGAGCAGGACGTCGGCCATGCTCAGACGCCGAAATAGATCTCGGTGAGAGCGGGGTCGCTCGTGATGTCGGCGGGCGGGCCAGCGGCAAGGACGCGGCCCTGATGGAGAAACACCACCTGGTCCGCGAGTTCCGAGATCAGCTCCATGTTGTGCTCGATCAGGAGGATGGTCTTGCCGTGATCGACCAGCCGCCTCACCATGGGAATGATCCTGCCCAGCGACTCGCTGTCCAGTCCCGAGGTCGGTTCGTCGAGCAGCAGGACCGGGGCGTCGGTGGCGAAAATTCGCGCCATGGAGAGCAGTTTTTGCTCGGGATAGGCCAGATCCTCGGCAAGCTCGCGCGCGCGATCTGTCAGTCCAAAGAAGCTCAGCACCTCCATCGCCCGATCGCGCGCGCGCTGCTCCTCGGCGCGTACGGCGCCGGCGCGCAGGAACAGGCTGAACACGTTTTCGCCTGCGGGTGTCGCGCAGCCGAGCAGCACGTTTTCGAGGACGCTCATTTTGTTCCACAGCCTCAGGTGCTGGAACGTGCGCACGACGCCCAGTCGCTCCACCCGGTGCGGCGAGAGGCCGAGGATTTCCGTGCCCTGCAGCCGGATCGAACCGTGGTTCGCACTGAGGAATCCCGTGATGAGGTTGAACACGGTCGTCTTGCCGGCGCCGTTCGGTCCGATTAGTCCGGTGATTACCCCCGGCTGCACCTCGAACGTGCAGTCGTCCACAGCCTGAATCCCGCCGAAGGAGCGGGACAGGCCTTGCACGCGCAGGACCGCGGGTTCAGCGGCCATAGCGTGCGCGGCCGAGGATGCCTTCCGGCCGCACCAGCATGAACACGATCAGCAGGGCGCCGTAGATGATTTGCCGCATTGGCGCCGCAATTGTGTCCGGGATGGCAAGGAACTTGAGCAGCTCGGGAATCGCGAGCAGCACGAATGCGCCGACGATCGGTCCGGCCAGCCGTTCGCTGCCACCGAGGATCACCAGCGTCGCGATGAAGATCGATTCGTGCAGCGAGAAGCTCGACGGGTTGATGTAGGTGATGTAGTGGGCGTACAGGCTGCCGGCCATCGCGCCGAGCGCAGAAGAAATGCACGCGATCACGATTTTCACCAGCACCACGTTCTTGCCCATGGCCACCGCTGCGATCTCGTCGTCGCGGATCGCCTGCAGCACGCGGCCAAACGCGGAATTGGTCAGGCGCCAACAGATCGCCCAGGTGAGCAAGGCGAATGCCGCCGCGAGGAACACGTACTCGAACGGCTGGTCAATGACCCAGCCGAACAGCCGGGGCCGCGGAATTCCGGGCAATCCGGCAAGGCCATTGGTCAGGTCGGTCCAGTTCATGAATACGGCGAGCACCACCACCTGCAGGCCGAACGAAGCCACCACGTAATAGTCGCCCGCGACGCGCAACGAGGGAATCGCGACCAGCGCGGATGCGAACGCGCCCGCGCTCGCGGCGACCACCATGCCGCCCCAGAAACCCAGGCCCAGCTTGAGCGCGGCGAGCGCGGAGGCATAGGCGCCGATGCCGTAGATCGCCGCATGCGCGAGCGAGAAGATGCCGGAGTAACCGATCAGCAAGTTCAGCGACAAGGCGAGGATCGCGTAGATCGCGACCATCACCAGAAAGTGCGTGAGGTAAGCGGTCATCGCGCGTTCATATTCGGGTCAGATTTCCGCGGACTGGATTTTGCGGCCGAACAATCCGCGCGGTCGCACCACGATGAAAATCAGGAACGCGCCGAAAGAGATGGAGGACTGCCACTCCGACGCGATCTTCCAGACGCCAAGGTTCTCGAGCAGCGCGAGGAACAGCGCGCCGAGCAGCGCTCCCGGAATGGAGCCGATGCCCCCCATGATGACCGCCACCGAGGCGAGCAGCACGAAGGTGGTGCCTCGATACGGCTCGACCCCGACATCCATCGCCAGCAGGATCCCGGCCGGGGCGGAAATGGCGGACCCTACCGCGTAGGTCAGCAGATGGACGCGCCGCAGGTCGATCCCCACCGTGCGCGCCATCTCGGGCGAAGACGATACCGCGCGGATCGCTTGGCCCCACAGGGAATATTTGAGGAAAGCCATGAGCGCCAGGAACCCCAGGATCGCGGTCGCCACGCTTAGCAGGTGAAGCCGGGTGAGGAACACCGGTCCGAGTTGTACTGCCTCGGCGAGCCAGCCTACGTCCATGCGCAGGGGATCTGGCGCGAAGATAATGGCGAGTAGGTTCTCGATCAGGGTCAGCAGGCCCAGCGACGCAATGAACAGCGTGGTACGGATCGCGCCGCGGCGTTCTAGCGGCTGGTAGATGAGAAGATCGATCAGCATCCCGGATAGCGCTGCCGCGACGA
>Ga0316628_100004025_pt1 | contig 11454 bp, 13 predicted proteins | sample OWC_Aug_M2_C1_D5_FD_207648 | JGI IMG/M metagenome (GOLD analysis project Ga0316628, IMG submission 207648) | Wetland soil microbial communities from Old Woman Creek delta, Ohio, United States - OWC_Aug_M2_C1_D5_C | ecosystem: Environmental > Terrestrial > Soil > Wetlands | place: USA: Ohio... | reverse complement strand
GTCGCCTCGAGCTGGGCATCTTCGATGCCGAGGACGCCGGCGCACGAGACGGCCATGAGGAGCAAGGCCAATCCGGAGAACGGGATCTTGAGGGACATCACCAAGCTCCTTCCAGCGTGAGGCGGCTCTCGCCGGGGCCAGCCGTTCCGGCCAGGCGAAGGCCCGAGATGGAAGCGGTGGACGGGTGACTCGAGGGCGCAGTCAGGTACAGGACGATGCCGGTTGCGAGAAACGCCCCGCCCCCGATCAGGAGGCCCGTGGCGATATTGGCGGACGAGCGCGCCGCGTTCCGGAGATTGATCCCCGCCTGCTGGCAGGAATTGTGATTGTTCGGGTCACAGTGGTCGAATGAAGCGTTGTTCTTGGATTTCGCGCGCAGGCCGAAGTACGTGCCGACACCGAGCCCGACGACGCCGGCGCCGCCGAGCACGAGACCGATGGTCTTCTGGGTGCCTCCGGTGTCGTTTCGAGCCGTATCGGCGGCGGGCGGAGGCGGCGAGGAAACGGCGATCGGGGTGGTCGGGGCCGCAGCCGACACCGGCTTCGGCGGCTCCGCGGGTGCGGGATCGAGGACCGGGACCTCGACCGGAACGGTCACGCCCTCACCCTGGACGGCAATCTTGGTGGACCATGGCTTGTGACCGGGTGACACGGCCTCGAGCGTGTGATCGCCCGGATCGATCGGCAGAGCGAGCCCCCACGACTCGCGCGGAATGGGCTCACCATCCCGGCGTACCTCGGTCGCGGCATCATTGCCCTCCGCCACCTTGATCGAAAGCTTCGAGAGGCGCGGCTCGAGCGCGGTGTGGCGCTGGCGGGCGACCTGCGATCGCGCTCTGTCGTCCCGACCGGAGGCGATCGACTCCGCTTCGCGGAACGTGGCCCACGCGCTCGCCAGTCGGCCTGCCTTCTCGTAGCACTCCGCGAGATAGAGCAGGGTGCCGAGCCCCGCGTCGAGTCGCTGGCTGGCTTCGAACTTTCCACAAGCCTCGGCGAACTTTCCGGCGCTCATCAGGTCTCGCCCGGCCTGGAAGAGCCCCTCCGCGGCAGCCTTGTCTGCGCTGGTCTGCGCCGAGGCGCACGGTGCGAGGATGGCGAGCGCCAGAGCCACCCGAGCGGCGAGGGGACCGACCTTCGTCTTGCTGCCCATGTCGCGCCGCAGCGTAACACGGACTCAGCCGAGCGCGGTGAGGACCTCGTCCATTCGGGTGAGCTTGTCGCGGACCTTGCCCCGTTCGCGACCCCGCTCCCGCTCCATGACATCGAGACGCTTCCAGTCCGCCCAGGTGATGACCCGGACGCCCCGATCGCGGAGGAGTGCATCGACGGCCGCCCGGGAGCCCTTTGCCGGGGCAACGTGGCCCGAAATGTCCTCGAGCATGCGCTGTACCGTCGCCGCGGCATCGCTCTTGTTGGTGCCGATCACTCCGGACGGTCCTCGCTTGATCCAGCCGGCGACGAACACGCCGGGCCACGGCTGCGAGTCCCGCAGCACCCGTCCCTCGCCGTTCGGCACGATCCCGAGACGCTCGTCGAACGGCAGCCCCGGAATGGCCACCCCACGGTAGCCGACCGCTCGGAGGACGAGCCCGGTGGAGATGGTCTCGAATCGTCCCGTGCCGCGCGCGGCCGGCTTGCCGTTTGCACCTGTCACGATCTCGTTGTGCTCGATCTCGATGCCGTGAACACGCCCACCCTCGCCGAGGAGGCGCACCGGGGACGCGAGGAATCGCAAGATCATTCGCTTCGGAGCGCCCGCGCCGTCCTCTCGCGCGAGCTTTCCGAGGTACTCGAGCTTGCGCTTCACGAGGCCATCGAGCGCTTCGCCGCTCTCGAGGTCCGCCTGCACCTGTCGTGCATCCACCGACACGGCCAGGCCGGGCAGGTTCGCGATGTCCTCCAGCTCCTTCGTCGCGAACGCCGCCTGGGCGGGTCCACGGCGGCCGAGCACCACGACTTCACGCACCCGGCTTTTCCGGAAGGTCTCCAGCGCATAGTCGGTGACGTCGGTCTTCGAAAGATCGCCGACGTCCTGCAGCAGCATCCGCGTCAGGTCCATCGAGACGTCGCCGACCCCGATCACGACGGCCCGGTCCGTATCCAGATCCACGTGGTGCCCGACGAAATCGGGGTGACCGTTGTACCAGGCGACGAAGCTCGTGGCGGCGTCGCTTCCGGCGAGCTCTTCACCCGGAATCTTCAGGTGCTGATCCGTACCGCATCCGACCGCGAACACGATCTGATCGTAGAGCTGCGCGAGCTCCTCGACGGAGAGATCGCCTTGGCCGACGTGCACGTTCCCGAGAAAGCGAACCCGCGGGTCCGCCGCGAGCCGGTCGTACGCCACGGTCACGCTCTTGATCTTCTGGTGATCGGGCGCGACCCCGTACCGCACGAGGCCATACGGCGCCGGAAGTCGTTCGAACAGATCCACCTGTACGGCGAGGTCGGTGCGCTTGAGCAGCGCCTCGACCGTGTAGAACCCCGCCGGCCCTGAGCCGATGACGGCAACCGAAAGCGGCCGCGCCGTACTGCCGATGGGATGTGCGATCATGTGCGAAACGCGAAAACGCAAAGCCGCCGCAAACGCAAACCCGAACGAAAGGGGAGCGCTCGAGTCCCCAGTGAGCGTAGGTAAGCCTACCCGAGCCCACGTGAAAGCGCGAGCCCGGGCGAATCCAAAACATGGTAGGGTCGAAGGTTGACGCTCAGTCACGGGTGAGAATGACGAAGTCGCGGCCGAAGCACTGGACCTTGTCCGACAAGAAGCTCGACGCCGGAGCGTCGGGCCGCAGCATCCGGGAGCTCACGGCTTCCGACCTGGACGTCGTTTTCCAGCCCATCGTCCAGCTCTCGAACCGAAAAATATTCGCGTACGAGACACTCACCCGCTGCAAGTGGCCAGAGTATGCGAACCCGTCCGTGCTCTTCGAGACGGCCTCGGCGGAAGATGGCTGCGGCCGGGTGGGGCGTCTCGTCCGCGAGGTGGCATTCGAGCGTGGCGCAGGTTTTCCGCTGTTCGTGAACGTGCATCCCGACGAGCTCAGCGCGCGCTGGCTCGTCCGCCCGGATGACCCGCTGTACATGCACGACCATCACGTGTTCATCGAGGTCACCGAGTCGGCGGCGTTCACCCACTACGACGTCTGCCGGAGCGTGCTGCGCGAGATGAGTGCTCGCGGTGGGGTGTTTCTGGCGGTCGACGACCTCGGCGCGGGCCACTCGAACCTCATGCGGGTGCTCGATCTCGAGCCCCACGTGGTCAAGATCGATCGGGCGCTCGTCACCGGGCTCGACAAGTCCCGCCGCCAGCAGATCCTCGTGCGACACGTCGTGGCGCTCTGCAAGGAGCTCGGCGCGCAGGTGGTGGCCGAGGGCATCGAGACCCTCGATGAGCTCTTGGCCGTCATCGACGCCGGGGTCCAGTTCGGGCAGGGTTATCTGTTTGCTCGCCCTGCCTATCCACTGCCGAAGGCGAAATGGCCAGGTGGCGCGAGCGTCCCACCCGAGACGGCGGCGAAGGCCTCGTTCGGCGCGTCCCGGCCGCGGTGAGCTGACGACTCAGGCCGTTCGCCGGGTGAGGCGGAGCGCCGCGATGCCGTAAGCCGCGGCCAGCGCGATGCCGACCGTGGCGTGACCGAGGAGCAGGTGGACCGTGGTCGTGATGGGGCAGTGCAGCTCGAGCGCGGCATTGCCGAGGAGACCACCCGCCGCTGCGGCGAGCAGCACATTGGTCGGTGACCGGTGCGCCCCGCGGTCCAGAGCACGAAGGCCGAGAATGAGCAGCGTGCCCGCGCCGCAGCCGATCAGAAAACACCCGACGATCGCCGGTGTGTCGCCGACGCCGGGCAGCGATGTGACCTGGGGTCCGGGCGCGGGCAGCACGGCGAGAGCCACCGGGACTGCGAGCCCGACGGCGATCATTCCGAGCACGGACGCGTGTCCGGACGGAACGACCTGGAGCGGGCGCAGGTCGAGCCGCACGGCCAGGGCGGTCAGGATGGCGAGCACCGTCACGGCCAGAACGAGGTACTGCGCCGGGACCGGGCCATAGGCCGAGCGAGGGGTCGCCAGCGTCGAGGCGAGGACGATGATCACCGCCCAGGCCACGGCTCCGAGTACGCGGAGGCCAGTGGGCAGGCTGCGAAGACGTGCAAGGAGACCGCGCTCTTCCCCAATCGCCGCCTCGACGCGCGCAAAAAGCGCGTCTCCGCTCGCGGGGCGAGCTGCGTCGCGTGAGGCCTGACAGACCCGGCAGTGGGACACGTGCGCCTGCGCCTCGGCGGACAAAGGCTCGCCACGAGAGACGGCTTCTGCGACGTCAGCGCAGTCGGGCACGACACGGGTATGCGTCACGGGACCTCCGGGTTACTGGATTCGCCGAGCGCTTGCCGCATTGCGGCATAACCGCGGTGGGCTCGCACCTTCACGGCGCTGAGACTTGCGCCGACCATCTGCGCGACCTCGGGCAGCGGAATGCCTGCGAGCCAGTGCAAGCTGATCACGTCGCGCTGCTCGGGCGAGAGCTTCGAAAGGGCGAATTCCACGGCATCTGCCGCTTCGAGCCGGTGATGCTCGTCATTTCCCGTGCTCGGGTCCGCGCGTCCGTCGAGCTCCAGCGGCGACTCCGGCTTGCGGCTCGCCCGCCGGAAGTACTCGCGCTTGAGGTTCATCGCGATCGTGAACAGCCAGGGCTTGAGCTGCGCTCCGTCCCGGAAGTCGAGCCGGCTTCGGTGCAGGTGCAGGAACGTTTGCTGGACGAGGTCGCTCGCGTCTTCGGGGCGACGCAGCTGGTGGCGCATCACGCGGAGCAGGATGGGCGAAAGGCGCTCGAAAATCTCTCGGAATGCCGCGGCGTCGCCCCTGGCATAGGCGGCCATCAGCTCTTCGTCGCTGCGAGACGTCACCGGCGTTGCTCCGTACCACTGGGGATGGAAAATCCGTACTTTTTCAGAATGGCGCGGCCATCGACTCCCTGCACGAACTCTGCGAAACGCATGCCGTCCCGGGCCTTCTTGCCCCGATTGCAGACGACGAGCACCTGCTCGATGGGCGCGTGGTAGCTCGGATCGACGGCGAGGTAGACGCCCTCGGGCGTCGTGATCGCGAGCGACATGGCGACGATGGCGGCGTCGGCATTTCCCGTGCGCCCGAATTCGAGGGCCTGCTGGACGTTCTCTCCGTAGACGAGCCTCGGCTTCACGGCTTCCCACACGCCCGCATGCTCGAGCGCCTGCTCTGCCGCCCGGCCGTAGGGCGCGTGCTCGGGATTGGCGATCGCGATGCGACGAAACCGTCGGTCCGAGAGCCCGGCGAGCGAAGCCGGGGGAGCAGGCACGGAGCCGCTCCGGAACCAGAGGACGAGGCGCCCCCGGGCAAACTCTGCCCTGGTGGCGCCATCGCAGGCGGAAGCCCGCACGACGTCGTCCGCATAGGCCCTACTGGCGGCTGCAAACACATCGAACGGCGCGCCCTGCTCGATCTGCTTCGAGAGCAAGCCCGTCGACCCGAAGGTGAATGCCGGTTTCGGCCCCCCACGCCTGGCGAATGCGTCGCCGATCTCGGTGAACGCGAACGCGAGATCTGCGGCTGCCGCGACCCTGAGTGTGTCCGCGGGGGTGGGCGCCCGCCTCGTGCATCCCGGGAGCGCCGCAAAGGAGCAGAGCAGGAGGCCGGGTACGGCCGCGCCGCGGTGAAGGGCGGGACTCATCCTCCCGCTTCGTAACAGGAACGGGAACGAACGACCACGCCGGGTGTCACTCCGCCCCGGCGAGTGAAATCGCGCAGCCCTCGCGCCAAGGTGGATGGAGGAAGGCGCTCCGGGGCCGAACAGCCCGAAGCCGGGGCGGAACGGCGATCAGCCCTTCCCGGCGAGCGGCGCGGTGGCGCTGATCTCGGTCGAGGAAAGGTGCGCGACGTCCCCCGCCGAGCGCAGCACGAGCCGTGCGTCCTCGACGTCCAGGATCGTGATGGACGCGTTCGGGATCGCGGTGGGTGAGACCCGGTCATCGTTCGTCGCGGCGCCGACCGCCGCAGAGATGGCCACGAAGTGGGACACCACCACCGTTGGAACGTCTCCCAGCGCGACCAGCGTGCGCACCACCCGATCGCGCCACTCGACGAGCCGAGCCGGCTGTTCGCTCCAGCGACCGAGTAGCAGCGGCCCGAGCATCGCGCCGCGTGCTCCGGCATCCAGGCTCGGATCGAAGACCTCCGAGACTTCGTCGCGGATCTCCACCGGAAGCGAGAGGGCTTCGGCGATCGGTGCGGCGGTCTCCCTCGTGCGCCGCAGGGGCGAGCAGACGAGGCGCACCGCCCCCCGGTGCCGGAGAGCGAGTGCGGCGCTTCGCGCCTGGGACGAGCCGAGCGCGTCGAGCCCTGGGTCCAGCTCTTCGATGCCTGCCCGGGCTTTACCGTGGCGCACGAGGTACAGGGTCATCGTCCGCGGACTTTCCAGCGGCGGCGCCCGGACCGCAAGCGCCTCGGATCGGAAATGCCGACCGGCGCGCTGCCGTGCTACCTACGACCCGTGTCGACCGGTGAAACGACTGCCACGAGCGACGAAGGCAACGCGCGACGGGTCATCGCCGTGCTCACGGTGGTCGTCATCGCCGCGGTCTCGGTGGTGCTCTCCGTGGTTCCTCGGCACACGCTGGCTGCCGGGCGGGGCCCCGACGGGCTGGCCACCGTCAACGCGGTGCTGAACGGCACGGCGGCCCTGGGGCTCATCTGCGGGTACGTGGCGATCAGGCGGAAGCGCGTCGCGCTGCATCGCGCCTGCATGCTGACGAGCTTCGTGGTCTCGTCGGTGTTCCTGGTCACCTACCTCGTCCATCACGCTCGGGTGGGCTCCGTGCGCTACGGCGGACACGGCGTCCTCCGCGCGGCCTACCTTTCGCTGCTCGTCCCGCACGTGGTGCTGGCGGCGGCGGTGGTCCCGCTCGCGCTGGTGACGCTGCGTCGCGGCTGGATCCGGGACATCGTGCGGCACCGCAGGATCGCACGCTGGGCCCTGCCGCTCTGGCTCTACGTCTCCGTGAGCGGTGTGCTGCTCTATTTCATGCTCTATTACTGATCCACGTGGTCCAGAAGACGATCGATCTCGGCTATCTGTCGGTCCCCGACGGCGGAGGCCCAGGGGTGGTCATCATCCACGACGTCTGGGGGCTGTACGACCACTTTCGCGATATCGCGAATCGGCTCGCGAACGAGGGGTTCGTCGCGCTCGCGCTGGATCTGTATCGTTCCATGGATTCACGACCTCGCGCCGACGACCCGGGCGCCTTCATGCGCGAGCTCTCGGATCCCGCCGTGCTCCGGGACGTCCAGGCAGCCGTGGACGCTCTGCATGCGCACCCCGCAGTCGCAGGTCAGGGGGTCGGCGTGACCGGTTTCTGCATGGGCGGCTCGTTCGCGTTGCTCGCCGGAGCCCTCGTGCAGCGCGTCGATGCCGTGGCGGCGTTCTACGGGATCCTGTCTTACGGAACCGGTCTGTACGCGTCGGAACGCCCGCTGGATCCGGCGAAAAAGCCCATCGAGCCGCTCGAGGCTGCTCGGAGCCTGCGGTGCCCGATGATCGCGTTCTATGGCTCGGAAGATCAGTTCGTTTCCCTGGAGGACGTGAGCGAGCTCGAGCGGCGCGCGGGTTCGGGACTCCACGGCTCGCAGGTACACGTCTACGCAGGGGCGGGTCACGCCTTCGTCAACGACACGCGACCCCAGGCATACCGGCCGGAGGCCGCGAGCGACGCCTTTCGCCACATGGTGACCTTCTTCCGGGAGACGCTCGCGCGCGCGGAACCTCGGCCGTGAGAGCTGTCGTGCAGCGAGTGACGCAGGCCTCGGTGAGCGTCGGTGACGAGATCGTGGGACGGATCGGCACCGGACTCTGCGTGCTCGTCGGGGTCGCGCAGGGCGACGACGAGCACGACGCCACGGCGCTCGCGGCCAAGGTGGTGGGCATGCGTATCTTCGAGGACGACGGCGGCAAGATGAATCGCGACGTCATCGAAGCGGGAGGCGGCATCCTCGCCGTCTCCCAGTTCACGCTGCTCGGGGACCTGCGCAAGGGCCGGCGGCCCAGCTTCGGTGACGCCATGGATCCGGAGCGGGCCAGCGTGCTGTTCGAGCGCTTCTGCATGGAAGCGAGAGAGCTCGGGGTCGCCGTCGAGACCGGCAGGTTTCGCACTCACATGCGCGTCGCGATCGACAACGACGGCCCGGTGACCTTGCTGGTCGATACCCGGCGCGCGTTCTGAGCGCGTGCGCCTCAGCCCTCGACGAGCACCTTGAGAACGCCGCGCTGCGCGGCCCGATGCAGGGCTTCGTCGGCTCGAGCGAGCGGGTACCGTGCCGCAATCAAGAACCTCGGATCCACGCGCCCCTTCGCGAGCGCGTCCACGGCGCGCGCGACGTCGCCGCAGCGCGAGCCGATGACTCGAAGCTCGTTCACGACGACGGGCGACAGGTCCACCGTCGTCGCGCCGGCCACCGTGGTCTTCAGCACGACCGTCCCTCTCGGGCGCACCAGGGCGAGGGCCAGGGAGAGCCCGCTCGCGCTACCCGTCGCCTCGACCACGAAGGGGACGCTCGAGAGCGCCGCGCGGGCGTCGCTCTCGAGCATTCCCTCTGCGCCCGCAGCGCGAGCGAGCGCGAGCTTGGCTTCGTGATGACCCACGACGATCGTGCGGACGCCGGTGGACAGCGCGGCCCGTGCCACGAGCAGTCCGAGCTTGCCGTCCCCGAGCACGACTACCGGCGCCGCGCCGGGTGGAACCTCGTCGATGGCGTGGAGCGCCGCGGCGAGGGGCTCGGCGAAGACGGCCTGGTCGTCCGGGACCGCATCGGGTACCGGGACGAGGCAGCGCTCGGGCAGCGCGAGCCGCTCGGCGAGCGCGCCGTCACGACCGACGATCCCGAGCACCGTGCGCTCTCTGCAGTGGTGGCCGCCTCTCGCGAGGCACTCCGCGCAGACGCCGCAGCCGGCGTTGATGTCCGCGACGACGCGCTTGCCGCGAAGGCTTTCGTCGCTCGCCTCGAGCACCTCGCCGACGAATTCGTGCCCGAGCACGCCGCGAAAGCCCATGTACCCGCGCGCGAGCGCGAGGTCGGTGTCGCAGATGCCCGCGACGCGCATGCGGATCAGGGCTTCGGCTGCCCCGCGCGCGGGCTCCGCGCGATCGGTCACGAGCCGCGGCTCGGTGTCGCAGACGAGGGCACGCATGGCGAGCCCGGGAGCCTACAGCGGGTTTCGACGCCCGGGGGCGAGATCCACCCACAGGCGGTAGCGAGCCGAAGGTCCCTGGGACTCGAGCTCGACGCGACACGGGGCACCGAATGCGGCGCTGAGCGTCTCGGACGTGAAGACGGTGCCGACGGGCCCCGAGGCGAGCACCCGGCCGTCGCGGAGCACCATGGCGTGGGTCACCAGGGCCGGGACCTCTTCCAGATGGTGCGTCACGTGGATCTGCGTCGGCCCCGAGGGATGGCGCGCGAGCGCCTCGAGGTCCGAGAGAAAATGCTCCCGTGCGACCGGATCCAGTCCGCTCGCTGCTTCGTCGAGCACGAGCAGGCTCGGCTCGTTCACGAGAGCCCGTGCGATCATGACCCGCTGCCGCTCGCCCTGGGACAGGACACCGTAGGGTTTGTCGGCACAGCTCGTCGCGCCGATCTGCGCGAGCGCCTGCGCGCCACGCGACAGCTCTTCGGAGGACAGCGGCCCGAGCCGGCCGATCATCGCCCGGATCCCGGATGCGGCGATCTCGAGCCCGGTGTCCGCGGCGGGGAGGTTCGAGTACAGAGCCGCGCTCACCACGCCGATCCGCTTCTTCAGCTCCCGCTTGTCGACTCGCCCGTACTCCTCGCCCAGGACCCGGACGATGCCGCGGCTGGGCCAGAGGTCCCCGGACACGACGGACAAGAGCGTGCTCTTCCCGGAGCCGTTCGGGCCCACGAGGGCCCAGTGCTGCCCGCGCTCGATCTGCCAGCGAACGTTCTCCAGGATGGGACGTTCGAGCTCGACCCGGTAATGGCGCTCGACGACGAGGTCCACGATCGACGGCATGGGCACCCCTTCGGCTATCCCGGAGCCGCGGGCGCGTCGACGACAATTGCGCGGCACGAGAGGAGCATCATCGCGGTATTGCCTAATCCTCGCTGTCGGCTAGATATCGGCGCGATGCCTCGCGTCGAGTTCATGGAAAGCCTGTTCGGCAAGGCGAAAGTCGTGGAAGCGCCCGATGGCGGTGCGCTCGTCGACGTGTGCGACGCCCACTACGCTCCCATCCCGTTTTCGTGCCGTTCCGCCACCTGCGGGACGTGCCACGTCGTCGTCGTCGAAGGGGCGGAGCACCTGGAGCCGCCGAACGAAGCAGAGGCGGAGCTGCTCGACGTCCTCCGAGGTCCTCCGAAGAGCCGCCTCGCGTGCCAGGCGGTGCTCAAGCCGGGGACAGGGCTCGTGCGGCTGCGCTCGGTGGACGGGTGAGGACCGAGGGGGGGCACGAGCTGGCGGTCGAGGCGATCGACCTGCGGAAGCGTTTTGCGGAGTTCGAGGCCGTCAGCGGGATCTCGTTCCGCATCGAGAAGGGCAAGTGCTTCGGATTTCTAGGGCCGAACGGCGCGGGCAAGACGTCGACGATGCGCATGGTGCAGGCCGTCAGCCACAAATCCGGAGGCCGGCTCACGGTGCTCGGCCTGGACCCGGAGGTGGACGGCAAGGCCGTGCGCGCACGGCTCGGTGTCGTCCCGCAGGAAGACAACCTCGACCCCGATCTGATCGTGTCGGAGAACATCGAGGTCTACGCCCGCTACTTCGGAATTCCGACCGCCACGGCCCGCCGCCGCGCCGCCGAGCTGCTCGACTTCGTGGCGCTGGGCGACCGCGCCGGGCGCTACATCCGCGAGCTCAGTGGAGGCATGAAGCGAAGGCTCGTCATCGCCCGCGCCCTCGTGAACGAGCCGGAGCTCGTGGTGCTCGACGAGCCCACGACGGGCCTCGATCCCCAGGCACGTCACCTCGTGTGGCAGAAGCTGCGTGAGCTCCGGGATCGCGGCGTGACGATGGCGCTCACCACGCACTACATGGAGGAAGCGGAGCGGCTCTGCGACGAGCTCGTGATCATGGACCGCGGCCGAATCATCGCGACCGGGACCCCGGCGGCCCTCGTGCGCGAGCACGCCGGGGGTGAGGTCGTCGAGCTCCGGGTCCCCGAGGCGAGGGAGGGGCCGGTGCTCGATGGGCTCTCCCTCGATGGCGTCACGACCGAGCGCGCGGGCGACGTGCGCCTCTTCTTCCTCGACCGTCACAGCCAGCTCGCGGATCGACTGGTCGAGCGGGCTCGCGAGGCGGGGGTCCCTTGCCTGCTCCGCAACGCCACGCTGGAGGACGTCTTCTTGCGCCTCACCGGGCGCGACCTCTCGGAGTGACCATGGATCTGGCCGAATTTTCGAGGAGCT
>Ga0316628_100004024_pt1 | contig 11455 bp, 10 predicted proteins | sample OWC_Aug_M2_C1_D5_FD_207648 | JGI IMG/M metagenome (GOLD analysis project Ga0316628, IMG submission 207648) | Wetland soil microbial communities from Old Woman Creek delta, Ohio, United States - OWC_Aug_M2_C1_D5_C | ecosystem: Environmental > Terrestrial > Soil > Wetlands | place: USA: Ohio... | reverse complement strand
GGCTGCATGCGCCTACCCGGGGCGTATCGTAGCTTGCCGCGCCCTTCTTCAGCTCTCAAGCCGAGCCATTCTCCAGACGGCGTGGCATGTCGGGCCGTATGGTGGTATCTATTGGCGTTTGGTGAAAACCTCACGTATATGTGTGCGCGCGTCGTTGCCTATGCATGGTGTCATTTTGAGCTTTGAGCTCATACACCCTTCACTCCGCAATCCAAATGGTTGTGGAGTTGCATGTTGTTGATGACTTGGCGTATGTTGCCAAGTCTGTTTTAGAAGCGTTCGTCGCTGATATAAGTGTTGCGTCGAGGGGTATAAGCGTTTTGAATGCTGCAATGTCATGTTCGTTGGGTCGTCGAGCAGCCAATTGACAATAATCCAACAGGACCACCCTATTTGAAGTAAGCTCAACGCGAGCTGCATCATTGTATTCGAAGATCTGCAATAACAGTCAAAATAAATTAGTTGATAGCCGTTGGGCCTCAATCGAACCTATTACAGCGCGCGGGCTATTTTGTTTTAGTATTTTGATGAAAGTTTTATTTATTGGCGAACTGGTTATTGTGCCATTATGCCTCGATAGCTCAGCCCGGTAGAGCGGCTGCCTTGTAAGCAGCAGGCCGCGGGATCAAGGCCCGCTCGAGGCTCCATAAATTGTCTTGTAGATATGTTGTTCTCTTGGAAGGAAACGTTTATTAAATATTAATATTAGCGATTTGAGCACAGCACAGAGAGGATTCAAGGAATGCGATTGTTCCGTTCGCGCAATGAGGATGACAAGCTCAAATGCCCCTACAAAGGCTGTGAGAAAGGGTTTGACAAGCCTACCATGCTTACTGATGCCTCAACTGTGCCGCGTAGTTCGTATTATGCCTGCCCACACTGTATGTCAAAGCTCGACATCACCATGGATGGCGTGAAAATTAAAAGCATCAACGCAACAGACTACCCAACTGTTTTTGATTCCCCTGCTAAGTGCGCGCACTTCTTCGGATTTTTGAACGCGTTTCCTGAAAGTGCTCCTTTACCTGACGAGTGCCTAATCTGCCCAAAAGTGCTCCAGTGCAACCATAGGAGAAGATAACCCGTTTTTCCACTACGATTAATCGGGTAATCCTTAACGAATGATTTTGTTGCTGGGGCCTCTGATTCCACGGGTTTATTCGCCCTCGAAAAATCCCTGAATAAGAAGATCATCCGATAAAGATTGAAACGAAAGCCAGACAAAAACAAGGTTGCAAGAATAGTCTTACAAATTCTCTGAATGAAACAGGCTCACCGAAAACGTTTAAATTTGCTCAAAAACAGCAATAATAGGCGATGCAGAATACGGGCCCGTAGCTCAGCCAGGTTAGAGCGCCAGGCTCATAACCTGTTGGTCGCCGGTCCGAATCCGGCCGGGCCCACTAGTTTTATCTTCATTCTTCTAGCTTGTTGCAAACTCTCGAATTATCTCCATCAACTGACATGCGTTTACCGAATATTTAATCTTGTTTGGGCTACTCTAAGCCCAAACCGAAGGATCCTTTGGTAAGCCTCTCAGCGCCATCCCGCACCACCAGTACTGTGTCTTCTATGCGAATTCCACCGTAGCCAGGTAAGTAGATGCCTGGTTCGTCCGTCACAACGTTTCCAACAACCAACTTTTCTTTGCTGCTCGGGTTCAAAGTTGGAGACTCATGAACTTCCAATCCAACACCGTGTCCTAAGCCATGCACAAAATAGTCACCGTAGCCCGCAGCCTTAATCAATCTCCTCCCTGCTGCGTCGACATCTCTTGCCTTAACTTTTGGTTTTATGGTTTTGAAAGCTTCTTCTTGAGCATCGTTAACTATGGCGTGAAGCTTCTTCTGTTTCTCAGAAGGCTTGCCAGCAACTAAAGTGCGCGTCATGTCAGAACGATAAGACTTGCAGACCGCACCGAAATCAAAAACAACCAGATCGCCTTGGCGAATTACTCTGTCCGAGCAACCGCCATGTGGAAAAGCAGAGCTTGGGCCGGACGAAACAGCTGTCTCGAAAGCCGTTCCATTAGAACCACGTTTCCGCATGGCGTATTCAATTTCCGCTGCAACTTCAAACTCCTTCATTCTAGGAGAAAGCACTTCGTAAGCGGTCTTCATTCCCTCGCTTGTAAAATCCGCAGCTTTACGCATGAGCTCGATTTCCGCTTCGTCTTTCACCGCGCGAAGGAGAGACACCAAGTCTCCCTTGACCTCCAACTTCATCCTTCCTCGGGCTTGCTTAGCCAAGCTGCGCCAACTCACAACGCCCAAAGCGTCAACTGCAAGATTTCCGATCTTGAATTCTTTGGCTTGTTCCGCAATCTTTTCTATTAGGTTTTCGTCACGTTTAACGAGTTCGATCGTGAAATCTTTCCCTTCAGCTTTTGCCTGTTCATAGTTGACGCCGTAAACATAGATCGTGTTCTCAGCGTTTCTAGGAATCAGCAGAGATGCTGTACCTGGAACACCTGTTAGATAAATCAGATTTGAGGAGTTGAAAACGACGAAGCCATCAAGCTGGGCTTGGTCAAAAGCCATTTGCCTAAGCGCGGCTATTCTCTTCACATCCGACACCAGATCACGAATTCCAAGTTCGTGTGTTTAACGTTTTTGCCCGATTTAGCCACCAGTTACTACTGGCATCAAGATAACGTAATCGCCATTCTTTAGCCTAGTCTCTAAACCCTTGAGCTGGTTGAGAAGCAAACCGTTCACTGACAGAATGTAATAGGGTTTCAGATCAACGCTTTTCGGTTCGTACACCGCTTTTCGGAACGGTTCACCATACTTTTGGGCAAGCAAGGAAAGCAGGTCACGAACCGAAGCTTGACCCTTGAGTTTAATTTTTTCAGCCTCGTGTATTGCCAATATTTGCTTAATATGACCCAAATATTCGACTGTGACTTCCATATATGAATCCGCCTAATGCTAGCTAAGGCACAGAATTTTATATTTATTTCCTGGCCAAAGCGATCGTTGGAAATGGCAAAACCACGCATTGAATCTCCTTGCGGCTCTTGAAACAATTGGAGAGCCTAAACATGAGTTTTCAAACAAGAAATCCACTAGATTAATATACTTTTTATTCTGCGTTACTAGTCCAGAAGCACGTGTGGAGAAGAAGAGTATGTTTTCCTATGCAGGCAAGATTCTCCGTGTTGACCTAACAACGGGAAAAGTGTCCACGGATCTCTTATCCGAACAAATGGCTAAGAGCTACATTGGAGGTATAGGCCTCGGCATACGTCTGTTGATGGACAACTCGAAAGCAGGAACAGACCCATTTAGTCCAGATAACCCATTAATCTTCGTTACAGGACCACTGAGCGGCACGATGGGACCCACAGCCGGAAATGGCTACGCTGTGGTCTCCAAATCGCCCGCAACCGGGGGAGTTGGCGAAGCAAAAGCTCACGGGTTTTTCGGTCCTGATCTGAAGCGTGCAGGATACGATGCCGTTATTATCACGGGAAAGGCGGACAAACTGTCTTACTTGTGGATTGATGATGACAGCGTCAGAATAATGGACGCTGAGCACATGACGGGCAAGTCGCCGTATGAAACCGATATGCAAATCAGAAACGACCTCGGCGACTACTACATCCGAGTCTCAGCCATTGGCGAGGCTGGAGAGAAACTCTGTCGCTTCGCAGCGATAATAAATGATGAATTTAGAGCCATTGGAAGAACAGGCATGGGGGCCGTAATGGGCTCGAAGAACCTTAAGGCCGTAGCCGTAAGAGGAACACATGATGTCAACGTAGCCAATTTGGACGGGTTCAAAGAGTTCGTGAAGATGATTCACGAACGCATGAAGGGACCAGCCACCAAGAAATACAAAACCTTAGGCACACCTGAGAACGTTCTCGTTTTGAACTCGCTTCAAGCTTTGGCAACTAGGAACTTTACCAATGCAACGTTTGAAGGTGCCCAAAGGGTGAGCGGGGAATACTTGAACGAGCACTATGTTAAGAAAATCGTGGGTTGCGCCACCTGCGGAATGCGCTGCGACCACATCGCCGTGGTTCCAGAAGGACCTTACCAAGGATCAACCTCACGTCTGGAGTTCGAATGCCTCTGGGCCTTGGGACCAGCATGCGGCGTCGACCGTCTTGACGCAATCATAGAAGCAATGCGCATAGCGAACGAGTATGGAATTGACGGTATATCCACAGGCGTGGTCGTCGCTTTCGCAATGGACTGTTACGAAAATGGTGTGATTACAAAAGAACAGACTGATGGTATTGACCTTCGCTTCGGGAACGCTGAGGCTCTAATAGCCACTATCCACAAGATAGGGAAACGCGAAGGTTGGTTGGGCAACGCACTTGCTGAAGGCGTAGCTAGAGCCGCCGAGATATTTGGCAATGGGGCGGAAAAATACGCCTGTCACATTAAAGGCTTGGAGCTCCCAGGTTACGACCTTAGAACGCTGAAAACTGCTGCATTGGGATTCAGCGTCTCGTTCCGCGGTGCTTGTCACCTGAGAAACGGCGCCTACTCACCTGACGTAAAGGGAAAAGTGAACCGTTTCAAAATTGAGGCTGGACGCGGCAAGATGATTACTGATGAAAGCAAGATGTACAATATCATCGATTCGCTGATAGTCTGCAAGTTCAGTCGAGGCACATACTATGATGGCTGGAAAGACTTGGCGAACTACTATACTCTGGCTACAGGCATACCTATGACAGTGGAAGAGATGGCTCAGGCAGGAGATAGGATTGAAAACCTTGCTAGGCTGTTCAACATTCGAGAAGGAAAGGGCACTAGAAAATACGACACAATCCCATGGAAAATAAAGAACGTTCCCGTGCCAGACGAAGGACCAGCGAAAGGCGTATGCGTAAATGATGAAGAATTCCAAATTGGGCTTGATGACTACTATGCATCAAGAGGCTGGACGCCTGACGGTGTCCCGACGATTGAAAAACTTAACTCGTTGGGTTTAGGCGATTTTGCTTCCATTGCCCAGAAAGCAACTGAAGGAGTTGTATAGGAATGGTGCGCCCTCAAGATAGAAAGTTCGTTACGGCTGATCCAGAGAAATGTATCGGATGCTGTGTTTGCGAGTATGCTTGTTCAATGACAAAGGAGAAAACCTACAACCCTACCAAGTCCAGAATAAGAGCTCTGCGAATGGGACCGTTGACCAACTTATCTGTAACCTGCAGGCATTGCGAAGATCCGGCTTGTGTGGCTGCCTGTCCTAAAGACGCGTTGACTCAGGATGAAAACACAGGCATAATTAGGGTTAATGAAGAAGCTTGCAATGGTTGCGCGTGGTGCATCAGCGCATGCCAGTTCGGCGCAATGATGATTCACCCGGAGAAGAAAGTGGTCTTCACTTGTGACAGCTGCGAAGAATTGGGAGAACCACAATGCGTCAAATGGTGTCCCGAAGAGGCCTTGAACTTTGTGACTGCGCAGACACTGGCTCAGAAATCCAGAATATCTGCTGTGAAGAACCTCTTCCAAGAGTCTAAGGAGAAAACAGGCGAAAAGTAGTAAATATCACTCTGCAGACCCAAAAAACGTTTTCCATTCTTTTTTTGCTCTTTTTTGTCAATTAATACTGTTTTGTGCCCCCAAAAAGCGACATAGGTAAAACTCTGGTTAAAACATCCCATTTCTACATCAAACCCCATTAAGTTAATATAGTTTCCAACGGACTAAGTAACTCCATACATGGAGGACCATCCCTTGTTCGGCTATGCTGGCAGAGTTCTTTATGTTGACCTAAACACGGGAAAAACCCGCGTTGAAGCCTTGAACATGGACTACGCCAAGAAGTACATAGGCGGAATAGGACTAGGCATGAGATTATGGTTAGACAATTCAAAACAGGGAGTTGACCCCCTAAGTCCTGATAACCCGCTGGTACTCGCGCTTGGTCCGATATCTGGAACAATGTTCCCAACGGCTGGTAATGGACATGCTTTTGTGGCCAAGTCGCCAGCCACTTTTGGCGTCGGAGAAGCGGTAGCACATGGAACGTTCGGCGCAGAGATGAAAAGGGCAGGCTACGACGCGATAGTATTCATGGGAAAGTCGGAAAAACCTGTTTACCTGTGGATAGATGATGACTCGGTGCAGCTCTTGGAAGCTACTCATTTGATGGGCAAGTCTCCCTCAGAGACAGAAGACGCAATAAAGGATGAGTTGGGGGACTACTACGTTCGCGTAGCCTCGATAGGGATAGCAGGAGAAAAACTTTCCCGAATAGCATGTATCATAAACGAAAAAACGAGAGCTGCAGGCAGAACTGGTCTGGGCGCAGTGATGGGGTCCAAGAACCTCAAAGCCATCGCTGTTAGAGGAACGCGTGACATTACCGTGGCTAAGCCGGAGGAATTCATGGATATGGTCAAGGAATTTCACGAAAGGATGAAGGGTCCGGCTGCGCAGAAATATCGGACTTTGGGCACTCCTGAGAACGTGCTCGTTCACAACGCATTGTTCTGCATGCCCACTCGGAATTACAGGCAGGCTCATTTTGAGGAAGCTGAAAAGGTTAGCGGTGAAGTTCTTAACGAGAGATTTGTACCTAAGATAATTGGCTGTAGCTCCTGTGCAATGCGTTGCGAACATGTCGTCGTTGTGCCCGAAGGACCATACAAGGGAACATTAACGCGAATGGAGTATGAAACACTATGGGCCCTAGGACCTTACTGCGGAATAAACAGGCTCGACGCCATAATCAAAGGCATGGATCTCTGCAACTACTACGGCATCGATGCTATTAGCGCAGGTGTAGTGGTGGGTTTCACTATGGACTGCTACGAAAATGGGATTCTAACGCGCGATGAACTCGGCGGTATAGATGCTCATTTTGGTAACGCTGAAGCATTGCTTCAGCTTCTTGAAAAGATTGGGCAACGCGAGGGTATAGGCGACGTGCTCGCAGAGGGCGTCAGGATAGCTGGCCAGAAAATCGACAAAGGCTCAGAGAAACTCGCTCAACACATTAAGGGTCTGGAGGTTACCGGATATGATTTGCGCTGCCTGAAGACAGCGGCTTTGGGTTTTGCGGTTTCTTTCCGTGGAGCAGATCATAACAGGCATGGTGCGTATGCGCTTGATGTGAAAGGAAAGGTTGACCGTTTGAAAGCTGAGAAGGGTAGGGGAAAGCTGGTCAGAGACCTGGAAGACGTTTACTCGCTCATTGACTCGTTCATCGTTTGCAAGTTCTCTAGAGGCACGTACTACAAGGAGTTAGCAGACATGGCCAAGCTCTACAATCTCGTAACAGGAATTGAAATGACGCCTGAAGAGCTTAAGCGATCTGGCGAAAGAATCAACACAGTTGGCAGATTAATCAACATAAGGGAAGGCTTGGGCAGAAAGGACGATACGTTGCCATGGAAAGTCATGAACGAGCCGATATCGGATGAAGGACCAGTCAAAGGAGCATTAGTTACGCAAGAAGAGCTTGACCTGCTACTGGACGACTACTACGAATCCAGAGGGTGGACACTCGAAGGCGTGCCCAAAATAGAGAAACTGAAAGAAATAGGCATGGGCGAACTCGAAAGCATCGTCAAAGCGAAGCAGGAGGAGTAAACAAATGGTGAAAATTCACGAGCGGAAATTTGTTTCAGTCGATCCAGACAAATGTGTGGGCTGCCAAACATGCGAGTACGCCTGTTCATGGACGAAAGAAAAAGCTTTCAATCCCATTAAATCCCGCATACGCGTGATACGCGTAAACCAGGTGGCTAACATGGCTGTCACCTGCAGGCTTTGCGAAGACCCAGCATGCGTCGCTGCCTGCCCTAGAGACGCGATCAAACAATCGCCTGATACTGGCATAATAGAAGTGGACAGAGACAAATGCAACGGTTGCGGCTGGTGCATCGAAGCCTGCGACTACGGCGCCATAATGCTGCATCCAGAAACTAAGATCGTCTACGTTTGCGACCTCTGCAAAGACAAAGGCGAACCCCAATGTATCAAATGGTGCCCCGAAGAAGCGTTGACGCTTGTGACAAGTGACGTGCTGGCTCAGAAGGCAAGAATCGGCGCGGTTAAGAAGCTTTTCCAAGAAAAGAAGTAAGCTTTCGAAGGGAAGGCACAGATTGCCCTCTTCCGAATTTTGTTTGCTGCAGAGTGCCACTTCTTTGATCCTATTATGAAAAACCCTCACGTATGGAAAATGAATTTTAAGTGAGCGAAATAATTCTCGCAATGGCTTCTTGTCTATCATCCGTAGCGTAAAGGCTGATCACTATATTTCAGTCGCACCTTTTTCTGGAAAAGCTTAAAACCAAAAGCGGACAAACAGCACCCTAAGGGTGGAGAGTAAGGCAACGGAAATGCAGCTTTCTTAACCCATGGGAAAGTGCATTATCTCATGTCTTATCCCCCATTCCCCCTTACTTTCCACCCGGCACTTCTTTCTCACCCAAGTATTAGAGGGAGACACTAGGTCTTGGATCCAAAACATTGCAGCAGCAAATCAGTGACCTTCTCCGCGGCGGCAGTTACTTCTGGCGTTAGGCCTTCTCCGAACTCCACTTTTCCAGGTTGTATCAGAAGCAGGCCGATTTTTGCCGCCGTGGTTCCAGTTATGTATTCGCAAAAAATGCGTAAGGGCAATACATGAGTGGTGATCGCAGGAAAATCCACCACCTGTTCAGGGTTGATAAATCGTACCTCACCAGGCTTAAGCCCGAGGACTGCAGCGTCAACAAGGAGCAGGTGGCTGGGTTTGAGCTCGACGATTTCCTGAAGATAACTTTCTGGAACAGTTTCACATTCGATCAGAACTATGTTATCTGAGATTTTACCCTGCAGATCTCTGACTATCTTAACTCCTACGAAATCATCCATACGTATGGGGTTGCCAATTCCTGCGACAACGATTCTGCCTGACTCAGCAAACCAGTTTTCCAATTCTTTCCGCAGAAGATTCTTTCTTTTTTGCAAAGAAACCCCTGAGACAAAAACAAGGAAAGAAAGGTGAAAGAGAATTTACCTTTGGAGCTTCTGCACAATCTGTTTTTGGCTGTCGAAGACTTCCACTGTCAACGGCATATGTCCAACGGCGTGGTGTGTTGCACAGCCGAAACATGGATCGTATGCTCTGAAGGCCATTTCAACTTTGTTTAGCAGACCCTCATCGAATTTGCCATTGTGGATCAAGCCTTTGGCTGCGTCGCGGATGGACATGCAGATCGCAGGATAATTGTTGGTAGTTGCTACGATCATGTTTACGTCTTTTATGAGTGCGTCTTGGTCCAGCTTGTAGTGATGTATCAGTGTTCCTCGGGCAGCTTCGACTATGCCAACACCTTCACCAGGTCGACCTGGCTTGTTCCTTACGTTTGTGCTTATGATTTCTGGGTCTCTTACCAGTTCCATGGCGCGTTCCGTGGCATACAGTAGCTCGATCAGACGAGCCCAGTGGAAGGCCAAAGTTCCATGCACTGGTTTTCCTCCGAGGGTTTTGTACATCACTTCGTGCTCTGCTTGAGCCAGCGGTGTTGCCATGCCGTTTGAAGCATTAAGCCTGCCGAGTGGACCGACGCGGTAAACTCCGCTGTCTATCCCTGCAACTTGTCCTTTCCATCCGATCTGTTTCAGGTAAGGGAATTTGGAATAGGTCCATTCTTCAACGTGCTCCCCTATGTGTTTCAGGTAGTCTTGCGCATCAAAATTCAGACATTCTTTGCCGTCTGGTGCTACGACGCGGATTTTTCCGTCGTAGAAATTGACTTTGTTCTTGTCGTCAACCATACCCATATAGTATGTTTTCATTGTGTAGGGTTCGCTCTTTATCATATCGACGTAGTTAGAGTTACTGAGAACGATGTCGTGGAAAATCTTCAATGTGAGCTTGGCAAATTCCAAACTTGAGGATGCCATCCGCTCCATTTCTTTTCTATTCTCTTCGCTTAGAGGTTTGCTGATTCCTCCGGGTAATCCGCAGACTGGGTGAGTTGCTTTCCCGCCTAGAATGGCAGTCATTTGCTGTCCGTAAGCTCTGTGCTTGATTACCTCCTTGGCAACGTCCAATCCTGCCTTTTCGATCACGCCGAGAATGTTACGTTTTTCCGGAGGAGCATCTGGACCAACGATGAAGTCTGGACCGCCGAGGAAGTAGAAGTGTAATGTGTGATCGTAGATCAGGTATCCCATATACATGAGTTCTCTGAGTTTCTTCGCGGTCGATGTAGGTTCTACGTTGAATGCGACGTCCAATGCCTTGACTGATGCAAAATGATGCGCGACAGGGCAGACTCCGCAGATCCTTGTAGTGAGAATTGGCATGAGTTCAGCGCGTCTGCCTATACAGAATTGTTCGAACCCTCTGAGTTCAGGTACTTTCAGATAAGCGTTCTCTACTTCGCCTCTGTCGTTGAGGAATATGGAGACGTTTCCGTGTCCTTCGAGTCGAGTGATTGGATCTATTAGGATTTCTTTCATTTTTTCATCACCTTTCTCTTGAGAATTGAAGCTGGAAGAGAATACATGTAAAATGTTCCCACAGGGTCTACGACTTGCTGCATTAGGTCTTCAATCTCTTTTTCAGTGTATGTTTCTTTCCCTTTCTCAGTGCCGTAACCGAGAATTGAAGCTAATGCGGTGATCATGGCGGCTCCTTGTTCAGGCATATTTGGGGCGGCTCCGCCACAGCCTGTGCACGGCATATCTACGGTTAGACATTGGGCACCGCATCCACTTCGTGTTGCCATGCCCATGCAAAGAAGCCCTTGCTCCATTAGGCACCGTTCTGGTTCGGGAACCTTCTCATAAATACGATAAATCGCCCCAATTTTCTTATTCTCGCGCTTGCGAGGACATTCGTCACAAACCGCCTTGAGGGGAGCAAGCACTGAACCTTTTGGCGGAAGCTCGTTACGCGCAATCGCATCAACAGCATTGGCAATAAGTTTAACTGGTGGTGGACAACCTGGCAAAAAGTAGTCCACATCGACTGTCTGCGCTAGAGTTTTGACTGTATCGTAGAACTCTGGGATCTTCAGAGATCCCTCTTTCACTTCAGTCTTGGTTTTGGGAATTACTCCTTGTGGGTTAATTACCGATTTCTCTTTCCGGTAAACCTGTTCGAAGATTTCTTCCTTGTTTGTCAGGTTGGCCAACCCAGGCACGCAACCCTCGTGAGCGCATGACCCAAAGGCAACAAGTGTTTTAGACTTTGCCCGCAAGAGTTTTGCCATGTGCTCCTGCTCTGAATTCCGTATCGAGCCATTGAAGAAAGTTATATCAATGTGCTTGTCGGGCATGGCTTCGACATCTTTGTATTTGACGTCCATTGCAACGGGCCAGAACAGAATGTCTGCGATCTGCACTACCTCCAAGATCTTCTCGTTGAGATCTAATACGGCTATCTCACAGCCGCCGCAGCTTGCAGCCCAGTAAAAGGCTATCTTAAGTTTGTTTTTACTCATTTCTTATTCTGCACCCTCGGTTACCATCTTCAGCAGTTT
>Ga0316628_100004023_pt1 | contig 11456 bp, 10 predicted proteins | sample OWC_Aug_M2_C1_D5_FD_207648 | JGI IMG/M metagenome (GOLD analysis project Ga0316628, IMG submission 207648) | Wetland soil microbial communities from Old Woman Creek delta, Ohio, United States - OWC_Aug_M2_C1_D5_C | ecosystem: Environmental > Terrestrial > Soil > Wetlands | place: USA: Ohio... | reverse complement strand
CGGGCCGCGTGCCGTGGGTGACGAGGAAGGTGGTCATCCCGCGCCGGTGGCACTCCGCGAACAGCTCCCCCAGGCGCGGGTAGAGCGTGGGCTCGCCCGAGAGCGAGCACGCGACCTGGTCGGGCTCCTGCGCCTCCGCGTACCGGGCCGCGTCTACCGCGGCGTTGCCGCCGAAGCCGGTCAGCAGCCTGCGGTGGGCGGCGATGCAGCCGTCGAGCACGGCGCGGGGGTCGTCCCATGCGTGCTCGCCTCCCGCCTTGAAGCCCTGGAACCGCCAGCAGAACAGGCACATCTGGGTGCAGTCGTCGACCGCGGGGGTCATCTGCAAGCACCGGTGGCTGCTGATGCCGTAGAAGAGCTGCTTGTAGCACGCCCGTCCGCGCGTGAGGCTCTGGCCGACCCAGTGGCAGACCTTGACCGCGCTGTGGTCGCCCACCACGCGGTAGGATTGGCGCTCGAGTATCCTGCGCAGGTCCGGGTCCATCGCACGCCCTCGCGATGCGCGGTGAGGGCGCGGCCGGACATGAAGTTTTCGCCCGCGACCGCGCGAACCGCGCCGCGCGCGTCAGCCGAAGTCGAGCAGGCTGCGCTGGCGCTCCTTGTCCTCCTCGCCGTCGGGCTGCGACGCGCCCTCGCCGTCGGGGGCGCCCTCGGCGGGCCCCCCGCCTTCCCCGCCCGCCCCGCCCTCCGCCGCGCCCGCCGCGCCCGTCCCCTGCGCCCGGTCGCCGCTCCCCGCCTCCCTCGCGGCCGCGGCGCGCTCGTAGGCGGCCCCCTCGCCGAGTGCGTAGGGCTCTATCTGCCTGCGCCCCGCGTCCTTGGACTCGGCGGCCGCCAGCAGCTGCTGGACGCGGGTCGATTCCGTCTGCTCGCGCAGGAGCATCGCGACCTCCGGGGGCGTGAGCTCCATGAGGGCGGTCTGGTGGACCGCGAAGGCGCCGTCGAGCTCGAAGAGCTGCTGGTACAGCGGGATGAGCTCCTCGCGGGCGATGCCGACGGAGGTGTGGCATTCCCGCGCGAGCCTCGACGACAGCGAGCCCATGGTCGAGCGCAGCGCGCGCGTGCGGCCCATCGTCGCGAGCCACATCGGGAACCCGTACCGGGGCGCGCCGTGGTACTCGCGGTCCTTCGCGGTCGCGACGCCCGCGCTCATCAGGTCGATGGCGTAAGCCCACAGGCGGAAGGCCTGGTGGCGCTGCGCGCGTGCGAGGAACAGGTCGGCGCGGGCGAGGGCCTCCATCGCGCGCGACCGGTCCCGCACGTCCGTGTACTCGTGCGGCGCGTTCTCTGACAGCCACTGGAGCAGGAACTCCGGGTCCTCGTCGAGCTCGGACACCACGCGCCTGGCGGCGAGCACGTTGTCGGTCTTGAGGATGGTGCGCACCGCCTCGAACATCGTCGAGCGCACGTCGCGCCTGCCCACCGCGCCCACGTCCTTGGCGAGCACGAACGCCTTGCCCTCGGCGAGGGCCTGCAGGTCGTTGATGGCCGAGCGCAGGTCACCCGAGGCGCGCTCTGCGATGGTCCCGAGCGCCTCGTCCTCGACCTCGAGCCGCTCCTCGGCCGCGATGCGCATGAGCGCCGTCTTGATGGTGCGGGACTGTATGGACTGGAACTTGATGGTCTCGCACAGCGTCTTGAACGACGACGACTGCCGCGTGAGCTCGTAAAGGTCGTTGACGATGAGCACCACGGGCTGCCGCGTGCGCCGGATGGTGTCGACGATCGCGCGGACGCCGCCGCGGTCCTCGCGGCCGTGCACGCTGTCGGCCTCGTCGATGATGATGAGCTTGCGGCCCCCCTCGTCCGCGCGGAGGAAAGCGCCCCGGTCGTCGAAGGTCTGGTTGAGCGCGCCAGCGGTCGCGACGCGCCCGATGGCCTCGGCGTCGCGGTCGTCGGACGCGTTGAGCTCCACGACCTCCCACCCCAGGTCGGACGCGAGCGCGTGCGCCGCCACCGTCTTTCCCGTGCCGGGGGGGCCCGAGAGGATGGCCGCGCGCTTCTTCGGGTGGCCGTGCTGCCACGCGCGCGCCCACGCCTCGAGGGACTGGACGGCCCTGGCGTTGCCCAGGACCTGCGCGAGGTTCCGGGGGCGGTACTTCTCGTTCCAGTCCATGCACTATCCCTTGCGCTAAGCGCCCCCGCGCCTAAAGGCCTTTTCGGGGGGAGGGGCGCGAAAGTGCCCCAACTGCCGGCCCCCTCACCAGATGCTGGACCCGATGCACTCCGTGCACTTGTGGAAGCCAGTGGTCGTGGCCTGGTAGAGCGCGTCGAACTCGCGCTTGGCCTCAGGCGGGATGTCCTGAATGCCGCACGTTGGCTTCTTGTTCAGAGTGTTGTGGACCACCATCTTGGTGATGTCGCCTATGTACTGCTTCGTCAGCCTCGTTCCCTCCAAGGCCGGGCCCCGCTAGCCCCGGGGCAACTACTTGGGCGACAACCATATATATACTTTACCTGGCCCTGGCCGGCGGCCTGGCCCGACCGCCCCGCCCTGGGGCCTGGCGTCGGCCCAAGGTTGAAATACGCATGCCGTCTTTACATCGGCGCAAGGGTGGTACGCGCGACCGAGATGAGGAAGGCACTGACAGATGCGACCTACCGCGCCTACGAGAACAGGCTGATGAAGGAGATCAAGGGCGGGCCCATCCCGGAGCACGTCGCGGTCATCATGGACGGCAACCGCAGGTTCGCCGAGAGCCTGGGGCTCCTGAGCATGTCGGGGCACGTGGCGGGCCGCGACACGCTCGAGGAGATGCTCGAGTGGTGCCTGGAGCTGGGCGTGCACGTGCTCACCGTCTACGCGTTCTCGACCGAGAACCTCAAGCGGGACCCCAAGGAGGTCGAGGAGCTCATGCGCCTGTTCGCGGCCAACTTCCACAAGGCGGCCGACGACGAGCGCGTGCACCGCCACCGCATCCGCATCAAGGCCTTCGGGCAGATGGACCTGCTGCCCAAGGAGGTCGTGGAGGCCATCCGCCACGCCGAGGCGCGAACGGCCGGCTACGACAAGTACCGGTTCAACATCGCCATCGCCTACGGCGGCCGCGAGGAGATCCTCCAGGCCATCCGGCGCATCGCGCAGGACGCCAAGGACGGCAAGGTCGACCCCGCGAAGGTGGACGAGGAGACCTTCAGCGGCTACCTCTACACCTACGGCCTGCCCGACCCCGACTTGATCCTGCGCACCTCGGGCGAGGCGCGCATCAGCAACTTCCTGCTCTGGCAGCTCGCCTACTCCGAGCTCTACTTCTCGGACGTCTACTGGCCCGGCTTCAGGAAGGTCGACTTCCTGCGCGCCATCCGCGCCTACCAGATGCGCGAGCGCAGGTATGGCAAGTAGGCCGCCCAGATGACCGTGGAAGGAGTAAGATAAGGTTACGTTGTTGTCCAATAAACCGTTCTCAGAGGTTCCTGTTGTTGGATGACCGACATGAAGAACCGCGAGTGTGAGAGGCGAGCCAAACGGTGTACCTTATTTTGGGGACAATTGATCGATTTTACGATTAATTAAAAAAGCTAGGGTGCTGAAAAAAATCATAATGACGCTTCCCCACCCCAAGAGGAAAACCAAATCCGAATCACTGATACTGCCGCTTTCATTTGACTGTCTTACAACCGCCCACAATCCTACGTTGATTGCTATGCCAGTGATTATGAATAAAAGCAGTATCAAGGGTTCTACTAGTTCGCGCCGCATCTCTCTTCCATCGCGTTATCCCGCTGTTTGTCTATAAGACTTTCGAACGACACCTGAACCATTAAGACTAGAATTGGGTGAAAAGTGGGCGGTATCAGGGAATTGAAGAGTGTGTCCCAAGCTTCATGAGAAAATTACCTGAACCATACGGTCCATCTCACGCGGCGAGCTGCAGCCGCTCGAGGGCCCTCGCGCCCGAGCCCACGCCGGCCGCGTAGACCGAGTAGCCGATGAGCACGCTCACGAGCATCAGCAGCAGCGACCACACCGGCCGCGATGGGTCGACCGCGACCACGGGCAGGAGCACCAATGCCTCCACGACCAGGCACGCGACCATCATGTTGAACGCGAGCACCAGGTCGGGGGGCGCGTTCGAGTGCCGGTCGATGTTGGGGTAGGACGCCCCCGCCCACGCGCCCACGCCCGCGAAGGCGAGGTAGACCCCCACAGTGCCAAGAGCGGCGACCGTCAGCGCGACCGGCCCGCGGCCCGCGGAGAGGGGCGCCGCCAGGCCGACCGCGAGCAGCGTGACGGGGAGGAACGCGAGCAGCGGCCGCACCTTGGAGCGCACGATGGTGCGGCTCTCCGCGGGGCTGGTCTTGAGGACCCATAGGGCAGGGCCCTCCTTGGTGAAGCCGTCCAGCAGGGGCGCCGTCACCTGGAAGAAGCCGACCGCGTAGAGGCCGAGCGCCACGAGGAACGGGCCCACCACCCAGTGGTAGGAGGTGGGGGAGAGGGAGCCGTCGGCCACGAGCTGGCGCAGCTGCAGGTCCAGCGTGACCAGGGCCCCGCACATGGCCAGGTTCAGCGCCACGACCGACAGGCGCTGGCGGGGCGGGAGGGCGAGCCTCACCTCGCGCCTCACGAGCGCCCGGCCGACGGGGTCCATCCCCGCCTCGACGGCCCGGAGCAGCGGCCCGCTGGGGGACGGGCCGCGCGCGCGCGCCTCCCGGGGGCGGTTCGCGGCCTCCCACGCCTCCGCGAGGACGGGGGGCGCGCGCGCCCACGCGACCGCGGCGAGAGCGACCAGGGCGACGCCCGAGCATAGCTGCGCCCACGCGGGCCAGTCCAGCTGGAGCGCGGCCATGAAAAGCCCCGCGAGCGCCAGCAGGAGGGCGGGGGCGAGGGCGCCGCGCATGCTGTCCTTCCGAACAGCCATCGCAGTCGCGAGCAGGGGCAGCGCGAGCGCGCCGCTCGCCAGGCCCGCGAGCGCGATGAGGGGGCCGGTCTCGCGCGGCACGTTGGGGGGGTCGGGGGAGGTCGCGAGCACGAGCGCGACGAGCGCGAGCACGGATGTGACGAGCCCGAGCTGCATGACCACGGCGCGCAGCATCAGCCCTGTCCGGAGCGCGCCCTCGTCGGCCGGCGAGACGAGCGCGGTCCACAGCGCGCGGTCGCGCAGCACCGCGCGGTGCGCGTCCACGAGGGCGCGCGCGAGCAGCAGCACGAACGCGGCGGCGGCCAATCCACCAGGGGTGATGGCGTCCTCGAGCCCGGTCGAGCCCTCGTCGCCGCCGCCCGAGACGGACGCGACGCGCACGAGCATCGCCGTCGCGGTGAGCACGAGCAGCAGGAAGACCCCCAGCATGGCCACGTGCCGGCGGTAGGTCGCGGCGAACCGCCTCGCGGAGAGCGTCGCGGTGAGGTTGTAGGCGTACCAGGCCGTCCCCGCCCACGTGGCGGCCATGGCCTCACGCCCCGCCGATGATGCGCACGAAGGCCTCCTCGAGGTCCTCGGCCGAGGTCAGGGCGAGCAGCTCGGACAGGCTCCCCTGCGCGAGCAGCCGCCCGCGGTGGATGACGCCCAGGCGGTCGCACACCTCGGAGGCGAAGCCCGTGATGTGCGTGCACACGAGCACCGAGGAGCCCCGGGCCATCTCGCGGACCCACCTCTTGAGGTCGCGCACGAACCGCGGGTCGAGGCCCGAGCCGGGCTCGTCGAGCACCAGCGCGCGCGGCGAGTGCACGAGGGCGCCCGCGAGCGCGGCGCGCTGCAGCATGCCCTTGGAGTACGTGCCGAGCTCGTGGTCGAGCGAATCCTCGAGCTGGACGCGCCTGGCGAGCTCCATCACGCGAGTGGAGAGCCCGTCGTCGACGATGCCGTGGAGCGCCCCGACGAGCTCGAGGTGCTCGCGCAGCGTCAGCCGGTCGTGGAGGGTCACGACCTCGGGCACGTAGCCGAGCGCGGCCTTGGCCAGCCGGGGCTCGGCGACGATGTCGTGGCCGCCCACGACCGCGCGGCCCGCGTCGGGGGTCACGAGGCCCACGAACATGCGCACCGTCGTGGACTTGCCTGCCCCGTTCGTCCCGAGGAGGCCGTAGACCTCGCCGGGGCGCACCGCGAAGGACACGCCGTCCACGGCCAGGGTCGGGCCGTAGCTCTTGCGCAGCTGGACCGCCTCGAGCACTCCAGTCGCTAGGCGCGGCGCGTATATCTAGCCTTCGCCGCCGTTCTTCGAGGCGGAAAGGGCGCCGCCCGCGCCCGCGTCCCTGGTCGTCCCTGCCCCGGGTCATTCGACCCCGTCCGTGGCGAGGGGCGACCGCCCCCCTCCGTGGTCGCCCCGTGCGGGCTCAGGCGCCCCCGCCGTCCTGCGCGTCCTTCGTCTCTTCGGCCTGCGGCTTACCCCTCATCAGCGCGTCCAGCCTCACGATCTCTGCGGAAAGCTCCCCGAGGCTCAGCGGCCCTGGAGGCTCAGGACCGGGGTCGATCCCCCTCGCGATCAGGGCGGCCCTCATCCGCAGGAGGGGCCCCCTCCCATCGTTGTACTCGACGTGCCCTTGTCCGGCGTCGACCTCCAGGATGACCAACCTGTAGAGGACCAGACCGCTGGGCGCGAGGTCGGTCGCTGCGGCCATCTGGACCCAATCGGTCACGGCGCTTAGGTTGGCCCTCAGCCCGTCCGGGGTCCAGTTGATGCATGCCTCCCGGAGCCGGGCCTCCACTGTCCCGGTTATCCAGTCCACTACCGCCTCATGGGGGGCACTCAGCAGCCAGTCGACGACCTCGGGCGTGAGCGAGCCGGGCGGGCCGTAATCCAGGTCCATCACGACCTTCAGCCCGACGCGCACCCGCCCTGTCCCAACGGTGGTCTCGATCCCCCTGAAGGTCTTGTGCACCGTCGTTCGGCTGAGTTCGAGGAACTCGGCCGTCTCGGTGAGCGGGTTCACGAAGGCGGGGCCCTGGGTGACGACGCGGAGCGGGGCGCCGTCGCTGCTCGCCCTCACCAGCATCACCCTGTTGGCGGGGAAATCCTGAAAGAACACGTGTGACGTGCAGGCCATGAGGACGGGCATGGCGGCCATTCGATGCATCCACAACCGTCTCGTCCCCGTCATAATGTCCGCGATTCCCTGGTCCCGAGCCCATGCATGTCGGTACATCAGTGAGGATGTGCACGGCGGATATTTACATGCTTCGCCATGGCGAGGGAGTGCCGCCATGGAGCTGTAGGGGGGCGCACATCCCGGACCTCCACCACCAGACCGTCCCTCGGGACGCCCCAGGTCACCGAGATTCCCGGCCCCCGGTCGCGCGCGGGCGCCGCAGCTCCTCGAGGTAGCCATCGTCGTCCTCCAGGTCCGTGATGACGACATCCATCAACATCAGGCCCTTGGCCCTCAGCTCGTCGCGCGCCGCGTCCCGGACGAGCCCGGAGACCACGTCCCTCTCGGCGTAGACCTGTGGGGGCGTCCGCCGCCGGCACACCTCCCTCACCTTCGCGTCGACGACCTCCCTCACCCGCGCCTCGAGCCCAGCGCGTGGTCCCATCAGCAGCTGGTCGGCCTTGCGCTGGAGCATCGCTGGGTCGGGGACGATGCCGTACCTCACGACGATGTGGAGCGTGAACCGCACCTCCTTCGCATCGAGGCGCGTGACGACGCCAGGGAGGGTGTGCTCGAGGGCGCCCCAGCTCAGGTCGAGGAGCTCGAACCGCTCCGTGAGGGGATTGCGCCCGATGTGGACCATCCTGTATGGTTCCCTCACGACCACCCTCACGATCTCATGGTCGCCTCCCTTCCTGCGCACGATGATGGCAGCCTCCGAGGGGATCCAGATGAGGCCGGAGGCGTACCATGCAAGAGAGATGACGATGGCCAGGAAGATAGCCATCCACGCGATGGCGAAGAGAGTATAGCCGTCAACCATTGCCGTCCCCAGCCGGGATGGCACTCGATGGGGCAGACGCTCCATCCACTGTCTGCGCCCACAACAGCTTCAGCCTTTGGTACTCCGCCCCCAGCCCTTCAGGTGTGAGAGGGTTGATTGGCACGGGCCCAGGGTCGATTCCGGCCTTCCTCAGCCCTTGCCTCATCCCTTCGAGGTACCTGGGAAAATCGAGGATGTCGAAATAATGGTTGTCATCCGTCACCTCCTTGATGGTGACGGCGTTGACGAACCACCCGGTGTGCCTGAGCCTGGCGTCAGTGGTGCGGACAAGCCAATCTATGAGGGCCGCGGGCCCGTCCCTGAACGCCTCAGGAGACCATTTCTCGCCTGCCTCTTGTAGAAGAGGCCTCATGACTTCGGCGAGACACGCCCTTACCTCCTCCTCGGAGGTTCGTATGGCCCTGTCGATGTCTATGTGGGTGGACCTCCTGGAATAGTTGACGATAGAGACGAAGAGCGATATATTCACGGGTATCCGCTTGCCCTCCGAGGTTGCCTCGATGCCACCGAACGACAGGTCAACGGTCACCATTTTGGTTTCTAGGGGCAACGCGGTCTCCGTGAACGGATTGACAAGGACCTCGTTCCACGGCACGGCTCGTAGAGGCCTGCCGTCCTTCTTGGCCCGCACCAGCATTATAGAGCCACTGGGTCCCGTCCGGATGAACAGGTTTATGGAGCTGGTTAGGATGACCGGTGTGGAGATACGGTGATGAGGCGTTAGGTAGTTCCTCCTGGACATTCCAGTCACCTTCCTCTATAAGCGCCTATCTCTTCCTCGACGTCCTCAGCTCGGTCCCGCACACCGGGCACGGCTTCCCCGCCTCGGCCTCCCCCTCCTTGAACCGCCGCCTGCATCCAGGGCACCGCACGCCCCACGTCCAGACCTCCCTGATGCCGCCCTCCCGGAAGGGCCTGGCCTCCACGCCCAGCCTCGCGGCCACGTTCTGGACCGAGTAGTCGTCGGTGAGGCAGGGCACGCCCAGGTCGAGGGCCAGGGCCAGCACGTCCACGTCCGTGGGGGAGAGGCGCGCGCCCTCGCCGAGCTCCTCGGCGGCCCTCCCGACGCAGGCGATCGAACCCGGGGTGGGCTCCATCATCGCGAGCCCTGCGGCCAGCAGCTCCTGCATGCGGCGGCCCGCGCGGCCCCTCGCGACCTCGTCCACTACCGAGGGGGGCACCGCGAAGTCCCCCGGCGGCACGGGCTCGAACCCGCCCAGGAACGCGGACGCGTCTATTACCGCCCTCACGGACCCCCCATCGCCTCCGCGCAGTAAAGAGGGTTGCCGTCCGGGACCGCTCGCACAAGCGCGCGTTCATCAGATAAGGGGTGCGGGAGGGGCCGCGCATGGGGTCCGGGACGGGCCCCGGGGGGTGCCCCCTCGATGCAGGGGGAGGGGTGCGGGGGAGACGTCCCGAAAGGGGGCCCGCACGGGGCCTGCGATGGTCCTTCCGGGACCCCCCCGGGAGGCCATACGGCGTCGCATGCACTGGCAACGGGGGTGCCAGATGGGGGCGGGACCGAAGGGTTTTTAGGGGTGGATGTTATTAAGCTTTTTGTCCCCGAGAAAGCGCGAGAATCGACCCCCTCCGGGGGCCCATTTTCTCCCCTCGGAAAGGGACTCCAAAGATGACCCCTAGGAGCGGAAGGACCACATGGAGGACCCGACGTACACGGCGGAGAGCATACAGGTGCTCGAGGGGCTCGAGGCCGTCCGCCGCCGGCCCGCGATGTACATCGGCTCCATCGACGAGCACGGCCTCCACCACCTCGTGAACGAGATCGTCGACAACTCCATCGACGAGGCCATGGGCGGCTTCTGCCGCAACATCGACGTGGTCATACGGTCCGACTCCTCGGTCACCGTCGCCGACGACGGCCGCGGCATCCCCACGCAGATACACTCGGGCACCAAGGTCTCGGGCGTCGAGCTCGTGCTCACCAAGCTCCACGCGGGCGGCAAGTTCGACCGCAAGTCCTACAAGGTCTCGGGCGGCCTCCACGGCGTGGGCGCGTCGGTGGTCAACGCGCTCAGCGAGTGGATGGAGGTCCGCGTCTTCCGGGAGGGCAAGGAGCACTTCATGCGGTTCGAGCGCGGGCACCCCGTCGCGCCCCTGAGGGTTGTCGCCAGCGCCACCGGCACCGGCACCATCGTGACGTTCAAGCCCGATGCGACCATCTTCACGACCAGCGTCTACGACAAGGAGGTCATCTCCCAGCGGCTGCTGGAGCTGTCGTTCCTGGTCCGCGGCGTGCGCATCACGCTGGACGACGAGCGAGACGGCTCCTCGCAGGCGTTCCACGCCGAGGGCGGCATCGTGGAGTTCGTGCAGCACATCAACCGCAACAAGACCGCGCTCCACCAGCCGCCCGTGTACCTCGCGGGCGAGGGCGACGGCGTGGCCGTCGAGCTCGCCATGCAGTGGACCGACGGCTACGTCGAGAGCATCCACTGCTTCGCCAACAACGTCAACACCGTCGAGGGCGGGACGCACCTCTCGGGCTTCAAGTCCGCCCTCACCCGTTGCATCAACGACTACGCCTCCAGGCAGAAGCTCGTCAAGGAGTCCGACGTGCAGATGACGGGCGAGGACATCCGCGAGGGCATGACCGCCATCGTCGCCGTGCGGCTGCCCGAGCCCCAGTTCGAGGGCCAGACCAAGACCAAGCTCGGCAACTCCGAGGTCAAGGGCATCGTGGAGACCATCCTGGGCGAGCGGCTGGGCGAGTGGATGCTCGAGCACCCCAAGGAGGCCGAGGTCATCGTGGGGAAGGCGTCCCTCGCGGCCAAGGCGCGAGAGGCCGCGCGCAAGGCCCGCGAGCTCACGCGCCGCAAGGGCTTCCTCGAGGGCACCGCGCTGCCGGGCAAGCTCGCGGACTGCTCGGACCAGAGGCCCGAGGTCGCGGAGATATACATCGTCGAGGGCGATTCCGCAGGGGGCTCGGCCAAGCAGGGCCGCAACCGCGAGTTCCAGGCGGTGCTGCCCCTCCGCGGCAAGATACTCAACGTCGAGAAGTCCCCGCTGGAGAAGGCGCTCAAGTTCGGCGAGATACGCGCGCTCATCACCGCCCTCGGCACGTCCATCGCGGAGGACTTCGACCTGGCCAAGGCGCGGTACCACAAAGTCGTCATCATGACCGATGCCGACGTCGACGGCGCCCACATCCGCACGCTCCTGCTCACGTTCTTCTACCGTTACATGCCCAGGCTCATCGAGGCGGGCTACATCTACATAGCGCAGCCGCCGCTTTTCAAGCTCGTCAAGGGCAAGGAGGTCCGGTACGCGTACTCGGACCGCGAGCGCGACATCGAGCTCGCGGAGCTCGGCGGCAAGGCCACCATCTCCCGCTACAAGGGCCTTGGCGAGATGACGCCGCAGCAGCTGTGGGAGACCACGATGGACCCCGCGACGCGCACGATGCTGCAGGTCACGGTCGAGGACGCCATACGGGCGGACGAGCTCTTCACGCTGCTGATGGGAGACCTGGTGGAGCCGAGGCGCGTGTTCATCCAGCAGCACGCGCTAGAGGTCAAGAACCTGGACGTGTGAGGGGGGGACGGACATGGACGACCAGGAGCGGAGGGCCGA
>Ga0316628_100004022_pt1 | contig 11456 bp, 11 predicted proteins | sample OWC_Aug_M2_C1_D5_FD_207648 | JGI IMG/M metagenome (GOLD analysis project Ga0316628, IMG submission 207648) | Wetland soil microbial communities from Old Woman Creek delta, Ohio, United States - OWC_Aug_M2_C1_D5_C | ecosystem: Environmental > Terrestrial > Soil > Wetlands | place: USA: Ohio... | reverse complement strand
CTACTGCCGGGTTAGTTGCAGCCAATGCCTGAAGGTCTGCCCCCAAAAAACAGCCATTAACGATGTGCTGCGCTATGCCATGTACTTCGAGAATTATCGTCTGGAAAAAGAGGCGATCCGCTACTATGCCGAGCTCGACGAGGCGTGCAAGCCGCTGCATTGCCACCTCTGCAAGGGGCCTTGTGTCCAGGCCTGCCCATACGGATTGCCGGTACAGGAACGGCTGCTCCATTCCCGGGACATTCTTACAGTGTGAAAACCGCAACGAGGAGGACAAAGGTGGCCATTGCGGTTGCTACATTCCTAAAAGCATACTGAACGCAATGGAGGTAACATTCATAAATAGAAAATATCGTTCGACCCTGCCAGGTTTGATATTCTTGGGAACAATCGTAATGGTGGCGGGCGAATCCCTGAAGCCTGATTTTTCCGGAACCTGGAGATTCAACGCCGAAAAAAGCCGGCTGCAAATACCACCCCCCGATTCTTCCACTTTCCACATCGAGCAAAAAGAATCCGACTTCTTCCTCACCCGCACCCATGTCTATCAAGGCAAGGCCGACACCTTCAGCATCCGCCTCACTACCGACGGAAAAGAGGTGGCGCAGGAGATGAGCGGCCGTACGGTTCGCGTACGCTTGAATTGGGAAGGATCTGACCTGATATTCGATTCAATCCTCGCGGTCTCCGGTCGCGAGGCCTCGAACGTGGTGCGCTACCACTTATCGGAAGATGGAAAAACATTCATCGCCACCGAGCGCTTCCGCGGTCCTGAGCTGAAATACGACAATGTCTGGGTGTTTGATAGAGAGTGAAGCCCGTTTCCGGCTTTCTGCTGCAAGGATGCACGGCGGCTGTGCTATAATCGCCCAAGAAACATGAAGCGCGATCCATTCATTTACGGAATCATAATCGGCTTGTTGCTGCTGGTCAGCGGCGGGGTGATCCGCGCTAGTGCGCCGGACAGAACCATGCCCGCAGACCTCGTCCCCCAGGGATTTGCTGCTTCCGGTTTGGAGGAGCGCTATGGAACGCCCGAACTCAAGCTGGAAAACGGCTCCATTTTCGATTATATGGACGGCGGCGGCATCGTCTATCTCGAACACGGTTTCTCGGAAATTAGCCACCGCGAATTCACAGACGCTGCCGGGCATCGGATCAGCCTGGACATCTTCACCATGGACACGGCGACAAACGCGCTGACGGCCCTTTCTGACGAGCGTATATCTCCGGCCGGAGGGATTCCCCTGGCCATCGAAGTCACGAACAAAAGCTACCGCTTCCCGCCCGACTATTTTATCTACCTGGTCCATGGTCAGCACCTCATATACCTTCATGTCAACGACGATGGGTTAGCCGACACCCTGAATCAATTCGCCGGCGCCTTATTGAATGCCGAAACGGAGGAAAAACAATGAAGAAAAACGGACATTTTTTTTGCCTGCTCACAATTTTACTGTCGGGCGTACTCTGCGCGGCCGACGAATTCCCGATTGCCGCGGCCAAGAGCCGGGTCGTTATGGCCCGCAATCCAAAGGCCATCAACGAACGCAACCAGGCCAACCAGCAAGAAACGACTCGGCTCTTTGACAGCGCGTTGACTGCATTGACCGGGGAAAAATCCGCGGCCGATTCGTGGCGGGCGCTCGGGCTCCGCCCCGAAGACACCGTGGCCGTCAAGATCAACTGCAACACCTGGACCATCGACCTCAGCCCGCACCCGGAACTCGTGAACGCGCTCTGCCGCAGCCTGCAAGCGGTGGTGCCGGCCAACCGCATCATCATCTACGACAACGAATCGGCAGCCATGGAAAAGAGCGGCTTTGCCATCAACCGCTCGGAAAACGGGGTACGGCGCACCGGCACCGACCAGGGAGATGGATTCGACCCCCAGGAGCGGTTGACCACGATCGTCACCCGGCACGCCAGCAAGATCATCAACTTGGCCTCGCTCAAGTGCGCCGAGGGTGATCTGGTCGCCAGCCTGCTGTTCAAGAATCACATCGGCTCCCTGATTCCCGAAGACATGCCCAAGTGCCACAACAGCCACGAGTTTTTAGCGGGCGTCAGCGCCCGGCCAAGCATCAAGAACAAGACGATCCTCAACATTATCGCCGGTTTGCGCGGCACCTACCGCCGCGGCGTGCCCTGGTATTGGGCGGGGATCATTCTCGGGACAGACCCGGCAGCCGCCGAAATAACGGCCATCGACGTCATGAATGCGAAGCGGGCGGCGGAGAAAGTACCGGCCTTGCCGATCCCCGAGTACCTGAAATTGGCAGAGGCTCAATTTGATCTTGGCACAATGGACCACGACTATTTCGAATTGGTCCGCCTCGATCTATAGCCGGCAGTCGCATCATTAAAAAAAAGGGAAGGTCAACCATGAAGATATGGCATTGGGGGGCATTGGTCGCCATCGTCACCTTCGTCATCGTTACCGTTGTGCAGCCGCCCACTTGGTTTCTGCTGCTCGTGCTGCTCCCGCTCTTCGCGGTAGGCTTTACCATCGTTTCTTTCACCTACAGTTTCCGCCAAAATCTGACCGCTGAAGCGGTCCCGTCCCATGGCTGCGACAACCGCATCCGCGACTTGAAAAGAATGACTCCTGAGCTGGAAAGGCTCGGTTTCTCCCCGGTCGACGAATTTTTCCTGCGCACCATCCCCGACTGCCTGGTACACGGCTACCTCCACCGCACGGAACCGGCCTATTTCTGCCTCTACCACTTCGGCAGCAAAATCACCGTCGACATCGTCTCCATCTGCGATCGCGACATCTCACTCACCACCAGCGACACCGCAGACAGCGGCAACGTACCCCGGCCGCCGCAAAAGGCCCTGCAAATATTTCCCGGCCTGGGCTATCCAGCCCTGTGGCAGAAACACCTCTCCGCCATGCATTTCTTGTCCGGGCTCGGCGTCGCTCCGCGGCGCCTGACCGCCGGCGAGCTGCGCCCGCTTCTCATGTCCAGTTTGAAGGAATTCAAAGAGCATGTCAGGAGCATGTTTCTCTGGCCGGTCAAACTCATTTTCTGGGTCGTCACCCGCTATGGGAAGCGCTACTGCCATCCGTTGGAAGTCCAGTGGCGCCAGGGAATCCCCCACGCCAGATGAATGCTTACTGAAGGCTGGCTGGCAAGCGGCACTGCGTGGATACGAACTGGGTCTGCTTGGCAATAAAAACGAAATCAGGACTTCGTTCTTTGCAGCAGCTCGCGGCGCTTGCTCTCGGCGAAACGTTCGATGGCGTATCGCAGCGTAGTCCGAGGAATGGCCGGGCCATGCGTGAGAAGGAATTGCTCCAATCGGGCCGTGTCGCGTTTTCCGACTTCGCGCAGCAGCCAGCCATTGGCCTTCTGGATCAGGTCGTCGGTCACCGGGAAGTGAGAGCGGCAAATTTCATAGATCGTGACCCGGTGTTCCTCTTTTTTGGCCAATTTGAGGAAAGACACGATGGAGGCCCGCTTCACCCAACGGTTTGGATGGCGAGTCCAATCCTTGATCTGATCCACCAAATCCGGATAACGGGCGAGCAGCGTGCCCATCACTTCCGGGCAAAAAATATCGACCGACGCCCAGTTGTCCAGATAATTCCGGACGAGCCATGATTTGACTTTCCCGAAGAGGGCTTTGGGAAAATCCCGTTTATAGCGGGCCAGAATCAACGCGGCGATGGCCTTGGCCTCGAGCTCGGGCCTGGGAAATAGGAGATCGCAAAGCGTGACGGCATCTGCGCAGGTCCAATCCTTTTTTATTTGTTGGAACAGATCCTTGGCGACCGTGCGCACCTCGGGAGACGATACCCCGAAAGAGCGAACCGATTCTTTGAAATACTTCTGAACTTGAGCGGCCTTCTGGGGATCGGCGATCGCCCGGAGCCGGGCCAAGCCCTCTTTGGCTACATCGCCGGCTGTGTGAATCCTTTTCGGCATGTGCACCTCCATTCAGGCGCAAGCGATTAAAGCCTATTCTAATAAATTTGCTGCCTGTTGCCAAGGCGAAGTTTTTTGCATTCCCCTCGCCAAAATAATAAAATGCTGGTGACAGACTCATGAACAAGCGCATGGGATCCTACTACGAAAAGCAACTGGCGGCCGAAAGGTTGAAGCGCTGCTACGATATCGCGCCGCCGCGGGTGAACCAATATTTCGCCGCTGAAATCGACCATGTATTGAGGCATCTTAAAGCCGGTGACAGAGTACTCGACCTCGGCTGCGGGTATGGCCGGATCATTCCCGATCTGGCGCATAAAGTCGGCATTGCCGGCCAGGTGGTGGGCGTAGACATTTCCCGAGTCAGCCTGGAAATGGCCCGGCGCCGCTTGGCCGGGGCACCCAATTGCCTGCTCATGGAAATGGATGCCCGCCGCATGGCATTTGCCGACGGCGCCTTCGACGTCACCATTTGCATTCAAAACGGGATATCCGCTTTTCATACCGATCCCCGGAGGCTGATCGAAGAGAGCCTGCGCGTCACCTGTTCTGGTGGCCTGGCATTATTTTCCACTTATGCTGAAAAATTCTGGCCTGACCGCCTCGCATGGTTCCGCCTGCAAGCGCAAGAGGGACTGGTGGGCGAGATCGATGATGAAAAAACCGGAAACGGCGTAATCGTATGTAAAGACGGTTTCCGTGCCACCACTTTCAGCGCCGGGCAATTCCAAGCATTGACCGCCGATCTGGCGGCCGCAGTCCGGATCGCGGAGGTGGATGAATCAAGCTTATTCTGTGAAATAGTGAAGCAGTGAGACATGAGCTTATACAACCTTCACATATTCAGGAGGTCCGATGAACCGAAAAGAATTCTTTAAAGCCGCCTGCCAAACGCTCGGATTGGGGGGCCTGATCATGGCCTCAGACCGCTCCATTGGGGCGGAAGAAAACGCCAAACCGACGCCGCCGGAGCAGCCCAGCCAGGAGGGATTTGCCCGGCGATTCAAGGAGAAATGGATCGAAACTCTGATGGAAAACATGGAAAAGCAGCTCCCCGAGTCCTCACGCCAGTCGCTGATGAACGCCTGCGGCCGGGCTTGCGCCCGCCGCGGCTCACTTCTGAAAACGGCCGAAGCGTTCAAAGGAAACGTCGCCGGTTTCGTGGAAAAAGTCGGCGGTCAGATCGGCAAGAACCTCAATTATCTCGAGGGCCAAACCGTACATTGGGGATATCCCCGCTGTTTCTGCGAATTGGTGGCCGAGGGACCCGAACGCCTCCCTGCCACCTATTGCCAGTGTTCGGTCGGTTGGGTGCAGGAAATGTTTGAAATCGCGGCCGCCAAACCGGTTCGGGTCGAACTGGTACAATCGATCAAGGGCGGAGCGCCGGACTGTCGCTTCCAAGTCCGCTTGTGATTTCCCCGTCACGGACAACTGAAATATGAAACGGCAGACGTCGGCGATCCTGATCGCCGTGTTAATGACCGTATCGTCGTCTCCGAATGATGCATCCGCCCCAAACAAGACCTGGCATTTGGATTTGGCCTATTCAGTTTTCTTGCGCACTCAGCAGCAGGCGGTGGTCAAGGAATTCAATGCGCTGCTGGCCATTCCCAACGCAGCCGGCGACTTAGCGGCCCTGGAACAAAACGCCCGGGTCATTGAGCGACTCCTGCAACGTCGGGAGTTCGCCACTCAGATTTGGCGAGATCATTCGAGACCGCCAGTGGTGTTCGGTGAAAGGAAAACGCGGCGTCCGGCTCGGACCCTGCTGCTGTATGCGCATTACGATGGCCAGCCCGTCGACGTGCGCCAATGGCATTCGGATCCATGGAAACCGATGCTGCTTGATGCCCCCCGCGAAGAAGGGGGCCGGGAAATCCCCATCTCCGGCCCGTGGCCTGCGGGTCAAACGGGTGAATGGCGCTTGTATGGACGTTCCACCGCCGATGACAAGGCGCCCATAGCCGCCCTTTTGGCGGCACTCGATTTCATCGAATCGCGCCGCCTGCAACTGTCGGTTAATTTGAAACTGATCATTGAGGGCGAGGAAGAAGCAGGTTCTCCGCACCTGCCGGCCATCCTGGAAGCCCACAAGGAGCAATTGGCCGCAGACGGCATGTTGCTGTGCGACGGACCGGTCCATCAGAGCCGCAGACCGCAGCTCCTGTTTGGCGCCCGGGGCATGGCCGAAGTCGAGATGACCGTATACGGCCCCAACCGGCCGCTTCACAGCGGCCATTACGGCAATTGGGCGCCGAATCCGGCTGCCCTGCTCGCCGGACTCCTGAGCCGCATGCGCGACGCCGAAGGTAAAATCCTGATTCCCGGATTCTATGATGACGTGCGGCCGCTCAGCGCAACCGAGCGCCAGACATTGGCCGATATTCCCTCAGCGGATGTGGAATTGCGACGTGAATATGGCCTAGCCTGGAGCGAAGCGGAGAACGCCCCCCTCAACGAACGTATCCTGCTTCCGGCTTTGAACGTCCGCGGCTTGGAAGCAGGTCATACCGGTAGCCTGGCAGAAAACGCCGTTCCGGCAGAGGCCCGGGCTTCCATCGATTTCCGCCTGGTGCCCGAGCAGACCCCCGAGGGCGTCCGCCGCCAGGTGGAAGACTTCATCTCCGGCCAGGGCTTTCATGTCGTTCACGATCCTCCCGATGAGCCGACCCGCCTCGCCTATCCGCGCCTCATCCGCATGCAATGGGGACCCGGCTACCTTCCCGCGCGCACGGACATGGAAATTTCCTTCTCTCGAGCCGTCAGCGGTACGCTGGAAAACGGCATGAATGTAAAAATGGTCAGACAGCCATCCGTGGGCGGCAGCATCCCCATGCGCCTCTTCAGCGACACGCTCAACGTCCCGGTGATCTGCCTGCCCATCGCCAATCACGACAACCGCCAGCACGGACCCGACGAAAACCTGCGGCTGCAGAACCTGTGGGAGGGCATACGGATGTTTGCCATCCTGCTGACCGACCTGGGCAAACAGTGGCGATGACATAAAACCTCTTCGCCAGCCAAGGGCAGAACACGCCCATCCGTCCCCATCATTGAGCGGAGCGTCCCCCTTTTGTGGCGGAGCTTCGCCGATTCAGTTATTCATTTGCTAAACCCTCAAAAACCGCCAACGGCGGCAGCGCATCTGGCGGTTTTATAAAAGCCGTTGCATTTCCGCCGGCAACGGGTAAAATAGTATAGACACCATGAAGTGGCTGAAACATCGTGCCGTCCAAGTCGTCCTGGTCTTCGGCTTTTTCACCGCTTGGGCGTTTTTTCAATCGCGTTTCACCTCCCTCTACACCGAACCGGGACAGTTGCCACTTCCGGGCGTTTTCAGCGTCCCCTACCATTTTCTGATCTGCTATTACATCTGGGCCGTGGCCACGCTGGTCATCCTATGGATCCGCCCCCGCATTCTCAAGCTTTCGTTCCCGCGATTCGTCGCGACGCATCTCATGCTGGGAGTGGTCGTCTCCACACTCCATTCCGTCCTTTACTACTACTCGACCTGGGCGCTGCTTGAACATGGGAAAGCGAAACCTTTCGGGGGGATGTCGCCGGGTGCATTTCTGCTTACGGAGATTCGCTACAACCTGTGGATGTATTTTACCCTTGTCGCATTCATCCACCTGTTCGACTATTACAAGAAAAGCAGGGAAAAGGAAGTGGAGGCCATATCTTTAAAGGCACAGCTTTCGCAGGCCCAACTGCAAGCCCTGAAAACGCAGCTGCAGCCCCATTTCCTGTTTAACGTTCTGAACACGATCACCAGTTACGTGTATGCCCAACCAGAAACCGCCGTGCAGATGATCGCCCGCTTGAGCGACCTGTTGCGGACATCGCTTCACGAGCCCCTGGCCCCGGAAATACCCTTGGAAAAAGAAGTCGCCTTCGTGCAAAACTACCTGGATATCGAGAAGATCCGTTTTGCCGACCGCCTGAATGTCGAGCTGGATATTCCCCCGGAAGTCGGAGCGGCATTGGTTCCGGCCTTGATCCTGCAGCCCATCGTGGAGAATGCCATCCGCCATGGCGCTGGACGGAACATGGAAGAGGCGCGCATCGCCATTCGCGCCAGTCTCCAGCAAAATGAACTTCACTTGACGGTAAGCGACAACGGCCCCGGCTTCGCCCCCGGCGCCAGTGAGGGGATCGGCATCCGTAATAGCCGCGAACGCTTAGAAAGAATGTACGAATCCAGGCAGCAGTTTCGCATCGACAGCCGCCCCAGCGAAGGAACGACGGTGCACCTGGTCATCCCTTTCCGCCTGCAATCGCCGGTGGCAGAAGGGGACCAAGAATCGCAATGATCCGCACCATCATTGTCGACGACGAACCTATGGCCAGGGGCTTGATCCGCCGATTTTTGGAAAGCGAACCAGAATTCGCCATCGTCGCCGAATGCCGCAACGGTAACGAAGCCCTGGAAGCCATCGTCCGCCTGAAACCGGAGCTTCTATTCCTGGACGTGCAGATGCCCGGGATGAACGGCTTGGAAGTCTTGGCCGCCGTCGCGGTTGAGAAACTGCCGGCGGTGATTTTCACGACCGCATACGAAAAGTACGCCATAGAGGCATTCGAACGCCATGCCGTCGATTACCTGCTGAAGCCTTTCGACCGCGGGCGATTTCAGCGAGCCCTCGCCCATGCCAAGGCTCTGCTCGGTAAAAAAGAATTGGGGCTCTTGAGCGCTCAATTTCAAGCATTGCGAGACGAGCTGAACCAGGTGGACCGCTTCATCGACCGTATCGCCGTTCGTATCGGCGATCGTTTCATCGTCGTTCCCCTGAAAACCGTAAACTGGTTCGAGGCCTGCGGAAACTATGTGCGCTTGCACGCGCCGGGCAAGACGTATCTGCACCGGGAAAGTTTCAATCATCTGGAAGGGCAACTGGATCCCAAGCGTTTCTTGCGTATTCACCGCTCGTTGATTGTCAACCTGGCCGAGATCAAAGAACTCCAACGCTGGATGCATCGCGAGTACGTTTTCGTACTCAAGGATGGCGCCAAACTGCGCGCCTCGCGCGCGTATAGCGAAGCCATCCGCAAAGCGATGAAACTCTCCGGCGATTCTGAGCACTAAAAATTATCGCTTCAGTTTAATCCTTTCAAGTTCCCGCCGCCTCTGCGGAGAGCGGTACCCAAAAAATTCCTCCACTGAAAAGCGGGGGATTGGGGAGTCAAAAAATGAAAAAATGGCTTTTGCTGCTTCTGCTGCTTTTCTTCTGGTTGAGCGTTTCGGCCACTGCCGCCAGCGGGACGGATTCGCCAGTTTCCGGAGCCATGGCGATCGAACGCATCCGCGGCCCGGTGACGCTTGACGGCCGCAGTGACGAACCGGCCTGGCGCGGGATCGCCCCGTTGCCCTTCGTGATGCACGACCCCGTTTTCAGACGCGACCCGTCGGAACAGACTGAAGTGCTGCTGGCATATGACGACCGTTTTCTGTACATCGCCGGACGGCTGTACGACCGCGAACCCGATAAAATCCAAATCCACTCCAACGTGCGCGACTCGGGCGACGCCAGCAGCGACTGGTTTGGCGTCGTTCTCGACACCTACAACGACAAGGAGAACGCGCTCGCCTTTTTCACAACCCCTTCAGGCCTGCGCTGGGACGCGGAAGTGTTGAACGACGCCAAAGGGAGCGAACCCATCAACACAACCTGGAACACGTTTTGGGACGTGGTCGCTAAAAAAAGCCAGGAGGGTTGGTTTGTAGAAATGCGCATCCCGTTCACGAGCCTTCGCTTTCAAAAAATCGCGGACCGGGTAACCATGGGACTCATATGCTGGCGGAAAATCTCCCGCCTCAACGAATGGGACATCTTCCCCGCCATCCCACCCACCTGGGGATACTGGAGCAAATTCAAACCTTCGCAGGCCAAAGAAATTGTGGTGCAAGGCATACAAGCTCAACGGTCCGTTTACATCGCCCCCTACGTGTTAGGAGGCTACGAAGAAGCGCATATGAGGGATGCAGCGGGAATGCGTGATCAAACTATCCGGATCGCGGAAAAAGAATTGGGGCTCGACGTCAAATACGGCCTCACCAGCAATCTGATTATGGATCTGACCGTGAATCCCGACTTTGCCCAGGTGGAAGCCGACGATCAACAGGTCAACTTGACCCGCTATTCGCTTTTTTTCCCCGAAAAGCGCCTGTTCTTCCAAGAGCGTTCCGGAATATTCGACTTCAATATGGGAGGGACGAACAACCTATTTTATAGCCGCCGAATCGGCCTGGAGGATGGCCGGCGGGTACGCATCCTGGGGGGTGGCCGGATAGTAGGCCGCCTCGGTGCCTGGGATCTTGGATTTCTCGACCTGCAAACCGCTGCGGACAGCGAATCGGAAGGCGAAAACTTCGGCGTGCTGAGGCTGCGCCACCAGGCATTCAACGACAATTCTTTCCTCGGCGCCATCCTGACCTCCCGCCTGAGTCGTAACGGCCAATACAATTTGGCCTACGGTCTGGACAGCGCTATCCGGTTGTTTGGCAACGATTACCTGACCGGCCGCTGGGTCCAGACATTTCAAAAAGGCAAGACAAACGATCCGCTGTCATTGGCACCTACGCGCATCTTTCTAAATTGGCAGAGACAGAATTACCGCGGTCTCGGTTACTGGGCTCGATATCAACGCGCCGGGCGCGACTATGAACCGGGGATGGGTTTTGAACTTCGCCAGGACTTCACATCATTCGAGGCTGGCGCGTGGTACGGCGCGGCGTTCAACGAACATTCACCTCTACTGAGCATCAATCCCTATTTGAACGGATACGTGTATCAACGGAATGCCGATCGCCGCACCGATTCCGCGATCGTCGAACCAGGCTTTTGGGCCGATACCAAATCAGGATATATGCTGGACCTTTATGCGCAGGCGCGTTACGAAAACGTCCCGCAGGAAATTATCCTTTCACCACAGGCCTCGATCCCGCCTGGGGAGTACCATTTCTTCAACCTGATCGCCAGCGGAAAAATGCCAGGCGGCCGTCCCCTGCAAGCTACCGTATCCACAACCATGGGCACCTACTTCAACGGCAGCCGGATGTCGTTGAATTTTTCTCCGACCTGGCACGTATCAGCCGGTCTCGAACTGTCGGGCAGCTACGAATTCAACTCCGTGAACTTTTCTTCCCGCGATCAGCGCTGGACTTCGCATATCGGCCGCCTGCGGGCCCTTCTCATGCTGAACACGACATGGTCGGCCAGCGCTTATCTCCAATACAGTAGCGGCTCCCGGGCGCTATGTGGAAACCTACGGCTGCGCTTCAATCCCCGCGAAGGTTCCGACCTCTACCTGGTTTACAATGAAACCTTCGCCGTCGGCCGCAATCCAGGGATTACAGATAGTTCTCTCGTCGGCGGCCGGACCTTGCTGCTGAAGTTCACCCATACAATCGCCTTGTAATTGGATCGGATTCAATCAGTGAATGCCTTCAATATAAAACAGGAGGATATATGAATACCATCACGAGAATTGTCGGATTGGGGTTCGCGTGCGTCTTATGGT
>Ga0316628_100004021_pt1 | contig 11457 bp, 8 predicted proteins | sample OWC_Aug_M2_C1_D5_FD_207648 | JGI IMG/M metagenome (GOLD analysis project Ga0316628, IMG submission 207648) | Wetland soil microbial communities from Old Woman Creek delta, Ohio, United States - OWC_Aug_M2_C1_D5_C | ecosystem: Environmental > Terrestrial > Soil > Wetlands | place: USA: Ohio... | reverse complement strand
TCGCGCCAGCTCCTCGACCTCGCCCTCCAGCACCGCGCCAGCGGCACCACCCTGCCCCGCTCGGCCGCCTTCCGCGAGCTGCTGCCGGCCAACGGCTACGTCGACTGCTCGGGCCTCAGCTACCGCAACTTGAGCGGCCTGGCCGAGGCCCTGCCCGCGGCCGGTCTGGCCGGGCTCGACGGCGAGGCCCTGGCCCTGCTCTCCGAGATGAGCCAGCCCAGCCTGTACTGCGCCTATGGCGAGCCCGACCGCATCGTGGTCGCCGGAAGCGGGGGCGGGCTGTTGGCCGCGGTCGCCCCGCTCCTCGGCCTTCAGGACTGGCAGCAGGCAGCGCCGGGCGTCGGCACGGCCGTCGCAGAAGGTCTATCATCACCGGGATGACAAGCTCTGCGGCCGTCATCGAGCTCGACGGGCTGTCGGTGAGCCTGGGCGGGCGTCCCATCCTCAGCGACCTGCGCACGTCGCTCACCGGACGCGCCATCGGCCTGCTCGGGCCCAACGGGGCCGGCAAGACCACGCTCCTGCGCACCCTGCTCGGCTTCTACCCTGCGTCCGCCGGCACGGCCCGCGTGCTCGGTCACGACCTCAACGGTTCCTCCAAGGCGATCCGCGCCCTCATCGGCTACATGCCCGAGAGCGATGCCCACATCGCCGGCCTGACCGCGGTCCGCTTCGTGCGACTGATGGGCGAGCTCAGCGGCCTGCCCGCCGACCTGGCCCTGGAGCGGGCCCACGACGCGCTCTTCTACGTCGGCCTGGGCGAGGCGCGCTACCGCCGGCTGGGCACCTTCTCCACCGGCATGAAGCAGAAGGTCAAGCTCGCCCAGGCCCTGGTCCACGGTCCGCCTCTCCTCTTCCTCGACGAGCCCACCAACGGCCTCGACCCACCGGCGCGCAAGCGCATGCTCGAGCTGGTGTGCGAGATTCGCGACCAGGGCGAGACCCAGATCGTGCTCTCCTCCCACCTCCTGCACGACGTCGAGCTGGTGTGCGACGAGGTGATGATTCTCAAGCAGGGCCGCGTCGCCGAGCGCTGCGACCTGGAGCGGGAGCGGCTGGCCAACCGCTCCTTCGTCGAGCTCGAGCTGCTCCGTCCGAGCGAGGCATTTGCCGCGGCCGCGGCCGAGCTCGGTTGCGAGATGGCCCTCATCGACGGCACGCGCATGAAGCTGGTCCTGCCCGACGCTGTCGGCGTGCGCGATCTCTACCTCCTCGCCGACCGCCACGGGGTCGGGTTCCGACGCCTGGACTGCAAGCGCGACTCCCTGCAGGACATCTTCTTGCGCGCCATGGAGGCCCCCAGTGGCGGTGTATGAGCGCACCTGGCGCCGCTACGACGGGCCGCTGACCAGGCTCGATCTGCGCTTCCTGGTCATCACCCGCTACGCCCTGCGCGAGGCGTTCTCCTCCCGCCTCTTCACCGCCTTCTACGCCCTCTGCGCCCTGCCCACCCTGGCCGGCGTGTTCCTGGTCTACCTGAGCCACAACAGCGGGCTCTTGAGCCGCCTCGGCGCCACCCAGGAGGTCCTCTCCGCCCTCACCATGACCTACCTCGGGGTCTACATGTTCATCTACCAGGCAGTGCCGGCCTTCTTCGTCGCCGTGGTCGTGTCCCCGACCCTGATCGCCGCCGACGTCAGCGACAACGGCCTGCCCCTCTACCTGTGCCGGCCAATCGACCGCCGCGACTACGTGCTCGGCAAGGTCGGCGTGCTCGCCCTCCTGCTCTCGCCGGTGACCTGGGTTGGCGGCCTCCTGGTCTACGCGCTGCAGGCGCTGATGGAGGGCCACGGCTGGTGGCTCGACAACCTCCGCATCCCGCTCGCCTACCTGGTCGGGCACGCGGCCTGGATCACGGCGGTCTCGCTCCTCTCCCTCGCCATCTCGGCCTGGGCCCGCTTCAAGCCGGCGGCGCGCAGCGGCCTAGTCGGCATCTTCCTGATATCGAGCGGCATGTCGGCCGCCCTCAAGCTCTCGATCCACAGCCCCTGGATCGACCTCGTCAGCCCGATCAAGGTCATCTCGACCATCGTCGCCCACCTCTTCGGTGCCTCCGCGCCGGGCGGCATTCCGGCCTGGGCGGCCTGGCTCTCCCTGGGCGCGGTGACCGGCTTCAGCCTGCTCCTCATCCATTTCAAGCTGCGCGCGCACGAGGTCGTCCGGTGAGCGGCGCGACCGACCGCATCGTCTTCCACGACGTGTCCAAGTTCTACGGCGAGGTCCTCGGCGTCAAGCGGGTCAGCCTGGAGATCCCGCCCGGTCTGACCGGCCTGGTCGGCCCCAACGGCTCGGGCAAGAGCACCCTGATGCACCTGACGAGCGGCCTGCTGCGACCGTCGCGGGGCGAGGTGAGCGTGCTCGGCATTTCCCCCAGCCGCCCCGAGCAGCTGTTCCCGCTGGTCGGCTACTGCACCCAGTACGACACTTTCCCGGCCGGCGCCACCGGCCTCGGCTTCCTGACCATGGCCCTCGCCCTGCACGGCCGCGACCGCGCCGACGCCCGCGAGCAGGCATGGAAGGTCATCGAGCAGGTTGGCATGACCGACGCCGCCAGGCGCCGCATCGCCGGCTACTCCAAGGGCATGCGCCAGCGCATCAAGCTCGCCCACGCCCTCGCCCACTCACCCCAGGTCCTGATCCTCGACGAGCCGCTCAACGGCCTCGACCCGATGGCCCGCAGCGAGATGATCGCCCTCATGCGGCACCTGGCCGAGGCCGGTCGCCACGTCATCGTCTCCAGCCACATCCTGGACGAGCTGAACCAGGCCTCGGACCAGGTCATCATGATCCACGGCGGCTCGGTCCTGGCCGAGGGCGAGATCCCCAAGGTCCGGGGCGAGATCACCCGCCACCCGATCCAGGTCCTCATCCGCTGCGACAAAGTCCACGCCCTGGCCGCGCGCATCTTCGCCCTCGAGCACGTGGTCGAGGCCAAGATGCTGGCCGAGGGCGAGGGCCTGCTGGTGCGGACCAAGGACGCCGACGGCTTCCTGACCAGCCTCAACCGGATGGTGCTCGAGGCCGGGATCGTGGTCGAGACGGTGGCGCCGGCCGACGACACCGTGAACGCCGTCTACGAGTACCTGATCGGCGGCGATGGGGGCGGCTCGTGACGCCCGCCGCCCGCGACCAGCTGCGCCTGTGGCTGCGCCAGGTGACGACCCTGGCCCGGGTCGAGGTCGGCCGCCGCCTCTTCGGCCGCGGCGCCATCGCCATCTACATCCTCGCCCTGCTGCCGTTGGCCATCGCCCTGCCCCGGCTCCTGTTCATGGGCGGGCGTCTCCGCTCCGACCTCGGCCAGCACACCGCCGAGTTCGCCGAGGCCTTCCACTACTTCATCCTGCTCTTCGTGGTCTTCTTCGCCTGCGCCACCGTGTTCGTGCGCCTGATCAAGGGCGAGGTCGCCGAGCGCAGCCTGCACTACCTGCTGCTCGCGCCCCTGAAGCGCCCGGTGCTGGTGGTGGGCAAGTACCTGGGCGGGCTGGTGGCCACGCTCCTCGTCCTGCTGCCGATGACGGTGCTCAGCTTCGTCCTCTTCTACCTGCCGATGGGCCCGTCCGCGACCTGGCAGTTCGTGAGCTCGAGCCCGGGTCTCGGCCAGCTTGCCGGCTACCTCGCCATCGTCATCCTGGCCTGCACCGGCTACGGCGCCATCTTCCTGCTCTTCGGCCTGCTCTGGCGCAACCCCGGAGTCGCCTCCATGCTCCTGCTCGGCTGGGAGTACCTGGTCCCGTTCCTGCCCGCCCCGCTCAAGATCGTCAGCGTCGCCCACCACTTGCAGTCCCTGAGCCCGGTGCCGGTCCCGCACGGGATCTTCGCCCTCCTCGCCACACCCACCCCGCCCTGGCTCGCAGTCCTCGGCCTCCTCGCCTTCACCGTGGTCCTGCTCGGCCTCGGCTCCCTGGCCGCCCGCCGTCTCGAGATCACCTACGCCAGCGAGTGAAGCAGCCGGGATCATGCCTGTCCCGGAGGGTCCAGCTCAGCCCGAGCCCGAGCCCGTTGCCGTTACCGTTGCCGATGAGGCCGCCGCTCCGGCGTCCCGTTCCGCCCCGCGCCTCCTCAGGCGCGCGCGAAGTCGATGAAGCCGGCCTGGACGTCGGTGCGCAGCAGGCGGACCCGGACCCGGTCGCCGACGTCGAGCCCCTCCTCGCCCCGCACCACCCGACCCTCGACCGGCGGCTTGAAGATGCGCACCCAGGTGCCCTTGGCCGAGGCGCCGGTGACCAGGCCGTCAAAGACCTGACCCTGCCGGCCCTCGAGGAGCAGGGCCGCGGCCGACTTGCGCACCAGGCGCTCGACCTTGGCCGCGTCGTCCTCGCGGCGGGTGCAGCGCGTGGCCAGGGCGGTCAGCTCCTCGCCGCTGTACGGGCTCGGCCGGCCGGCGAGCGCGGCCTTGAGCAGGCGTTGGGTGACGAGGTCGGGGTAGCGCCGGTTGGGCGCCGTGGAGTGGCCGTAGTCGCCCACCGCCAGGCCGAAGTGGCCCGGCGCCTCGCGGCCTTCGAGCTCGGCCACGTACTCGCCGGAGCCGAGCAGCTTGACCACGGCCAGGGAGAGGTCTGGGAAGCGCTCCGGGTCGGCCGCCCGGCGCTGCTGCAGGAAGGCCTCCAGCGCCCGCCCGTCCGGCGTCGCCGGCAGCCGCGTGCCCTGCTGCGCCGCCAGCTCGACGATGCGCTCCCAGCGCCGCGGCTCGCGCACCACGCGGCGCAGCGAGGGCATGCCCCGGGCTTCGAGGAAGCGGGCCACGGCCTGGTTGGCGGCGACCATGAACGACTCGATCAGCTGCTTGGCGCGGTTCTCCTCGTCCAGCTCGAGGTCGTTGAGGATGTCGCCGTCGAAGACCGCTCTCGCCTCGAGCGTCTTGAGGCCGAGCTGGCCGTGGGCGTGGGCACGGTCGTGCATCGCCTGAGTGGCGCGGTCCTGGAGGCGCAGGTTGGCATCGAGCCCCGGCACCGCGGCCAGCGCCGGCGGCGCCGGACCCTCGCCATCGAGCCAGGCCGCCAGGCTGTTGTAGGCCAGCTTGGCGTGGTTGCGCACCCAGGCCCGGTAGACCTCGCCCGCCTCGACCTCTCCCGCGGCCGACACCACCATGTCGACCACCATCGCCAGCCGCGACTGGTCGGGGTTGAGCGAGGTCAGGCCCGAGGAGAGCTCGTCGGGCAGCATCGGGAAGACCTCGCCCGCGGTGTAGACCGAGGTCGTGTTGTGACCCGCGTGCGCGTCCACCGCCCCGTCTCGCTCGACCAGAGCGGTGACGTCGGCGACTGCCACCAGCACCCGGGTCCGCTCGCCCGGCAACGCCTCGGCCACGGTCAGCTGGTCGAGGTCGGTCGAGTCGTCGTTGTCGATCGAGCACCACAGCAGGTCACGCAGGTCGCGCGCCTCGGCCGCTTCGGGCCGGCGGCGGCCGAGCGCCGCCACCTCCTCGCGGGCTTCGCTGGAAAAGTCGGTGAGCAGGCCACGCTGGCTCATGGCGCGACGGGCGATTTGACGCAAGATGGAGCGGTGACGGCCGTTGTCGATGTTCATGCGCTCACTCTAGCGGCGCGCTCCCGAGCCGTCGAGCCTGAGCCGTGCCCGGGTCACGCCACCCTGCCAGACCTACGGCACCGTCGCCGACCAGGCCGAGGTGTCGCCGGACTCGAAGCGACATCTACACGCATCAACGCACATCAACGGGAACATGCTGTAGTTGCCAAAGAAACCTCGACTCTGGTGTTGATCTGTCCTCGCATCGCCGACAGCGAGCTGAGCGGATAGCTGCCAACGACCCTGACGATCCTGCCACCGGCTTTCGAGCCGTCGTGCCGAGCGAGAGCGAGATCGCATGCCTTTGAAGCCCGTCAAGATCTCTGGGCACCCAACCGAAGCCTCCACCTACGGTGCGCCGGTCGAGCCAGCCCTTGGGAGGACATCCTCGCCCTGCCGGGGACCAGGGCGAGGCCGTGATGGACGCCTGGCTCGAGCTCAGCGCTGGATCTCGTTCCACACCTTGGTGGCTTCATCCCCGTCGATCGTCTTGCCGTTCGGGTCCCCGTCGTACACCAGGCGCAGTCGCGGGGCGCCAGAGTCCACGCTGTAGTAGGCCGTACGGATCTGTGCCCGGGGAATGGCGAGGTTGCCGCCCATGTGGGCCACGAAGACGAACTCCTCTCCGCGCGCGCGGATGGACGTCCACAGGGTCTCGGCGTCCGCGCCGGTGAGGGTCTTGGCGTCCGCCAAGACCGGGCTCAGCACCCGCAGCTGGCTCGCCTTGTCGTCTCCGGCGGGCAAGTACCACAGGCCGGCGATCGACGAGACCTGGAGCGCGAGAGAGCCCTTCATGTGGGGAATCACCACGTAGTCGGAGTGGTGCACGACGTCCTCCTGCTGGGCGCTCGCCAGGGGCACGACCGCCGCGAAGATGACCGCTACCATCAGCAGCACGGCCTTGGGATGCATGGTTGCTCCTCCGCAGTGACTCGCATTGTACCTGTTGACACCGAGCGTGGAGCCTGGAGGTTCGGGAGGTTCTCCCCCCGTTTCACTCGTCCGGCCACTCGCCCTGCTCCTCCCAACCCGCGTACTCGTCCCCGAGGCCTTCACCCTCGGCATACGCCTTGCGGCAGCTTTCGGCCGCGGTCGAGAAAGGCGCCAGCGGATCGCCCGGCGGAAAGCCCAGCAGCACCGGCTCGGGCTGGAGGATGACGTCGAAGCGGTCGCGAACCGCGGTGCGAATCTCGGCCGCGAGCGTCAGCAGCTCGCGAGTCGTCCCGCCGCCGTGGTGGACCAGGGCCAGGGCGTGGCGGGTCGAGATTCCGACCGGCCCGCGGCGCAGGCCCTTCTCGAAGCCCGCGCGCTCGATCAGCCACGCGGCCGGGATCTTGACCGCCCCGCCGGCGGCCGGGAAGCGGGGCACCTCCTCGGCCCGCACGACGGCACCGCTCGCCAGGGCGCGAGCGACCACCGCCTCGGCTGCCGCGGGGTCGAGCACCGGGTTGGTGAAGAACGAGCCCGCGCTGCGGCGGTTGGGGTCGTCCGGGTCGAGCACCATCGACTTGCCCCGTCGCAGCTCGAGGACCGCTGCCCGCACGTCACTCAGCGAGGGCTCCGCGGCTCGCACTGCCAGGGCCTCGGCGAGCTCGGGGTAGCGGAGCGCCGGCCTCGCGCCCGCCCCGAGGGCGAGGGTCACGGCGAGCACGACGGACCGCCCGGGCTCGGCGCGAAAACGACTGCTGCGGTAGCCGAACCCGCACTCGGCGCCGCACAGCGTCCGCTCGCGCAGCGACTCGCAGTCGAGCACCTGCACGCTCTCCATGACTCCAGAGAGCTCCTGGCCGTAGGCGCCGATGTTCTGGATCGGCGCCGCTCCGGCGGTGCCCGGGATGCCGGACAGGCACTCGAGCCCGGCCAGCCCTTCCCCCACCGCCAGGGCCACGACCTCGTCCCACGGCTCACCCGCCGCCACCGTCACCCGCACCCGGTCGGCGCCGCGATCGAGCTCGACGCCGCGCAGCGCCGGCTGAACCACCAGCCCGTCGAAGCCGGCGTCGGCAACGACCAGGTTGGAGCCGCCGCCGAGGACCGCGACCGCGATCCGTTCCTCCCGCGCCCAGCGCAGCGCCTCGACCAGCTCGACCGTGCTCTCCACCCGGGCCAGGTAGCGGGCCGGTCCGCCGAGCTCGAGGGTGGTCAGCGGCGCCAGCGGAACCTGCTCGTCCACCCACGGAGGCCGCCTGCGATCTGCCCCTGCGCCGTGCCTGTCCGCCATCGGCGTCAGTCTGCGCCAGGCGAGCAGGGGCGCGCAACCGGGCCGGCGCCGGCGAGCGGTCGGGAAGGGTATCCTGGCCGCGCGAGGAGGTGAGCGCGTGGCGACCTCAGACCTGCCCGAGACTTGGCGCTCGGAGCTCGAGTGGCTCGAGTCCCTGCCCAAGGTCGAGCTCCACCTGCACCTGGAGGGGGCCATCCCCCACCCCACCCTGTGGGAGCTGATCTGCGCTCACGGCGGCGACCCCGAGGTCCCCACCTACCAGGCGCTGCTCGACCGCTTCGCCTACCGCGACTTCAGCCACTTCATCGCCACCTGGGTGTGGAAGAACCGCTTCCTCAGCAGCTACGACGACTTCACCCTGATCGCCGAGGCGGTGGCCCGGGACCTGGCCTCCCAACGCATCCTCTATGCCGAGGCGTTCTTCTCGCCGGCCGACTTCAAGCGCCACGGGCTGCAGACGCAGCGCTTGGCCGAGGCGATCCGGCGCGGCCTCGACCGGGTGCCCGGGATCGAGGTCGCGCTGATCGCCGACCTGGTCCGCGACTGCGGCCCGGAGATGGCCGAGCGCACCCTGGCCGAGGTCCTGGAAACCGTGGAGCTGGGCGTGATCGGCATCGGCCTCGGCGGTAGTGAGGCCGAGTACCCGCCACAGCTCTTCTCCAAGGTTTACGAACGCGCCCGTGGGCTGGGCCTGCACACCACGGCCCACGCCGGCGAGGCGGCCGGACCCGCGAGCGTGTGGGGCGCGATCCGCTCACTCGAGGTGGAGCGGATCGGGCACGGGGTGCGGTCGGTCGAGGACCCGGCCCTGGTCGACTACCTGGCCGAGCACCGTATCCCGCTCGAGGTCTGCCCGGTGTCGAACCTGCGCACGGCGGTGGTTCCGAGCCTGGCCGAGCACCCGATCCGCGAGCTCTTCGACCGCGGCGTGGCGCTGAGCGTGTCGAGCGACGACCCCAAGATGTTCGACACCAGCCTGGCCGGCGAGATGCTCGCGCTCGAGCGCGAGCTCGGCTTCCAGCGCGACCAGATCCGGCAGCTGATCCTGGGCGCGGTCGAGTGCTCGTGGCTGGCCGATGGCAAGAAGGCCAGGCTCGCCGCCAGGCTGAGCGCGGACCCGGCCTGGGGAGGTTCAGACTAGACCGCAAAGGCGCCAAGGCCAGAGATCGCGAGAGACAGAGCTTGAATTGCCCGAGGCCATCGTGCAGCCAGGGTCGAACGCTGGCCCTGGGTGGCATTCCAGCCGGCTGCCGTGGGGCTGGGGTCTACCCCCGGGCCATTGTCTGGTTCACGGGCACCTCGCCGTGTGGAACGTGGCACCACCAGCCAGGGCTGCTCAGGTCCGAGGCTGGCCGGCCTCGGGCTCGCCAGCAAGGCCCCCCTCGGCTGTGGGCCGGCCCACGTCAAGCCAGCGGGTCTCGAGCAGCCCGAGGAAGACCCGCACCAGGCCGGGGTCGAACTGCGACCCGGACATCAGCTCGAGCTCGCCGATCGCCTCGGCCCGGCTCAGGGCTGGACGGTAGGGCCGGGTCGAGGTCATGGCGTCAAAGGCGTCCGCCACGGCCAGGATGCGAGCCGGCAAGGGTATCTCCTCGCCCCTCAGGCCTTCCGGATAGCCGGCGCCGTCCCAACGTTCGTGGTGGTGGCGGACCACGTGCTGCACCTGGTGCAGGAACTGCAGGGGCTCGAGGATGCTGTCGCCGAGCATGGGGTGGCGCTCGATAGTCTTGCGGTCGGCCTGGTTGAGCTTGCCCACCTTGTGCAGGATGAGGTCGCTGATGCCGATCTTGCCGATATCGTGGAGCAGGGCCGCGTGCTCGATGAGGTGGCGGTCCTCCTCGCTCAGGCCCACGGCCTCAGCCAAGGCTATGGCGTACCTGCACACCCGCTCCGAGTGCCCGCGGGTGTAGGGATCCCGCGCCTCCAACGCCTCGGCCAGGGAGCGGATGGTCTCGTAGTAGGTGCGCTGGGTGCGCTCGAAGAGGCGCGCGTTCTCGATCGCGATCGCCGCCTGGCTGGCCAGGGTCTGGATCATGCGCCGGTCCTCGTCGGAGAAGCCGTTCTCGGCCACCAGCTCGAACACGCCGATGGTCCGGTCGCCGATGCGCAGCGGCGTCTCCAGGACGTGCGGCGACCCCGCGACCACTTCCAGCTCGCGGCCCCGGGACCCGGTCAGCACCTCGCTCTCGCCGTCGAGCAGGTGGATCACACTGGAGGTGGCGTTGATGATGTCCTTGGACAGGGACTGGATGGTGTCGAGGGTCTGGGCGAGGTCGAGGCTCGAGGTGATGGTCATGGTCGCCTCGTGCAGGGTGACCAGCTCACGCACCCGCCGCTCCAGCTGCCGGTTGGCCTCGGCGATCCGTTCCGAGTACGCCGTCAGCTCCCGGTTCATGGCCTCGATCTCGGTGATGCTCTCGCGCAGCCTGTCGTTGGCCCTCTCCAGATCTTGGTAGAGCTCGGCGTTGTGCAGGGCGACGGCCACCCAGGAGGCGAAGGCGCCGAACAGCTCCAGGTCGCGCGCGGAGAAGGCGTCGCGTTCCACGGCCTCGGCGTCGAGCACGCCCAGCAGCCGCCCCTGCACCTTGAGCGGGACCGCCATCTCCGAGCGCGCCCCCTCCACGCCCGGGATGTAGTCCCCGTTGGCGCCGACGTCGCCCACCACCGTCGCCTCGCCGGAGCGAGCCACGCGCCCAGTGACGCCGGTCTGGAGCGGGATCCTGAGACCGCGGACCTCGTCCCGGTAGCCACGGGCGCAGCGCACGGTCAGGTGCTGGCCGCCGTCGTCGAGGAGAAGGACGGCGCAGTGCTGGAAGGGCAGGGCCCGCTGGGCCAGCTCGAGGGTTCGGTCCAGCAGCCTGTCCAAGTCGAGCACGCTGCAGATCTGCTCGCCGACCTCGCCCAGGAGCGCGAGCTCGCGGACCCTGGCCTGGAGCTCCCGCTCGCGCCCCTCGAGCGCGGCCAGCTGGCGGGCGTTGCGGATGGCCATGGCGGCGTGGGTGGCAAAGATGGCGAAGAGCTCGAGGTCCTCCTGGTCGTGAGCGGCCACGCGACAGGTCTCGGCGTCGAGCACTCCGAGCAGCTCCTCGTCTACCAGCAGCGGCACGGTCATCTCGCACTGGCCGGCGATCGTGCCCTTGATGTAGCGGGGGTCGGCCGTGACGTCGGGCACCAGCAACGGTTGCCGGCTCTGCACCACGGCGCCGGTGATCCCCTGCCCGACCGGAATCGCCTTGCCCCTGATCTCGGCCGGGTAGCCGCGGGCAGCCTCGACCACCAGCGAGCCGTTGGCGAGCAGGAGCACGGCGCAGGCCTCGAACCCGAGCGCGGTCTGGCTCAGCTCGAGGATCTCGGCGAGAACCTCGTCGAGGTCGCGCTTGCCCTGGAGCAGGGCCATGGCGCGCGCAACCGTGCCCTGGCGGCGGGCGCGGCGCGCCAGCGCCTCCTGATCGCGCTCGAGCTGGCGGTAGAGGTTGGCGTTCTCCAGGCACACGGCGGCCTGGGCGGCAAAGGCAGCGAAGACCTCCAGGTCCTCGCGGTCGAAGGCCCCGGCCTCGGTCGACTCGGCGTCGACCACGCCCAGGATCCGGGAGTCGATGCGGAGGGGGGCCGCCATCTCCGAGACCGCGTCGCGCACGCCCGCGACGTAGCGCGGATCCGAGCGCACGTCCTCGACCAGGATCGGCCGGTTGTGCTCGAAGACCCAGCCG
>Ga0316628_100004020_pt1 | contig 11457 bp, 11 predicted proteins | sample OWC_Aug_M2_C1_D5_FD_207648 | JGI IMG/M metagenome (GOLD analysis project Ga0316628, IMG submission 207648) | Wetland soil microbial communities from Old Woman Creek delta, Ohio, United States - OWC_Aug_M2_C1_D5_C | ecosystem: Environmental > Terrestrial > Soil > Wetlands | place: USA: Ohio... | reverse complement strand
GGATCGAGGCCTCGGCCGAGGCGGCCGGGGACGCCCGGAAGCTCGAGGCGTGCATCAGGGAAAGTCTCAGGAGCCGCGTTTGCGAGGCTCGCCCGCGTCCGGAGGGACGATGAAGAAAACGATCCTCTTCATCTGCGTCCACAATTCGGCCCGGTCCCAGATGGCCGAGGGCCTGATCAACGTCTTCTACGCCGACCGGTTCGAAGCCGCGAGCGGCGGAACGACGGCCACGCGCGTCCATCCCGCGGCGATCAAGGCCATGGCCGAGATCGGCGTCGACATCAGCGGCCATCGCTCGAAGAGCCTCGACGAGTTCGAGGGCCGGCGGTTCGATCACGTCGTCATGGTCTGCGACGACAAACAGGCCGATTGCCCCTTCTTCCCCGGCGGCAGAGAGTACATCCATCACGCCTTCGACGACCCGGCGGCCTGCACGGGAACCGACGAGGAGATCCTGGCCTGCTTCCGCCGCAGCCGCGACGAGATCCGCGCCTGGATCGAGGGAATCCTCGTCAAAAGGGCTGATAGTCTGAGAAGGAAACAAGCTCCGGGCAAATGAGCATGGATATATCAGGCTATCTACTGAAGCTCTTGGAGGGCGGGCTAGGAAACCTGGCTGCCTATCTGGCCGCGCATGTCCTCATGTGCCTGGTCCCGGCGTTCTTTATCGCTGGGGCCATGACGGCGTTGATCCCAAGAGAATCGGTCACTCGGCTCCTGGGCCGAAGCGCCCCCAAGTACATCTCCTATCCGGCGGCCGCGCTGGCCGGCTCGGTCCTTTCGGTATGCTCCTGCACGATCGTCCCGCTCTTTGCGGGCATCTACAAGAAGGGGGCGGGTCTCGGCCCGGCGATGACCTTCCTGTTCTTCGCTCCCGCGGCCAACATCTTAGCCTTGGTCTACACTGGCGGCATCATCGGAGCGGACCTTGCCTTCGCCCGTTTTTTCCTCTCGCTCGTCTTCGGCATTGGCATCGGGATGATCATGGCGCTCATCTTCCGGCGTTCGGATATCACCCATGACGAGGGCACGGACGTCATGTTCTCTCGCAAGGCTGCGATGAGGGTGCCCGCTCTCGGTTTCCTCCTCTTGCTGGTCGCGCTGTTGCTTGTTGGGACGCTCAAGATTGACCTCTTAACGAACTCCTATGCCCAGGTGACCATCCCGGTGACAGGCTTGGATCGCTTCCAAGAGTCCCTGAGCCGGGTTGTCCCCTCCGACATCAGCAAGGGCCAAGAAGGGATCACAGTCCAGGGCACCCTCCTGATCGGCCTGCTCGCCCTGATTGCGGTCGCCGCATGGCGAGGCCTGGGGAAAATAACAGAAGGGCTCACCTTCTGGACATGGGTTTCTCTCGGCCTGCTCGCCCTCACGCTCTTGTTAGCTTCGGTCGGGATGGAGGTGCATACCGGCGGATTGAACATCCTGTTCACTGGAAAGACATTCGGAGTGATCTTGTCCATGATTGCCCTGGCGTATATCGGGCATAAGCTCCTGACGCAAGACGAAGTCCGCGATTTCCTTTGGGAATCGTGGCGCTTCATCAAGCAGATCTTTCCCTTGCTCGTGATCGGCGTGTTTCTCGTCGGTATCATCCGCGTGCTCATCCGCCCGGAGTGGATTGAGACTCTGGCCGGGCGGAATACACTTCTGGGGAACCTCGCTGGGGTCGTCTTCGGCGTGTTCATGTACTTTCCTACCCTGGTCGAGGTGCCTATTGCCAAGATGTTCCTGAGCCTGGGCATGCACCGAGGCCCGCTTTTAGCCTATCTGATGGCTGACCCCGAACTCAGCCTGCAAAGCATCCTCATGATCTCGGCCATCATCGGGAAAGCCAAGGCCTGGGTCTATGTGTTTTGGGTCGCCCTCTTCAGCACAGTCGCCGGCCTGATCTACGGCGCCCTTGAAGACGGGGCAAACGCCTGGTCAGTAGCCATATGCCTTATCGTGTTCTTAGCCCTTCTCGCGGCCGCGCTGTGGCGGATGAGTGGACGAATTTCCAGGCGACCTCCGGCCTCAACTCAAGTGTCGAATGAATAGAGGCATGGGTATCGCGGCTGCGATGGTCAGTCTGGCAAATTCTCGGAAATTCCGGTTTTTTTACCGATCTTGATCACTGAGGTTCAGAGGAGGACAAAAATGGAAATCAGAATCCTGGGGCCGGGTTGCCCGCGGTGTTTTGAAGTCGAGAAGAGAACGATCCGCGCATTGGCCGAGCTAAATCTCATCGCGGATGTACAGAAGATCTCGGACATCAAGAGATTCATAGAATTCGGCATTTTCAGCACTCCCGGGTTGGTCATCAACGGAAAAGTCGTATGCCAGGGTCGGATACCCCGCCCCGAGGAAATCAAGGACTGGATCCAAAAGGCTGCGAACAGATGATGACCGACTCCGAGAAGCAAGGGATTTCCCGTCCAAAGCGAAGTCCTCTCATTCTTCGGGCCTTGCTCCCGGCCCTGATGCTGACAATCTGCTGCGGGAGCGAATCCCTGGCGGAGCGCGGGCCCGCCGCATCGGGGTCGTCGACCAGCGAGCAAGCGTCTCCGGCCAAGCCGGCCTCCGGCGGGTCCGACTACGGCAAGGTCTTGGTCACGAACCGGCTCGATATCGATTTCTCGAAACACCTTGTCACGTTCATCGAGCTGGGCGCCGACCGGTGCATCCCGTGCAAGGCTATGCAGCCGATCATGAAGGAGATAGCTGAGACCTTCGCCGACCGCGTCCAGGTCGTCTTTTATGATGTTTGGAAAGACCCCGAACCGGGCCGACATTACCGGATCCGGCTCATCCCGACCCAGGTCTTCATCGACCAGAAAGGCAACGAGGTCTTCCGGCACGTCGGCTTCTTCGCCAAGGAGGAGATCCTGGAGCTGCTGAAGAAGCACGGCGTCCGCTGAGCGGAGGAGAGATGGAGAGCCTCTTCGGCGACGTATCCGCGCTCCTCCAGTCCGGCGCCTGGCTGGCGGTCGTCGCTGTGTTCCTCGGAGGCGTGACCACGGCCCTCAATCCCTGCGTCCTGGCCATGGTGCCGCTCCTGATCGGCGTCGTCGCCGGCAACAGGGAGACGACGACGGTCCGGAGGTCGCTCGTCTTTTCGCTCTTTTTCGTCCTGGGGCTGGCCCTGGCCTTCACGGCCCTGGGGCTCGTCTCGGCCCTGCTCGGACGGATGTTCGGGGATGTCGGCGCCTTCTGGAAGTACGCGGTGGCCGGAGTCTGTCTCCTCATGGGGCTCCATCTGCTCGGACTCCTCAAGTGGAATCTCCCCGTTCCGGCTGGTCTGAAGGTGAAAAGGCAGGGCAACATCGGCGCTTTCCTTCTCGGCCTGCTCTTCGGCGTCGTCTCGACGCCGTGTGCCGTCCCCATCCTGGCCGTGCTCCTGGCCTTCGTGGCCGAGAAGGGAAACGTCCTTTATGGCGCGTTCCTGCTCTTCGTCTATGCGTTGGGCCATTCGCTCCTGGTCCTGGTTGCCGGCACCTCGGTCGGCGCGGCCAAAGCGCTCATCGAATCGAAGGGCCTGCGCACGGCCCATGGCATCATCCAGAAGGTCGCCGGCGTCCTGATCATCGGCATCGGCCTGTATTTCCTGTTCGGGACGTGACGAGGACGGGGAGACAGGCCTGGAAAGGAGGAAGATATGACGGCAAGAACCCTGGGCTTCATCGGCGGCGGACGGGTCACCCGCATCATCCTGGAAGGCCTCCGACAGAGTGGCTGTGGACTTCAGGATGTCGTCGTGAGCGATGTTGACGGTGGAGCCCTCACGAAGCTGAAGGAAAAGTACCCCGACCTCAGGATTTCGCCGGGCGACAACCGCATGCCGGCTGCGTGTGACACGGTCTTCCTAGCGCTCCATCCACCCGCTTGTCTGCCTGTTCTCGATGAGATCAAGGGAAGCCTGAGACCCGGAGCCGTCTTGGTTTCGCTCGCGCCCAAGCTCACCCTGGCCCGCATATCGGAAAAACTGGGGGGCTTTTCGCGCCTAGTCCGGATGATCCCGAACGCGCCCTCGATCGTCGGCGCGGGCCTTTTTCCGGTCCGGCTTGTCCCCGTCCGAAGTCATGGACCTCATCCCCGTCAAGCCGCTTAAGGACGATGAGGAGGACATCCGGGCCCGGTTCCGGCAACGGCTCGTCCCCCTATACGACAAAATCAAGCCCTGACCCGTATTGGGCCGAGACAGAAAGGAGAACCACATGACACCCGGCAACACCAAGCTCAGATTCCTCGACAGGTACCTGACCCTGTGGATCTTCCTGGCCATGGCCATCGGCATCCTTCTCGGTTACTTTTGGCCCGCCGTCAGCCGATTCATCGCCGGCTTGCAGGTTGGAACGACCTCGATCCCCATCGCCATCGGGCTCATCCTGATGATGTACCCGCCGCTGGCCAAGGTCAAATACGAAGAGATGGGGAGGGTCTTCCAGTACAAGAAACTCCTGGCCTTTTCCCTCATCATGAACTGGGTCATCGGGCCTCTGCTGATGTTCGGGCTGGCGATCCTCTTTCTCCGCCATCATCCCGAATACATGATCGGCGTCATCCTCGTCGGCCTGGCCCGGTGCATTGCCATGGTCATCGTTTGGAACGAGCTGGCCGGAGGCGACAGGGAGCTCGCTGTCGGGTTGGTCGCCTTCAACGCGGTTTTCCAGGTCCTCTTCTATGCCGTCTATATCTATGTCTTCATCACCGTCTTTCTCAATAAACTTGGCTTGGTCAAAGAGATCGACGTCAGGATATCCGTATTCGAGGCGGCCAAGACGGTTTTCGTCTATCTTGGCATACCCTTCCTGGCCGGCGTCATCACGAGATTTTCTTTGTTGAAGGCCAAGGGCAAAGCCTGGTTCGAAACGGTCTTTGTCCCGAAGATCAGCCCCATCACCCTCATCGCCCTGCTTTTCACGATCATCGTGATGTTCTCGCTCAAGGGCGAGTATATCATCCGCCAGCCTCTGGATGTCGTCCGGATCGCGATTCCGCTCCTGATCTATTTCGTCCTGATGTGGTTTGCGGCGTTCTTCGCGGCCAAAAAAATGGGCGCAGGCTACCCTCAGTCCACGGCCGTTTCTTTCACGGCGGCGAGCAACGACTTCGAGCTGGCCATCGCCGTGGCCGTGGCCATCTTCGGCATCACCTCCGACCAGGCATTTGCCACGGTCATCGGCCCCCTGCTCGAGGTCCCGGTGCTCATCATATTGGTCAACGTCGCGCTGAGGTTCAAACGGAGATATTTTGCGAAGCCGGTCTGACGCCGTCCTCGTTTCGACGGCCGTTTGATTTCCCCGCCTGATTATGAATAATATGTTCGGATCGCGGGGGAGCTCCGAGCCGTCCGGGAGCTGAGAACCGCGGGTGAGCCGCGGGACCCCTTGAACCTGATCAGGTTAATACCTGCGGAGGGAGAACTCATGAGCGACGAAAAACTTCCCGACCTGGGCAAGATCCCCCCGGCCTTCTTCGACCGGGTCATCTATCCGAAGCTCGGCGCCGCGAGCGGCGATATCGTCATCGGCCCGCGCCACGGCGTCGACTACGGCGTCTTGCGCGTGGGGGGACGGTGCCTGGCCTTCTCGACCGACCCCTTTTTCATCGTCCCCTCGTTCGGCTTCACTAAGGCCGCCTGGTTCGGCTTCCACATCGTTTTCTGCGACGTCGCCGTCTCCGGCCTCGCGCCCCGCTACCTGGCTATCGACCTGAACCTCCCGCCCGAGATGAAGGAGGCCGAGCTCGAAGAGATGTGGGATTCCGTCCACGCCGAGGCCGTCAAGTACGGGATCAGCGTCGTCACCGGGCACACGGCCCGCTACACGGGCTGTAACTACCCCATGGTCGGCGGGGCGACGTCGATCGCCGTCGGGAGGAAGGGCGACCTCCGCGGGCCCGAGCGCGTAAAAACAGGGGACCGCGTTGTCATCACCAAGGGGCCGGCCATCGAGACGACCGGGCTCCTGGCCGTCCTTTTCCCGGAGAAGTTCATCGGAGCGGGGGGCGAGGCCTTCCAGAAGGAGGCGGCCGCGATCTTCTCCCAGATGTCGGTCCTGGACGATTGCGCCGTCGCCCGCAAGTTTCGCGGCGTCCACGTCATGCACGACGCGACGGAGTGCGGCATCTGGGGAGGGCTCTACGAGATGGCCCGGGCCGGGGGCTACGGCCTCCGGGTCGAGGAGGAGGCTATTCCCGTCCAGCCGGTCATCCGCAGGACAGCCGAGCTCTTCCGCTTCGACCCGTTCTCCGCCATCAGCGAGGGCACGCTCATCGCCATGGTCAGCCGGAAGGACGCGGACGGCCTGATCCGGGCCTTGAAGGACGCGGGGATCCCCGCATCCATGGCCGGCGAAGTCGTCGCCGCCAAGGAGGGCATCAAGGTCTTCGGCCGGACGGGGGAGCGGGCCCTCGAGCACCCCACGGTCGATCCCTACTGGATCCTGGCCGCAGAGTTCTCCAAATAGAGGTTCTCTGCAGGAGCCTCGACTCGCCGTCTTGATCGCGGCCGTCGTCCTTATCCTCGCGAGGTCCCTGTCATCCGGAACCTTGGTTTCGCTTCGGAACTCATCGGTTGCCTCCGGAAGGACTTGTGGGAAGAAGCGCGCGCCGTGTATCATAGGCTGGCCGGAACAGGGGACATAAGGCGATGACAGAGCCGCTCGTCGTGGAGATGATGTCCAAGGCGGCCATCCTGTGGCGCTGCCTGCATGGCGGTCCTTTGACCTCCGGTTCCATCGAAGAATGGGACCAGAACGGACGCATGCCGTGGGCGGCGTTCCGGGCCCGCAACCTGCCTTGGCTCGAAAAGCTGACCGATACATACGGAGCATGCGCCGTGATAGCCAGGGCCGGCGGAGTTTTCGTCGGCCATCTCCGGTTCTACCCGAAGGCCGTGCGCGAAATGGCCGAACCGGGCCTCGGGTTGTGCCTTCAACAGGAATTCCCTTATGGGCCGGCCGAAGACTTCGGGCGCAGGACATTCCCGCCGCGGGAGAGGATCAAGGACAAGACGCTTCTCGTGCATTGCATGATGATCGCGGCCGAAGGGCCCGGGGGAGAGGACTACCGGCGTAAGGGGATCGGCTCGCGGATGGCCCGCGCCCTCGTCGGCTGGGCCAGCACGAATGGATGGGGCGCGATTGAGTCGACCGCCTACGAAGCTCTCCCGATCATTTACGCGGCCTCAGGCCAAGCGGACCGGCGTTTTTGGGAAAACCTTGGTTTCCGCCTCGAAAGGACAGAGCGAGAGCCGGCGCTCGAGGGAGAGGGCGATTTCGTCCGGAAGATGCGGGAGGAGGGGCAAGCCCAAGGGCTCGACCCCGCGGCCGTTACGAACAGGTACATCATGAGACTGGACCTCGGTTGAGAGGCTGAATTTTTTCTTGATAGCGCCGCCGTAATTATCGAATAATGGCCTGAGCATGGAAGATATCTCGCGGGGCGTCCGCTCCTTCACCGTCGGCACGGCCCTCAGCCGGGTCATGGGCCTTCTCCGCGAGTCCGTGTTCGCCCATCTCTTCGGCGTCGGCGCGGCCACGGACGCTTTCAACGTCGCCTTCCGCGTTCCCAACCTCCTGCGTGACTTGTTTGCCGAGACGGCCCTGTCGGCGGCGTTCGTCCCGGTGCTGACCGCCGAGAAGGCCAAAGGGAAGGCGGCCGAGAACCGGCTGGCCTCGAACATCTTCAACGTCCTATTCGTCGTGACGGGGGTTGTGTCGCTGGCGGGCCTCGTCTCGGCCCCCTACCTGGCCAAGGCCATCGCCTTCGGCTTCGCCCGCGTGCCGGGCAAGATCGATCTGACCGCCCACCTGACCGCCGTCCTCTTCCCCTTCCTGATCTTCGTCAGCCTGGCCGCCTGGGCCATGAGCTACCTCAACACGGAGCGGTCGTTCTTCGTGCCCTCCGTGGCCCCGGCCGCCTTCAACCTCTTCTCGATCCTCGTCCCGCTCCTGACCTACGGCTGGTACGTGGCCCGCGGCAGGGAGCCCATCTTCGGCATGGCCGTGGGCGTCCTCGTCGGCGGGCTGATGCAATTCCTCGTCCAGGTGCCGCTCCTCCGGAGGAAGGGCTTCCGCTGGAGCCCGGTCCTGAGCTTCCGCGACCCGGAGTTCCGGCGGGTCATGGCTCTTTTCATCCCGGTCGCGATCGGGCTGGCGGGGACCCGTATCAATGTCCTCGTCAATACGATCCTGGTCACGCCTCTGGCCGAGGGGAGCGTCAGCTGGCTCAACTACGCTTTCAGGGTCATGCACCTGCCTCTCGGGCTCTTCGGCATCGCCGTCGGGACGGTCGCCCTGCCCTCGCTCTCGAAGCTCGTCCTCGAAGGCAACGTTGCGGCCGTCAAGTCCACACTGACGGATTCCCTGAAGATGGTGCTCTTCCTGACCGTGCCGACGTCGGCCCTCATCGCCTGCCTCGCCGTGCCCGTCACCAGGGCCATCTACGAGCGGGGGCATTTCACGACGGCGGATACCGTGGCCACGGCCGGGGCCCTCGTCCTCTACGCGCTGGGCATCCCGTTCATGTCCGCGCTGCGCAACGTCGCCGCGGTCTTCTACGCGCATAAGGACGCCAAGACGCCGATGTACGCCAGTTTCTGCTCGATCGGGCTCAACATCGTCCTCAACGCCACGCTGATGTGGGTCCTGGGATTCATGGCCTTCCCGCTCTCGACGACCATTGCCGCCGTCCTCAACGTGGGGATCCTCTATGCCCTAGTGCCGCGCAAGGTTGGCGGCATGGAATTCGGACCGCTGGCGTCGTATGCCGGGAGACTCGCGGCCGCTTCAGCGGCCGGCGGGGGAACCGCATGGCTGGGGAACCGTCTGATCGCCGGCGAGCTCGGAACATCCTTTCTAGCAACGGCAGCGAGCCTCATCGCCTGTGGGCTCGTCGGCCTTTGCGTCTTCTATGCCGCCTCGCGCCTCCTCGGCCTCACGGAAACCCGCGACTACCTGCGTCGCTTCCTGCGTCGCTAAGGATAGGAAGGGGTCAAACCTACTTTTTTCACTTTAAGGACGATGATCATTTTCACGTCCGATATACGGCACGAAAGTGAAAAAAGTAGGTTCGACCCCCTCTTCCTGTATAATGGCCGGCGACGTGAGCCATCAACCGACGCTGGCAGCCGAACGGCCCCTCCGCAGGACGGCGCTGGCCGTCTCGATGGTCTCCTCGTTCCTGACCCCGTTCATGGCCTCGGGCATCAACGTGGCCATGCCCTTCATCGGCCGAGAATTCGGGCTGAGCGCCGTCGCCATGGGCTGGGTCCTCACGGCCTACACGCTGGCCGCGGCCATGTTCCTCGTCCCGTTCGGCCGCCTGGCCGACCTCGTCGGCCGCAAGAGGATCTTCGCCCTGGGCATCGGCGTCAACATCACCGGGACCGCCCTGGCGGCCCTGGCCCCGTCCGCCCTTTTCCTCATCGTCGGCCGCGCCGTTCAGGGCGTCGGCGGGGCCATGATCTTCGGTACGGGCGTGGCCATCCTGACATCGGTCTACGCGCCCGGCGAACGCGGCCGGGCCCTCGGGTTGAACACGGCCTCCGTCTACTCGGGCCTTTCCCTCGGACCCGTCCTGGGCGGCTTCCTCGTCCACGCCTGGGGCTGGCGGAGCATCTTCTGGGCGACCGTGCCCGTCGCCGCCCTCGCCCTGACGCTCACGGTCGTCCGGCTCAAGGGGGACTGGGCCGATGCCCGGGGCGAGGGCTTCGACATCAAGGGGGCGGTCGTCTTCGGCGCCGGGCTCGTCGCCCTCATGTACGGCTTCTCCCGCCTCCCCTCGTCCCTCGGCCTCTTGCTCACGGGCGCCGGCGCCCTGGCCCTGGCCGGCTTCGTTCTGTTCGAGCTCCGCGTTCCGGCGCCCCTCCTCGACCTCCGCCTCTTCCTCCGCAACCGGATCTTCGCCTTCTCCAACCTGGCCGCCCTCCTCAATTACAGTGCCACGTCGGCCGTGGCCTTCCTGATGAGCCTCTACCTCCAGTACATCAAGGGCCTGCCGCCGCAGAAAGCAGGCCTCGTCCTCGTCGCCCAGGCCGTCGTCATGGCCGTCACGTCGCCGTTCGCCGGCAGGCTCTCGGACCGATCCGAGCCGCGGCTCATCGCCTCTCTCGGCATGGCCCTCTCGGCCGCCGGCCTCCTCCTTTTATCGTTCCTCGGCCCGGCGACCGGTCTCGGCTTCATCGTCGCGAGCCTCGTCTGCCTCGGCCTCGGCTTCGGGCTTTTTTCCTCGCCGAACACGAACGCCGTGATGTGCTCGGTCGAAAAACGGCACCTTGGCATCGCCTCGGCCACCCTCGGGACCATGCGCCTGACCGGCCAGATGCTGAGCGCGGGAACGACCATGATGATCTTCGCGCTGGTCATGGGCCGGGCGCCGATCGTGCCGTCCGTCTACCCGCTCTTCCTCAGCAGCGCCCGTTTTGCGTTCGTGCTTTTTTCTGCCCTTTGCGTCGCCGGGGTCTTTGCTTCGCTGGCCCGAGGCAATCGGGCCCGGAACGGCCAGGGCTGACCGGCGTTTGCCCGTCCGCTCCGGTCGACGGCGTGGGCTGAGGATGCCGCAATGCAGTTTTCTCTTGTCAAAAGCTCCGCCCGCCGGATAAAATGTCAGGCGGGACCATCCGACAAAGTGTAAGGAGGTATGATGAACATGTCCCGAAATGGATTCCTGAAAATGCTCGGCCTGGGCGCCTTGGCCGCCGGGTCGAAGGCCTATGGACTGCCCTCGAAGGCGCTCGACGGCGCCGGCGCCGCCCGGAAGCTCAAGATCACGGATATCGAGATCTTCCTCTTCGACATCCCGCTCACTTCCCCGTTCCGCATCGCCATCGGAGAGATGAAGGCGGCCACCGACCTTCTCGTCCGCGTCCGTACCGACCAGGGCATTTACGGCCTCGGCGAGGCCTGCCCGTTCCCGCCCATCACCGGCGAGACCCAGGCGACCAACGCCGCCGCCGCCCGGAGCATCCGCGACATGCTCATCGGCAAAGACCCGCTGGCGATCGACGCGCTCCTCCGCGAGATCGGGCCGATCGTCCATTCCAACCCGAGCGCCGTGGCCGCGTTCGACATGGCCCTTCACGACATCCTGGGCAAGGTCGCCGGCCTGCCGCTCTTCCGGCTTTTCGGGGGCACGAAGAACCAATTCGAAACGGATATCACGACGAGCATCGACACGCTGGACGTCATGACTGCTGAGGCGAAAAAATACGCCGACATGGGCTACCAGACGCTCAAGATCAAAGTCGGGCTCGACCCGGACGAGGACTACGCCCGGCTCGAAGCCATCCGCCGCGCCGTCGGCCCCCAGGTCGCCATCCGCATCGACGCCAACCAGGGCTGGACCGTACCCCAAGCGATCTATGCCCTCAAAAAGATGGCCCCGCTCGCGATCGAGTTCTGCGAACAGCCCGTCCTCGCGTCGGATACGGCCGGCCTCCGGTCCGTCCGTTCCCAGAGCCCCATCGCCATCATG
>Ga0316628_100004019_pt1 | contig 11460 bp, 12 predicted proteins | sample OWC_Aug_M2_C1_D5_FD_207648 | JGI IMG/M metagenome (GOLD analysis project Ga0316628, IMG submission 207648) | Wetland soil microbial communities from Old Woman Creek delta, Ohio, United States - OWC_Aug_M2_C1_D5_C | ecosystem: Environmental > Terrestrial > Soil > Wetlands | place: USA: Ohio... | reverse complement strand
AGTGCTCCACATTTGTTAGGTTTTTGATTAAGAAATTATATGAGAGCAAATCAGGTTTTTCCTTATAGACAATATAAACGAAAAATTCTATTGTCATCTCCAGATTGGGCCTAACTCTTTTAATTTTGTTTTCTTTAAGATACATGTTCTTTAAACTACAAACCGAAGTGAATGTGAATACCGCTGATCCCAAACGATTTCTTGAAGTCGTTAAGGCGAATTTAACTTAGTTTCTAACGTTTAAAAATCTAAATTATAGGGGGTGTCATTATGGCGAAGATGATCGGATCTATGGTAGATGTTCCATTGGAGGATGTTGAAAAGTACTTTAAGACAACCACGACGCTGAAAGATTGGCTTCTCAAAGATGGTTATCGGCCTACCCTGTTGACCAACATGGTTATGGCCACGGTATGGGAGAGGCCTTCATTAAGGACGAGGGTATCATTTGAAGCAGGGATGGGCCAGTTGGGTGGCCAGTGGATTACGCTCAAGGCCTTTCCGAAGGAATCGGCGGATATCATATTTGGAGAAGATGTGAGGGATCAGGCGAGTGTTCTCAGCAGTATGTGTGACATCATTATGGCAAGAGTATACAAGCAGACGACCATAGATGGGCTTGCCAAACATTCCACAGTTCCGGTGATTAATGGGATGAGTGATGAGGCCCACCCGGTTCAGATATTGACGGACCTTTACACCATCATGGAGAAAAAGGGCCCCCTAAAAGGTCTTAAATTGACCTATCTGGGAGATGGAAAGGGAAACACGGCTCAGGACATGGCCATTGGATGTGCGACGATGGGTGTCCATTTTACGCTGGCCTGTCCTGACTATTCGAAGCATGCGCTCCTGCAAAATCTGGACTTTGGATTACCATTGGAAAAGTACTGGAATGAGGCAGTGGCCCGGGCAAAGAAAAGCGGATCGAAATTAACTGTTGAGCATGATCCGATTAAGGCCATCAAGGATGCGGACGCTGTCTACACGGACACTTGGATTGCCTTCGATAGACCGGAAGAAAAGGCAGCCGCAGAAGATATCAGGAAGATCTTCTTACCTTACCAGGTAAATAAAGATCTCTTAAAGCATGCACCGAAAGCAATTGTCATGCACTGTTTGCCCGCTTATAGAGGGAACGAGATCACCGATGAAGTCATGAGTGGACCCCAGAGTGTGATTTATGCTCAGGCGGAAAACAGGATGCATGTGGAGAAAGGGATCCTTGTCGAATTGCTGAAACCTTTAAAATAATAAATAACAAAATTAAACCGATGGAGGGAAAAGCAGATGAAATTGGTAATCGCTTTAGGAGGAAATGCGATCAAGCAAGCTCATGAGGAAGGGACAACGGAGGAACAATTTAAAAACTGCGAAATTACGGCCGAGCAGATTGCTCATATCGTCAGTCGATTTAACGAAGGAGACTGGTTAGCCATCACCCACGGGAATGGTCCTCAGTCTGGCAACCTTTTGGTGCAGCAGGAGATGGGGAAGACGAAGGTTGCTCCCCAGACAATGGATATCGTAGGAGCGATGACCCAAGGCCAAATCGGGTATATGCTTCAAAATACCCTGCAGAAATACTTTAGAGAACAAGGAATCGACCGTGATGTCGTAGCGGTCGTAAACCAGGTTGTCGTTGACCCAAAGGATCCTGAATTCTTTGGAGACGCAGCTTCTAAACCTGTGGGAAATTTCTTCACAGAAGAAGAAGCAAAAGAACTGAAAGCCAAGCATCCGGATTATATTGTGAAGAAGGTAAAGCCGAGCGGGGATAAAATCTGGCGTCGAACCGTCCCCTCCCCTCACCCCATGGCGAATGCTGAGGCAAGAGCCCTCAACAAGATGCTGGGACAAAAAATCGTCGTGATCGCCTCGGGCGGAGGCGGCATTCCGGTCATGCAGGGAAAAAATGGAGATCTAAAGGGATTGGAAGCAGTGATCGACAAAGACCGAGCAGGGGAGGTCATGGCCGAGGCCATCGGTGCAGATACTTTCATGATCCTAACCGATGTGGAGACTGCCAAGATCAACTTTGGTAAGGAAAATGAAAAACCTCTTGGGAAAATAACCATCGAAGAGGCCAAAAAATATGCTGCGGAGGGACACTTCTTGGCTGGAAGCATGGGACCGAAGGTCGAAGCCTGTATACGGTTTTTAGAAAAGGGGGGCAAGAAGGCAATTATTACTTCCCTTGACAAGGCGGTGGACGCTTTAGGCGGTAAGACCGGGACGATTATTGAAAAAGGCAAATGAATGACTGTTGTGGTCATGGGGAAAGAAACGAAAATCTCGTTCCCAACAACAAAATGGATTAAATGACGAGAGGAGGTGGTAGATTAAAGTCGTGTGGTAGGACTTTAGGAGGAATTCGCATAAGACGTTTATTTTTATTAACTCTTTTCATCAAGATTTAATTTCAAGGAGGAACGACTATGGGAGAATTAATTGAAAGATATGCTGTGGTAGGTATTCAGTATTGCAACCAGGAACAGGAGATTTCGAAGGCGGCAACCAAGAGAAACCTTAAGAGGATGAAAGAATACTTTGACTGGGCTTATACGCAGTTCAACTATGCCTTTCCGTTGAAGCTGATCGCCTTCCCAGAATATGCGGCAAATGGATATCCCGCAGGGACCATGGAAGAGGCACTGAAGGCTGCCGAAACCATTCCCGGCCCGATTACGGAAGAGATTGGGAAATGGGCGAAAGAGAAAAGTTGTTTTATCGCCTTTGGGATGGGTTCAATCGTTCCAGAATTTCCCAAAACGTCGTTTGACACGGCAGTCATCATCGACGATCAGGGGAAAGTATGCTTACGTTATCACAAGTGCAATCCTTGGCTTCCGGATGAATATTGGCCAAGTCCACACGATCTTAAAACATGCGGTTGGGATTTTAAAAAGTATCCTTACTTCCCGGTTGCAAAGACCAGAATCGGCAACCTGGGCTCTTATATCTGTAACGACGGGATGACCCCTGAACCCTGCCGCCAACTTGCCTTTAACGGGGCCGAGGTCATGTATCATCCCATACTTCTCATGGACCCGTGGGTCATTGAGCCACTGAACTATATTGATCTGCAGACCAGGTGGAACTCCGTCGTGAATGTCTGCTACAACGTAGGAGTGAACGGCGCATGGATGCCACATCAGGCCCCACCCTACGGGATGATGGGAGGCAGCATCATCACCGATTATGAAGGCAGGGTCCTGGCCGCTTGCCCAAAGGCCCCAACTGAAGCCTTCATGTTTACGACAATTGATATTAAGTCGGTAAGGGATTATCGATTGACCATGCCGACTCACAATGGACTAAACTCCTTCAAAGGGGACATGTACGAGTATTACAAGAGACCGATCATGTACCCCGATCATCCACAGATCTGCGAAGATCCGAATTGGGACATGTACAAGTCCAGAGACGTGATGCAAAAGGCTATGAAGAGATTCTGGACCGATTATTATAAGGATGCTGTAAAGTAATTTTGATACGGCGAACCGTCCCTTTCGTACTTCTAAGGATGTGCGGGAGGGGCGGTTCGATCTTGTCTAAGTAAGTACTCAAGAAATTTGGAAAGGAGGGGGACAATGATGATTAAAAAGCGCCTCTTAGTAATTACGATGGCACTTATGTCGCTACTGGTCTTGTCCATCATTTCTACTGTAGGTGCACAGAAAACTGAGGTGGGCCGGCAAGAAACCCTTATGGTATGCCGGGAGGAAGGGCCCAATAACCTGGATATTCATGGTGTGGGTACCAACCGACCCGCCTATGGAACTTCATGGAATATATATGACCGACTTCTCAGTTATGGGAAGAAAACGGCACCCAACGGGGATGTGATGTATGATTACAAGAAGTTGGAGCCTGAGCTGGCGGAGACTTGGCAGGTCGCGCCCGACGGGATGTCCTGTACATTCAACTTGCGTAAAGACGCTATCTTCCATGATGGAACTCCCGTGACCGCTCACGATGTCAAGTGGTCTTTGGATCGAGCCGTTACAGTTGGAGGATTCCCTACCTTTCAGATGAAGGCTGGATCTCTCGAAAAACCGGATCAATTTATTGTCATAGATGACCACACCTTTAAAATCCAGTTTTTGAGAAAAGATAAATTGACCCTACCGGATATTGCGGTCCCAGTAGCTGCGATTTACAATTCGAAGCTCGCTAAGAAACATGCGACGGAGAAGGACCCCTGGGCGATGGAATGGATGAAAAACAACACCGCCGGAGGTGGGGCCTATAAGATTGAAGCCTACGAATCCGGGGTACAGACACAGTATGTTCGTTTCGATGGATGGAAAAATGGTCCGTTGCCCAAAATGAAGAAAGTGATCGAGAGGGTTGTCCCGTCTGCAGCTACGAGAAGAGCGCTGTTAGAACGGGGGGATGTAGACCTTTCCTTTGCTTTACCTCCGAAGGATTTTGCCGAACTGGCCAAAACAGGAAAATTCAAAGTGGTCGGCGTCCCTATCGAGAATATGATGTGGTATATCGATATGAATGTGAAGAAGCCTCCTTTTGATAACCTGAAGGTCCGTCAGGCAATCGCATGTGCTATTCCCTACGATCAGATTTACAGTGCCGTCACCTTTGGACGGGCGAGAAAACTTTCTGGAGCTTCTCCCAGTGCCCCCATCGCAGCGGAATGGCCTCAGCCCTACCCTTATAAGACAGACCTTGCAAAAGCCAAAAAATTGCTTGCTGAAGCGGGATATCCCAATGGATTCAAGGGGACTTTCTATTTCAATTTGGGCCGAGCCACATGGGCAGAACCTACGGCATTGCTCGTCCAGGAAAGTTTAAGAAAGATAGGTGTGGATTTAATCATTGAGAAGGTCCCGGGAGCCAACTGGCGTGCGATGGAAGTCCAAAAAAGCATGCCAATTCTGATTAACGACATGGGAGGCTGGCTCAATTACCCCGACTATTTCTTTTTCTGGAACTTTCACAGTCAGAATGCGGTGTTTAATACCATGTCCTATCAGGATAAAGAGATGGACAAATACATTGATGGGGCGCGTTTTGCGACCAGTGCCGAAGAATACCAAAAGAATGTGAAAGCTTTTGTCAAGAAGGCCATTGATGATTGTCCGCGTATTCCATTATTTCAGGAAAACCTTGACGTGGCCATGCAAAAGAATATTGATGGATATCAGTATTGGTTCCACCGGCAAATCGATTATAGGCAAATCTATAAAAAATAACTTTGGAACGACTGCAGAATCTATGAGTGAAACGGACGCCATCGGGCAGAATGAACTCATAGATTCTGCAGATAATGAGTGAACGTAGAGGTTATCGAATGGAAATCATCATACTTACTTTCAAAAGATTGTTATCGGCCCTCCCAAGTCTTTTCGGGGTGTTGCTCATTACCTTTATATTGACCCATGCCCTCCCTGGAGACCCGGCCGCCTATTTGGCTGGTCCTGCTGCAACCAATGAGGCCATCGCAGAAATCCGGAAGGAATTAGGCCTCGATAAGAACATACTCGAACAATTCATCCTCTATGTTAAAAATATTGCCCATGGAAATTTCGGCAGTTCCTGGTCGACGGGGAGACCCGTCCTCCAAGAATTGTTTAACCGTTTACCCGCCTCCCTCGAAATGACGTTCTTCGGCCTTTTGATGTCGATCCTCGTTGCCATCCCACTCGGGGTCGTCTCGGCGACGCACCCCGGTTCCTGGGTTGACCATGCTGGCAGATTGATAACCACTGCAGGGGTCTCTTTACCTTACTTTGTTACCGGACTCATACTGGTATTCGTCTTCTATTATATCCTTGGTTGGTTCCCAGCCCCAATGGGGCGTATTCCACTTTTTCTTTCTTCGCCCCCTTATATAACGGGTTTTTTCCTCATCGATTCATTATTAGCGGGGAATATTAAATTATTTTTGCAATGCCTTCACCACGTCTTCTTGCCCTCGGCGACACTGGGCATCTTCGCTCTCGCCCCGATCGCTCGAATGACTCGTGCCTCCATGCTTGGAGTTTTATCGAGCGACTATATCCGAACGACACGAGCCTGTGCCTTCCCGAGCTGGAAGATCCTTTATATTTATGCTTTCCAAAATGCCTTTTTACCGGTCATCACCACCCTGGGCATGGTTTTTTCATTTCTACTGGGGGCCAATGTGCTTGTCGAAAAAGTCTTTTCATGGCCGGGCGTTGGTTCATTTGCATTGGAAGCGCTTGTCATTTCAGATTATGCCGCAGTCCAGGGCTTCGTTTTGACTATGGGTGCTATGTACGTATTTATCAATCTCTTTATCGATATCATGTACGGTGTATTTGATCCTCGAATAAGGATGGAAGCATGAAAGAGTTCCTCAGCCACGCAAAGTATGTCATCAAACAAAACAAAATTACCAGTGGGGCATTTATCGTCTTTTTCCTCATCATTATTATAGGAATTTTCGGTCCCATGATCGCCCCATACGATCCCTTGGCCACCGATACTACAAAGACTTTCTTGCCTCCTTGCTCTGAGCATTGGTGTGGTACGGACCACGTGGGGCGAGATATTTTTAGCCGGATCGTGGTGGCCACTCAACTCGATCTCAAAATTGCTGTGCTTGCCGTTATGATTTCTATTTTTTTCGGGACCATTGTGGGATGCCTTGCAGGTTATTTTGGCGGTTGGACCGATCGGATCGCCAGTCGAATTGTCGATACGATCATGGCTTTTCCTCTCTTTGTGTTAGCCATGGGAATCGTCGCTGCTTTGGGAAACACCGTCGAGAATATCATTTACGCTACGGCGATCATCAACTTTCCATTTTATGTTCGAGTCTCGCGAGCTGAAGTCAATGTCCGAAGAGATATGGAATATGTTAAAGCAGCCCGTATCTCTGGAAATAGCGAGATCCGCCTTATTTTCGCTCACATCTTGCCCAACATATTACCCCCTATGATGGTCCAGTTCTCTCTCAACTTGGGATGGGCCATCCTTAATGCAGCAGGGTTATCGTTCATCGGGTTGGGAGTTCGTCCTCCTACGGCGGAGTGGGGCATCATGGTTGCTGAAGGGGTCACCTACATCGTCTCTGGGGAGTGGTGGATTTCGCTCTTCCCCGGATTGGTCCTTGCATTCACCGTGCTCACCTTCAATTTTCTGGGAGATGGATTGAGGGATATCATAGACCCGCGAGAACGAACCTGAAAGAGGAATCAAGATGAACGGTCTGGAACCACTCGTGATTGTTGAAGATCTTAAGATTGAATTTACCACACGCCGTGGCATTATCAAAGCCATCCAGGGAGTAAATCTCACCATCTATAAAGGAGAAACGGTTGGCATTGTCGGGGAAACGGGATCCGGTAAATCGGTGACCTCCCTCGCCATCATGGGACTTCTGGACAAAAATGGCAAGATGACCAGTGGAAAAATCACTTATAAAGGAAAAGTCATCGCCACACCGGAAGACCAGCCTATGGGTAAGAAACCACCTCCTGAATTGGCTATGATTTTTCAGTTTCCACGGAGTGCCCTTAATCCTATTCGACCCATTGGAACTCAAGTGGTCGACGTTCTCAAGACCATGGAAAATATGTCTCAAGAACACTATAAGGAAAAGGCCATCCAGCTTTTAGAAGAGGTTCAGATATCGGATGCGGCAAGACGTTATTTCTCTTATCCCTTTGAGTTATCCGGCGGGGTTTGTCAACGGGTGTTGATTGCGATGGCCCTTGCTCGTAAGCCGACCTTGCTTTTTGCGGATGAACCGACCACCGGTTTAGATGTTATCACCCAGGAAGGCATTATGGCATTGGTCGAGCATCAAATTGCTACCCGGAATATGGCCACGGTTCTGATCACACATAATCTGGGATTAGCTGCCAAATATTGTAAACGAATTGCCGTGATGTACCAAGGACAACTCGTTGAAGTCGGTGATACTGAGCAAATATTTTATGAGCCCAAACATCCCTATACCGTTGTTCTCGTAGCTTCCACCCCCGCCAGAATGAACGACTTTGTGGAATTATCTGCCGCCCTTGAACAATGGAACAAATTCAAAGCAGAACAAATGCCAACTGAAAAGGGCTATTGAGCTTCAACAGAAAAAGGATGGGTTCGATGGAAGAAATCTTAAAAGTAACTTCTCTTAGCAAATCTTTCCCCATGGAAAAAGACCATTCGATTACGATCAAGAGGCTCATCGAGCCTAAAGAGTGGTTCAAAAAAAATGAAGAATTTTATGCCGTCCGAAATGTCAGTTTCAGTTTGAGAGAAGGAGATTGTATCGGTCTGGTCGGTGAAACAGGTGCAGGAAAAACAACTACCTGTCTGACTATTGCCCGCCTTTTAGAGGCCAACAGCGGTCAGATTTTTTATAAGGGGCATGAGATCAGTGGCATTCGACCCCGTGAATTTGCCAACCATGAATTGCGACCCAGCCTTCAGATGATCTTCCAAGATCCTACAGAGGCTCTCAATCCTGCCTATACGGCCTTTAAAACAATAGCCAATCCCTTAATCCATCTCCTTAAAATGAAGGATAAAAAAGCCATCCGGAAAAAGGTTACTGAACTTGCAGACATGGCCTACTTTCCCGTTAAACTGCTGGACCGTTATCCTCACCAGCTCTCCGGGGGGGAGAAGGCACGCGTAGGGATTGCCAGAGCATTTGCCACGAAGCCCGACCTCATTCTTCTGGACGAACCCACCAGTGCTCTGGATGTCTCGGTCCAAGGAGGGGTCCTCATCCTGCTGGAAAAATTGCGAAAAGAACTTAATATTACCTATTTGTTTGTCTCCCACGATCTCAGTGTCGTCCGTCTGATGTGTACTCGCGTCATGATTATGCTCCAGGGGGAGATTGTTGAGGAGGGAACGGTTGAACAAGTCTTTAATAATCCAAAACACAAACATACCCAGGACCTCATCAGGTCCATTCCAAATATTGGTCGCAGGGATGAGTCATAGTTCGAAATTGTTATCCAAACTGATTGGGATAGGGTGCTATCTTTAAAAGCGACGGGGATTAGACATAGATTAAGTAGCCCAAGGAATGGAGAGAGAAAGGAGACAAAGTATTATGCAACTTTCAGGAATGGTGCAACCGACTTCTGATGCGGTCGCCGCTGTTATTCCCGAAGGACCGAGCCAAGAGAGGGTTGTTTACCGGATAGCTGGAGATTCTTATGTTCTCGTGGAATATGGAGAAATGGTTCTTGATCTTAACCTCAGGTTCAGGGTTCATGCCTTAGAACAAGCCATTATCAATATGAAGTTAGAGGGGCTCCTGGAAACTGTCCCTGGAGTGAGGTCCCTGCTCATAAAATACAATGGCTTGCGCCTGCCCTTCAATAGGCTTCTTGAAACTCTCAAAGCACTAGAAAAAAAACTTCCCCTCGTTGAGGATATGGAAGTTTCCTCACGGATCGTACATTTGCCCATTGCAATTCATGACAAATGGACCCGAGATGCCATCGCTTATTACATGCAATCGGTAAGGGCAGAAGCCCCCTACTTGCCAGACAACGTTGAGTTCGTCGCTCGCTGTAATGCTTTGGAGCACATCGATCAAGTGGAAACCTATCTTCAAGCAACCCATATTATGGTCCTTGGTTTAGGCGATGTATACCTTGGAGCACCCTGCGCGGTCCCGCTCGATCCAAGATACCGATTAGTGGTTCCAAAGTATAATCCGGCAAGGATGTTGACACCTGAAGGCGCTGTTGGAATCGGAGGAGCCTATATCTGCATCTATCCAATGGAATCCCCCGGAGGATATCAACTCGTTGGGCGCACCTTACCGATTTGGAATACTCGGCAAACCACTCCAGCTTTTGCTGAAGCCCCGTGGCTGCTGAGGTTTTTTGACCGAATTCAATTTGAGGCGGTTACCGAGAAGCAGTTGGAGCAGGCCCGGGAAGCAATGATAAACGGAGATTATCCTCTCCGAATTGAGGATGGCATTTTCAATATTAAGCAATACAATCAATTCATCCACTCCATCTCTAATGAAGTGGAAGCATTTCGGATTAGACAACGCGAAGCCGTATTTCGTTGGACCAAAGGTTATTAAAAAATCTGAAAAGGGGTTAAAAGATGATAGAGATCATGAATGGCGGAATTTATACTACAGTACAAGATTATCCCGGTCGGGTTGGTTATTGGAATGTTGGGGTTCCTCCGTCAGGACCGATGGATGCCCTATCCTTTCGAATTGGTAATCGGCTGGTGGGAAACACTGATGCCGAAGCAGGGTTAGAGATTACGGTGATGGGTCCCACTCTGAAGTTCAAGTCTGATACCGTTGTGGCCCTTACAGGAGCCAAACTTAAAGCATCCATCAATGGCAAGGAAGTTCCTTGGTGGGAATCGATCTATGTCGAAGAAGGGGAGGTTTTGAATCTTGGAACTGTGCAAGGGCCAGGCTCTCGTGCTTACCTCGCCCTGAGCGGAGGAATAGATGTTCCAGATTATCTCGGAAGCAAATCCACTTTCCCAAAAGGGCATTTTGGAGGTTATGAAGGCCGCCCATTGACCAAAGGCGATTTCCTTCTCATTAATAAGAGGAATTCAAGCCGCAGTTGGACACGGAAGTTAGATCCTGAAAGGATTCCTCAATACGGAACTGAGTGGGAAGTGGGGGTGATTCCAGGACCTCATACGGCCCCCGATTTCTTTACTCCAGCAGATGTTGAAATGTTTTATAACACAAAGTGGCGTGTTCATCGCAACTCCAATCGCCTGGGTTACCGGCTTGAGGGACCTCGCCCCCAATTTGCCAGGAAAGACGGAGGAGAAGGTGGTCGCCACCCTTCGAATCTTCATGATTATGCTTACGCCATTGGAACCATCAATTTTACAGGCGACATGCCTATCATCTTAACTGTGGACGGGCCGAGTTTAGGGGGATTTGTATCTTTTGCAACGATTGCCACTTCGGAGTTATGGAAGATCGGCCAGGCGAAGCCTCATGACTATCTCATTTTTAGAAAAATGACCCTTGAACAAGCGATGGAGTGCCTCATCAGGCAAGAAAGGATTTTGGAAGAGTTGACAACAGGCTCTTAATCCCCTACCCGAGAAGACAAAGATATTGAGCAGAATCCTCGGCTTTCTAAAAAGGCCCCATCCTATTTGTTTCTCTTATTAAAATTATCATTATTTAATACTCATCAGCCACGGATTTCGATTAATCAATACACGAAAACTTACCTATTTGAAAATAAAAAAAGATCTTTTTGAATATTAACTTGTATATTAGCAGGAGGGTTTTGTCGATATGGATAATTGGACATTCGGAGTCACCATGGTTATTGTCGGAATGGGAGGTACGCTCCTAACCCTTTGGATCTTGAGTCTCCTTATGAGTTTCCTGAAAAAGGTTTTCCCTCTTGGGAAAGAAGATAAATAAATTGGCTTTTTAAAGGAGGAATGAAAAATGTCGGAAGCCATTGTAAATGGGTTATACGGGCTTGTTGCAGGGTT
>Ga0316628_100004018_pt1 | contig 11462 bp, 10 predicted proteins | sample OWC_Aug_M2_C1_D5_FD_207648 | JGI IMG/M metagenome (GOLD analysis project Ga0316628, IMG submission 207648) | Wetland soil microbial communities from Old Woman Creek delta, Ohio, United States - OWC_Aug_M2_C1_D5_C | ecosystem: Environmental > Terrestrial > Soil > Wetlands | place: USA: Ohio... | reverse complement strand
GTGGATGAAATCGACGTGGGCAAGATTAGGGAAGGCATGCCCGCCGAGCTCCAGGTCGGAGCCCTGCCGGGCAAGGCCGTCAAGGGCCATGTTTCGTTGATTTCCCTGAAAGCCAGAAAGCAGGAAAATACGACCGTGTTTCCCTTAGAGGTGGTGATCGACCAGGCCGGCGGTGCAGTGCTCCGCGCCGGATTTTCCGCCAACGTCAACATCATCATCGCGAAAAAGGACAGCGTCCTCTCGCTGCCGGAACGGGTCGTGACCTTCCGGAAGGATTCCGCCTTCGTCCGGATCCCGATAGGAGAGAAGGACTCGAAGGAAATTTACATCAAGACCGGACTGAGCGACGCCATCAACATCGAGGTCGTTTCCGGCTTGAAGAAAGACCAGGAAGTGCTCGAAAAGGAAGTCAAGCCCATCACATGACAGGGAAATGAAGCATCACGCAAAGGCGCAAAGAACGCCAAGGATTTTAAACAGGCTTTGAATCAGGCGATTCCATAATGGTCGGATTGAAGGAAACCCTCTCGGAAATATTCCGGTACCTCCGGCAGTACAGGTCGCGGACGGCCATGACCATGTTCGGCCTCGTCTGGGGAACGGTGACCATCATCGTCCTGCTCGCGTTCAGCGTGGGCGTCAAGCGATCCATGAGCAAGAACATGCACGGCATGGGCGAGGGCGTGACCATCATCTGGCCCGGTCAGACCAGCATTCCGTTCCAAGGATACGGCAAGGACAGGCCGATCCGCTTCAGAGAGGAGGATGCGTACCTGCTGAAGAAGCTCATCCCCGAACTGGAGGCCATCAGTCCGGAGTACAGCACCTGGAATGCCCCCGCGCGCGTGGGCGAGCAGATCAACAGACCCAATGTCGCCGGGGTGATTCCCGAATACGGCCCGATCCGGCACATCTGGCCCGACGAGGGCGGGCGCTGGATCGACGATCTCGACATCAAAGACCGGAAACGCGTGGTGTTTCTAGGCAACAAGCTGAAGGAGTACCTGTTCGGGAAGGAGAAAAGTGCGATCGGCGAATACGTGTTCATCGGGAATTCGCCCTTTCTTGTCGTCGGCGTCCTGAAGAAGAAGACTCAGAACTCGTCCTACAGCTCCCAGGACCAGGACCGCGCGTTCATCCCGGCGACGACATTCGCAGCGTATTTCGGTTCCAAGTATATCGAGAACATGGTGATCAAGGTCTTTGACCCGCGGCAGGAGAAGGCCGTCGAGAGGCGGATCTACGAAATTCTCGGAAAGAAGTATCAATTCGATCCGGACGACAAGCAGGCGCTGGGCATTTGGGACACGACCGAGATGGACAAGTTCGTGTTCTACTTCTCCCTGGGATTCAACGTCTTCATGGGCATCATCGGCGTGTTCACGCTGACGGTCGGCGGCATCGGGCTGGCCAACATCATGTACGTGGTGGTGCAGGAGCGGACCCATGAGATCGGCATCCGGCGTTCGGTCGGAGCCAAACGGTCCCACATCATGGGCCAGTTCATCCTCGAAACCTTCATCATCATCGGCCTGAGCGGGATTCTCGGATTTACGATTTCAGTCGGATTGGTCAAGCTAATCTCCCTCATGCCGATCGAGGACTACGTCGGCCATCCGGTGATGTCCCCGCTCGTGGCGGCCGTTTCGATCGTCGTCCTCGGATTGATCGGATTCTTCGCCGGGTATTTCCCGGCGCGCAGGGCGGCAAGGATCGAAGTGGCCGACGCCATGAGAGCCTAGGCCGAAGGAGGAGCGATCATGTTTTCGCTCATGATGATCAAGGAATTCCTCGAGGACATCAGGCAGCAGAAGACGCGTGCCATTCTGACCACGGTGGCCATCGCCTGGGGATGCCTGACCATGATCCTGCTCATGGCCTTCGGAAGCGGGCTGTCCTTCCGCATGCGCGAGGGGCTGCTGAATGCGTGGGACCGGGTCATCATGGTCGCGGGGGGTCAGACAGGCAAGAAATTCGAGGGGCTTCCCCTGGGCCGATCCATCAACCTGGTCGAAGACGACGCGCGTATTCTCGAGGAGAGCATCCCGATGATCGCGGCCGCATGCCCCCAGCAGGGCAAGTGGGTGCGGCTGAGGAACGGCGACAAAAGTGCCTCGACTTTTATGGAGGGCGTGTATCCGACGTTCGAATTTTTGAGGAGAATGTACCCCGCCGCTGGAGGACGATTTCTCAACGAAAAGGACCTCCTGGAAAAGCGGCGTTCCGTGTTTCTGGGTTCCGAGGTTGCGAAGGAGCTGTTGGGCGACGCCCAGCCGATCGGAAAACTCATCCAGATCGACGGCGTGCCGTTCACCGTCGTCGGAATCCTGCCGAAGAAACTGCAGACATCGATGAACAACGGGCCGGACGACCGCAGGGCGGTTATCCCGTTTTCGACTTTCATGAGCATCTACGGATACCGATACATCAATACTGTGCTGATCAAGCCGTCGCGGAACGACGGGGGCAAACAGCTGATTCAGGAAATCCGGCGGGTCCTCGGACGAAAATATAAATTCGACGAGACAGACGAAAACGCGCTCCAGGCCTGGGACATCACGGAGTTCATAGCCATCCAGGACAAGGTCTTTTTTGGGCTGAACATTTTTCTGGCCGTGATCGGCACCATGACTTTGGTCATCGCCGGTGTGGGCGTGGCCAACATCATGTACGTGGTAGTGAAGGAGAGGACGAGGGAGATCGGGATCAAACGCGCCTGCGGGGCAAAGCGGAAGCACATTCTTCTTCAGATCATTTTCGAGGCGTCGCTCATGGCTCTGGTGGGAGGGGCGGCCGGCATCGGACTCTCAGCCGCCATCGTCAAGGCCGTGTGGATGATTCCGGCGCAGCAGGGCGCCATGCAGTTTCTCGGCCGGCCGCTGATGTCCGGCTCCGTCGTACTCACGGCCGTGTGCATTCTTGGGGTGACGGGACTGCTCGCGGGATTATTCCCGGCGCGCAAGGCGGCGAACGTGGATCCGATCGAAGCGCTGAGATACGAATAGGACAGACCCCGGGGTCGATTGAAAGCACAGATACAATGATCAAGTATTGGAGGTGACCCCGGGGTCGCCCGCCCGCGTGATTTCCGCCGGCGAATGGATCGTCACGTCCCGCACGGTCCATGACTCTCCAGGCGGAATCCGGAATGCAACGCATCCCCCCCCCGTGAACCGAACCGCACCCTCGAAGCGGACGCTTCCGCGCCGTCCGCCCTCCCCCTCGGGAAAATCAATCCTCAGAGCTCCGGTGAAAGAATCCATGTCAAACGCGGAGTCCTTGAAAATATCGAAGAACTCCTTGGTGCCCGTGTTCAGAACGTCTCCCTCCAGTTTCGGCAGCGGAATCGAGGCGTCCCGGCCGCATCGGGCCAAGAGGAATTCGCCGCCCCCCGCACGGAGAATCGCAGGCTTGAAGATCGTAGACCGGTAGGCCAGCCATTCCGAACGGTTGCGCAGGCTGAGGTGGATCCAGTGCGGATGCACCGCCTCGTTCGGCGCGAGAACGGCCATTGATGAGCCGGCGTCAAAATGCGACACTCCCGTTTCGTCCTGAGACGTGGACATGGATGTGGCGAAGGACGCTTCAAACATCCAGTGTTCGGATCCCCTGATTTTTTTGTGCTTCAGCGTGAGCGGTAGCCTGCCCGTATGGGCATAAGCCTCGGCCAGAAATCCGACGGCCACGTTGGTGTTGTAGGCGCCGCTGGACAGGTTCAGGCCGTCCATGTCCACTCCGCTTTCGAGCGCGAGTTCAGCCTCGATGACCTGTGGGAGCGTCCGTCCCGATTTTTCCCCGCGCAGAAAAAATGCAAAGCCGCCCTTGCGGAAGCGCTCCCAGACCATGAAAAAGGCGGTCCGCAGTCCTGGCGCCGTGCCGTTGGATTTCAATGAGCGCATGGCCTCGATTGTTTCCTCGAAGTGGCCCGCCCCGCGGTTGAACAGCGCCGCGTTGTCTCCGTTGCTGAAGAGAAAGGTTTCCAGCCCGTCCTCGCGGATCCACTCCCTGACCGTTGTATCCATCAAGGTGTGCTTGAATCCGTGGCCGTGACCGCCGGGATATCCCGGATTCTGATCCGAAATCGTCCAGCATCCGCTGTCCGGGCCTTCAACGATGACCGGCAGCAGCGGCTGCACCGTGACCCGCCATTTGAATCCGGGGAAGCCGGCGAAGCGCTTCGCCAGATATGCCGTGATGGCCGGGGCGAGGGAAGGATTGGAAAGAACGGCGACGTGCCGGATTCCCGCCGCGTACGCCTGGGCCATCAGACTTTCCAGAAGGGTGAAGGTCCTCCCGTCTTCGCACTTCTTGGAGGCAAACGCCCGGGGAATTCCCCTTTGCATGTCGGAAGGATCGAGGCATTCCAGGAAACCGGCCGGGATGAAGTCCCGGACAAATTCGGCGATCTCCTCGCCGTCCATGCCGCCGTAGAATGTCGTGTCCGAACCGCCGACCGCAAGAACGAGAAGCATTCGCTCCTTCGGGCCGGGGGATCCGGTGCCGGCGCTCCCCCCGCCCGGATCCGCAAACGGAGCCAGCTGCCGGATCAGCGGCGTGTCGTCCAGATGTTTCGACTTCCGCGAAATCGGCTCGACCGAAAAATCGGCGATGTCGGCGTACGGATTCATCAGCGCCTTCGACCCGCCCGAAAGGAGCAGCCCGAGGCACCGTTTCCATTCATCGGCGGTTTCCTGCCCGAAATCGCGGCCCATGTTGAGACGCGAAATCAGCCCGCGGATTCCGGATTCAAGGGAGGCTGCGCTCTCCGGGCCGCGGCGCAGCAGTTTGCGGGTCTCGATCGGAGAGCCGTTCAGGATGATTCGATCGGGTACGCGTTTCAAGGCGCGGTCCTCAATCCGTCGCGGGGGTTCCGGTCTTCCAGTGGACACCCGGCACGGCGCGGAGCCTCGCGGCGGCCTGCTCGGCCGTGATGTCGCGCTGGGCTTCGGCAAGCAGCTCGTATCCCACCATGAATTTTTTCACGGTCGCCGAGCGCAGCAGGGGAGGATAGAAGTGCGCGTGCAGCCGCCAGTGGGAATACTCGCCGTCGTCCGTCGGGGCACCGTGCCATCCCATGGTGTAGGGGAAAGACGTTTCAAAAAGGTTGTCGTATTTGACTAGCAGCGTTTTCAGTATCCGGGCAAGCGACGACCGTTCGTCTCCGCTCAGATCGGTCAACCGCAGCCTGTGCGCCCTGGGAATGAGCAGCACTTCGAACGGCCAGACGGCCCAGAAGGGGACGACGGCGATCCATTGCGGATTTTCGGCGACAACCCTCTCGCCGGCCTCGGATTCGATACGGACATAGGCGTCCAACAGCACCTCGCCGTGCCGATCCAGATGGGCGCGCTGGTGGAAGTTTTCGAGCGAAGGTTCGTTGGGGACCACGTCTCCAGCCCAGATCTGCCCGTGCGGATGGGGATTGGAGCATCCCATGATCTCGCCCTTGTTCTCGAAAACCTGCACCCACCGGTATTTCCTTCCGAGTTCGCGGAGCTGCACGGTCCATGCCTCGACGACCTTCAGGATTGCGGAGTCCTCCATCTCAGGCAGGGTCAGGTCGTGCCTGGGCGAAAAACAGACGACTCGGCAGGTTCCCAGCACCGGCCCGCTGCGCAGGAGGGGTTGCGGCCCCGGAACCATCCGCTTCGCATCAGGCAGCAGGGCGGCGAAATCGTTCGTGAACACGTGGGTTTCCCTGTAATCGGGATTTTTTTCACCGTTTGCCCGCACATTTCCCGGACAGAGATAACAGGTTGTGTCATAGGGTTTCCGCGGGACGATGGACGATTCCTCGCGTCTCCCCTGCCAGGGGCGTTGGGTCCGGTGGGGGGAAACCAGAATCCAATCACCCGTCAGCGGATTGTACCGGCGATGCGGTTGGTCGAAAGAATCTTGTGCCTGAATATGCATTTGCTCCATCGACTGTTTCACGGGTTCCGGATCGGAAGCCATGGAGGCAACCGAATTTAGCCTGAAAAACTCGTAAATTCAATTCATTTTTTTCGGATTCATCGCCCTGCCGGCATACGCGTGACGCGCCGCGGATCCGCGGCGGCGGGGTCCCACCAAAACAAAGAGTGGGGTCAACTGCAGACCCCACTCTTCGCTTTTAGATCCGTTCGAACTTGTTACTTCTTCTTTGCGGTCTTTTTCGCTTTCTTTTTCGCTGCTTTCTTGGTCGCCATTTTTTTCACCTCCTTTACGCGGTTTGTGGATACCCGTCCCCGTTCCCTGTTGATACGGAACAGAGTGCGTGCCAGTGATGACGCTTCATTTCGTTTTTTTCGTGCGGATGGCGTGGATGCGCTTTCGCACGGTTTTGATTTCAGTTTTCAGTTCCCGTTCCTTTTTTTGGAGGGATTCGAGACGGTTCTTCCGCCTCGCCGGCCCTCTTCTCGGCCGCACCGCGCTCCGATAGCCGCCGGCGCAGAATTTGTTCAGGAGCTGACGGAAATTCTCAAGCGCGAAGTTGTTCAGCGAATACGGAATCCAGTAACCCTTCCGTTCGTTGTGAACGAGTCCTGCCAGTTTTAAAATTTTGAGATGCTGGGAAATTGCGGCGGGAGTGACGCCGATTCGTTTTGCGATGTTGTTGACCCCGAGGGGACCTTTGGATTTCAAGAGTTCGATGATTTTGACTCGCGTTTCAACCGACAATGCCTTGAAGATGTCGGACGGTTCTTGTCTCATGCTGTCGAACGTGAATCGAATGCTCTCCAATGCCAATTATAAGTGATTAAGTCTATGCTTAAATATAGGATATTAAACAATCATCGTCAAGTGTTTTTTTTATTTTTGCAAAAAAAATTTTTTTCTTGTCCTTCGGAAGAATTTCGACGCCGCTCCAGATATTTTTTTCATTCCGCCTGATTTTTCCCGGATGCGCTTTCATTTTTTCCTGCTATTAATATAATACAGAATTTTCTTGAATACAACAATTTTTTTTATTGGAGAGGGAACCGTGTTTTTGCTTGAAATCCGGATTGAAATTCCGTATCATTCATCCGTCAAAAGCATTGAGGATGACCCATGACCGAATCATCAAGGCTCATCTATTCGACGGAGCGGGGCCGTATCTGTCCCGGGTGCGGGAACGCGGCGGATGACTGCATCTGCGGAAAAGGGCCCGTGAAAACGAGGAACGATGGAATCGTGAGGGTGAGGAGGGAGGTGAAGGGAAGGGCTGGAAAAACCGTGACCACGATCGAGGGAATCCCGCTCAGGGGAGAAGCGATCGAGGCGCTCGCGTCCGAACTCAAGCGCCGGTGCAGCGCCGGAGGATCGGTGAAGGCCGGCGTGATCATCCTGCAGGGAGACCACCGGAAAACGGCGGTTCCGATGCTGGAAGCGAAGGGGTATTGCGTGAAACTGGCTAGCGGATGAATCCTGAAAACGGACATCCGACCACAACCACCGGGTCCTCGAACCATCGCCTGTGCGCATGGGGCCGCCGTCTCCGGACGGAAACCGGCTCGGGTTCCGCCCCGGCAGGAGGGCGTCGTCATGATCGGGCGGGTCGTCGGATCAAAGATGAAAGATTTTTTTCGGACATCCGTCTTTTCAGTTCGCGGCTGAACCTGACGACATCCGGCCCCGCGCTTTCCATGATTTCTTCGGCGCGGTGAAACTCCAGTATCCCGACGTTGACGAGCGGCGGCCTGCAGTAGATATCGGGAGCAGCCGCCAGCCGCTTGGCGGATACCAGCGAATCCTGCATGATATCGAACGTGGTGAGAATGCTGTCGAGGGGAAGGGGCTTTTTGTCGCGCCGTTTCGGCTTCCGGATGCCCGACACGTCGATCGCGCAGAGAATGTCGCAGTGCCCTCGGAGAATGTCGTAGGGGACGGGATTGACCGCTCCGCCGTCGATCAGCACGCTTCCCCGCACCTTGACAGGATCGAAAACCGCCGGAAGGGAAATGCTCGCCCGAACCGCTTTGATCAGATTCCCGGAATCGAACACCACCTCGGTCCGATTCCAGAAATCCGTGGCCACCACCTTCAACGGAATCGAGAGCTTTTCGAACGTGCGCACCCGCAGATGCTCGCGCATGAAATTCTCGATCCCGCGGCCCTTCAGCAGGGACGTCGGATGGAACAGCGCGGGATCGAGGATTTTCTGTATCTGACGGAATCCGATGCGCCTGAGCAGCTCCTCCATTTCGGATCCCGAGTGGCCGGAGGCATAGAACGCGCCGATGATGGCGCCGATGCTCGTGCCCGACATGATCGACGGCCGGATTCCCATCTCATCCAGGGCTTTCAGGTAGGCAATCTGGCAGAAACCGCGCGCTCCGCCTCCGCCCAGCGCCAAACCGATTCTCAACGGCATCCCGGTCCCGCTTTTCTTCACGAACCCTCCGGCCGCGGGATGATGACGTCCAATTGCGACGGGAGGACCTCGATGAGGAGTTCGGCCCCGTCCACGCACAGGGTTTCGCCGTCCGCGTGCGCGGGGAGCGCGCCCTCGAGCGCTCTGACCTTCATTCGCCTGAAAAGACCGGCACGGATCGCCGGGTGGGACATCTGCGAGCCCTTCATGAACCTGAGGATCAGGGGAAAAATCCGGCGCTTGCCGACCCGGCCCGCGATGCAATAGTTCAGCGATCCGTCACCGGGATCGCCGTCCGGCGCCATCAGGAATCCGCCGCCCATGCGGCGGCCGTTCATGAGCGACACCATCAACGCCGGCTGCGTCCAGTCATTCCCGTCGCATTCGATCCGCACCACCGGCGGATTGTCGTACAGCGAAACGGTTTTGACAGCCGCCACCGCATACGAGGCGAATCCCTTCAGCCGTTTCATTTTCAGGGCCTCGAATCCCACCACGGCGTCGAATCCGATCCCCACTCCGTTCCCGAAAAACCGTCCGGACGGATACAGTCCTCCGGTCACCTTCCCGATGTCGATCCGGCGACGGAAATCTCCGGCCAGCGCCCTGCACCCCTCCTCCATGTTCAACGGAATACCGGTTCCGAAGGCGAAGTCATTGCCCCGGCCGACGCAGAGAACCCCCAGCGCCGTTCCGCCTGCGCCTTCCGCCTTCGCGGTCATGAGGCCGTTGAGAGCCTCGTTCACCGTGCCGTCCCCGCCCACCGCGACCACGGTGTCGAAGCGGTCGAGCGCCGCCTTACGTGCGATCTCGGCGGCGTGCCAGGGGCGTTCCGTGCGTACGAGAGAGTGTTCCAATCCCGATCCGCCCAGAATCCCTTCGATCAAAGGGATGGATTTTTCGCCCCGTCCTCTTCCGGAGATGGGATTGACCATGACCAATATTTTTCTCATGCCGGCGCCTCCTGTCCGCAGATTGTGGCCTGGCATGTAAAATAGGGACGGATTCGTCAATTTCAAAGCGGAAATTGGCGGATCTGCCGACGGATCTGCCGGCTTGGTTCAAAGTTCCGCTCATGTTCCGCTGAAGCGGACGAATCGTTTTTTCTTGCATTTGTGCGTCATTCCCGCTAAATTCAACAATCGAATCGGCATTGTTCTTTTTTCAGACTGTCATGAAGGGATCCATCCCATGAAACGATGCGGTATTTACTTTTCCTTATTAATGGTTTTCTTTTTCAGCCGGTGCGCGTTCGTACCCCCCGCCCCGGAACGCCATCCAGGCCCGGACATCAGGATCGGATTGATGACCGGGAAGACCGTCATCGAATTCGCGCCCACCCGGCAGTTCGTCATCCGCACCGCGGACGGTCAATTCATCGCGCAGGGGGATTCTGGCGAGCGCTGGCTCGTCACCGTGCAGGCTTCCAAACCCGGGAAAACCGTTTTCCGGCTGGTCGCGGGTTCGATGAGCTCGCGCGACCGCGCACGGGGCAGGGCCAGGGAGGTGGAGGCATTCGGATACGACACCGAGATCCGTCCGGTCGGACAGCAGCCGGGGCCGGAGATCGGCGACAAATTTTACCGTGTTTACCTGAAAAAGGAGTTCCAGACCGACACCGCGGCGAGGGCATTTCGTGATTCGATCCGGTTCCGTTTCGACGCTTTTCTGGTCAGGGAAATCCGGGAGGCATCAAGCGGCCTTCTCAGACTGACCTGCCAGTCCCGGAACCTCGAGTATGAAACGGACCGGCCGGTGACGGTGACCGGATCGCCCGTGACTCTGCTCGACGTCCCCGTGGGCGTCGGCTTTCACTGGGAGCAGAAGGAGGACAGGACGTATCCTGAAACCGTGGGCTTTCAGTTCGACGCGGAGGGCAGGCTGGCCGCCGTGAACACCCTTTCCGTTGAAACGTACCTCGAGGGCGTCGTTCCGTCCGAGATGCATCCCAATTTCGCGGACGAGGCGCTCAAGGCCCAGGCCGTGGCCGCCAGGAGCAAGACGCTTGCCACGCTCGGGCTTCTCCACACCGCCGATCCCTTCGATTTTTGCGCCGACGTGCACTGCCAGGTTTTCAGCGGCTTCTCGAAGGTTTCGCCGTCGACGAGCCGCGCGGTGAAAAAGACCGCCGGACTCGTCCTCTGGGAGAACGGCCGGATCGCGGACGCCGTGTACAGTTCGGTCTGCGGGGGGCACACCGAGGACGCGGACAAGGCGTGGCTCACCGCCCCCAGGCGGCATCTTCAGGGAGTCGTCGACGGTCCCAAAAAGCTCAAACGCTATCAACCGCTCGACGATGAAACAAACGTGCGGCGGTGGATACTCGACTGTCCGCCAGCAAACTGCAACATGCTCCGGGGGGACGTGCCGGAAGCCGTGAAATACACCCAGAAATATTTCCGGTGGGAGCTCACGCTCCCGCAGGCGGAATTGCGTTCGCAGGTCGAGATGCGGATCGGACGCAGCATCGGATCCATCCGGGAGCTGCTGCCGCTCTTGCGCGGAGAATCCGGCCGCATCACGAAGCTGAAGATCGTGGGGTCGGACGGGGAAGCCGTTGTCGAGGGGGAACTCGCAATCCGCAGGGCGCTTTCATCCTCCACGCTGTGGAGTTCCTGCTTTTTCGTGGAGAAGAAAAACGGCACGTCCGAGGCCCCCGCGTTCATCCTCAAGGGAGCCGGATGGGGGCACGGCATCGGCATGTGTCAGACCGGGGCGGAGGGCCTTGCCCTGGAGGGCAGGCGGTTCGACCGCATCCTGAAGTATTACTTTCAGAATGCGCAGATCAAGCGGATATACTGACAGCGGGTCATGGGTAAGGGGTTATAGGTGATGGGGGATTGGAATCGGTATCGCGTAATCGCAATCGATATCGAAATCGATACCGAAACTCAATACCCGAAGCGAGATGCATGAATAATGGGGAATCGGGGTATCACAGGCATTCCCGCCTGTGAAGAACAAAGAGTTACGGGTTTCGGATTCAGGGTTTCGAGTTAAAAGAACCGGTCAGGGGTGAGAGGTGAGCGGTGAGTGGAAAAATACTATTTTGTACATCACCGCTGACCGCTTAACTCTCACCAATGATTCAATGAATTCCGAACTCCGATTCCCGATTCCCGAATCC
>Ga0316628_100004017_pt1 | contig 11464 bp, 12 predicted proteins | sample OWC_Aug_M2_C1_D5_FD_207648 | JGI IMG/M metagenome (GOLD analysis project Ga0316628, IMG submission 207648) | Wetland soil microbial communities from Old Woman Creek delta, Ohio, United States - OWC_Aug_M2_C1_D5_C | ecosystem: Environmental > Terrestrial > Soil > Wetlands | place: USA: Ohio... | reverse complement strand
AGAAGGACATCACCGTCGAGCAGTACGTCCATGATACCCACGAGAAGCTGATATCATTGATTCGAGAGTTTGAGAGGGTACTTGGAAACGAGAGATGCCACGAGATAGTCAGCGAGTGGGCCGCAAGAGAATCGGTGAGCAACGTCAAGGCTTTGATGGCAGCGGAGAAGAAACCCATTCGCGGTTTCCAAGACGTGAAGAAACTTCTCTCAAGATGGGTCGCTCAGATCGACAATGACAACATGGAGAACGTCAAGATAGTCAGAGAGGATTCCATTCAGTCGTATGCCCATGTGAGTGCATGCGTCTTGGCGAAGGTGCTACGAAGCATGAATGCCGCGGATATAGGGCAGCTTCTATACTGCAAACATGACTTTGCGGGCGCCAACGCGATCCACCCAAGCGTTGCCCTGAAGCGAGAGAAGACACTCATGCAGGGCGACGACTGCTGTGACTTCTTGTACTATTGGAAGTGACTCGGCCCCACAGTATGGTCTTCCACAGTCATGTAGAGGCAGATCCCGGCGTATTACTTAGTGTAATATTAGTGTACGTACCCACGTATCCTCAGGTGATTACCCGGATGAAGCTTGTGACATTACATGTGCCCGAAACATATCTCGATGGTCTCGAAAAGCTGGTCGAGAACAACCTGTACCCGAACAGGTCAGAGGCGATAAGAATCGCGATAAGAGACTTGCTCAAGAGAGAACTATGGGGCTAGGCCACCTTCAACACGCTCGAACATGGTGAACAGCGAGGGACTGGAACCCCCCCTGCACTTCCTGGTGAAGCCCTATTCCGGCGCCGAGCTAGGGTGGTGTGATTCAGACAGCCGAATGAGGGAAGATCTGTCTGAAGTCAGGTGGCAGACGCCAGGGGAAGAGTAGCAGCTGTCCGTGACCCAAAGCCTCATAATAGCTCAGATGTAATTATTCCTATTAGGGGCTCATCACATTGGCCGTAGATGGAGACTCTGGTGCAAAGGGCGTGATTAGGCTGGTTAGAGGGTGCCCCTGCTACAAGGTCTTCGGTGACGAGAAGCTCTGTGTGAATGATGACAACGTCCTCGGGATGGAGGTCATAGAGCTTGACCCCACACTGTTCGCAATGCACAAGGACAAGACGGCAATGGATCAGGAGAGGGCCGACGGTGAAGACGTCTGCTATTGCTCCATCTTCATAAACTACCCTGAGAATAAGGTCTACTGCATATCTCAGGGCTGGGCGATTCGCATTCATGCGAGAGACGTCATGGGCACCGATCTCGAGGATGCGCTGCAGTTCCTGACTACGAAGGACATCACACAAAACGCCGAGATATGCAGCGAGTGCCTCTACAAGTTCCTGCTCACTCTGTCGGATCATTTCGCGGACACCATGACGCGGAAGGAGAAGACTGACGAAGTGAAGAAATACGTGAACAAGTTCTCTCTGATGATAGCAGTCAAGCACAGTCAAGTGGATTCCATGATGCAGCCGATAGGCACCGAAGATGACATACAGGATGGCATAGACCACTTCGGTTTCCTGAGGAACTACCTCCAGCAACTATCGGGGCAGCAGAACCGCTGGGCGGCGATAGCAGACCGGATGAGCAAAGAGGGATGGGAGGACTGGGCTGTATCGCTCGTGAGAAACAGAGAGAAACTTGCACGCGCCGAGTTCCAGTTCTACAGTCAGACTCTGCAGCTGCGTGACATCAATGACTTCAATATCCTGATCAGGATGTTGTCCTTTGTCCTCAAAACAGCAGATGAGATTCTGACTATAAACACCAAGATTCACGCCGAGATACGTACCGACCGATTCGTCGAGGCTGCAAAGACCGACGAGGATCTGGCGCGGCTGGCGTCCTACGCCGAGAAGAGCAGGACGATCGAACACAACTTCGGCAATATACTCCAGATTCTGAGCAAGCTCTAGACCAACTACTTGCCGCGTCTCTCGATGATTGGACCGTAGGTCATTCTCAGCCATTGGACATACATTCGGACCACGGTTTCTAGGTCCATGCTCGGAGTCCACCCTAGAGACTTGAGATACGTTATGTCAATGTCTGTAAGCACGACATCGCCCGGCCAGGCTCTCTCGGCTCCAGTATACTGTATCTGCGCCTTCGGGTAGAGTTCCTCAACAACGGCCTTGGCGATCGTAGATACCTTCAGCCGCTGGCCCGAACTCAGATTCACTGGTCTAAACCCCTTTGACATCTTGCCAGCAATGAGGGCGGTTGCCTCGACAGCATCTCCCACATACATGTAGGCCTTCTCTTGGCTCCCAGTGCCCAATACTTCGAGCCGTGACGGGTCCTCCTTGAGCTTTGTGTAGAGATCGTAGATCACCCCATGTGTGAGTCTCGGTCCGATTATGTTGCCCATCCTCAGAGCAACTGAGTCAATCCCGTACAGCTCCGAGTATGAGGAGAGATACATCTCAAATGCACCCTTAGAGGCACCGTAATTGCTGATTGGACGAAGTGCTGTTGATTCCGGCGTCGGAAAAGATTCGGCTTCGCCATACACAGTACCCCCCGAAGAAGCAAACAGGAACCGTTTGATGCCCGCCTCGCGGACCCTATCAAGTAGGACCATGCTGCCGAAAACGTTGACCTTGAAGTCCCAGAGTGGCCGCTGCGCACTCAGCCTGACGTCTGCCTGCGCTGCAAAGTGGTAGACAGTCGTGACGCCCTCAAGCGCTCGGTCCACATCGGATTCAGAGAGAATTGTTCCTTTCATCAGTCGGAAGTTATCTCGCCCGATGTGCTGACTCAGATTCGACTCAAGACCCGTTGAGAAGTCGTCCAGAACAACCACTTCGTGGGTCCCTATGAGGCGGTCGACGAGATGGCTGCCCACGAAACCAGCGCCACCTGTTATCAACACTCGCTCCAATCAGGACACACCTACCTACGACGGCTCTCAGTCTCGATTAAAGTATTGCTACAGTCTGAACTTGGGGTCATTCAGAGCTCTCTTGATGAACTCGGCAGCAGTATGAGATGTGCGGCCGCGATTCCATTCGTCCACGAACGTTCTCTGAGCCACAAGAGATGTGGTCACAGCTCTGGCCAGCGCAGTCAGGTCTCTATAGTCAACCTCCGGTCCTTTGCCAAGGCCGGGACATATGTCCTTCATTGCACTGAGTCCCCACTTCAGCCCGTTCTGTTTCTGAAAGAAGAACGGGAAGGACCTGCACGCATCAGGACGCGCCGGATGAATCATGCACTCGTTGTCGAGGAGGAAGATGCAGTCACCACCTTCCAACTTACGTAGCGCAACGAATGCGCGCCCGTTCTCAGTTTCAACTGAGGGAATATGGCGAAGACCAACGGGGACAGGCGCATCAGGCTCGAGGGTGTAGAAATCAATGGCACGCATGAGTGCTTTGTGGTCAAGGTTAAGAGCGATTGACAGGCGGACCAAGTCACTGCCAGTCAAGGTTACCAAGAGATTACTGTTTCTGCAGCAAGCACCACACCTCACGCACTCGAAGCGTATGTGCTCTATTTCAGTGGGTGCCTGGACGAGCTTTTCTCCTGAACGTGCTGACATATTTGGACAAGACTCCAAGGCCTTCCTCGATATCTTTCATTGACGCTGCATAGCTGAAGCGAAGATGGTAGTCACACTGGTCTCCAAATGACTTCCCAGGCGTCGAAACGACACCTGTCGCGCTCAGTATCTTCTCCGCGAGCTGTTCGCTTGGTATCCCATATGGCGCTAGGTCGGGGAACAAGTAAAACGCACCCGCGGGCTTCTCACAGCTCACTCCTTCAATATCACAAAGCAGATCTCTCATCCGGTCTCGGCGTTTCTGATATTCTGTGCGCATCTCCTTGATGAACGACTGATCTCCCATCAATGCCTCTACCCCGGCCGCCTGCACAAACGAAGTGGCACATGAGGTCGTGTTCTGTTGTATTCTGACCATGTTGTCTATCGTGGTCTGGTTCCCAATGGCGTAGCCGAGTCTCCAGCCAGTCATCGAGTACGCCTTCGAGAAACCGTTTATCACAAGCGTCCGTTCCAGCGCAGGATCAATCTCAAGCATGGAAACCTGCTCGATCCCGTCGTACACAAGGCTCTCGTATATCTCATCACTGAAGATGACAAAGTCGTGGTCAGTGGCAAGATCGTAGATCGCCTTGAGGCTCTCTCGTGGGAGAACACCACCGGTCGGGTTGTTAGGGCTGTTCATCACAAGACAAGTAGTTCCGGAGGTTATCTTCTCCTTCAGAGTTTCGATGTCAAGGGTATAGTGTGAATCGGTTGGTACATCGACCGTCTTGCCGCCTGCATTGCTGATCATGACTCTGTAGCTTGGCCACGCAGGACTCAGAAGAAGGACATCATCGCCAGCATCGATTGTTGACAAGAACCCCATGAAGAGAGCCATCTTCGCGCCCGGCGTCACTACGATGTTCTTGCGGCCATTGATCGCGATACCCCGCTTCTTGTAGCTCTCAGCAATCGCATCAAGCAGAGGCGCAATTCCACGGGCTGAAACATACTTCGTCAGGCCGCTTGTGAGGGCCTTTATGCCTGCATCGACAATGTTCTTGGGAGTCGGAAGATCTGGCTGGCCCACCTCGAAGTGGTATATACGGCGGCCTTCTGCTTCCAGCTTGTTCGCAAGCTCGAACATCCTCAGTGTTTCGGAAGCGGGGATGTTCTGCATGTGAAGAGATGTCCAGTCCATTGCTCACCAACAGCATTGCCTGCCGCTATTGGCTAGGGATATATCGCTTTTGATTACGTCTTACACGTTCGAAGGCTGAGTATAGGAGAGTCTTCTGGTAAGCAGTCCCTAGGACCTTGATTCTGTCAGGCAGAGCCTCACCAAGTCCAAGCTGCCGGGCGCGAGAGAGGTATCCAACCTTCAACGGGTCGAGACCAAACATCTGAGCACAGAATGCATCGAGCGCCACCGGATCATAGCTGACTGCGACAGCGCCGATTCTCTGAGAAGCACCCGATTCTCCCGAGGCAACTACCTCTGTGAGGTCGACCACGGACAGTGCTGGTCTGAATGATGTCAATAGGTCGAGGAGCACATCATCGAGTACTTGGTGGTAGACCGACTTGTCCATTTCCGGGAGCAATCCGAATAGATTCTTGATACTTGCACCGAGAGTAGTTCCGCCCGAGTCGGTCTTCGCTGTTGCCAAGCTCACAAGTATCGACCCCGGACGGACAAGCAGGCTGGGCATCATATGATCCTTGAAGAAGTGTCCCGACATCTCTACACGTGACAGCTCTTCTGACGACAGGTCAATGAGTGACACCCGTTCAGACGCTAGTTCAGAGTATCCACAGGCAGCGAATGCATCGTTCGCAGCCCTGTAGGGATTGGCGCTCTCAACGATCTCGATGCGAGCCACGTTTTGGAATAGCTTGACTAATGCCGCGAGCATCCACTTTGTGGTGTTGCCCGGGAGCTTCGGATCGAAGACGGATGGCTTTATGATGACACGTTCTATGTTCTGAGGCAGCATGAAGTGTGCAGTGAGCTTGGACAGGGCAGTACTCAGTGCTGTGCGTGCTTTTCTGTCGACTGCGACGGAAACCTCGGACAGGTAGACCATGCCGCCTCAATCGACCTTCAAGCCTTTAAGTTCCTTCATTGACGTCACGCCATGGAGTCTGTTGAGATGACACTTAACCCAGAAGCCAGAGAGAGATACTCTAGGATGATCAAGCTCCACGACATGAGCGAGACCGATATGGTGTCGATTACCAAGTCGCGCGTGGCAGTACTAGGCGCAGGAGGACTTGGCAGCCCTGCGCTGAGACTTCTGACTTCGATTGGCTTTGGGCTAATAAGAATCGTAGACAGAGACAAAGTGGAACTGTCGAACCTACAGAGACAGAGTCTGTACACCACTGCCGACGTGGGAAAGTCAAAGGCCACTGCTGCTGCCACGAATCTGAGGAAACTGAACAGAGAGGTCGAGTTTGAGGTGGTTCGGGAAGAGATATCCCACGAGAATGCACTGAGTCTTGTCGACGGGGTGGATGTCATTGTTGACGGGCTCGACTCCTTCGAGACCAGGAGGGCTGTCAACGAGGCCAGCGTGAAGCTCCGAATCCCATACGTGTTCGCGGGTGCGGTCGAGTACTTTGCGAATATGAGTACGTTCGTGCCGGGGAAGACACCCTGCTTCGCGTGTGTTATGGGTGAGGCTAATGACAACCCTCAGAACACGGCAGCGGTACGTGGTGTCGAACCATGCCTACTTGCGATGACAGCTGCTGTACAGGTACGTGAAGCTTCGCTCCTCGCAATGGGTAGGCCACCGAATCTGGCAGGACGACTCATGACAATTGACGTGAGTAGTTACGGCTTTGACATGTTTGAGATCAGCCGTGCATGGGACTGCCCGGTCTGCGGCTGTCTAGGTTCCGAAGAATAGCCGTCTTGCTCTCTTGCGCCGCTCTTCATCAGTTTCATCGCTCTCTGGGGGAGGCGGTGGAGGCGGCGGAGGATGTGATTCTGGTTCTTCTGGCTTGACCTCGGGCTTCTCAGGCTCCAGTCTGGGAAGCTCATCTGGGAGTACAAATGATTCGAGATTATCCTCAGACTCATCTTCGGGACCCTGCACTTCTTCCTCCTTGGGAGCCAGACTGGGCTCAGCCTTCGGCGGCGTTTCAGCGAGCGGCTGTTCTACCTCGACCTCTTCGGGTCCAGTTTCATCCGACTCGACCGGTATGGACAACTCATCAGGCGGCGCCTCGGCTCTGTCGATGGCTGGTTCTTCCGGCTCCGAAGGCTCCTCTTTGATTGGGAAATCCGTTTCAAGGTCGGGCTCTGTGGGCGATATCGACAATCCGTGAGATGAGAAATCTCGTTCAAGTTGATCCAGCGCCTCAGGCAGCTTCGCTTCCGAGAGTTCGTGTGAAACAGGTTGCTCCTCGGGCTCCTTGACCGGAGTACGATCGGAGTCCTCGGTAGTCACATCAGGCCCTTCGGAAGGAACCTGCGGCTTTCGGGGTCGTGATTCCACATCGAACGGCCCCGGTTCTATCAAGTCGAAGTCTGATTCGAAAGCTCTCTTGTGGCCTGCTGTCTCGTAGTCTTCGGCAGGCGGACCCTTTGCTTCGAGGGAATCAATGGAAGGACCACTGATGTCTTCATCAGAAGGCGTTTCAGCTCTCGATTCCACGCCCTCAGGCTCAGGCGGTCCGCTGGGTGCTTCCGGTAATGCGGTTTCATCTAGCTGTACTTCATCGAGGTGGGGTACCTCGTCTTCGTGATCGGGGACCACCTCTGGTCTTGGTGACGATTCTGCTCTCCGATACAGTGCTTCAGCGTCGGTCAGGACACGTTCTAGAGGAGTCTGCTCAAAGAGAGAGTCGGTGTGATCCAGATCGATGGGGGGACCCTCTGGCGGAGGACGTGCAGGCGCCTCCGGAACCTCGCCGGCTATCCTTGAGAAGCTGATTCCGAGAGCACGACTGAGGCAGGACTCACACCTCTTCGCGGCTGCAATCAGGGCCTCATTGAGGAAGTCGTCCAGTTCCTTGGCTTTCTCAGGGTTTCTTCTCGACCACTTCAGAAAGCTATCTATCATGCGTAGCGCATCTCGGACTCCCAGCCAGTATGCTTCGTCGCGGCTTCCCAGACTCACCTATAGCACCAACGTGACTATCCAAGGAATCGAGAAAAACCTTCTGATGCTCTAGGTATCACACGGTTCTCTTTGGTTTCACCTGTCGCTCGGACACGAGATCTGCAGCGATTTCATTTAGCAGAGTGAGAAGCTCTTCCTTCTTCTTCTTGGTGATACGTGGTCCGGCAAGAAAGACACGCGTCGGACGTCCCTCTCCAAGTGCTTCGCGAATCTCGTTTCGATACTTGTCCTCGATCTGTGGGTCGGCCTCTCTGAGGGCAATAATCACGGCATTCGCACCCTTGAACGTCAGGGAGAGCATCAGGTTCATTGCTGACCGTCCGGGGGACATCATCAGGGTGCTCACCCTTGATTCTTCAAGCTCCACACGTGTGGAACCGATTGTCACGCCATCGACTATGACTATGTTCTCGTTAAGGTTTGTCAGCACATCTCTGAGAAGGGCATCCTCAGGACCCACAACTGTGATCTTGAAGATGTATCGTGGCTTCTTCTGCTTAGCCGGTTCTTCCGATGGCATTTCATCAACTCTCTAGAGGTCTTGTCCCTCACAAGACTGCCCTTGGGGACGCACTATCAGTGTCAACTCTTGGTATTGATATGTGTTGCGTGACAATGACAACATCTCTAGCCATAGGTTATTAACCGTCGTTCACGGGCTCGTGGTCAGTGAATCTCAGATGACGACTCCTGCCGAAGTCTTCGAAGCGCTTGTCCCCGTGATGGATCCGGAACATCCCGTCTCTATCACAGACCCGAGAATGGGCATTGTCACGACAGACCTTATCGAGGTGACTAACAAGTCCATATCTGTGCAGTTCAAGCCCACAGCTCCCTATTGTCCCATGGGGGGACTGATTGGTGTCCTCATCAGACACAGACTTGAGCAGGTCTATCCCAAGACCAAGATCAGCGTTACCGTCCTTCCCGGCACTCACGCTCAGGAGACAGCGGTTAACTCCATGATTAATGACGATGCAAGATACAACAGCATCATAGGTCAGCTAAAGGCCCGGAAGATGATCTAGACGAGATGCAGGTTCCACAGGACCGTTGGCGGCTGCTTGTGACAGCTGGTGTTGCGTTCATAGTCATCGGAGTAGTGCTGAACATCATAGCGTTAGGTAGCGGAGGTGAGGGATACTTCATCATCTTCCCATTTGCGTTTGGAGTTGGGAATGGCTCGATCTTGGTCGGTCTGCTGGTCTTTGTGATGTTTCTGGTCTTCTTCGGGCTTTTTACACGATGGGGGCTGGCGATGCCGGAGAGATTCGAAAGTCGCGCGTCAACTGATTCCACTCCCAGATACTGTCAGTCATGTGAAAGGGCGGTTCAGGCCGATGCCGCCTACTGCCCTTATTGTGGCACTCTGCTTGATGCGGACTGATGGGTCGTCATACTGCTAAGAGGCTTGGTGAGGAAGCATGCCTGAAACATTCCGACCACTAGCACCGGATGATGTTCCTATGGTGATTGAGATCGAGAACAACTGCTTCTCCGAGCCATGGCATGAAGACGTGTTTGTTGCGATGGCCGCATGGCGAGGCGATATTCCTTCTCGACACGGCCGGGTAAGATTCGATGTCTTTGTCAGGAATGGTGAGATTCACGGGTATGTGGTGTGGGAGAAGGACAGTCGATTAGGCGAGGGTCACATCCTGAATCTCGCTGTCAAGAACCAGCACCGCAGAAAGGGCGTCGGTCTTCTTCTGGTGAAACATGTGTTTGACGACCTTTCAAAGGGCGGCTTCGAAACCTGCAGGCTCGAAGTGAGAGAGAGCAACTTCGGTGCTCAGAGGTTGTATGAGAAGATGGGTATGAGGGCGTGCGGTCGCACTGGAGGATATTATGGCGACGAGGACGCCCTAGTCTATTCCATCAGGTTCTAGTCTTTCCGACCCTTTACGAGACGTGGGCCAATCACGTCATGGTAGAGCTTCAGATATGAGTGGTCTATTGACACAACCGCAATGGGCTTCTCGGACAGCTCTGAGCCTCCAAGCAGTATCTCTTTGCCATCACACACAGCCAAGATTGGTGGAGCCGTATCCTCCCAGATTCTCCAGCCAGCGAGCAGCTCAAGCTGCGAGTCAGGCTCTTCCTTCTTAGGCACAATGAGAATCCGCCTGTCAGTCGCCTTGAGCTTGGCGAGCTTCTTCAGGTCCAGCATAGCTAGATCCGCGACCGAGATGACTATTGATTTCTCTGCGCGTGAAGCCATATCCATGATGTATGCCTTCATCTCTTCAACACCGACGAGATACCATGTCTTTTCGCTTGGCACGTGAGCCAGACTCTCGCTCGACTTCTTCAGCGAGTCCAGAGCATTCGCCGTCTGAACAACAGCAGAGTCCACTTCACTGGTTGACTTAGAAACCTGCGATCGGACGCCATCAAGACTCGTTCTTGCGTCAGATACCCATTTCTTGGAGCGCTTCTCCGCAGATGTCTCGAAGCTTGAGATTGCATCATTTCGTATCTGTCTCAGCTTTGAGGCTTCGCCGCTGATACTGTTTGACGTCGCTATCACCGACTCTCCAATAGCCGTGCTGTGTTTTGCGGCCTCATCATGGACAGATTCCGTGAGTGAATAGGTGTCAGAGCTGAGTCGTGTCTTGAGAGCGAGTGTAGCGGCCTCATACGCGCTAGAAGTGAGACTACTGCCATCCGCGACGGCGCGGTCGGCCCTCTCGAGAAGTGCATCTCGTGCCGCCACAACCCCCTTCTCCGTCTGCTCCAAGGATTCGCCAATCGTGGCCACACTGGAGGAAACTGACGTCTTGTAGTCCTTGAGGCCCGTTTCAAGTCGGTCCAACACTTCGTTCTGTCTGTCATTTGCCTTGGAGCCGACTGAGATACCTAGGTCAGCCATTGTGTCTGCAATGGACTTCTCCAGTGTGACGATTGCCCTGAGAGCTTGGTCGACCTCAGTAGTGCCCTTTTCGCCAAGGGTGGTGACGCCGCCAGTGAGTGATGTCTGGAGCTGCGTGAGCATTGAGTTCACTATCTCTTCCACCACTTCTGCGTTCTTGTCGCCTGATACGGTGATGCTCTTCGCAATGTCATTGGATGTCTTCGCAAGACCCTTGTAGAGGACATCAAGGTCGGCGTTGAGCTTGTCGCCAATACCCGTCAGTGCAGTCGAGAGGTTCGTGAGAGATGTGTCAAACCAGGCTGAGGTATCTCCAATGGACTGGGCAGACTCCGCCCTCTTGGACGCAACCAGTGCCGCTGCCTCCTCGACCAGTTTGGTCTTTGACGCCACTCCTTCGACTTCCCGATTGGCCAAGGCGGTCCGATACGACTCGACCTTCGACTCAGAGGATTTCATGGCCTTTGCCGCCAGAGAGTCAAGACGCTTGCTCACATCAGCAAGCGTCCTCTGTTTCGCACTGGTTTCATCTGCGATGAATGAGCCCGCCAATGATTCGACCGAGCCGACATTCTTCCGAAGAGAAGAGTCAACCGACTCACGAGCTGCATCAAAGGACATCTTGAGAGATGCTTGCGTGTTGCCGAGTGATGTCTGCATCTCCTTTGAAACGCCAACGAAGCCGTCTGCTAGCTCAGCGACGGTCCCAGATTCCAAGTCCTTCAACGAGTCGTAGATCGATTTCAAAACTGCATCCATCTTGCCTATGGCATCCTCTATTGTGACGGACATCTCTCCGTGCTTCTCACTGAGCAGTGCTTCCAGTTCCTGCCTTGTCTGCAGAACCGACGCCTCCATGGCCTCGAGCTTCTCTGCAATCTGAGACGCGTATTCCTGCTGCAGCTGTGCGGAATCCTCCTTGAGTGTTTTCATCTCATTCTTGAGCGTGTTTCTGAACT
>Ga0316628_100004016_pt1 | contig 11464 bp, 9 predicted proteins | sample OWC_Aug_M2_C1_D5_FD_207648 | JGI IMG/M metagenome (GOLD analysis project Ga0316628, IMG submission 207648) | Wetland soil microbial communities from Old Woman Creek delta, Ohio, United States - OWC_Aug_M2_C1_D5_C | ecosystem: Environmental > Terrestrial > Soil > Wetlands | place: USA: Ohio... | reverse complement strand
CGGTGAGCGCGATGCGCGACCCGGCAACCGTCCGCGTGCCACTGGCCGGCTGCAGCGCCGGCGGGACGTCGTGACGCGCGTCCTCGTCGCCGAAGACGATCCGCTGCTGGGCGACGCGCTGCAGGCGGGTCTGCGCCAGCGCGGTTTCGACGCCGACTGGGTGAGAGATGGCGTCGCGGCCGAGACAGCATTGCGGGGGACCGATTTCGCAGCGATCGTGCTGGACCTCGGTCTGCCGCGCCTCGACGGCCTCGAGTTGCTGCGCCGGGAGCGCGCGAAGGGTTCGTCGATCCCGGTGCTGATCCTGACCGCGCGCGACGCGATCGACCAACGGATCAAGGGTTTCGACACCGGGGCCGACGACTACGTCGTCAAGCCGGTCGACCTCGACGAGCTCGCGGCAAGGCTGCGTGCGATCGTCCGGCGATCCCGCGGCGAACCCGCGCCGATCCTCGAGGTGGCCGAGCTGCGCCTCGATCCGGCGGCGCGCAGCGTCAGCTATCGCGGACAGCCGGTCGAGCTGAAGGCGAAGGAATTCAACCTGCTGCAGGAGTTCATGCTGAACGCCGATCGCGTGCTGTCGCGTGCCCAGATCGAGGAGCGCCTCTATGCGTGGGGCTTCGAAGTCGAGAGCAACGCGGTCGAGGTGCACATCCATCACCTGCGCAGGAAGCTCGCGCCGGGGCTGATCCGCACCGTGCGCGGCGTCGGCTACGTCCTGCCGCGCAACCCCGTGGACGGCGATGGCTGACCGCCCGCGCTCGATCCGGCGCCAGCTGCTGGTCGTGCTCCTGGTTTCGGTCGCTGCGATCTGGAACGCGACGGGCATCGTCAGCTACTTCGATGCGCGGCACGAAGTCGACGAGCTCCTGGATTCGCACCTCGCGCAACTGGCCTCGCTGGTGATCGCGGAAGTGCAAAGCGAACCCGACGAGACCGATTTCCAGGAGCTGCCGGCGCTTCATCGCTACGCACATCGCCTCGCGTTCCAGGTGTGGGAGCATGGAAACGCCCCGCGACTGCGCACGGCGAACGCTCCCGAAACGCGGCTTTCTCCGAACGACGACGGATTCAGCGACGTCACCATCGATGGGCAACGCTGGCGCGTCTTCAGCGAATGGGATGACCGTCACTGGTACCTGGTCCAGGTCGGCGAGCATGCAGGTGCGCGCGACGAGGTTGCCGCGAGGATCGCCGAGAACATGCTGCTGCCCCTGGCCGTCGCGCTGCCCATCCTCGGCACGCTGATCTGGTTCGGCATCTCGCGCGCGCTCAACCCGTTGCGGACACTGAGCCGGCAGGTCGAGCACCGTGCGCCCGACAACCTCGCACCGCTGGACTCCGGCGGCGCGCCGGCCGAAGTCGCGCCGCTCGCCTTGAACCTGAATCGCCTGTTCGCCCGGGTGCGCGCATCGATGGAGAACGAGCGTCGCTTCACTGCCGACGCGGCCCACGAGCTGCGCACGCCGCTCGCTGCATTGCGGGCACAGGCGCAGGTTGCGCGTGGCGCGACCAGCGAGCGCGAGCGCGAGCGGGCGCTGGACAACGTGATCGCCGGCTGCGACCGCGCGACGCACCTGGTCGAGCAGCTGTTGACCCTGGCGCGTCTCGAGCCCGATGGCTTCGAGGCCCAGCGCGAGACCTGCGACCTCCGAGCCGTCGCGAAACGGGCGATCGCCGACGCGGCGCCGGCCGCGCTCGCCAGAACGATCGACATCGAGCTCGCCGAAGGGCCGCCAGTGCAGGTCGCCGCAGACGGTCGCCTGCTGGGAATCCTGCTGCGCAACCTGCTCGACAATGCCGTCCGCTACGGCTACGCCCACACCGTCGTTCGCGTCGACACCGGCGAGCGCCGAGGCTCGGCGTTCATCGTCGTCGCCGACCAGGGGCCGGGGGTCGCCCCCGAGGACCGCGCGCGACTCGGCCAGCGCTTCCATCGCCTGGTCGGTGGAGGAATTTCCGGGTCGGGCCTCGGACTGTCGATCGTCAAGCGGATTGCAGAAATCCACGGCGCGACGGTCTCCTTCGACGAAACCGCCTCGGGAAAGGGACTCGCCGTCACGGTTTCGTTCCCCGCTGCCGTGGAGGCGGCGCAGCCGCCATCCTGACGCCCGCTCGCGGCGCGCGGCGCAGCGCGAGCCCGACCGCGCGCTGGAACGCGCGCCTCCCCGGGGGACTGCAGAGGGTCAGAACTGCCAGGCTGCCCGCAGCGACACGAAGGTGATGCCGTCGTTGGGCCGCTTGATGTCGGCGTTCGACAGGTGCTCGAGGCGCAGACCGACTTCAGCGGCATTGCCGGGTCCGAAGCGGATCCCCGTCCCGATCCACTCACCGAACTGGAACGCCGTGCCGAGGTTCGGGCCGCCCTGCAGCGAGGTGTGCGACAGCAGATGGCCGCCGACGCCGAGGTCGACGAAGGTCAGGAGATCGCCATGCGGCCAGTCGACGCGCAGCATCGGCGTCGCGCCGATTGTCGCGATGTCGCTGGCCCCGTATTTGCGCGCCTGCCGCGCGTGCATGTTCAGCACATCGAACTCGACGCCGCAATGAAGCGCCCATGTGGAGCCTACGCGCAGCGGCGATGCAGCCATCCACCGCGTGGCGACACCGACGATGACGGTCTCGTGGTTCAGGCCGCCGGAAAGCGCAATGTCTGCCGCGAAGCAGCGCGAGGCGGCAAGCGACACGTGGAGGATCGCGAGCTGCGCCAGCCGAATCGTCGCGCGTGTACGGTGGCTCTCCGGCGTCCTCGTGCCGGAATCCATTCCGGTCAGCGGCAGGGCGCTCGACGGCCGCGCAATCCGGGTACGTCGCGGGAGTGGCAAGGGCAAGGAGGGCTGGTCGGGGTCGCGATACGGGCCGACGCCCGGATTGCGACGGAATTATGACCGGTGGACGCGCGCGCGGGAAGTGCGGCCCGACACGCGTCGCGGAGTCGAATCCACACGACCGCGATGCGCGCGGCCGCCCCGATCGCCGGACCGGCACGCCGGTCGGGCGATCGGGGCGGCGCTGTCAGCCGCCGTACTTCTTGATCAGCGCCTTCGCATCGTCGAGCAGCGCCTTGCCGTTGCCCCCCTTGGCGTTGACGTCATTGACCCATTCCGTCTCGACGCCCGCGGTCGCCTTCTGCCACTTGGCGTATTCCGCCGGCGACAGCATGTCGAACACGCCGCCGGCCGCGGCGGCGAGTTTCTTCGCCGGCTCGGCCGTACCGTCGAAGGTCTTGCCGATCTCCGCCGACCAGGCGAGTCCACTGTTCTCGTCGATGATCTTCTTGAGATCAGGCGGCAGGCTGTCGTACTTCGCCTGGTTCATCGCGATCACGAAGATGGTGTTCGACATCTTCGGCGTGCCCGGCGCATTGTCCAGCGTGTATTTCGCGATCTCCTGCAGCTTGATCGGCGGCGTGCCCTCCCATGGCACCATTGCTCCGTCGACCACCCCCTTGGAAATCGCCTCGGGAATCTGCGGCAGCGGCATCTGGACCGGCGTCGCGCCCAGCGCGGCGATGAACTTGGTTCCGATGCGCGTCGGCGCGCGCACCTTCATGCCCTTCATTTCCTCCATCGTGGTCACACGCTTGCTCGCAAAGTGGAAAAGCGCTCCGTCGTGGAGATGGGCGGCGAGCAGCTTGACGCCCTTGAACTCGTCGGCCGCGTCCTTCTGGATGTATTCCCACAGCGCCGGGCTGCCGTCGGCCGCGCTCTTCGCCATGAACGGCAGCTCGAACACCTCGGCCTTCAGGAAGCGGCCGGCCTGGTAGGTCGGGACGGTCCAGATGATGTCGGCGACACCGTCGCGCGCCTGGTCGAACAGCTGCGGCGGCGTGCCGCCGAGCTGCATCGCCGGATAGATCTGGCACTTGAGCCTGCCCTTCGACTCCTTCCCGATCTTGTCGCACCACGGAATGAAAACCTTCTGCTGGATGGTCGCGCCAGGGGGCAGGAAGTGATGGATCCTCAGCACCACTTCCTGCGCGTGCGCGGTGACCGCAGCCAGCGCGAGCGCGGGCACGACCGACCAGCCCAGCTTCGTCAAGCGTTTCATCTTCACTCCTCCTCGTTGTGACATCAGTGTTGGAACGCGTGCACCAGGTAAAGCGAGATGACCGGGAACGATACCAGCAACACGATCCGGACCGCGTCGGACATCAGGAACGGAATGACCCCCTTGAATGTCTGGGTCAGCGGGACGTCGCGCGCCAGCCGGTTGATGATGTAGACGTTCATCCCCACCGGCGGATGGACCAGCCCGATCTCGACTACCATCAGCGCGAGGATGCCGAACCAGATCGACTTGTCCACCTGCGGCATGCCGTGGAAATCGAGTCCCATCACCAGCGGATAGAAGATCGGGATCGTCAGCAGGATCATCGCCAGCGAATCCATCACGCAGCCCAGGAAGATGTAGATCAGGAGGATCATGAACATCACGAGGAACGGCGGCATGCCGCTGTCCTTGACCCAGGTCGCGAGCTCGACGGGCATCTGCGACAGCGCGAGCGTCGTGTTGAGCATGTCGGCGCCGAGCAGGACCAGGAAGATCATCGCCGTCGCCTGCGCGGTACCGAGCGCGCTCGCGACCAGGCCGTCCCGGCGCATGCCGTTGACGACCGCGAGGATGCCGCAGGCGGCCGCGCCGATTGCCGCCGCCTCGGTGGGGTTCGCCCAGCCACCGTAGATGCCTACGATCACGACCACGAACACCAGCATCACCGGCAGCACCTGCAGCGTGGTCTTCAGCCGCTCGGCCCAGGGAACGCGCGCGCCGGCGGGACCGGCGCGCGGATCGAGCGCGACGACGATGCGCACGACCAGCATGTAGCCGGCCATCGCGATCAGACCGGGAATGACGGCGGCGACGAACAGCTTGCCGATCGATTCCTGCGTCAGGATCGCGTAGATCACCAGCGGCACCGACGGCGGGATCATGATGCCCAGGGTCCCGCCCGCGGCCAGCGCGCCGGTCGCGAGCGCCCCCGAGTAGCCGTAGCGCCGCAGCTCCGGCAGCGCGACCTGTCCCATGGTCGCCGCGGTGGCGAGCGAGCTGCCGCAGATCGCGCCGAAGCCGGCGCAGGCGCCGATCGCCGCGATGGCGACGCCGCCCTTGCGGTGTCCGAGGAATGCGCTGACGAAGCGGAACAGCGCCTTGGAAAGCCCTCCATGCGTCGCGAACTGCCCCATCAGCAGGAACAGCGGGATCACGACCAGGTCGTAATTGGAAAGCCTTGCGTACGCGAGGTCCTTGAGCGAATTCAGCAGCGCGAGGAAATTGCCCCCGGTGAGGTATGCGTACCCGCCGAACCCGACCGAGAACATCGCAATGCCGATGGGAATGCGGAGCACCATCAGCGCGAGCATGATGGCGAACATCAGGGAACCGACCTCGATGCCGCTCATTCCCTGCCTCCGCGCACGGCGCCGATCATGCCCGCGCCTCCTCGCGTGAACGCATGGCGGTCTGCAGGTGGTGCCACGCCATGTACAGCCCGGCGAGCGCCAGCAGCATGAAGCTCGGCACCATCAGCGCCTGCGAGATCCATTGCGGCCAGCCGAGAACTGCCGAGGTCACGCCCGAATCCTTGAGCGACATTGCGCCTGCCCAGGTTCGCCACGCGATCAGGACGCCGAACGCGCCCACCAGCAGCGATCCGAAGGCGTCGAGGAGCGCGACGCGATGCGGCGCAAGATTGTGCGTGAAGAAATCGACCTTCACGTCGCCACCGATCAGATGGCAATAGGCGAAGAACGCCGCCGACGCGAACGCGGCGCACATCTGCAGGATCTCGACGTCGCCGGGAACGGGCGCCGAAAGAAGCTTGCGGCCGACGATCGAGACGATCTCCATCGCGACCAGGACCACGAACACGAGTCCGCCCCCCATCGCGACGTACTTGGAGAGCGCCAGCAATGCACGCCCTGCCGCGCCGAATCCGGCGCCCACGGTGGTCGGTTCGCCGACCGGTGTGTCGTGCATCGCTCCTCCTTCAGGCTGTCTCGCAGCGCGTCCGAATCGCCGGCGGCACCGGCACGGCCTCGATGCGCGCCGGATCCTCGGGATGCCGGCGTGCGAAGACGCGCACCTCGCGCCCTTCGGCCAGCACCGTCTGGCCACGCCGGATCACATGCTGCATGACGAAGCTCTTCCTGGTGCTCCATTCGATGATCGACGACTCGATCTCGATGTGATCACCATAGGTCGCCGGCGCGATGAACCGCACCTGCACGTCGACGATCGGCGTGCCGATGATTCCGTCCTGCAGCCGCTCGGGCCGACGATGCCACGGAGGCACGCCGGCGGCGTTGAAATAGCGCCGCGACGCGGCGTCCATCCAGCGCAGGAAATTCGGATAGAAGACGATCTGCGCGGGATCGCAATCGCCGAACTCGACATCGAATTCAGAAACATGGCGAAAGGTCATGGTCGGTGCACACGCTCGGGTTGGGTGGTGCCGCCACGGCGCGGCAGCCATTGGATGGGTCGGGCGATCACCGGCCGCGGCGGTGCGCCGTGCGTGGCGAGCTCGACGTCCAGCGCCTTGCCTGCCTCGTCGGCGAGCGCCGCCTCGCGCGCGCGACGGATCACGGCGGCGCGATCCGTCGCCGACCGCCCGTCCGGTCCCCGGACGAGATGCTCGAGCATATGGGCGAGATTGGCCTTGCCGCGCTCGTTGGTCGCGCCATAGCCCTTGATCAGGCGCCCGCAGAGCGCGATTTCATGGCCCAGCGCCGGATCCCCGGCGCAGCCCGCCGCCACCGCCGCGAGCCAGCGCTCGATGCCACGCTGTTCTTCGTGGTAGCGCGCCCCGAAGCGCCGCAGGCTGCGCAGCGCCGCGAGCGAGCGCAGCAGCAGGAATCCGTGGATCGTGTGCGTGCGCAGGTGCAGCGGCCATGCCAGCGGCTCGCGCCCGCGCATCCGGCGCCGCCGGTCCCAGGCGACGAGCCTGCGCGCCAGCATCGAAGGCAGCATGCCGGCGAATTCGGGCACGCCGGGTTTGAAGTGATCGACGATGTGCACGACGTCACCGGCCCCGGCGCCGATCTCCTGGCGAACGCGCGCGAACCGGGATGCGCGGCATTTGAGCGATGCGACGCGGACGATGTCGTCGAACGCCATCCACAAGGCGAGAAAGCGCGCCGTCTCGCGCAGCACGCGCCCGCCATGGCGACCTGCCGGATCGCTTGCGCGCTCGGCCCGGTCGATTGCGCGCAGCCGCTCGACGTACAGGTGCCCGTAGCGCGCATCCTGGAACTCGACCACGCGATCGTAGCCCGCCGCGATGATGTCGCGCGCGGCGGCCGGGAATGCCTCGGCGACGCGTCGCGCATGCGTCGAGGCGGATGCAGCGCCCGCGGCGGGCGCGATCTGCCCGTCGGCCGACGGCGCCTCGGGCGATGCCGGCTGCGCCGCCGACGGTGCCTTCGATTGCGGTTGCGGTTGCGGCTGCGACTGTCCCTGCAGGGACGATCGTTGCATCACGGCGGCGCAGCCGCGCTCGAATCCGCGCAGGCTCGCCTCGATGCCGAGGCCGCCGGCGCGCACGACTTCCTCGAACGCCGTGCGCGCGATCGGCAGTACGCCGCTGCCGGCGATCGCGCCCAGCATCACGCTGCTGACGACCGTGCCCGCCTCGCGGGCAACCGCATCCATGTCGAATGCATGCAGCAACCGGCTGTGCCGCCGCGCCGCATCGAGCAGGTGCTCCGGGCTGAAGCGACCGTCGCCCATCGCCATTTTCTCCGCGGTGGTCAGCGTGCGGCTCGTCGACGCGATCAGCAGCGTGCGATCGGCGCTGACGTAGCCGCCCTGGAGGATGCGCCCCGCTTCGAGGAGCTCCGACGCGACGACGAGGTCGACGCGCCCGGGCACCGGATACAGTCCGAGGATCGGGATGCGCCCGCCGAGTTCCGCCTGCGGCTGCGGGTGCACCTCGACGTAGTAGGTCGTCGCGCCGGTCCGCTGTGCCACCCCGGGGATCGACGTGCTCTGCGCGACATAGCCTGCACGCGACGCGGCGTCGACCAGCCACTCGGCCAGCACGCCGCCGCCCTGCCCGCCAAGAGCGCCGATCAGGATGGAAACCGGCTCGCGCACGGATGGGTCCAATCGTCCGCCCATTTGTCCGTCCGTGCGCGCGCTACGCCGGCTGCAGCAGCCCGACGATCGCGCGCCGCAGGCGCTGCGCGACACGCTCGGTCCAGCGCGGATTGACCACGACCTCGCCGCGATAGAAGGATGGGCAAAGCGTCGCCGCGTGTGCGTTCTCACCGCACAGCCCGCAGCCGACGCAGCCGTCGAGCACCGTCGCAACCGGGTCGACCTTCAGCGGGTCGCTGGCCGGCTTGACCGAGAGCGTCGGACAGCCTGACAGCCGTATGCACGAATGGTCGCCGGAGCAGGTGTCCTCGTCGACGCCGTATTTGACGCGCACGACGCGCTTCCCGGACTTGATCCGCGCCGCGCGCCAGGGCTTGACGCGCCGCTGCCGCTCGAGCTGGCATTCGCCTTCGGCGATGACGACCTTCAATCCGGGAAAGTCGGTGGTCAGCGCCTCTTCGAGCGTGCGTCGCATCGCGTCGACCTTGTAGCTGTCGACGCGCCGCAGCCACTTGACACCCATGCCCTCGAGCGTGCGCTCGATCACCTGGTTGTGGGCAACCAGGCTTTGCGTCTTGTCGACGCTTGCCGCCTTGATCGCTTCATCCGGCGTCGAGATGATTTCCTGCGTGCCCGTCGCCGACGTGTAGCCGTTCTTGAAGATCAGCAGCACCGCGTCATCGCCGTTGAACAACGCCGACTGCACGCCCGTCAGCAGGCCGTTGTGCCAGAAACCGCCATCGCCCATCACAGCCAGCGCGCGGCGCTCCATCATCGGCGACACGCCCGCGCGCGATGCGAGACTCATGCCGTAGCCGAGGATCGAATGGCCCATCGAGAAGGGCTCGAACGTCGCGAAGGCGTGACAGCCGATGTCGGCCGCGATGTGCACGTCGCCCACGCGCTGTTGCGCGAGCTTCAGCGCCGCGAACGTCGGACGCTCCGGGCAACCGATGCAGAACTGCGGCGGGCGCGGCGGCAGCGGCGCCGCGAGGGCCTGCGCGGCCGCCTTGCGCCGCTCCGCCAGATCGGCGAGCCAGCCGCGACCCGCAGTCACGTCGATATCGGGCGCGCGTGCCGCGAGGAAATCGGCGAGACCGCGGGCCAGCACCTCGGCCGTGTACTCGCCCGCCATCGGCAGCAGGTCCTTGCCGTGCACCGCTGCCTGCACGTCGAGCCGGCGCAGGGTTGCCTGCAGCTCCTGCTCGATGAACGCCGGATGGCCTTCCTCGATCACCAGCACCGCGCGCTTGCCGAGGCAGAAATCGCGCAGCTGCTCGGGCACCAGCGGGTAGGTGACATTGAGCGCGAGTACCGGCAGCTCGCCGTCACCGAAGGCGTCGGCGAGGCCGAGCCGCTGCAGCGCGCCGACGACCGAGTTGTAGAGGCCGCCCTGGACGATCAGGCCCACGTCGTCGCGACGCCCGGTGAAGAGCTCGTTCAGGCCGCGCTCGACGATCGCGCGGCGCGCGGCAGGGATCCGCTGCTCCGCCTTGATCTTTTCGTGCGCGAAGGTGACGGGCGGATGGGCAAGCCGCGTGTAGTCGAAGCCTGCCGGGTTCTCCATCAGGTGACGCGCGGAGATCGCCGGCGCCACGTTGTCCTTGCAGGCGAACGACCCGCGGACATGGCAGGCCCGGATGCGCAGCTGGAGGATCGCCGGCATGTTCGACGCCTCGGATACCGCGAATGCCTCCTCGACGCTGCGCACCATGTGGGCGAGATCGGGGCGCGGGTCGAACAGCAGCAGCGAAGACTTGAGCGCATAGGCGTAGGTGCGCTCCTGGATGACGCTCGCGCCCTCCCCGTAGTCCTCGCCGACGATGATCAGCGTGCCGCCGCGCACGCCCGGCGAAGCGAGGTTCGACAGTGCGTCGGCGGCAACGTTGGTCCCGACGATCGACTTCCAGGTGACGGCGCCGCGCAGCGGGTAATGGATCGATGCGCCGAGCATCGCCGCCGCGGACGCTTCGTTCGAGCAGGCCTCGACGTGCACGCCGAGCTCGCCCAGGTATTCGCGCGCCTGGACCAGCACGTCGAGCAGGTGTGACACCGGCGCACCCTGGTAGCCGCCGACGTAGGCGACGCCCGATTGCAGCAGGGCCTTGGTGACCGCGAGGATCCCCTCCCCGTGGAACGTGTCACCGGTGCGCAGCCGCAGGCTGCGCACCTCCTTTTCGAACGATACCTCCAAAAACCCCTCCGTCGTCCCGGACTCTCGCCGGGTCGCGCAAATCTAGTCAACCGGCTACCATCTGTCCATGTCATATTCGCTAGATCGCTCATAGACAGAATGAATATCAGCCGGATCGATCTCAACCTGCTGCAAACCTTCCACACCGTGAATGCGACCGGCAACGTGACGCGGGCCGCCGAGCGCCTCGGCGTCTCGCAGCCGACGGTCAGCCATGCGCTGCGGCGGCTGCGCGCCGAGCTGCGCGATCCGCTGTTCGTGCGGACCCAGCGCGGCATGACGACGACGCCGAAAGGACGGCGCCTCGCCGCCGCGGTCGAGCAGGCGCTGGGCACGCTCGAGGCGGCGCTGCGCGAGGAAGACGCCTACGAGCCTGCGCGATCGACGCGGACCTTCAGGCTGCACATGAGCGACATCGGCGAGACCATCTTCCTGCCTCCGCTGATGGCGCTCCTCGCGCGCGTGTCCCCGGGCGTGCGGCTCGAGGCTTTCCAGCTCGACGACGACGCGATCCTGCCCGCGATGGAAAGCGGACGCATCGACCTTGCGATCGGCTACATCCCGGCGCTCACCGACGTCGAGCGCCGATTCCTGCTGCACGAGCAATACGTCGTCGCGATGCGCGCCGATCACCCGCTGGCACGGGAGCAGCCGACCCGCGCGGCGCTCGCACGCCTGTCTTACGTGCTCGTGCGCTCGCACCCCGCCACCGCGCGCGCGATCGATGCGTTGGGCTTGCGCGAGCGGGTCCGACTCACGCTGCCCCATTTCATGGTGCTGCCCTCGATCCTCGCCGACACCGAGCTCGCGGCGATCATGCCGGAGCGGCTGTCGGATGCGTTCCGCCGTCTCGGACGCTACGCGGTCTGGCGCACGCGCGGTCTGCCGCGTTTCGACGTCGGCGTGCACTGGTACCGGCGCTACGAGCACGACGCCGGGAACCGGTGGCTGCGGGAAACGATCGTCGCGATGTTTGGCGAGGGGCGCTAGACGATTTCGACGGCTAGCCGATTTCGACGACCAGGTCCGGATCGAACAGTGGATTCTCGTTGACGCCGTCGCGCGCATACCCGCGCGGATTGCATATCACGCGCGTTCCGTTCACCACATAGTCGAAGCTGTCGTGCGTATGCCCGTGGATCCACAGGCGTGCGCGCGTCCCGTCGAGCA
>Ga0316628_100004015_pt1 | contig 11466 bp, 7 predicted proteins | sample OWC_Aug_M2_C1_D5_FD_207648 | JGI IMG/M metagenome (GOLD analysis project Ga0316628, IMG submission 207648) | Wetland soil microbial communities from Old Woman Creek delta, Ohio, United States - OWC_Aug_M2_C1_D5_C | ecosystem: Environmental > Terrestrial > Soil > Wetlands | place: USA: Ohio... | reverse complement strand
CCGCGAGCTGCTCCTCGGGGCGCTTCCGGCCGGACCACGGCTTGAGCGCGATGAAGAAGAGGCCGCTGTAGGTATTCCGCACCTGGCTGAGGAGGTTGAAGCCGTTGATCGTGGTGCAGGCGCCGACGCCCGGAGTCTCGAGGATGATCTTCTCCGCCTGGCGCGTGGCCTCCTGGGTCCGTTGGAGCGAAGCGGCGAAGGGGAGCTGGATGCCGGCGAACAGGTAGCCCTGGTCCTCCTCGGGCAGGAACCCGCCCGGGATCCGCACCCCGAGCAGGCCGGAAGCCAACGCGATCAGGCCGATGAACGCGATCCCGATCGCGGCCTTCCGGATGACGCCCCGGCTGACATTGACGTACCCCTCGGTGGCGCGCCCGAACATGCGGTTGAATCCTTCGTAAAAGGCGCCAAGCGATCCCCGCGATTCCTTCCGCGGCCGCAGAAGGAGCGCCGAGAGCGCCGGGCTCAGCGTCAAGGCGTTGAACGCCGAAAGGAGCACGGAGATGGCGATGGTGACGGCGAACTGCTGGAAGAGCCGCCCCGTGATGCCGGGGATGAAGACGGTGGGGAGGAACACCGCCGCCAGGACGAGCGCGATGGCCATGACCGGGCCTGCGACCTGCTCCATCGCCGCGAGGGTCGCCTCCCGCGGCGCCATTCCCTCCTCGATGTGCCGCTCCACCGCCTCGACCACCACGATGGCGTCGTCAACCACCAGGCCGATGGCCACGACCATCCCCATCAGGGCGATCGGGTTGATGGAAAACCCGAGGAGGGGAAAGAAGGCGAAGGTGCCGATGAGCGAAACCGGAACGGCGACGGCGGGGATCAGCGTGGCGCGCCACCCCTGCAGGAAGACGAACACCACGATGATCACGAGGACCATCGCGATGAACAGCGTCTCGACGATCTCCCGGATCCCTTCGGTGACGGTGAGCGTGGTGTCGAGGGCGACCGTGTAGTCAAGGTCTGACGGGAACGAGGCCTTGAGTTGAGCCATCGCCTTCCTGGTCCCTTCCACCGCATCCAGGGCGTTCGACCCGGGGGTCTGGTACAGCGCGATGAGCGCCGCGGGTTTCCCGTTGAACCGCCCGTTGATGCCGTAGTCCTGGGTTCCCAGCTCGATCCGCGCGACGTCCCGCAGCCGCACGAGCGAGCCGTCGGGGTTGGCCCGCAGGACGATCCGCCCGAACTCCTCCGGAGTGGAAAGCCGACCCTTGGCCCGGATCGCGTAGGTGAACTCCTGTCCGGGAGGGATCGGTTCGCCGCCGACCTGTCCGGCGGGGTTCACGGCATTCTGCTTCTGGAGCGCGTCGACCATTTCGGGGACCGTGATGTTGAGCTTGGCGAGGAGGTCCGGGCGTACCCAGCAGCGCATGGCGTACTGTCCGGCGCCGAAGATCGTGACGCTGGCGATCCCCTTGACCCGGGTGAGCTGGTCGTTCAGGTGGATGAAGGCGTAGTTTGCCAGGAAGGTGCCGTCGTATGTCCCCCGGGGGGAGTAGAGAGCGTAAATGATGAGCGGCGACGCGGGGGACTTCTGCACGGTGACGCCGTAATTCCGCACATCGACCGGCAGCTGCGCCTCCGCCTGGGATTCGCGCATCTGGGTCAGGACCTGGTCGGTGTTCGGGTCGGTTTTCACGTCGAAGTCCACGACCATCCGCAGCGAGCCGTCGTTGGCGTTGAGGGAATAGACGTAATTCATTCCGTCCACGCCGCTCATCTGCTGCTCGATGGGGGTGGCTACCGATTGCTCGACGGTCTGCGCGTCGGCCCCCACGTAAACCGTGCTCAGCCGGATCTCCGGAGGGACGATGTTCGGGTACTGCGCCACCGGAAGGCCCGCCATCGCGACCAGGCCTATGATGACCGTGATGACCGCGATCACGATCGCCACGATCGGACGTCTGATGAAGAATGCGTACACGGGGCTATTTCGGGATCGGGATGGATTGTCCCTCGGTATCCGGGGGGGCTTCGTATTCCGCCCGAAGCCCGGGCGACAGCGGTTTCGGAGTGACCGGAGCCCCCTGCCTTACCTTCTGGACTCCCTCGACCACGACGCGTTCTCCGGGTTTTATCCCGTCGTCGATCACCCACAGGGCCCCGATGCGCTCCGCCGGCTTTACCGTGCGAATCTCGGCCCGGTTGTCGGGTCCGACCACCGCCACCTGATAACTGCCCTGCAGCTCGGACACCGCCCTCTGCGGAACGAGAAGCGCACCCTTCTTCGTTCCCGCCGCCACGCGGACGTGGGCGAACTGACCGGGCCGGATCCGGTTTCCCGGGTTCGGGAACAGCACCGCCAGCCGAAGCGTACCCGTCCGCTCGTCCACCTGCCGGTCGGCGGCGTAGAACCTCCCTTTATAGGGGTAAAGCGATCCGTCCGCGAGGTTCAACTCGTACGGAGCCCCTTTGCGGCGGTCGAACGCCGCCGTATTTGCCGGGAACTTCCTCATGGAGGCGATGTACGCCTGTTCGCTGGTGGTGAAATAGATCTTTATGGGATCGATCTTCGAGACGGTCGTCAGCTCCCCTCCCTGGGCCGGACCGACGAGGTTCCCGACCTGGGCCTTGGCGATGCCGGCGATGCCGGCGATAGGGGAGGTGATCTTAGTGAAGCCGAGGTCGAGCCGCGCCTTCTCGACCGCCGCCCGCGCGGCGGCGACGTTGGCGCGCGCGGCGACGACGGCCGCCTGCGTCGATCCCTCGGCGCCGATGGCGTCGTCGAGGTCCTTCTTGCTCACCGCATTCTGATCGGCAAGGGGCCTGATCCGGTCGAGGTTGGCCCGGGCGTTGGTGTGCTGCGCCTCCGCCTGGACGACCCTGCCCTCCGCCTGGCTCTCCTGGGCCTCGGCCTGCGCCAGGGCCGCCTGGAAGGTCCTCGGGTCGATTTCGAACAGCACCTGGCCGTTCCTGACGAAGTCTCCTTCCCTGTAGTTCTGGCGGATGAGGTACCCCGTGACCTGGGCACGTATGGTGGCGTTGACCATGCCGTCCGCCGTGCCGACCCACTCCTGGTAGATCGGAACGTCGCGCCGGAGGACCTGCAGGACCTCCACCGCAGGCGGCGGCGCCGCGCTCGTCGCGGTATTCCGGCACGCGGGCAGGGATGCCGCCGCGATGAGGAGGAAAGACATGGAGACAAGGGATCCTGTTCTTTCCATGGTTCACCTTCCGCACGCACGAGTCCGACAACCCCTTCGATTCATCCGGGGCATCGCACGCTTCCTTCTCGGGAACATCGACGGAAAACGGGGAAAGTGCGCACCGGGGCGTGCGCTTGGCCCCTCTCAGACGAACCTGGCGGTTCCGACGGCGGCGCTCACCATGAAAATGCGCGTGTTGTTGGCGGACGGGTCGATCGGGAACAGGAAGAAGCCGATTCGATTCGGGTCGTACCCGGTCGTCGTCCCGACGATCACCTCGCCATCCTTGCAGGCGACCTCCATCAGCCGGCCTTGCGTCCGCTCTCCCGGGCCCAGCTTCTTTCTTTCGACATGCTTCGCGTTCCCCGTGAAATCCCGGACGAAGAAGATCGCCTTCAGGTCGTCGACCTTCACCTCGATGACGTCTCCGGGGCCTTTTCCTCCATGCCGAAGGACGTGAAATATCGGTTTGTTGGGGAAGAAGTTCTGCGTTGTGCCCTTCAGGATTTTCCCGTCCCGATACCGGGCGACGATTTTCGACGGTTCCATGGGCCCCCCCCGGCACTCCGGTTCGTAATGACCCGACTGCGGTTCATTCCACCAGAAATATCAAAGGATGGCAAACCCCTTGCGCCGACGGAAAGCGAGCGCCAGGTCGTCCAGCAGCGAGTAGACGACCGGCGTCGCGAGCAGCGTGAGCAGGAGCGAGAGCGTCTGGCCGCCGATGACGACGACGGCGATCACGCGCCGCTCCTCGGCGCCCGGGCCGGAGCCGACGGCCAGCGGGAGCATGCCGGCCACGAACGTGAGCGTCGTCATGAGGATCGGACGAAGCCGGTCCCGGTTCCCCTGGAGGATCGCCGCCTCCCGGTCCATTCCGCCCGAACGCAGGTTGTTCATGTGGTCGATCTGGAGGATGGCGTTTTTCTTGACCACGCCGAACAGGACGAGGATCCCGAGCGCAGAGTAGAGGTTCAAGGTGTTTCCCGTGATCCAGATCGACAGCAGCGCGAAGGGGACGCAGAGAGGGAGGGAGAGCAGGATCGTGCAGGGGTGGACCAGGTTCTCGAACTGGGAGGCGAGGATCATATACATGAAGATGATCGACAGTGCAAAGGCCCAGACGAACTCGCCGAACGTCCGCTCGAGCTCCCGCCCCCGCCCGGAAAGGCGCGTAGTGTAGGCGGCGGGCAGATTCATCGCCGCCACCGCGGCACGCAGCGCCTCCAGCCGGTCGGCCATCGCGAACCCGGGCGCCACCGATGCGCGGAGGCGAACCTCGCGCTGCCGGTCGAGACGGTCGATCCTCGACGCGCTCGGCACCCGTTCGATCCGCGTCACGCTTGCGAGCTGCACCACCCCTCCGCCCTCCCGCGGGACCACGAGCCGCCCGATCGTCCCGGGGTCGGCCCGGTCCTCCTCGCGAAGCCGGAGCTGCACTTTGTAATCCTCGTTGTTGGAGGGATCCTTGAAGCGCGAGACTTCCTCGTCCCCGCCGACCAGGAGCCGAACCGCCGTACCGACCTGTTCCGGGTCGACGCGAAGGTCCGCGGCGCGGGCCCGGTCGATCTCGACCCGCAGCTCGGGCTTGTCGAGCCGAAGCGTCGTGTCGGCGTCAAGTAGCCCGAGGGATTCCTGGCGGTCGCGCAAGCTCTCCGCGTATGTCGATAGCGCGTTGAGATCCGGTCCCCTGAGAACGAAATCGATATCGAAGGACCCGCCGCCGATGTTGAATCCGACGACGTTCCGGACCGAGACGCGAAGATCGCGATACTTGCGGAGTTTCCGACGCACCTCCTGCATCACTTGAAGCTGGGTGCGGTTCCCACGGAACGCGGCGAGGGGGTTCCCGCCCGCGGTGCTCCGGAGCAGCCGGGAGAACGAGAAGACGCGCTCCCCGTGCGGGGCGAGCTGGATGTACGCCCTCCCCTCGCTCACACCGCCGATAAACCCGCCCCCGGCAGTCGAGAGCACCATCCGCACACCGGGCACGGTCCGGATGTCGGCGATGATGTCGCTCATGATGCCGTCCATGCCGGCCAGGCTCGTGCCCTGGGGGGCGGTCACATTCACGTTGAATTCCCCCTCGTCCGCGTTGGCCGGGAGGTAATCCTGGCGGATCAGCCCGTACAGGGGGATGGCCGACAGCATGACGGCCACCGAGACCAGCGCCACGACCCCCCGGTGGCGCAGGGCGAGGGACAGCAACCGCTCGTATCCGGCGTCGATCCACCGGTAGAAACCGCCCCGGGACTGTGGGGCGCCCTGTTTCCCCGCCGCATCGCCCCCCAGCAGCCGCGCGCTCATCATGGGGGTCAGGGTGAAGGAGACGAGCAGGCTCACGAGGACCGCCACGGCCGCGGTGATGCCGAACTGGTAGAGGAAGCGGCCGGAGATGCTGGACATGAACGACACCGGGATGAAGATGACCACGAGCGAAAAGGTGGTCGCCATCACGGCGAGCCCGATGTCGGCCGTGGCGGCCCGCGCGGCGTCGAACGGCGACATCCCCTTCTCCTCCACGAACCGGAAGATGTTCTCGAGGACGACGATCGCGTCGTCGATCACGATCCCGACCATCAGGACAAGGGCGAGCATCGTCACGCTGTTCAGCGTGAAGTGGAAAACCCACATCATCCCGAAGGTGGAGATCACCGATGCCGGGATGGCGACCGCGGCGATCACGGTCGATCGCCAGCTCCGCATGAAGGCCAGAACGACCAGGGAGGCCAGGATGCTCCCGAGGATCAGGTGCACGTTGATCTCGTGCAGGGCGGAGTAGATATACCGGGACTGGTCCTGGACCACCGTGACGCCGACCCCGGCGGGCAGTTCCCCGGCGGCGGCGGCGAGGCTGCGCTTCGCATCTTCGATGACGGCGACGGTGTTGGCCCCCGACTGGCGCCGCACCTCGAGAATCACCGTGGGGACGCCGTTCAACCGGGCGGTGGAACGCTGTTCCATGGTCCCGTCCTCCGTCCGGCCGATGTCCCGGATACGGACGGACGCGCCGCCGATCGTGGCGACCACCAAGTCGTCGAAGGCGCGAGGGTCGGCCAGGCGCCCGATCGTCCGGAGCGTCGACTCCAGGGCCCCCCGGGTCACGTTGCCCCCGGCGGCGTCGGCATTCTGCCGGACGATCGCGTCGCGGACATCGGTGATGGGGATCCCGAAGGCGGCCAGCCGGTCCGCCTCCACCCACACGTTCACCGCGCGCTCCAATCCGCCGACGATCCGCACCTCGCCCACGCCCGCCGACCGCTCGAGGCGGATCTTCACCACCTTGTCCGCCAGCTCGGTCAGCTCGCGGAGGGGCCGGTCGCCGGCCAGGGCCACCGTCAGGACCGGCTGCTGGTCGTTGTCGAACTTCGAGATCAGGGGCGGCGTCGCGTCCTTCGGAAGGTCCTTGAGGATGGTGGCGACGCGATCCCGCACGTCCTGGGCCGCCGTGTCGATCTCCCGCTTGAGGTTGAAGGTGACGATGACGACGGAGGTGCCCGGCCCCGAGATCGACCGCAGCTCGTCGATCCCCTCGACGGTGTTGACCACTTCCTCGATCCGCTTGGAGATCCCGGTTTCCACCTCTTCCGCGGAGGCCCCGGGGAGCTGGGTGCGGATCGAGACGGTGGGCAGGTCCACCGAGGGAAACCGGTCGACGCCGAGACGGAGGTAACTGGTGCCGCCCACGACGACCAGCGCGAGGATGAGCATCGCCGCGAAGACGGGACGGCGGATGCAGATTTCGGCGAGCTTCTGCAAGAACGCGCTACCGGGTCACGATGACAGGTTCCCCGCCGACGAGGTTTCCGGGGTCGGCCACGACCGCCTCGCCCGCGGCGACCCCCTCGAGAATCTCCACCCGGTCGCCGGAACGGCGTCCGGTCCGGATCCGCTTTTCCACGGCCTTGCCGTCCTTGACGCAGAACACCTTCTCGAGGCCGGCGAACGTCACCACCGTCGAGGCCGGAACCATGACGGCGGTGCGGTCGGCCTCGACCACGATCTCGGCGCGCGCGAACGAGCCGGGCCGCAGCCTGCCGTCCCGGTTCGCCACCTCGGCTTCTACGATCAGGGTGCGGTTCTGCTCCTGGATGGACGGGCTCAGGCGGGCGACCCGGCCGTCGTGCACCGCGGGGTCCCCCTCCAGCCGGACCCGGACCACCTGCCCGACCCGCACGGAGGGTGCATCCCGTTCCGTCACCGCCACCCGAAGCCGGAGCGGGTGGATCCGTACCAGGCCGAACACCGGGGCGCCGGCCGCCAGGTACTCGCCCACCGAAGCGCGACGTTCCCGCACGGCCCCGTCGATCGGCGCGCTCAGCACCGCGTCGGCCAGCTGCTGCCGGGCCAGGGCGAGGCCCGAGCTCCGCTCGGCAAGCAATTCCTGGCGGTTCCGGATCTCTTCCAGGGCGGCCTGGTAGCGGCTCTCGGCGACCAGCAGCCTGGACAGGGAAGTGTCTGCCTCGGAACGGGCGATGTAATTCTTTTCCCAGAGCCGCGCCGTGCGATCCCGATTCAGGCGCGCCTCCTCGAGCACCGCCCGGGCCTCGCGCACCAGCGCGGTCTTCTCGGGATCGACGCTCTCGCCCGAGCCGTCCCTGGGGAGCCCCAGCCCGGCGCGCACCTGGCGGAGGGCGGCTTCGGCCTGCTCCACCCGGAGACGGAAATCCGTCGGGTCGAGGCGTGCGAGGACCTGCCCTTTCCGCACCGGGCTGCCCAGGTCGACCGCGATTTCGCTCACGCGGCCGGCGACCTTGAAGCCCGCGACAACCTCTTCGTCGGCGGCGAGCGTCCCCGTGACGATCACCGTGCGCGGAAGCGGCCCCACCGACGCGGTGACGGCACGAACGGAGCGCGGCTCCTGGTCCTTGGAGCGCCCCGCCGCACGCGCCGGCGTCGAATCCTTTCCGCAGGCGACGACGGATACGGCAAGCAGCGTGCCGATGAGCAGGGCAAGCGTGTGGAAAATTCCTGGTTTTCCATGGTGATCGGGCATCCGCGAAGTTTACGACGATATGGCGGGGTTGCGCAATGTCGCAATGCCGTGTGGCGGCGGCCGCCTCTCCCTTATCTATTCACGCGTATATTCACGCTCGCGAATTTTCGTTGACACGCCACGGCCATGATGTATACTGTATACAGTTTGGCGGTTTGCCGGGGGGTGCGCCTTGACCCTTCCACCCATGAACCCTTCCTCCTTCGCCGCCCCCCCGGCAATCATTCGCCAAACGCGTTCATCCGTCCCGTCGGCACGTTAACCCCGAGGACGATACCCCCGAGAGGAGGCCCGATATGTTCAAAAAAATCCTGGTGCCCCTGGACGGTTCCGCCCTGGCGGAGCGGGCGATCGACCTGGTGGAGAAGATGGCGAAGGGGTCGGACGCCGAGGTGATTCTCTTGAAAGTCGTCCCGGCTCCCCTCGGCAAGGCGCCGGAAGCCGGACAGACGGAAGAGTCGAAGGCATTGAGCGAGAGCATAAACCGGTCGACGGTGTATCTCGACAGGCTCTCCACCCGGCTCGGCGCGATCTCCGTAAAGTCGCGGATCATGGTTTCCTCCGGGGAACCTCACTCCGAGATCCTCGCGGCCGCCCACAAGGAAGACGTTGACTGCATCGTGATGAGCACCCACGGCGGGACGGCCTTGGCACGGGCGCTTCTCGGCAGCACGGCCGAAAAAGTGGTGTACACCACCAAGCGGCCGGTTTTCCTGGTCAAGCCCGAGAAGATCCACGCCGCCCGCATAGAGGAGGGCGATATCTTCGCCGGCGTAAAAAGGTAGACCCGCCGAAAAACGGGGCGCCCGGACCCGCAAGCCCGGGCGCCCTCCCGCCTTTCCCCCCTCCTCTTCCCGATAACCCGTTTTGCTGTAGAATGCAGTACAGGGAGGGAGCATGGGACCCGTCGACTACATACCGAGGATCCGCGACAACTACGAGCGGCTTGGGTACAAGCCGTACAACTGGGTGGTAAACCGGGACACCGCGCCTTGGGCGCCCCTCCGCAAGCCTCTGTCGCAATGCCGGCTGGGTGTTGCCGCCTCGGGGGGGATCTACGTCACCGGGCAGGTGGCATTCCACTACAAGGACGACACCTCGTTCCGCGAGATCCCCACGGACGTCGACACGAAGGACCTCCGCGCGACCCACTTCGCCTACGACCTGTCGGACGCACGCACGGACCCCAACGTCGTGTTTCCGATCGACACGCTGCGCCGGCTTGTACGGGAAGGGTTCCTCGGGGGGCTGGCAAGCCGCTTCTACACGTTCATGGGTGGGATCTACTCTTCCCGCCGCGTCTCCGAGGACCTCGCTCCGCGGCTCGCTGCGCGCTTCCTCCAGGATGGGGTCGACGCGGTCCTGCTCGTGCCCGTTTGACCCGTCTGCCACCAGTCCGTGGGACTGGTCGCAAGGCACGTGGAAGCCGCCGGGATCCCGACGCTCTGCATGACGAGCGCGCAGGACATCACGCGGGCGGTCAACCCCCCCCGCGCGGCGTTCCTCGATTTCCCCCTCGGGCACACGACCGGCAAGCCGCACGAGCCCGATCTGCAGCGCCGGATCCTCGTCCAGGCGCTCTCGTCCTTCGAAACGATGACGGCCCCGGGTTCCGTGGTGGAGCTTCCGTTCCGCTGGTCGGAGGACGAGGGATGGAAAGCGAAAGCGTTCGCGGAAGGGGACGACCGTACGCCCCGCCACGACACGCCGCAGTACCAGGACGAGGCGGACCGCCGCCGGGCGGAAGAGGGAGGCTCCCCCTCCTGTCCGGTCTGCCGGACCTGACCCTCCTTCTCCTTTTCGACCGTGGGGCATTCCACGAACATGGAACGGCACGCCGGATCCGCATCGACATTCCAACGGATCAAGTACCCGCCTGAGCGGTAATATTTACCGGGAATATATCCGGTCGACGATCCGCCCTGCATGATGACACCGTGCCCCGGCTTTGCTACCGTGGAGGAAACCCCCTGGAAGCGAGGAGCACGCGGATGCCTTCTCCCCTGTCTCCCCTGTTTCGTCCCTCCCGGATCGCCGTGATCGGCGCATCCTCGAACCCCGACAAGATGGGGTTCCAGATCTTCCGCAATATCAAGGAGGCCGGCTACGCCGGCGAGATCGTCCCCGTGAACCCGAAGGGGGAGGTGATCCTCGGCGTGCCTTCCGTAAAATCCGCCGCCGAACTCCCCGAGGGAACCGATCTCGCCGTCGTGATCATCCCGGCGAAGCTCGTCCCCGGGACGATGCGGGACCTGGGGGAACGGCGCGTGAAGTCGGCGATCGTCATCACGGGCGGTTTCGCCGAGTCCGGCGAGGCGGGGGCGGCGCTCCAGGCGGAGATGATGCATGCGGCACAGGCGGCGGGGATCCGGGTGGTCGGTCCCAACTGCCAGGGCGTGAACTACCCGTACCACGGCGTGTGTGCCTCGTGGCCGCTGATCACCCGGCGGGGGGAGATCGCGATCGTCTCGCAAAGCGGCACCGTCGGGGCGGCGCTGATCGATTGGGCGTCGGAGGAGCGGCTCGGGTTTTCCGCGTTCGTCAGCATGGGGAACCGGTCGGACGTCGACGAGGCGGACCTGATCGGATTCTTCGCGGAGGATCCGCACACGAAGGTGGTCGCGCTCTACATCGAAGGGGTGAAGGACGCCGCGAAGTTCCTCTCCGCCGTCCACGCCTGCCCCAAGCCCATCGTGATCTTCAAGGCCGGACGGACCGCACGGGGGCGCAAGGCGGCGGAGTCCCACACCCGTTCGCTCGCCGGGAGGGACGAGATCTACGACGCCGTGTTCCGGCAGAACGGCGTGTACCGCGCCGCGACGCTCGAGGAGCTGTACGACTTCTCCAAGGCGCTCGCCTACGTCCCACCGCCGCAGGGTCCCCGGACCCTCATCGTCACCAGCTCCGGCGGCTCCGCGATCATCGCCACGGACGTCGCGGAGGAGGAAGGACTTCGCGTCACCCCGCTCTCCGCCGCGCTCTCCGGGAAACTCCGGGAGATCCTCCCTTCCCACTGCATCGTCGGCAACCCTCTCGATCTCACCGGAGACACCGACGCGGCCCGTTACCGGAAGGTGCTCGACGCGGCCGAGGGGGAGTTCGACGTCGTGATGACGATCTTCGGTGACCCGATCCCTGGCGCCTCCGACGTGATCCGCCCCGGCCGGTGCGAGCTCGTGGCATACCTCGGCGGCGCCGACGTGGAGCGCAAGGAACGGCTGCTGTTCCACGAGAAGAAGATCGCCGTCTTCCCGACGCCGGAGCGGGCCGTGAAGGCCCTTTCCTGCCATGTCCGGTTCGACCGGGATCGATTCCCCC
>Ga0316628_100004014_pt1 | contig 11466 bp, 4 predicted proteins | sample OWC_Aug_M2_C1_D5_FD_207648 | JGI IMG/M metagenome (GOLD analysis project Ga0316628, IMG submission 207648) | Wetland soil microbial communities from Old Woman Creek delta, Ohio, United States - OWC_Aug_M2_C1_D5_C | ecosystem: Environmental > Terrestrial > Soil > Wetlands | place: USA: Ohio... | reverse complement strand
AGTATCGGAGGTAAAGCACTGGATGGGCTAGGGGGCTTACTGCTTACCGAACCCAACCAAACTCTGAATGCCGATACTCTAGAGCATGGCAGTCGGACTACGGGAGATGAGTTTCGTGGTCGAGAGGGAAACAGCCCAGATCATCAGTTAAGGTCCTCAAGTCTAGGCTAAGTGGGAAACGATGTGGGACTACTCGGACAACCAGGAGGTTTGCTTAGAAGCAGCCACCCTTTAAAGAGTGCGTAATAGCTCACTGGTCAAGTGGTTCTGCGCGGAAAATATAACGGGGCTAAGCCTAGCACCGAAACTATGAATCTCAGCAATAGCTGGGGTAGTAGGGGAGCGTTCTGTCAGCGGTGAAGGTCGACCGTAAGGACGGCTGGAGCGGACAGAAGTGAGAATGCAGGCATGAGTAGCGCAAAACATGTGAAAACCATGTTCGCCGTAAGTCTAAGGTTTCCGACGCCAGGTCAATCCGCGTCGGGTTAGTCGGCCCTTAGCTGAGGCCAGAAGGCGTAAGTGATGGACATCCGGTCAATATTCCGGAACCACGTAGACGGAGCGATGAGGAGACGCAGTAAGGTAGACCAGCCTGTGATTGGTTGTACAGGTGTAAGCGTGTAGGCGTTGAGGCTTGTAGATAAATTCGCAAGCCGAGCTGAGGCGTGAATGCGAGCCTTTAAGGCGGAAGTGGTTAAGCCTAGCTGCCGAGAAATACCTCTAAGCGTTGAAGTCTATGTGACCGTACCGCAATCCGACACTGGTAGACGGGTAGAATATACCAAGGCGAACGGGAGAACCCTCGTTAAGGAACTCGGCAACTTAGCCCCGTAACTTCGGGAGAAGGGGTGCCTGCTGACGTGAAAGTATTCAACTGGAGCGTCGGTGGGTCGCAGTGAAATGGTTCTAGTGACTGGTTAACAAAACCACAGGTCTCTGCAAAGCCGAAAGGCGATGTATAGGGGCTGACACCTGCCCAGTGCCGGAAGGTTAAAGGGAGGGGTTAGCGTAAGCGAAGCTCTGAACTGAAGCCCCGGTGAACGGCGGCCGTAACTATAACGGTCCTAAGGTAGCGAAATTCCTTGTCGGGTAAGTTCCGACCCGCACGAACGGTGTAACAACTAGAACGGTGTCTCAACGAGGGACCCGGTGAAATTGAAATACGTGTGAAGATGCACGTTTCCCGCAGCAGGACAAAAAGACCCCGTGGAGCTTTACTGCATCCTGGCATTGAGTTTGGGCATGAACTGTGTAGAATAGGTGGGAGGCTTTGAAGCTGGAGCGCTAGCTTCGGTGGAGCCACCGGTGAAATACCACCCTGTTTATGTCTAGACCCTAACCTCACACCGTAATCCGGGTGGGGGACCGTGCCAGGTGGGCAGTTTGACTGGGGCGGTCGCCTCCTAAAATGTAACGGAGGCGCCCAAAGGTTCCCTCAGGCTGAATGGAAACCAGCCTTAGAGTGTAAAAGCATAAGGGAGCTTGACTGCAAGACCAACGCGTCGAGCAGAGACGAAAGTCGGGTTTAGTGATCCTACGGTTCAGTGTGGAATGGCCGTAGCTTACCGGACAAAAGCTACCCCGGGGATAACAGGCTGGTGAAGCCCAAGAGTTCATATCGACGGCTTCGCTCGGCACCTCGATGTCGGCTCATCGCATCCTGGGGCTGAATAACGTCCCAAGGGTCGGGCTGTTCGCCCGTTAAAGCGATACGCGAGCTGGGTTCAGACCGTCGTGAGACAGGTCGGTCTCTATCCGCTGTGGGCGTAAGGGATTTGAGAGGATTTGCCCCTAGTACGAGAGGACCGGGGTGAACAGACCTCTGGTGTGCCAGTTGTCGTGCCAACGGCATTGCTGGGTAGCCAACGTCTGGCAGAGATAACCGCTGAAAGCATCTAAGTGGGAAACTCGCCTCAAGATAAGATCCCTCATCCCATTAAGGGAGTAAGACCGCAGGGAGACTACCTGCTATATAGGCGGCAAGTGTAAGTGCAGTAATGCATTCAGCTAAGCCGTACTAATGGTCGAGGGCTTAGTCATGTGGTGCGGAGAACTCGCAGCTTTTCTCGCACAGCGTTCATTATCTATTCAAATTTAACCTTGTAAAAAAAGTCTCTTGGTGATTGGAGCGGCGGGGGTACACCCGGCTACATTCCGAACCCGGAAGTTAAGCCCGTCAGCGCTGATGGTACTTGGGGGGCAGCCCCCTGGGAGAGTAGGTCATTGCCAAGAGGCTTTTTTGATTCATAAGATCTCCAAACTCGTAAGAGCCAGGGGATTTTGTGTTTAACGAATAGCTTGAGCGGCGAGCAGGGTCGGCGCGAAGCGATTGTTAGCCTTCATTTTTCCAAGATATACGCGATGGTTTGTTTTGCAATCATCTCAATATCTAAAGGTGAAGCCGGATCGAGTGCTATTGGGCCTAAAATTTTTATCGCATCTTCCTTCTTCCCAGCGTTTGCGAGCAAGAGGGCTTTATTAATGAGTAAGAATCCTTTTATTTCTGGGTCAGGGTCTGCGTTTAAACCACTCTCAATAGCAGATAACTTACTTTTCTCATTTACTTCAACGGTAGCTCTTTCTTTCCAAGCCGGTGCAAAGTTTGGCACCTCTTCGGTAAGCGCGATAATTGCTTTTGTTCTTTTTTCTGCATCGTTCTCCCATTCAAGGCTGAGGTAGTACAAATAAATCCCAACAGGAAGTTTTCCTGCACGTTCCTTTTCAAGAATATCAACAGCTGTTTTTGCCGTAAAAAAACCGCGTGGTGCCAGTTCGTTCACACGTTTATAAGAGGCGTAGGCATTTTCAAAGTCGTTTTGTAGTAAGTATGTAAACGCGCTTTCGTATATAGGATATGGCCAGTCTGGTGCGAGTTTGGATGCTTTCTCGAAATATAATAAAGCTGATTCGCTCTCACCTTTTTGGCCTGCGGTTCGACCCATTTCAAAAAAATTCTTTGCTTCGGCCGGAACCGGTTTATCCGAATGGATTTCCCATTCAATTGCTCCAGGCAGTTCTTTTAGATCGCGCTTAGTCAGTACTTTCCCGCTTGGGTCCTTATAGATAAATTCTTCAGATGAGGCGGCACAAGCACCCATAAACAAACCTCCTATTAGGATTAGAGTGACAAGTCTTCTCATGTGGTACCCTTTCAGAATAAAGGCTAGCTTATAATAACTTCTGCAATACTGCATTTTAGTGGTATAGCATACCAAGCACAATATGGAATACAGGATCTTGCCCGCATATCAAAATGTAAAGACGAGCAAATACCTAAAAAGGCAGGATAGAGAACAGCGGGAGATACTATAAAGTCATTGCAAAAATCTAGCCTTTTGAAACTAAGTGCAGCCTAACGATTCAGCACCTGCCCGACCGGTACGATATAAACATTTGTGGATTGGCTTTTGCCTTTGAGCTCAGTCGCCCCGTATTCTTCCACCTGGATGTCCTCCCCTAAGGCGTGGCGCGTGTTTTCATCGATCAGGATCGGCTTCCCGACGGTCTTCGTATATGCTTCCAGCCGCGCAGCCAGGTTGACCGTGTCGCCAACACAAGTGTAGGTAGCACGCCGCATCGTGCCGGTATACCCGGCGATCACCTGCCCAGTAGCGATCCCGACCCCAATTCGGATCTGTACGCGATCCATCATAGCCTGCTGCTGGTTGAACAACTCGATCATTTCGGTCATCTCCAGTGCAGCCAGCACGGCACATTCCGGATGGTTTTCAAGTGGAGCCGGGGCACCAAAGAGAGCCATAATCCCATCACCCACGATCTGGTTCACCACCCCCCTGCGACTGTTGATGGCGTCAAACATCAGCGAATAGTAGTCGTTCAATAACTCAATCGTGACTGAAGCCGGTTGTGATTCGGTGATGGTTGTAAAAGAGCGGATATCGGAGAACAGCACGGTAGCCTGGATCGTTTGCCCGCCCAGCGAGAAGCCTTTCGCCTGCAAGTCGTCGGCCACCTCACTGGTGGCAAACTTACGGATCAGCTCGCGCTGCTGGTCGCGTAGACGCTTTTTCTCCAGGCTGGAGAAAATACGCGCCCGCAGCAGGATCGGGTTCGGCGGTTTGAACAAGTAATCCTCAGCGCCCATTTGAATGCAGCGCGCCACCCCATCTACTTCATCCAGGGAGGAGACCATAATGACTGGTATATTTCGCAGCGCAATATCGCCCATCATCGTTTCCAACACCTGGTAGCCATCCATCTCTGGCATCTGAATGTCGAGTAAAACCAGGTCAAAGCGTTCGGAATGCAGCAGCTCCAATCCCCGCAAACCACTTTCAGCCATTGTCACAGAATGCCCCTGCTGTTCTAACCCGCGCGCCAGGAGCAGACGCATCACCTTATTATCGTCAATAACCAGCAGATGGCCAGGGCTGGCCAGGGCTGTGGTAAAAGAAGAGTTAGCACTCATTTTTCAACTCCACTAAAAAAGGTCCCAGCTGGGCATATTCCATCTCAACGGCAGCCAGTTTAATGTTAGCGCCCTCTAACGTGCCAGCCTTGGCGATCATTTCTAGCTCACGAGCGGCATTCCCCAGCCGATTTGCCCCAAAGGTGAGGCTGTTGGATTTGAGCGAGTGCGCTGCCCGGCGCACACTTTCGATATCCCCATTAACCAGCCCGGCTTTAATCTGCTCTATTAACTGAGGCGAATCGGTCAGGTACATATCGATCAGCTCTACCAAAAAGGCTGGATCGGTCATCGATTTCATGGTTTCCCACGCTTCATGGTCAATTAAGGTATCACTCATGATTCTTTCCCTCTTTCTTATGGCTGGCTGCCCGTTCAAGCGCAGCGGTAAGCTCGGCAATGCGGATCGGTTTGCTGATGTAGTCATCCATGCCTGCCTGCAGGCACATCTCACGATCCCCCTGCATGGCATTGGCGGTCATGGCAATAATCTGTGGACGCTGATCGCGCGGCCAACGCGCACAAATCCGGCGGGTTGCCTCCAGCCCATCCAGCTCGGGCATCTGCACATCCATCAAGATCACATCGTAAGGCTGGCGTTCAACCGACTGGATCGCCTCCAGGCCGTTGGCGGCAACATCTGCCCGATAACCCATCTGCCCAAGGAGATGCGTTGCTAATTTTTGATTGAAGGCATTATCTTCTGCGATCAAGATCGCCATCGGCAAGCGCTCCGCCATCTTCTGATCGGGCTTGGCGGGCAGAGCAGCAGATGGCGCGGTTTTTTGCTCTTCCATCTGTCCGAAAATATTGACCAGCAGATTGAAAAGTTGAGACTGCTTGATCGGTTTCGTCAAGTATGCTGCCCACTCGACTTGCTCCGCACCCGCGGCGCGCTTGCCGGCGGATGAAAGCATAACCAGTGGCAAGGATGTAGCATCGCGCAGCTTGCGAATCTCCTGCGCCAGGGCGATACCGTCCATCTCCGGCATATGCATATCCAAGATCGCCAGGTCCAAAGGATCGCCGCGCTGCACCCAGCTCAGCGCTTCGGTGGGCGAGCCGGTTTCGTAAGAAATCATGCCCCAATCCTTGGTCTGAAGGAGGATGATACGCCGGTTGGTGGGGTTATCGTCAACCACCAGCAAGCGCTTACCCGCCAGATTGGGCTGTGCGCCGCGGAAGCGGGTACGCCCCTCAAGCTGCGAAAGCTCAACGGGGATGATGAAGTGGAATGTGGAGCCAATACCCACCTGGCTCTCGACCCAGATGCTGCCACCCATCATTTCCACCAGGCGTTTGGAAATGGCAAGCCCCAATCCGGTGCCGCCATATTTGCGAGAGGTGGATGAATCGACCTGGCTGAAGGACTGAAACAGCTTTTCCAGGCGATTCTCTGGGATGCCAATGCCGGTGTCCCGCACGATAAAGTGCAGCTGGACTTTCTTCGGATCTGGCTGGCTCTCCTCCGTTCCGACTGTCACCACCACCTCGCCCTGGGGGGTGAATTTGACGGCATTGTTGAGCAGGTTGATCAGCACCTGTCTCAGGCGTGTCACGTCCCCAATGATCACAGGGGGCACATCGGACCCAATTTCCACTGCCAGATCTAATCCTTTTTCCGAAGCGGGGGTAGCCAGCAAGTCGATGGCGCTTTCAAGGCACTCGCGCAGGTCAAAGCTGGTGAATTCCAGCTCCAGCTTCCCGGCTTCGATCTTGGAAAAATCGAGGATTTCGTTGATGATGGTCAACAAGGTGTCGCCGCTCGTACGAATGATCTCGGCGAATTCGCGCTGCTGTTTATCAAGCTCGGTGTTGAGCAGCAAGCCACTCATACCGATGATGGCATTCATGGGAGTACGGATTTCGTGGCTCATGGTAGCCAGGAAATCGCTCTTAGCCCGGGTAGCTGCCTCAGCCACTTCCTTAGCCTGGCGCAGCTCTTCCTGGGCTCGCCTGCGCTCCGTGACATCCCGGTCTAAGCCGATGGTAAAATAACGCTCCCCCACCCGGGTTGGAGCGGCGTTGTACTCGATGGTATTCTCCTTGCCATCGGGGCGGATCCACGAGAAGACGCCGGCAAAGGCCTGTCCCGTGGTGATCGGTACAAAGGTAAACTTTTCTACTTCGTTTCCGAGGTCGCGCTGGATGGTGCGCGTATCGTGAATAGCCAGCAGCTCTTCCTTGCTCCGACCCGCCATCTGGCAATAACGCTCGTTACATTCCAGCAAAATACGTTTATTCTCGCCGGGTATATCCTCGTAGATGCTGATACCATCGAAAGCGTTCTCGAAGATCAAACGCAGCTTTTCTCCCGATTCACGCAGCTCTGTTTCGGCGCGTTTACGGTCGGTGATGTCGCGGATCGACTCAATCGCCCCGACCATGTAGCCTTTGGAATCGTGTAGGACAGAAGCTGTGCCCAGTAGATAGTGCGCTTCACCGCGCAAACCCGGTACATAGGTTTCGCCGACCAGGATGGATCCATAGCGCTGGATTTGGGCATAATTCTCTTCCAACTCTGTCTTTGGCAAGGTTACCAGGTCAACCAGGATCGGTCTGCGTTCCCCATAAAAAGGCAGGGCATATTCGTAGTTACCCTTGCCCAGCATGTCCGCGGCGCTCACCCCGGTCATTTCTTCCATAGAGCGGTTCCAGGCGATCACTTTCCCATCGCAGTCAACCACCAGGGTGGCATCGGGCAAAAAGTTGATGATATCGGCCATGCGCCGTTCTGATTCCTGAGCTGCCTCCAGCAGGTGAACATTTTCAATCGCAATAGCTGCCTGGCGAGCCAATCCGGTGAGGAAGTCCAAGTCAACTGAGGTGAACTGCCCGGCAGACCTCCAGCGATAAAGCGTTAACACTCCCAGCGTCTGGTCGCGCACCACCAGAGGCGCTACCATCATGGTCTCAGGCTCCTCCTCCAGTTCGGGCGTGCCCTCCACGTGCAGGGTGCGTGGGTCCAGGATGGTATCTGGAATGATTTCCGGTACACCACTCAAGATAACAGAGCCGGTGATGCCCTCCCCAGCCCGAAGCATTTCGGACTGGAACTGCTCAGCATACAAACCCAAGGCCACTGTGGCGTGGTAAGTCTGCCCATCTGGCTGGAGTAAGCGCAACACGGTGGTGCGGGCGCGGCACACCTCATGCGCCCGGTGGGTGATATTCTCCATGATCCCGGGCAGATCGTGCGAAGCGGAAATCTCGCGCCCGGCTTCCGCCAGAGTTGCCATTTGGCTGGCGCGGTTTTCAGTCTCAAGGAATAAGCGCGCGCTTTCTATGGCGATCGCCGCCTGGCGCGCCAGGCTGACCAGCAGGTCCAGATCGACCTGAGTGAAAAGCCCTTTCGAACGATGCCGCCAGATACTGATCACACCGACCAGCTTCCCACGCGTATGCAGTGGGGCAATCATCATCGCTTCGGTCTGGTCGCTCTCTGCGGATGTACCGGGGATGTGGATGACACGCGGGTCTGACTCAGGATGGTTGATGACCTCTGCAATACCACTATTGGCTAAAGCGCCGGTTATCCCCTCGCCCAAGCGGATTGGGTTGGCTTTAACTTCTTCGACCGTCTCGCCAAAGGCAACTTCGGCCTGTAAAGTCTGCCCATCCTCTTGAAGGATGTACAGAGCGATATCGCTTACCTGCAGCAAATCACCAGCACGTTTAACAATGCGCTCTAGCACCGGTCCCAGATTGTGGGTGGCGGCGATATCATTGCCGATCTCAGCCAGGGCTGCCATTTCCTCTGCTCGGCGGTGGGTCTCTTCGAAGAGCCGGGCATTTTCCAGTGCCACGGCAGCCTGCCCGGCAATGGCTTGCAGGAGCATCAAGTGGGTGTCATCATAAGCATGCGGGTCGCTGTAATGCTGCACAGCGATCAACCCAAGCATACGCTCCCCAAGCAACATTGGCACCCCCAGCCAGGCTGCCGCCGGGCGACCGACCGTCTGCGGGGTGGTGGCAAGGCTTGATTCGTCCTCCCTGCGGATAAAAACCGGTTTTCGAGTGCGTATGATCTGACCTGTCAGCCCCTGGCCCGCAGACATGTGGGTGCCTGGCTTAACTTCGTTGACATTGTGGCTGAAAACAAAAGTGACTTCATTGACCGTCTGGTCATACAGCCCAATAAACATATTTTCGGCGTACAGCACCCGGCTGGTCTGTTCATAGATCAGCTGCACCAGCTCATCTACTTTCAGGGTGGAGGATAATGCACGACCAATTTCACTCAACATGGCCAGCTCATTCATCCGGCGACGCGTCTCGCTCAGAAGGCGGGCGTTCTCTAAAGCCCCTCCCATGTTATTGGCGATCGTAGATAACAGGCGGAGATGAGTTTCGTTGAAAAAATTTGGCTGATAGCTCTGAATGGTCACCACACCAAACACTCGCTCGCCGACAAAGATCGGTACCCCCAAGGAGGATTGGTTTTGATCCTGTTCACCTTCAGCGCTGTCCACCGAGATGGCACCATTCGCTGCGAATTCCTGAAGGTTGTTCAACAGCAGCGGCTGGCGGGTTTGGATCACTTTTGAAGTCAGCCCACGACCCATCGGAAAGGCTTTCACCTGCACATATCCTTTATCATAGTAATACAGGTGATTAATCAAATTGTTTTCAGGGTCATACATGCTGATGAAAGCTGTATCGGCTTTAAAGATCTCGCGGATTTGGTCACCGACAATCCGGCTGGTGGATTCCAGCTCCAGCTGGCGAGTCATAATCTCAGCAACGCTGTTAACGATGGCTAGCTCAGCAGCACGCTGGCGAGTCTCTTCCAGCAGGCGCTCAGTCTCGGCGAAGAGGCGCGCATTTTCCAGCGCTACTCCCATGGATGAGGCTAACGTAGAAAGCAAGCGCACTTCGTTTTCTTCGTAAGCATGCGGCTGGTGACTCTGAACGTCGATGACACCGAGCACCTTCTCACCTACAATGATCGGCACACCCAGGTAAGACTGGGGCATCAACTCATCGCCGGGGGTATTCGGCGTCAGAACCGCTCCCCCGCCGATAATTTCTTCAAAGGAACTTAAGATCAAGGGCTGGCGGGTATCAATGACCTTCGACGTTAAACCGGACCCATAGGGGAAAGGCGGAGTATCCACCAGCACGCGATCGTAAGCATAGGGGAGGTGAATCAGGTTGCTGACCGGGTCATATAAAGCGATATTCACCACCTCAGAATGGAAGGAGGAGCGCACCTGGTCGCCGACCGTTCGAACGATTACATCTACATCCAGCTGCTTTGACATCGCCTGACTCACGCTGTTGATGATGGTCAGTTCAGCGGCGCGCAGTTCGGTCACTTCGAGCAGTCGCTGCGTCTCGGCAAACAGGCGCGCATTCTCAAGCGCTGTGCCCAACGAAGCGGCAATGGTGGTCAGCAGGCGCAGCTCGGCTTCACCGATGGCATATTCCTGCTCAAAATTTTCAATCCTGATAAATCCGAGCACTCTATCACTGCTGATAATGGGGATGAATGCTCCGGATGGGCTGGAATCCGTCCCAGCAATGGCAGGCGAAATGGCATCCCCTTCGGTAAGGGTATTCCAAACAATCGGCTGGCGCGTTTTGAGCATGCGCTCAAAATAACTAAAAGTCGGTAAAAGGGTCGGAGGAACAGACAAGTGTTGGCCATGTTCATACTCATATAAAGAGTGGACAAGATTGGTTCTTTTATCGTACCAGCGGATGCCCAGATCGCCAGTCTGCAGCACTTCGCGCAGCTTATCACCAACCAGATTAATGATTGCCTGGAAATCCAGCTCTGCCGCCAGACCCTGCTGGATGCTGTTGATGACGGTCAATTCTGCAGCGCGGTCTTCGGTCTCTTTGAGCAAACGTTGAGTCTCGTTGAACAGACGCGCGTTTTCGAGGGCAGTGCCTAACGAGGCAGCGATGGTGGTCAGCAGACGCAGCTCTGGCTCGCCGAAGGCGTTCTCCCGCTCATAATTCTCCACCTTTATCGCACCGAGGACTTTGTCGCTGCTGATGATGGGAAGGAATGCTCCGGATATGCTGCTATCCGTTCCAGGAATGGTCGGCGAAATGGCATCCCCTTCAGCCATTGTTTTCCAAACGACGGGCTGGCGCGTTTTAGACATCCTCTCAAAAGGACCTCCAGGAGTTGGAGGCCGAGGGTCAACAAACAAGCGTTTATTGTGTTCATACTCATACAAAGCGTGGGACAGGTTGGTTTTTTCATCGTACCAGCTGATCCCCAGATCGCCAGTATGCAATACTTCGCGCAGCTTGTCGCCGACCAGATCAATGATTGCTTGGAAGTCCAACTCGGCTGCCAACCCCTGCTGGATGGAGTTGATGACGGTTAATTCTGCAGCGCGGTCTTCGGTCTCTTTGAGCAAGCGTTGAGTCTCGTCGAAGAGGCGTGCATTTTCAAGCGCCACACTCATGCTGTTGGCAAGCGTTTGCAGCAGGCGCACGTCCGAGTCGCTGAAGGCATGCTCACGCTCCATGTCGATCAGGTTGATCAAGCCGCGTGCCTGGTCGCCTGCCACCAACGGCACATAGACGGCTGATTTCACCGCCTGTGTGCCGGGGATGATATAACTGCCGTAATTTTCCACCTCTTGCATCATATTCTCGTTGATCACCAGGGTCTGGCGCGTGCGCAGTACATATGCACTGAACCCTTTTTCGGGCAGCGGGTCGGGCGGGATCATGATACGCTGGTCATTTTCAAAATTATATGGAAAGTACTCTAAGTTAGTCTTGGGATCGTAGATGCGGATGCTCAGATCGGTATTGTGGAAGATTTCGCGAATCTTGTTGCCCACCGTGTCATAGATGCCCTGGATATTCAGCTCCGCCGCCAGGGCTGCCTGAACGCTGTTGATGACTGCCAGCTCCGCATTGCGCTCTTCCGTCTCTTTGAGCAGACGCTGAGTCTCATCAAAGAGATGGGCATTTTCAAGCGCTGCGCCCAGGGTGGCAGCGATAGTGGTCAGCAGGCGCAGCTCAGATTCACCATAGGCGTTTTCGCGCTCATAGTTCTCCATGGAGAT
>Ga0316628_100004013_pt1 | contig 11467 bp, 9 predicted proteins | sample OWC_Aug_M2_C1_D5_FD_207648 | JGI IMG/M metagenome (GOLD analysis project Ga0316628, IMG submission 207648) | Wetland soil microbial communities from Old Woman Creek delta, Ohio, United States - OWC_Aug_M2_C1_D5_C | ecosystem: Environmental > Terrestrial > Soil > Wetlands | place: USA: Ohio... | reverse complement strand
TGGTGCTGTCGGGGGACCATATCTACAGCGCTGATTACCGGAAGCTCCTTCGCTTTTTCGGCCAGGCGGAGGCCGACGCCCTCATCATGACCCGGACGATCCCCGTCGAGGAGGCCTCCCGCTTCGGCGTCATGGGCGTCGACGGGGAGAGCCGGATCATCGAGTTCATGGAGAAGCCGAAGAAACCCTTCGCGACGCCGTGGGACCCGGGAAAAAGCCTCATCTCCATGGGCGTCTACCTCTTCAAGACGCCCGTCCTGATCAAGGCCCTTCTCAAGGACGCGAGGAGCCCGAAAAGCTCCCACGATTTCGGCAGGGACATCATCCCGGCCCTCATCGGCGGCCATCGCGTCTATGCCTACACGTTCGAGGACTACTGGGAGGACATAGGGACGGTCGACGCCTACTGGGAGGCCAACATGGCTTTTGTCGCGCCGTCCCCCCCGGTCATCCTGAGAGACCCGGCCTGGCCCGTGAGGACCTACAAGCCGCAGTACCCGCCGAGCTTTATCAGCGGCGGCGAACTGCATTCCTCGATCGTCGGCTCGGGCTGCTCGATCATCGATTGCCGGATCGTCAAATCGATCATCGCCCCGGGTGTCCACGTCGAACCGGGGGCGGAGATCATCGATTCGATCGTCTTCGAAGACGTCCACGTCCGTCGCGGCGCCCGGCTCCACAAGGTCATCATCGACAAGTCCTCGACGATCCCCGAGCGGTTCGAGGTCGGTTTCGACGATGACAAGGACGGCCGTCATTTCAAGATCAGCCGGACCGGCGTCCGGGTCGTCCCCAAGGGCTGGGCCTCCGAATGATCGAGAAGTACAACATCCTCTCTCCGGACTTCGAGCGCGACGCGCCCCGGGAGATGACGCTCCTTTCCATCATCTCGCAGAGCTTTTTCCAGCCTTTCTCCCTCGAGGACAACCTCCTCGTCATCCTGACGGCCCTGACGTCGGGCTCGGGCGTCGGCTTCAACCGGGCCATGCTCTTCCTCAAGCAAGGGGACCGGCTCAGGGGCGAGATGTGGCTCGGGCCCCGCTCGGCCGAGGAGGCCGGCTTCATCTGGGAGGTCCTGTCGACGCCGGGCATCGGGTACATCGAGATCGTCGAACACAACCGGGCCCTCGTCAGCAAGAACGAGGATACGCTCAGCCGGCGCCTCAAGGGGCTCGTTTTCGCGGCCGACGAGGAAACGGCGCTCATCCCGGCTTACGCGGCCTGCCGCAAGGAGATCCTCCTCGTCCGCGAGGCCGCGCATGAGCCCCTCGTCGACAAGCGCTTCCTCGATGTTATCCAGGTCGACGAGTTCCTCTGTATCCCTCTCCTCGCCCGGGACGAGGTCCTCGGCGAGATCGTGCTTGACAACGCCATCACCCGGACGCCCATCACTCCCGCCGATATCAAGCTGGCCGGCCTGTGCGGCCTGATCGCCGGGAACTACATCTATTCGGCCACGCTCCACCGCAAGCTCCTCGACATGGAGAAAATGGCGGCCATGGGCGAGATGGCCATGTTCGTCACGCACCAGCTCCGCAACCCGATCGTGGCCATCGGGGGGTTCACGGACCAGCTCCTCCAGCCGGACGTCTCGGAGGACAAGCAGCGGCGCAACCTGATCATCATCCGGGACGAGATCCGCCGGCTCGAAGACATCATTTACCAGATGGGCCACTTCCTCAAGGTCAGCTTGAAGGAGCCCGTCTATTTCGACCCCGGGCCGGCCCTGACGGCGGTCTTCGACAGCCCCGAGATCCAAACCAAGGCCCAAGGGTATATCTTGAAAATCAAGCTGGAGGCCTGCCTGCCGGAGGTCCTCTGCGACCCGACCTCGTTCGGCGAGGTCGTCCGCAACCTCCTCGACAACGCCTTTGACGCGACGCCCGCCGGGGGGGTGATCACCGTCCGCGGCTATCGGAAGAACAGCGGCCGCTTCATCTTGTCCGTCCGGGACACGGGCCGGGGCATGTCCAACCCGGACAAGGAGCAGCTCTTCCGGCCCTTTTTCACGACCAAGGAAAAGGGGATGGGACTCGGCCTGCCCTTCATCAAGCGGGTGATGGACACCTGCGGCGGCAAAATCGAGGTCCAGAGCCGTGCCGGGAAGGGGTCCCTGTTCAAGCTCATATTTCTCTGCCGGGAAAGGGGGTTGACGACATGAAGAAAAAGATCCTCCTTGTCGAGGACGAGCGGGCGCTCTGTCTCCTCTATGAAGAGGAGCTGAGCCGGGAGGGATACGCCGTCACCGCGGTGACGGACGCCGAGGCCGCCCTGGCCGAGCTCGAGCGAACGGCCTTCGACCTCATCATCACCGACATCCGCATGCCGGGCAGGAACGGGATCGAGCTGATCACCGAGATCATGGGACTGCGCAAGGACATCCCGATCATCATCAATTCAGCCTATCAGAGCTATAAGGAAGATTTCATGACCTGGGCGGCCGACGCCTACGTGGTCAAGTCCGCGTCCCTGGACGAGCTCAAGGCACAGATTCGGCAGCTTCTCGGCGACTGATGTCTGAACTCAGAAAAGATATCATCAGCGGGCGTTGGGTCATCATCGCCACGGAGCGCAGCAAGCGGCCGGACGATTTCAGGCCGAGAGGCGGCGGCGCGCCGGCCCCGGAGGCGGTCGGCTTCTGCCCCTTCTGCGAAGGGAACGAGGCCAAAACGCCTCCCGAGGTCTTCGCTCTGAGGGCCGCGGGGACGGGCCCCGACACGCCAGGATGGACCGTCCGGGTCGTTCCCAACAAGTTCCCGGCCCTGACGCGCGGCACGCCGCCGCCCAAGGTCGCGGAGGGGATCTTCCAGTGGATGGAGGGGACAGGCGTCCACGAGGTGGTCATCGAGAATCCGGACCATGCGTTCGAGCTGTCCGACCTGCCCGTCCCCCATGTCGGCGACATCCTCCGGGTTTTCCAGCAGAGGATCCGGACGATCGAGAGCGAGCTCCACTATCAATACGTCCAGCTCTTCAAGAACAAGGGCAAGGAGGCCGGCGCCTCGTTGAGCCACCCCCATTCGCAGATCGTGGCGACGCCGATCATCCCCAAGCGCGTCAAGGAGGAGATTTACGGGGCCGACAGGCTCTTCAGGAACTTCAATGAGTGCGCCTTCTGCCGCATCCTCGAGGAGGAACAAAAGGCCGGGAAGAGATTGGTCGCGCGGAACCGGCACTTCGCCGTCGTCGCGCCCTACGCCTCGCGTTTCCCCTTCGAGATGGCCGTCTACCCCTTGAGGCATTCGCCCTTCTTCACCGAAGTCCGGGAGGACGAGCTTGCGACCCTGGCCGAGACGTTGAAGCACGTCCTGACGAGGCTCAAGGACACGGTCGGGGACCCGCCCTACAACATGGTCCTCCACCAGGCCCCCAATCCCTCGCTCTCGCTCAAGGGCTGGCCGGACATCGACAAGAACTACCACTGGCACCTGGAGATCTTCCCCATCCTGACCAAGGTGGCGGGGTTCGAGTGGGGGACGGGCTTCTATATCAACCCCGTCCCGCCGGAGGCCGTGGCCCGGTTCCTCGAACGGCCTTGATTCAGGCGGTCGCGCTGATCGTCCGGTACAGTTCGAGGTAGGCGGCCGCCGACCGCTCCCAGGAAAAGTCCGCGGCCATGGCATTGCGGAGGAGCGTCCGCCACTCGTCGGGCCGGCGGAACGTTTTCACGGCCCGCGACGCCGCCGTCAGGAGCGCGTCGGGAGACGCCTCCACGAACTTGAAACCCGTTCCGGCGCCGGTCCGGGGAACGAACTCCCCGACGCTGTCGTCGAGGCCGCCCGTGGCCCGGACGACGGGAACCGTACCGTACTTCATCGCATACATCTGCGTCAGCCCGCACGGCTCATAGCGAGAGGGGATGAGGAAGATGTCGCTTCCAGCGTAGATCGTGTGGGCGATCCTCTCATCGAAGGCGATCTTGAGCCCCAGCCGGCCCGGGTTCTTCGTCCGCGCCTCGCCGAGGAAATCCTGGATCTTCTGGTCGCCCGTGCCCAGGATGATGATCGTCAGGCCGAGGGCCAAGAGCGCGTCCAGGGCTTCACAGACGATGTCCAGCCCCTTCTGGCCGGCCAGGCGCGTGACCATGCCTGCGACGGGCAGGTCGGCCGGAGCGTCGAGGCCGAACATCCGGACGAGCTCTTCGCGGCAACGCTTTTTCCCGGCCAGGTCGCCCGGACCGTAATTGGCCGGGATGAGCCGGTCGGTCGCCGGGTCCCAGTCGTGATAGTCGGCCCCGTTGAGCAGGCCGTGGAGGGCGTCCGCCCTGCTGCGGAGAAGGCCGTCGAGGCCGCAGCCGAACTCCGGCGTCTGGATCTCGCGGCTATAGCGGGGAGAAACCGTCGTGACGGCGGTCGCGTAGAGAATGCCGGCCTTGAGCGCGTTGACCCGGCCGAAGAACTCGAGATCGTTCATATTGAAAAGGGCCGCCGGCAGGCCGACCCGGCCGAGGAGGTCTTGGTCAAAGAGGCCCTGGTAGGCGAGGTTGTGGATGGTGAAGAGCGATCGCGTCCCGCCGAAGAAAGGATCGCCGGCATAGACGAACTTGAGAAAGGCGAAGGTCAGGGCCGCCTGCCAGTCGTGGCCATGAACGACGTCTGGGCGGAAGCCCGTCGACCTCATCGTCTCGAGTGCGGCCCGGCTGAAAAAAGCGAAGCGCTCGCCGTTATCGGGGTAGTCGCCCGCCGGCGTTCCATAGAGCTGGTCGCGGTCGAAATACTCGGGCCGGTCGATGAAGAACGTCGATACGCCCGAGGCCCGATGCTCAAAGACCGCGAACGGGATCTTCTTTCCGCCGAGCTCGAGGGCGGCGCTGTCGAGGACGGGCGCGAGCGGCAGGTTCTTTTTCCGGACCTCCCGGTAGAGAGGCATGTAGACCCGGACGTCGGCGCCGAGGCCGGACAGGAACTTGGGCAGGGCCCCGGCAACGTCGGCCAGGCCGCCCGTCTTGGCGTAGGGGATGACTTCGGAAGCGAGGAAGGCGACTTTCATGGCCCGGCTATTCTAGCATAAGTTCGCCCGACGGTCATCGAGCGGCTAAAGTCCCCAAGGAGGGGCCTCGGGGATAATCCTCGCTCCCCGGGTAGTTTTTCCGCCTACTTAGCCCTCGCAAGGGGCCCCTCCTCCCTCGGCGTCACCCTCCATCGGCGGGGAGTGGAGTCCTCCAACCGGCCAGCAGAATCGTGGCTGAGTACTCGAAGCCGCAATTCTGGCAAATATCTTGAACGAGTGTCTTTCTTTATCCAGATATTTCCCAGAAGCGCAGTCCCGGGCCACTCCACAGCGCCTCTGGAGCTCCGCTCCCAGGCGTCCGCTCCGCGCCGGCCCGGAGCCAAGCGTGGCGCGCCGGGACAAACCCGCGCCCCGAAGGAGCGGCACGCCCCGAGCTGAAAAGTCCTTGAAGCGAACGGGGATGATATCCGAGGCCCCGTTTTCTAGCGCAATAATGCAAGAAAAAGCTCCTCAGCGCTCGGTCTCCCCTCACGCCCCCTTGTCAATCAGCCACTCGTGGAATAATATGATTCAGAAAAGCCGGGCCATGAAAGCGCGGGACAACAAACTCAGGAAGGTGGCGGCGGCCGTGATCGAGAGGCAGGGGAAGGTCCTCGTCGCCCGGCGGCGGCCGGGCCTCGTGGCCGGGGGGCTCTGGGAATTCCCCGGCGGAAAGGTCGAGGAAGGGGAGGACGTTGAGAAATGCCTGGCGCGGGAACTTGAGGAGGAACTGGGCGTTCGCGCCCGAGTCGGCGATTTCCTGTGTTCCGTGCCGTTCGTCGGCTCGAGCGCGAGCTTTGAGCTCGTGGTCCACCGGGCGGAGCTCCACTCGGACGCATTCCGGCTGACGGATCATGACGAGGTCCGCTGGCTCGAGCCGGCGGAGATGGACGAAAGCCTTTTTTCAAAACCCGACAGGCCCGTCGTCCGGATGCTGGCCGGGCGGAGAGTGCCCGGAACCCGTCGGGAAGGGAGGGGGGCTTGAAGGCCGTCGTCCTTAAGCCCGGAAAGGACAAAGCCGTCCTGAACCGGCACCACTGGATCTTTTCGGGCGCGATCAAGGACCTTCCGGAATTCGAGGACGGGTCCATCCTTCCCGTACGCAGCGCCGGCGGCGAGCTCCTGGGCCACGGTTATTTCAACCGGAAGAGTTCGATCACGGGGAGGATGGTCAGCTTCGGAGGCGGCGCTCCCCAGGACGAGGTTCGCAAGACGGTCGACAGGGCAGTGGCCCTCAGGAACCGGCTGTTCGATCCGGCCGTGACGAATGCCCGCCGGCTGATCAACGCCGAGGGCGACGGCCTGCCCGGCCTCATCGCCGACGTCTATGACGACGTCCTCGTCCTCCAGGTCGCGACGCTGGGCATGGAGAAAATGAAATCCTTCGTCGTGGAACTCCTTGCGGCCGCCGTCAAACCCAGGGCCGTCCTCGAAAAATCCGACCTCGCCTCCCGTCTGGAAGAAGGCCTGGAAGAAGCGGAGGGCGTCCTCGCCGGGGACCGCGTCGACAAGGTCCGTATCATCGAAGAGGGGCTCCCGTATTGGGTTGATCTATCCGGAGGCCAAAAAACCGGTTTCTACCTGGACCAGCGGGAAAGCCGGAAGCTCGTCCGCGGCTTCTCCTCCGGCCGAAGGGTCCTCAACACGTTCTCTTACAGCGGGGCTTTCTCCGTCTGCGCCCTCAAGGGCGGCGCCGTATGGGCCGATTCGGTCGATTCCTCGGCCGCGGCCATCGAGCTGGCCAAGGAGAATTTCGAGCTCAACGGCCTCCCCTCGGACTCGGGCGTATTTTTCACGGCCGACGTCTTCGAGTTCCTCCGGGAACCCGCTCTCGACCACGATTTCATCATCCTCGATCCGCCGGCCTTCGCAAAGAGAAGGACCGACGTCGTCGCCGCCTGCCGGGGCTATAAGGATATCAACCGCCTGGCCCTCCAGCGTGTCCGGGCGCCCGGCCTCGTCCTGACCTTCTCCTGTTCCCATTTCGTCGAAGAGGGACTTTTCCAGCAGGTCGTGTTCCAGGCGGCCCACGAGGCGGGGAGGCGGGTCCGCATACTCCAGAAACACCGTCAGGCTTTCGACCACCCGGTCAACATCTATCACCCTGAGACGGCCTACCTGAAGGGCTTTCTTCTTTATGTCGACTAGGGCTCTGGCGAAAGTCCCCGGATTCACATATAATCCGGGCACGAGGCCGCGCGTCGGGCCGCGCGAAGGAGGAGGTCGATATGTTCAACCGGGACGAGCTTCTGAGTCATCTTAGGCCCGCGGTCCTGGTCGGCGCGGCCGTGGTCGCGAGCCTCATTCTTTATCTCGTTCTGGTCGAGGTCATAAGGGCCGTTTATAAGCCCTTCCGGGGCTTCGCCGCCGTCGCCGACGTCCAGCCGGTGCGCTATGCCGTGTTCGGCGCGGCCGTCGCCGTCATCATCGTCATCCGAATTCTGCGGCCGCGGCTCCTCAAGCTGGCCCCCGAGACGGACCCCAAGAGCGTCCTCGCCCGCCTGCAGCGGGCGGCCGTCCTGACCCTGGTCCTGGGCGAGGTTCCGGGGATCCTCGGGCTCGGCCTGTTCCTCGTAACGGGCAATAACTTCGACTTCTACGTCCTCTTGTTCGCCTCCCTCCTCCTCGTGTTCATGTACTTTCCCCGGCGGGCGGCCTGGGAAGAAGGAAGTCCAAAATGAAGCATCGTATCGCACTCGGCTGTCTGCTTGTCGCCCTCGTCCTGCCCAACCCGGCGCGGCCCCAATCGTACGTTGCGGCCGCCGCCGACATTCCCGTCCTGCGGTATGAGATCTGGGTCGAGCTCGATGACGCCGACAAGATGCTCCTGGGCAGGGAAGAGATCGTCTGGACGAACACCGCCCATGAGCCCGTCCCGGACATGGTCTTCCACCTCTACTGGAACGCCTTCAAGAACGAGGACAGCGCCTTCCTTCGGGAAGCCCGGGCCGAGACGCTTTTCGGCGACGAGCCTCCCGGGGACGGCGACTGGGGCTGGGTCGATGTCACGGACATCCGCCTGGCCGACGGCACCGACCTCAAGCCGGGTCTCCGGTTCATCACGCCGGACGGGCCGGAAAACCCGGGCGACCAGACCGTCATGCGCGTCCTCTTGCCCGCGCCCCTGGCTCCTGGCGAGAGCGTCCGCCTCCGTCTCGATTTCCGGAGCAAGATCCCGCGGACCATGGCCCGCTCCGGCTATTATAAAAACTCCTACTTCATCGCCCAGTGGTTCCCCAAGCCGGGGGTTTACGAGGAGGGGAGGGGCTGGAATGCCCACGCCTATCATCATAATTCCGAGTTCTTCGCCGACTTCGCCGACTTCGCCGTCCATATCACCGTCCCCCGGACGTTCGTGGTCGGCTCGTCGGGCAAGCAGACCGAGGTCGCGATCGACGAGTCGACCAGGAAGACGACCTATACGTTCCGCCAGTCCATGGTCCACGATTTCGCCTGGACGGCCGATCCCCGCTGCCTGAAGATCGAGCGGGACTTCATCGCCGACAAGGAGGTGACCGAGGCGGAGTACGCGGAAACAGCCGCGCTCCTCGGCCTGCCCATCGACGAGGTCCGGCTTCCCAATATCAAGATGATCCTGCTCATCGCCCCCGAGCACAAGAGGCAGATCGAGCGCCATTTTCGGGCGCTGCGGGCGGCCATCAAGTATTACGGTCTCTGGTACGGGCCCTATCCTTACGAGACCGTGACCATGGTCGACCCGCCCTTCCGCACCCGGAGCGGCGGCATGGAATATCCCACCCTGTTCACGGCCGGCACCGGGGTCCTGACGAGCCGGGATGTCCTCTCTCCGGAGGGCGTCATCGTCCACGAATTCGGCCACGGATACTGGTATGGCCTCGTCGCCAACAATGAGTTCGAGGCGGCCTGGCTCGACGAGGGTTTCACCACCTATTCCACGGGCCAGGTCTTGGCCAAGGCCTACGGGCCCGGGGTCCTGCCGCTCGACCTCCACGGCATCCCCATCGCTCCCGTCCTGCGCCTGCCGAAGTACTTTGACTTCGAAACCGACCGCGTGGACGCCATCAAAGCGGTTGCCTGCGACCCGGTCACGGCCTGGTCCTGGGAATTTTTCAATGGAGAGAGCTATTCCGCCAACGTCTACCAGCGCGCGGCGACCCTTCTCCGCACCCTCGAAGGACTGCTCGGCGAGCCGGCCTGGGCCAGGGTCATGCGGACCTACCATATGCGCTTCCGCTACAAGCACCCGACCAAGGCCGCTTTCGTCGGGGTCGTCAACGAGGTCGCCGGCAAGGACATGACGTGGTTCTTCGACGAGCTCCTCGAGTCGACCATGACCTTCGATTACGGCGTCGCTCAGGTTGCCTCGGTCAAGCTGCCCAGGCTGAGGCGCGGGGTCTTCGACGCCGGCGGCTCTCGGCAGGAGATCACCTCGAAGCAAGTCGAGGAAGCCGAGCGACGCGAGGCCAAGGCGCCTCCCCAGTCCGGGCCGGCGCCCGAGTACCTGACGACGGTCGTCCTGAGGCGGTTCGGAGAGGCCCGCGTCCGGGGTGACGCCCGGGTCGAAGTCCTGGTCCGGTTCAAGGACGGGACGACAGAGACAGCCACATGGGACGGCCAAGCCCGTTGGACCCGCCTGGAGTTCACCAAGACGGTCGAGGTCGAGAGCGCCCAGGTCGATCCCAGGGGGGTCTGGCTCATCGACGCCAACTTGGCCAACAACAGCCGCGGCGTCGACGCACTCCGGCGAAACGTCGTCAAGCTCCTGACCCAGCTGCTGTTCACCGTACAGAACCTGCTCCAGTTCGTCAGTTCGTGGAGCTGAGGAAGGGTCCCATGGGCATTCTCCAAGTCCTCGGAAACGGCCTCGCGACGACCGTCCGGAAGTCCCGGCTCCTGGTCCTCCTCTGGGTCATCAACTTCGTCTTTGCCGCGGCCGTCGTCTCCCCCCTCGCCATAATCGTCCAGCATGAGCTCGGTCGATCGTATGCCGGCTCGAACGTCCGGCTGCTCGACCTGTCTTGGAGAGGGGAGGCCCTCCTCAAGTACGGGAACTCGCTCACGGCCATCGGGGGCGGCCTTCTCGCCGCCGCGCTCCTCTTTCTGGGCCTCTATGTCTTTCTCAACGGCGGAATCATAGGCCGTCTTCTTGACCGGGAAGGGCGGCCGACCGTCGCCGCCTTCTTCGCCGACTGCGGCCGCTATTTCGGGAGGTTCGCCCGCCTGTCCCTCCTCTCGCTCGTCTTCCTCATCCTGACCTACGAAGCCCTCCTCCGCCTGGTCTCGGCCCTGATCTCTCCTCTCATCGAGAACGCCCGGGTCGAGTGGACGTCGATCATCCTGTCGAACCTCCATCTGTTGATCGCGCTCCTCCTGCTTTCGATCGTCCACATGGTCTTCGACTACGCCCGGATCGCCGTCGTCGCCGACGAGGAGAAGAAGGTCCTCAGGTCGCTGAGCCATGCCCTCAAGTTCCTCAAGAAGCGCTTTTTCCGCTCCTGGGCCATTTACCTCCTCATCGTCGCTGGGTTCCTGGCCGGGACCGTCGTGTTCTACGCCGTCCACGGCCTCCTCGCCGGTCCGACCGTGCCCTTTGTCCTCCTGGGGTTCATCTGGATGCAGCTTTACGTCGTTTTCCGGATCTGGACAAAGACCGTGTTCTTCGCCGCCCAGGCCGAATTCTACAGGGCCCACCCCTATTGAGCGCGATGAAGCTGGCATTTTTCGGCGCGGCGCGGCAGGTTACCGGGTCCTGCTACTTTTTCGAAGCCAACGGCCTCAAGCTCCTCGTCGACTGTGGACTCTACCAAGAACGGCCCTTCCTCGACAGGAACTGGGCGGACTTTCCCGTCCCGCCCCATGGTCTCGATCACATCCTGCTGACCCACGCCCACCTCGACCATTCAGGTCTCATCCCCAAGGTCGTCCGGGAGGGCTTCGGCGGGACGATTCTGACCACCGCTGCGACCTCCGACCTCCTCTCGATCGCCCTCATGGACTCCGCCAAGATCCAGGAGGAAGACTCGGCCTACAAAAAAAGGCGCCATCAGAAGGAGGGCCGGCCGGGCCCCTTCTTCGAGGATCCCCTTTATACGACCGAGGACGTCCAGATGACCATGCCCCTCGTCGAGGAGGCAGCCTACGACGAGTTCCTGGACCTTGGACGCGGCGTCTCCGTGCGCTTCCGCGACGCCGGCCATATCCTGGGGTCGGCGATGATCGAGCTCGGCGTCCGGGAGAACGAGCGGGTCCGGACGGTCGTGTTCTCGGGGGACATCGGCCAGTGGGACATGCCGTTCGTTCGCGACCCGACGACCTTCGACCGGGCCGACTACGTGCTCATGGAGGCGACCTACGGGGACAGGGACCACGAGGACCCGGCCGCGGTGGGCGAGCTCCTCGGCCGGATCATCCGCGAAACGGCCGAGGCCGGAGGGAACGTCGTCATCCCGACCTTCGCCATCGAGCGGGCCCAGGACTTGATGTTCCACCTCAGCCG
>Ga0316628_100004012_pt1 | contig 11469 bp, 9 predicted proteins | sample OWC_Aug_M2_C1_D5_FD_207648 | JGI IMG/M metagenome (GOLD analysis project Ga0316628, IMG submission 207648) | Wetland soil microbial communities from Old Woman Creek delta, Ohio, United States - OWC_Aug_M2_C1_D5_C | ecosystem: Environmental > Terrestrial > Soil > Wetlands | place: USA: Ohio... | reverse complement strand
TACGGCGCGGAGCGCCGCGCATTCAGCGACCGCCGCGAGGCGCTGCGCCTCCTCGGGGAGGCCGCATGAACCGCACTTTGCAGGATGCCGCGCGCGCGACCGGCGGCCGGCTGATCGGCGCGGACGGGCCGTTCGCGGCGGTCTCGACCGACAGCCGCAGCTTGAGCGCAGGCGCGCTGTTCGTCGCGCTGCATGGACCGAACTTCGACGGCGCGGATTTCGTCGCCGCGGCCGCCGCGGCGGGCGCGGTCGGTGCGATCGTCGACCGCCCGGTCGCCGAGCCGCTGCCGCAAATCGTCGTGGCGGACACCTTGCTCGCGCTGCAGGCGCTCGCGGCGGCATGGCGCCGCAATTTCGAGCTTCCCATCGTCGCCGTGGCGGGCAGCAACGGCAAGACCACGACGAAGGAGATGGTCGCCGCGATCCTGTCGCGAATCGGGCCGTGCATGTCGACGCGCGGCAATCTCAACAATCACATCGGCGTGCCCCTGACGCTCCTCAGGCTGGATTCGGCGCATCGCAGCGCGGTCGTCGAGATCGGCGCGAACCGGCGCGGCGACGTGGCCGCGCTGATGCCGCTCGTGCGCCCGAGCGCGGGCTTGATCACGAACGCGGGCGCCGAGCATCTCGAGGGCTTCGGCGATCTTGACGGCGTGGCCGCGGGCGAGGGCGAGACCATCGCCGGCCTTGCGCCCGAGGCCACGGCGGTGATCAACGCCGACGACGCCTATGCGGACTATTGGGCCGGTCTCGCCGGTGCGCGCCGCGTCGTCCGCTTCGGCATCCGCTCCGCCGCCGACTTCCTCGCCAAGGGCGCGGCCCAAAGCATCGAACGCGGCGAGTTCGTCATTCGCTTCACGCTCGTCTGTCCGCTCGGCGAGTCCCCGATCCTCGTGCGCGCCGGCGGAATCCACAACGTCATGAACGCCGTCGCCGCGGCCGCGGCAGCCGCCGCGGCCGGCGCCGCGCTCGCGGACATCGCGGCCGGCCTCGCCGACTTTCGCACCGTCGCCGGGCGCCTTCAGCTCAAAGCCGGCCCGCGCAACAGCTGGATCATCGACGACTCGTACAACGCCAATCCCAGCTCGGTGCGCGCCGGGCTCGACGTGCTCGCCGCGCAAGCCGGGACGAAATGGCTGGTGTTCGCCGACATGGGCGAGCTCGGCGCGAGCAGCGACGCGAGCCACGCGGAAATCGGCGCCTATGCGCGCGCGCGCGGCGTCGCCCGGCTGTTCGGCTTCGGGCCGCTCGCGACCCGCGCGGTCGAGACCTTCGGCGGCGGCGGCGAATGGTTCGCGGACATCGACGCGCTCAACCGGCGGCTGCTCGCGGAAATGACCCCGGGCGTCACGGTGCTCGTCAAGGGTTCGCGCGTGAATCGTCTGGAACGGGTCGTCGCGGCACTGACGGCGGGCGCGTCGAACCGCGCCGCCAAAGCGAGTTAAAGGCCCCATGCTGCTCTATCTCACCGAATATCTCGCGAGGCACCACTCGGGCTTCCACGTCTTTCAATACCTCACGCTGCGCGGAATCCTCGCGGCGATCACCTCGCTCGCGACGGCGCTGTTCGTCGGGCCGCGCATGATCGATACGCTCAGCCGCTATCAGATCGGCCAGCGCGTGCGCACCGACGGTCCGAAGTCGCATTTGCCGAAGGCCGGTACGCCGACGATGGGCGGCGGGCTCATCCTGGTCGCGATCGCGCTCGGCACGCTGCTGTGGGCGGACCTCTCGAGCCGCTTCATCTGGATACTGCTCGCAACGACGATGGCGTTCGGCTTGATCGGCTTCTACGACGATTACCTGAAGCTCGTCGTCGGCAACTCGAAGGGGCTCGCCGCGCGCTACAAATACCTCGCGCAGTCGGTCGCGGGAGCGGGCGCCGCGCTTGCGCTGCATCACTACCACCAAGCGCCCGCCGAGACCGCGCTCTACGTGCCGTTCTTCAAGGAAGTCGCCGTGCCGATGAGCGCCGCCGCGTTCGTCGGGCTCGCGTATTTCGTCATCGTCGGCACGAGCAACGCCGTGAACCTGACGGACGGCCTCGACGGACTCGCGATCATGCCGGCGGTCATGGTCGCGGCCGCGCTCGGCGTATTCGCGTATGCGACCGGCAACTTCAAGTTCGCGAGCTACCTGCAGATTCCCTATATCCCGGGCGTCGGCGAAGTGCTGATCTTCAGCGCAGCGCTGGTCGGCGCCGGCCTCGGATTCCTCTGGTTCAACGCCTACCCGGCGCAGGTGTTCATGGGCGACGTCGGCGCGCTCGCGATCGGCGCTTCCTTGGGCACGGCCGCGGTCATCGTGCGCCAGGAAATCGTGCTGTTCGTGATGGGCGGCGTGTTCGTGCTCGAAACGGTGTCGGTGATGCTGCAGGTCGCGTCGTTCAAGCTGACGGGCAAGCGCATATTCAGAATGGCGCCGATTCATCATCATTTCGAGTTGAAGGGATGGGCCGAGCCGAAGGTGATCGTCCGCTTCTGGATCATCAGCTTCGTGCTCGTGTTGGCGGGCCTTGCAACCTTGAAGATCCGATGATGGCGAGCGTCGTCGTAGGGCTCGGCAAGACGGGCGCATCCTGTCTGCGCTACCTTGCGCGGCGCGGCGTGCCGGTGAGCGCGACCGATACACGCGCGGCGCCGCCGGGCCTCGGCGATCTCGGCGATCTCGCCGGACGGCTCGACATCCGCGTCGGCGGCCTCGACCTCGCGCTGCTCGACGGCGCCTCGCAATTGTTGATGTCCCCCGGCGTATCGCTCGACGAACCGATCGCGGCGCTTGCGCGCCGGCGTGGAATCGAGGTGATCGGCGACATCGAACTGTTTGCGCGCGCGGTGCGCGCGCCGGTCATCGGCGTCACCGGCACGAACGGCAAGAGCACGGTGACGAGCCTGGTCGCGCACATGGCGCGCGAACGCGGCGGCGCCGTGCTCGCGGGCGGCAATCTGGGCGAGCCCGCGCTCGACCTGCTCGATCATCCGCCGCCGGACCTGTACGTTCTCGAGCTGTCGAGTTTCCAATTGGAGACGACGTATTCGCTCGATCTGGTCGCGGCGGCGGTGCTCAATGTGAGCGCGGATCATCTCGACCGTTACGCGTCGGTCGAGGATTACGCGCGCGCGAAGCGGCGGATATTCGATCATGCCGCGACGGCCGTGCTGAACGCGGACGACCCGCTCGTGCTCGCGATGCGCGGCGACCGCATGCGCGCGATCACCTTCTCGATCGGGACGCGGAACGCGGATTTCACGCTCCTCGAGTCGGGCGGCGAGCCCTGGCTCGCGCGGCGCGGCGAGCCGCTGCTGCCGGCGTCGCGCCTGAAGATCGGCGGTCTGCACAATGCCGCGAACGCGCTCGCGGCGCTCGCGCTCGGCGAAGCCGCGGGTCTGGCCGTCGAGCCGATGCTCGCGGCTCTCGAGACCTTCAAGGGCCTGCCGCACCGCTGCGAGTGGGTCCTCGACGAAGGCGGCGTCCGCTACGTCGACGACTCCAAGGGCACGAACGTCGGCGCGACGATCGCCGCCGTCGCCGGCAGCGACCGGCCGCTCGTCGTCATCTTGGGCGGCGTGGGCAAGGGTCAGGATTTCACGCCGCTGCGCGCGGCGTTTCGCGGCAAGGTGCGGCATGCGGTGCTGATCGGCAAGGACGCCGCCGCGATCGCGGCCGCGCTCGACGGGGTGTGCGCGATGGACCGCGCGGCGTCGATGGACGAGGCGGTCGCCGCCGCCGCGCGCCGCGCGCGGCCGGGCGATGCCGTATTGCTGTCGCCCGCCTGCGCGAGCTTCGACATGTTCCGCGACTACGCGCACCGCGGCGATGCGTTCGCGGCCGCGGTGCGCGGGCTCGCACGGAGGTCGCCGTGAGCTCACCGAGCGCGATCGTCTACGGATTGCGCGCGCGGGAGCGCATGGCGTTCGAATGGGACGGCGTGACCGTCGCCTTGGTCGCCGCGCTGTTTCTCGTCGGCCTGATCATGGTTACGTCCGCGTCCATGTCGATCGCGGCGCGGCAGTTCGGCGACCCGTTCTTCTTCCTCGAGCGCCAATTCGTCTACGGCGTGCTCGGCATCCTGTTCGCCTGGGTCGTCACGCGCGTGCCCACCGAGCTCTGGGACCGGTACGGCATGTTCCTGCTGCTCTGCGGTTTGACGCTGCTGCTCTTGGTATTGATCCCCGGCATCGGCGCCATGGTCAACGGCGCGCGGCGCTGGCTGCGCGTCGGACCCGCGAATTTCCAGGTGTCGGAACTCGCGCGCGTGCTGGTCGTCAACTGGGTCTGCAGCTATAGCGTGCGCAAGCGCACGGAGCTCGAGGAGACTCTGGGCGGCATCGTCAAGCCGATCGCGCTGATCGGCGTCGCCTCGATCCTGCTGCTGCTGGAGCCCGACTTCGGCGCGACCACGGTGCTGTTCGCGACCGGGTTCGCCGTGCTGTTCGTCGCCGGCGCGCGTCTGCGCTACGTGTTCCTCCTGTTGCTCGGCGCGGTGCTCGTGTTCGCGCTGTTGGCGCTCACCTCGGCCTACCGCTTGAAGCGGCTCACGGTGTTCCTGCATCCCTGGGACGATCCGTTCAACAGCGGCTTTCAGCTGACCCAGTCCCTGATCGCGTTCGGCCGCGGATCGTGGTTCGGCGTCGGCCTCGGCAGCAGCGTGCAGAAGCTGTTCTACCTGCCGGAGGCCCACACCGACTTCGTGTTCGCGGTTCTCGCCGAGGAACTCGGGCTCGCAGGCGTCGTCGGCATCATCGCCCTGTTCGTCGCGCTCGTGTTCCGCTCACTGCAGATTTCGCGCATGGCGGCGCGGGCCGGGCTGCGGTTTCAGTCCTATCTCGCGCTCGCATTCGGCGTCTGGATCGGCCTCCAGGCGATCGTCAACATGGGCGTGAACATGGGCGTGTTGCCGACGAAGGGCCTCACGCTGCCGCTCATCAGCTACGGCCGCAGCAGCCTGCTCGTGACCCTTGCGTGGATCGGCGTGCTCCTGCGGATCTATCACGAGGTCAAGGTGAGTTCGCGTTCCGCGGTCATGCGGCCCCCGGGCGGTGCGCGATGATCGGCGGTCCCGTGCTCATCATGGCGGGCGGCACCGGCGGCCACGTGTTCCCGGCGCTCGCGGTCGCGCGGGTGCTGAAGGAGCGCGGCGTCGCCGTCGTCTGGCTCGGCGCGCCGGGCGGCATGGAATCGCGCCTGGTGCCGGAGAACGGCTTTCCGATCGAGTGGGTGCGCGTCGCCGGAATCCGCGGCAAGGGGATCTTCGCCTGGGTGCTCGCGCCGCTGCGCCTCGGCAGGGCGGTCGTCGAGGCGGTGCGCGTGCTGCGCAAGGTGCGGCCGAGCGCGGTGCTCGGCGCCGGCGGATTCGCGAGCGGCCCCGGCGGCATCGCCGCGTGGCTCATGCGCGTGCCGCTCGTCATTCATGAACAGAATGCGGTCGCCGGCATGACGAATCGCTGGCTCGCGCGCCTCGCCGTACAGGTGCTCGAGGCGTTTCCCGGGAGCTTCGGCCCGCGCGTTCGCGCAACCTGCATCGGCAATCCGGTTCGCGCCGACATCGCGGCCATCGAGGCGCCGGCCGCGCGCTTCGCCGGGCGCACGGGAAAAGTCCGCCTTCTCGTGCTCGGCGGCAGCCAGGGCGCGCGGCGCATCAACGAGCTGATGCCGGAGGCCATCGCACACATACAGTCCGAGCGCAGGCCGCAGATCCGGCACCAGACCGGAGAGCGCGGCCTGCCGGCCGTGCGCGAGGCCTACGCCCGCCACAAGCTGGATGCCGAAGTGACCGCGTTCATCGGCGACATGGCCGAGGCGTACCGCTGGGCAGACCTCGCGGTTTGCCGCGCCGGCGCCCTGACGATCGCGGAGCTCGAGGCCGCCGGCCTCGGCGCGCTGCTGATCCCGTTCCCCGCGGCCGTCGACGATCATCAGACCAAGAATGCCGAGGCGCTCGTCAGGATCGGCGCGGGCCGGATAGAGCAGGAGCGCGACCTGACCGCGCAGCGGCTCGGCCGCGTCATCGACAACATGACGACCGGCCGCGACCGGCTGCTCGCGATGGCAGAGGCTGCGCGCGCGGCCGCGGTCACCGACGCCGCCGCGCGGCTCGCCGATCTATGCATCGCCGCCGGGGCGGCGCGATGAACGATCGCATGCGCCGGATCCATCGCATCCACTTCGTCGGCATCGGCGGCAGCGGCATGGGCGGCATCGCCGAGGTCCTGCTGAACCTGGGCTATGAGGTCCAGGGCTCGGACATCAAGCAGAACGCGGTCACGGAGCGCCTCGCGCGCCTCGGTGCGAGGCTCTTCATCGGCCACGCGGCGGATCACCTGGGCGATGCGGACGTCGTCGTCGTCTCGAGCGCCGTCAACCGCGAGAATCCCGAGGTCGCGGCGGCGCTCGCGCGACGAATTCCGGTCGTGCCGCGCGCGGAGATGCTCGGCGAACTGATGCGTTTCCGCTATTCGGTCGCGGTCGCCGGCACGCACGGCAAGACGACGACGACGAGCCTCGTCGCAAGCGTGCTCGCCGAGGGCGGGCTCGACCCCACATTCGTGATCGGCGGCCGGTTGAAGAGCGCGGACAGCAATGCGCGGCTCGGCGCGGGGCGCTACCTGGTAGCCGAGGCCGACGAGAGCGACGCCTCGTTCATGCACCTGCAGCCGATGATCGCGATCGTCACGAACATCGACAACGATCACCTGGCGACGCATGCCGGCGATTTCGCGGGACTGAAGCAGAGCTTCGTCGACTTCCTGCACAATCTGCCGTTCTACGGGCTCGCGGTGCTTTGCATCGACGATGCCGAAGTGCGCGCGATCCGCGACGCCGTAGCGCGCCCGTGCGTCACGTACGGGTTCGACGAGGGCGCCGACGTGCGCGCCGTCGGCGTCCGCCGCGAGGGCCTGCAGTCGCACTACGAGGCGGTGCGCGAAGGGCACGAGCCGCTCGCGATCACGATCAATCTGCCGGGCCGCCACAACGTGCTGAACTCGCTCGCGGCCGTCGCGGTCGCGACCGAGCTGAAGATAGACGATGCCGCCATCCAGCGCGCACTCGCGAACTTCCAGGGCATCGATCGGCGCATACAGCAGCTCGGCGAGATCCGCTGGCCTGCGGGAAGCGCGCTGCTCGTCGACGACTATGGCCACCATCCGACGGAAGTGGAGGCGACGCTCGAGGCGGTGCGCCAGGGGTGGCCGGGGCGGCGCATCGTGCTCGCGTTCCAGCCGCACCGCTATTCGCGCACGCGCGATTTGCTCGACGACTTCGCGCGCGTGCTCGGCGAGGCGGACGTGCTGCTCGTCACCGAGGTCTACGCCGCGGGAGAATCCCCGATCGCGGGCGCCGACGGACGCGCGATCTGCCGCGCGGTGCGCGGCCGCGGCCGCGTCGAGCCGATATTCGTCGAACGCGTCGAGGATCTCGCCGACAGCTTGCGCGGCGTGCTCAAGGACGGCGATCTCCTGCTGACGATGGGCGCCGGCAATATCGGCGCCGTCGCGCACGACCTCAAAGGCCGCATTCCGGCGGGAGGCGCCGCGTGACCGGGACCTCTCGCAAAATGGAGCTGTCTGCGGAATTTCGCGCGCGCGTGCTCTGCGACGTGCCGATGGCGAAGCACACGTCCTGGCACGCGGGCGGGCCCGCCGACTTGTTGTTCGTGCCGCAGGACCTGCGCGACCTGTCCGCGTTCCTGCGCCAGCTGCCGCTCGAGGTGCCGCTCTTGTGGGTGGGCCTCGGCAGCAACCTCCTGGTGCGCGACGGCGGCTTCCGCGGCGCGGTCATCATGACCCACGGAGCGCTCGGCGGGCTTGCGCGGATCAGCGCGACCGTCATTCACGCCGAAGCGGGCGTGCCGTGTGCGCGCATCGCGAGGAGTTGCGCGCAATGGGGCATGGGGCCCGCGGAATTCTTCGCCGGAATTCCGGGCACGCTCGGCGGCGCGCTCGCGATGAACGCGGGCGCCTGGGGCGGCGAAACCTGGGCGCACGTCGCCGAAGTCGACGTCATCGACCGCCGCGGCGCGACCCATACGCGAAGTCCCTCCGACTACAGGATCGGCTATCGCCGCGTCGAGGGGCCGGCCAGCGAGTGGTTCGTCGGCGCGCGTCTGAAATTCGAGCAGAAGCCCGATGCAAGTTCGGACGCGATCCGCGATCTTCTCGAGCGCCGCAGGCAAACGCAGCCGATCGGCGAGTGGAGCTGCGGCTCGGTGTTCACGAATCCGCCCGGCGATCACGCGGCGCGGCTCATCGAGGCCGCGGGCTTGAAGGGATTTCGCGTCGGCGGTGCTTCCGTGTCGGAGAAGCACGCGAACTTCATCATCAATCATGGCGCCGCGCGGGCCGCCGACATCGAAGCGGTGATCCGCCATGTCCAGAGCCGCGTGGCGGAGGTCCACAACGTCATGCTGCAGCCCGAAGTGCGCATCGTCGGAGAGCCCGCATGAGCCGGCTGACGCTGCGATCCGGAATCCGCCGCGCGCGCGACGCGCGTGAATTCGGCAAGGTCGCCGTGCTCCTCGGCGGCGACTCCTCGGAGCGCGAAATCTCGCTGCTCTCCGGCAATGCGGTGCTCGCGGCGCTTCTTCGCCGCGGCGTCGATGCCGAAGCCTTCGATCCGCGCGAGCGCCCCGTCCAGGAACTCGGCGACGGGCGCTTCGACCGCGCCTGGATCGCGCTGCACGGGCCCGGCGGCGAGGACGGCTTGATTCAAGGCGCGCTCGAGTGGCTCGGGCTGCCGTACACCGGCAGCGGCGTGCTCGCCGCGTCGCTGACGATGGACAAGCTGAAGACGAAGCTCGTCGCCGCGGGCGCGGGCTGCCGCGTGCCGCCGTACACGACGCTCGCCGCCGAGGCCGACCTTGCGCGCGCGCTCGAGGAGATCGGCCTGCCGATGATGGTCAAGCCCGCGTCGCAGGGCTCGAGCGTCGGCATCAGCAAGGTGAAGACCGCGGACGCGCTGCCGGCCGCGTATGCGGCCGCGCGCTCGGTCGAAGAGACCGTGTTCGCGGAGCGGTTCGTCGCCGGCGGCGAATACACGGTCGGCGTGCTGCATGAAAGCGCGCTGCCGTCGATTCGCATCGAGCCCGCGACCGAGTTCTACGACTACGAGGCGAAGTATTTCCGCGACGACACCGCATACCGCTGCCCGAGCGGCCTCGCCGCCGCCGACGAGGCGCTGCTGCAGGCGTCCGCGCTCGCCGCATTCCGCGCAACCGGCAGCTTCGGCTGGGGCCGCGTGGATTTCATGCGCGATGAGCCGGGCGGCGAGTTCTATTTCATCGAGATCAACACGGTTCCCGGCATGACGGATCACAGCCTCGTGCCGATGGCGGCGCGCCGCGCGGGCATCGATTTCGAGGAGTTGGTCTGGCGTGTGTTGGAAACGAGCTTTTCGAGGGAACGCAAATGATCGCGCGCGCACTCGGTCGGCGAAATCGGTTCAAGAAGCCCGAGCGCACGGCGCGGCCGCTGTGGCGCCGCATGGCGTCGATGATCGACTGGCGCGGCCTCGCGCAGAAGGGCGCGCTGCTCGCGCTCCTGGCCGCCTGTCTCGCGGGGCTCTCGTGGGCGCTCAACCGGCCCGTGCGCACGGTGTCGATGGACGGCAGCTTTCAGCGCGTCTCGCCGGTCGAGATAGAAAAGGCGGTCGCGCCGTATCTCGCGGCCGGATTCATGTCGGCGAATCTCGATGCGATCCAGCGCGCGGTCGCGAGCCTGCCGTGGGTCGATCAGGTCCGCGTGCAGCGCCGCTGGCCGACGAGCCTGCGCGTGACCGTCGTCGAACAGACGGCGGCCGCGAGATGGGACGACTCGGGCCTCCTCAACACGCGCGGGCAACTGTTCGTGAAGGTGGCCAATCACGTACCGCCGGAGCTGCCGCGCCTCTCCGGGCCGCCGGGCACGGAGACCGAGGTCGCGCGGCTCTACCTGTCGGCGGAGCCGCGGATGACCGAGGCCGGAATGCACATTTCGGCGCTGCGCCTCGACGAGCGCGGCGCCTGGGAGATGGATCTGTCGAACGGCATCACGGTGCGGCTCGGACGCAACCAGGTCGACGAACGGATCGACCGTTTCATCCGCGTGTCGGCGCAGGTCGTCGCGCACCAGTTGAACGACATCTCCTATGTCGACATGCGCTATTCGAACGGCTTCGCCATCGGCTGGCGAACCACCGCGACGCCCGCGCCCGCCGCCGCGCCCAAACATCACGACGATACCGACGCCTGAGGAACAGATACTTCAATGGCCAAACGCTCCGATCGCAATCTACTGGTAGGCCTCGACATCGGCACGAGCAAGGTCGTCGCCATCGTCGGCGAAGTCAAGCCCGACGGCTCGCTCGAAATCATCGGCATCGGCAGCCATCCTTCGCGCGGGCTGAAGAAAGGGGTCGTCGTCAACATCGAATCGACGGTGCAATCGATCCAGCGGGCGGTCGAGGAAGCCGAGCTCATGGCCGGCTGCGAGATCCATTCGGTCTATGCGGGCATCGCCGGCAGCCACGTGCGCAGCCTCAACTCCCACGGCATCGTCGCGATCAAGGACAAGGAGGTCGTACAGGGCGACGTCGAACGCGTGATCGACGCGGCCAAGGCGGTCGCGATACCGGCGGACCAGAAGATCCTGCACGTCCTCCCGCAGGAATACATCATCGATTCGCAGGAAGGCATACGCGATCCGATCGGCATGTCCGGCGTCCGGCTCGAGGCGAAGGTGCACATCGTCACGGGCGCCGACAGCGCGGCACAGAACATCGTCAAGTGCGTGCAGCGCTGCGGGCTCGCGGTCGACGACATCGTCCTCGAACAGCTCGCCTCGAGCTTCGCGGTGCTGACCGAGGATGAGAAGGATCTCGGCGTCTGCGTCGTCGACATCGGCGGCGGCACGACCGACATCGCCGTGTTCAGCGGCGGCGCGATCAGGCACACGGCGGTCATCCCGATCGCCGGCGACCAGGTGACCAACGACATCGCCGTGTCGATGCGCACGCCGACGCAATACGCCGAGGACATCAAGATCAAGTACGCGTGCGCGCTGTCGCAGCTCGCGAACCCCGACGAAACGATCGAGGTGCCGAGCGTCGGCGACCGGCCGCCGCGCCGGCTCGCGCGCCAGACGCTCGCCGAAATCGTCGAGCCTAGATACGAGGAGTTGTTCGCGCTGATCCGCGACGAACTGCGCCGCAGCGGCCTCGAGGAGGCGGTCGCCACGGGCATCGTCCTCACCGGCGGCACCGCGAAGATGGAGGGCGCGATCGAATTGGCCGAAGAGGTGTTTCACATGCCGGTGCGGCTCGGCGTGCCGCAGTACGTCACCGGGCTTAGCGAAGTCGTCAGCAATCCGATTCACGCGACCGGCGTCGGACTCCTGCTGTACGCGAAAAGCACGATGGATATGCGCCGCTCGGAAGGGCCGCTCCTTGCGGGCGGCGTGAAGAATATTTTTGAGCGCATGAAGGCCTGGTTTCAGG
>Ga0316628_100004011_pt1 | contig 11470 bp, 6 predicted proteins | sample OWC_Aug_M2_C1_D5_FD_207648 | JGI IMG/M metagenome (GOLD analysis project Ga0316628, IMG submission 207648) | Wetland soil microbial communities from Old Woman Creek delta, Ohio, United States - OWC_Aug_M2_C1_D5_C | ecosystem: Environmental > Terrestrial > Soil > Wetlands | place: USA: Ohio... | reverse complement strand
CGTCGTCTGGGCACCCGGCACCCGGCCCCCGGCACCCGGTCCTTCGATGTCCGACGTTTCCCCATACGTCGAGTAGTAGTACGGCGTGGTCGCCTCGAACTCGGCTGCGCAGGTGTCGACCATCTTGAAGGCGGGGCGGATGCCAAGGGCCGTCCTCGCCATCCTCACATCGTCCTCGCCGGTGCCCGCCAGAAGGGCGATGTACTCGTCCCCCAGCCCCAGCCTCTTGGCCGACCGAAGCGTCTGCTCCGACAGCCGGCCGGCGGTCTCCTGCTCCTTTTTTATGCTGGATTCGAGGGCGAGGATGTTTTGAAGCTTGTGCAGCCAGAACACATCCCACTTGGTCAGGTCCGATATGGTGGCCGGCAGGAAGCCCCGGCGGAGTGCTTCCGCAATAGCGTACAGCCTCTTGTCGGAGGGCTCCACGAGCTCGGTTATCAGCTCGGGGGTCGACCACTTCTCGGGCTCCAGCCCGATGCGGTCCACCTCGAGGGAGCGCACCGCCTTGAGCATCGCCTCCTCGATGCAGCGGCCGATGGCCATGACCTCGCCGGTGGACTTCATCTGGGTGCCGATTCTCGGGTCGGCGGTCCTGAACTTGTCGAAGGGCCAGCGGGGAATCTTGAGGACGCAGTAATCGAGCGAGGGCTCGAATGACGCGAATGTCCTTCCCGTTATCGAGTTGGGAATCTCGTCGAGGGTCATGCCCACAGCTATCTTGGCGGCGACGCGCGCTATCGGATATCCGGTGGCCTTCGACGCCAGGGCCGACGAGCGCGAAACGCGCGGATTGACCTCGATGACCCTGTACTCGCCCGTGGCGGAGTTGAGGGCGAACTGGATGTTGCAGCCGCCCTCTATCTTCAATGCCCTGATTATCTTGAGTGCGGCCGTCCTCAGCATCTGGTGGTCGGGGTCGTTGAGCGTCTGGGCGGGCGCGATGACGATGCTTTCGCCGGTGTGGATTCCCATCGGGTCGAGGTTCTCCATGTTGCAGACGGTGATGCAGTTGTCGGCGCTGTCGCGCATCACCTCGTACTCGAACTCCATCCAGCCCAGCACGCACTCCTCGACCAGAACCTGCTTTATGCGCGAGTAGACAAGCCCCAGCGAGACGATGTGCTCCAACTCCTCCGGGGCCCTGGCGACGCCACTGCCCGTCCCGCCGAGGGTGTAGGCGGCGCGGACTATGACCGGGTAGCCGCCCAGTTTCTTGACTATCTCCCTGGCCTCCTGGACGCTTTGGCAGGCCACGCTTTTGGGGATGGGCTCGCCGATGTTGTGCATCGTCTGGCGGAAAAGGTCCCTGTCCTCGGAGGCGGCTATGGCGCCCAGCTGCGTCCCGAGCAGCTCCACCCCGAACCGGTCCAAAACGCCCATCTCGCCCAGCTCGGCGCAGAGGTTCAGGCCAGTCTGGCCCCCCATTCCCGACAGGATTCCCTGGGGGCGCTCTTTCTCGATTATCCTGGCGACCACATCCGCGGTGAGGGGCTCGACATAGACCGCGTCCGCCATCCCCGGGTCGGTCTGGATCGTGGCGGGGTTGGAATTGACCAGCACGGTCTTGTAGCCCTCCTCCCTTAGGGAGCGGCACGCCTGCGACCCGGAGAAGTCGAACTCGGCGGCCTGCCCTATGACTATCGGCCCCGAGCCGATTATCATGACCTTCTTGAGGTCGGTCCTTTTGGGCAAGCTATAAGGCCTCCATGTTGGTGAGAGGGTGCCGGGGGCCGGGAGCCGGGGGCCGGGTACGAAGATCCTTGAAAGCCATTCCCTCAAGCCCTCCTGTTCTCCCTTATCATTTTTTCGAACCTGCCGAACATAGCCAGCGCGTCGCGCGGGCCCGGCGACGCCTCCGGGTGGTACTGCACCGAGAATATCGGCAGGTTCCTGTGCCTGAGCGCCTCCACCGTCCCGTCGTTGACGTTGGTCTCCAGAAGCTCGATCTCGGATGGCACGTCTGGGTGGACGGCGAACCCGTGGTTCTGGGAGGTGATGACGGCATTGTGGGTGCCAATCTGGCGCACGGGCTGGTTTGCCCCCCTGTGGCCGAACTTGAGCTTGAAGGTCCTCCCACCGAAGGCCAGCGCCAGAATCTGGTGTCCCAGGCATATGCCCATCATGGGCACCCTGCCGGCAAGCCCCCGGACGGCCCTGACCACAGTCCTTTCAACATCGGGATGGGCGGGGTCGCCCGGGCCGTTCGATATGAGCACGCCGTCGGGCCTTACGGCCAATATGTCGTCGGCGGTCGAGGAGTATGGCATCACGACGACCTCGGAGAAGGAGTTGAGGTTGCGCAGGATGCTTCGCTTGACGCCGCAGTCTATCACCACGACACGCAAGGGTGTTGTGCCCCCGGACCCGCTTGCCGGCGGCCCATTGAAAGCGTGCACGACGGGCCGCCGGACACTGACCTCCCCGACCAGATTGTTTCGGTCAGGGTACTCCATCTTCTGGACCTTCTCCAGCGCCTCGGTCACCGCGTCGGGGGGGACTATCCCGGCGCGCATGGTGCCCCGCTCCCTGGTCTTCATCGTGAGCCCCCGGGTGTCCACGCCTGATATCCCGGCTATCCCGAAATCTCCGAGGAATTCGGAGAGGGTCTTCTTGCTTTGGCGGTGGCTGGGCCAGGGGCAGTGCTCCCTGACCACCATGGCCTCCGCCTGAATCCTTTCGGACTCGTTGGCGGCCTCGCTGATGCCGTAGTTGCCAATCAGCGGATAGGTCATCATCAATATCTGGCCGTTGTAGGACGGGTCGGTGAGGGCCTCCTGGTAGCCGGTCATCCCCGTGTTGAACACGAGCTCCCCGAAAACGGTGCCATCGGCGCCGAAAGCGCGCCCTCTCACAACAGTCCCGTCGTCCAGCACGAGTGCGCGTTCGGCTTCCATCCCTGTGGCCTTTCGGTGATGGCGCTTGGATGATATAATCTTTGGCCGCGCCAGCCAGCCACTATCAGACCGTCCGTTTCGATCGGCCGCGGGATTTGCCGGCCGAGGCCGCAATGCCGACGGCCGCAAGGGGCAGGGCCATCACCAGCCCGGATGTCTGGCAGCTCGATTCGGTGGGCCTCCGTTCGAGCTCGAAGTCCAACGTCATGTTGCCGGTGAGGTTCACCTCCCCGGTGTATGTCCTGTACCGGGGCGAGGTGATGTTCAAGCCGTATGTCCCCGGTGGGAGGGTCATGTTGTAGTAGCCGTCGTCGAAGCTGACCGACATCTTGGAGCCCATCGATATTATCGCCCCGCCGACGAAAGAGCCGTCCTTCTTGTCCAGTATGTGGCCCTGGAGGTGGCAGAGGTCCCCGTCCTGCGCGGCCGCGGTGTTGCCCAGGCAGAGCGCCAGAAACGCCAACGCCACGAGCGCCGCCAACGCGATTTTTACCATCTTCATCACATGCCGAATCGGTCCTGCGGGTATATCAATCAGACCCCGCGGCCGGCCGGAGGGGCCGAGGCCGGGTAGCACAGCGTGTTGCGCCCCTTCGTCTCCAGCCGTATCCTTCCGCGCCTGGCCAGGAGCCTGATGTGGTAGCTTGCCACCTGGTGGCTCGTCCCCAGCTTCACGGCCAGTTCCTTGGGCGTTATGCCCGGCCCCGCCTCGATGAGCTCCAGCATCCTTGAGTGCGTCTCCTTGAGGGTGCTTTTCCTTCCAGCCCTGGCCGGGTCGGCTCCGGATGGATAGAACCTGCGGTATATCCCGTCCATGCGCGAGAATATGAAGTCCTCCCTCTCGAGGGTGCGCAGGTGGTAGGCAAGGGTTCCGTTCTTGAGGTGCAGTGTCTCCCGGATGGAGCTGTAATGGTCTCCCGGATTGGCCTGCACGTACCCGAACACCTGGCCCCTGATGAACTGGTCCAGGACCTCCTCCTTGCGTATCTTCGAATAGAGGGGGGCGAGGGCCACCAGGAGCTTGACGCGCCCGGCCTCGGTGCCGGCTATGAGTCCAGCGCCGAGGGCCGCGAGGATGGCCGAGCTGGCGGCTACCGCGGTCCCGGCGGGGGCCGGTCTCCTCTCTGTGGAAAGCGTGGCGCTGGCCACGGGAGCGGTGCCCGCCACGGAGGCGCTGGCGGACATCGATGACGGTCCGATGGCGTTGTCGCCGGCGAAGGAGGCGCCGATGCTGACATTGCCATCGCTTTGGGCGACAGCGCACCTGGCCGTGAAACGGCCCCCGATGTCCGTCAGGGCGTCGTATTCCCTGCCCCCGAAGTCGATGGCGATTCTGGCGCCCCTGACCGTTCCTCCCGGGGAGCCTCCCATGTCCTCGTAAAGGGTTCCGCTGACATTGACGAATCCGCCGGGCCTCAGGACGGGCATCGCATCAAGTTGCAGGATGGTGCCCGCCGAGACGGTGAAGTCCGCCTCCGCGGACGCCGCCGGGGACGGAGGCGAGACCGCCGTCGCCCTGATGACCAGCCCCCCGGTCCTTTCGGACCATCCCACCAGGTACGGCAGGGAGAAATAGCCCGTGGGGCCGGTGAACGCGCGGCCGAGGGGCTGCACCCCTCCGGCTGGCATGGCCTCCAGGACGACCTCCACCCCCGGCGCCGGCCGCCCGAATCCGTCCACCACCCGCCCCGCAAGGCCGTTGAATCTCATGTCGCCGATGACCGTCTGCACCTCAATGCCCTTCTCCAGCCTTTGGCCCTTGAACTGGACATCCAGCTCGTCGATGAGGCGGATGTCGATGGAGGCGTTCACTGGCGCGGCCGAGCCCGCGCCGGAGGCCGACACCACCGCCGTGAACGAGCCGTTGGGCCAGTCCCCTGGCACCAGTATGCCGGCGCTGAAACGTCCCGAGGAATCCGAAACCAGCGGAATATGGAACGGCTCGAAGGGCAGCGAGACGGACAGCTGGCATGACGCAGCCGGCCTCCCGCCCAGAAGGAGGGTTCCCCCGATTCTCGCCCTCTCGCCGCGGGTCGCCGGGGCCGCCGAATCGAGGGCGATGCCCGGCCCGTCGGGGAATGTGCAGTTCACCCTCATTTCCGCCGGCCGGTACATCCGGGTCCCTTCAAAGCGGAGGACGAACGCGGCCGTCCCCAGCCCTTCCGGGGCTGAGACTCTGTGCGCCGCCGCGAAATGGCCCGTGAGGTTGGGGGCGGTGGCGCTCTCCACCTCCGAAAGGCTTCCGTCGCCGCCGTCCCAGAATATTTTCAGGGGCGAGCCGGCATCCCTGCCGATGGGAATCCGCAGGGGCATTCCCCTTCCGTCGACAATCCGGGCGTCCAGCTCGGCCCAGCCGTCGGCCCCCAGGCGCGGACAGCCCTCCGCCAGGACGAACCTGACAGCGGAGGCAACATCGACCTTGAGGTATGCATACGAGGGGGCGTATGGCCCGTCGGGGAAGAACTTGAAGCTCAAGAACTGCGGCCCCGGCGCGATGGCGGCCCCGACGGCCCAGTCGAGCCCGAACGAGCCGCCCGCCACATTTGCCGAGGGCGTCAGGCTCTTGAGCTGGAAACGGACGCGCATATCATTGGTGCCCGCCACAGGGAATGGATGGCCGCGGCATGTCAATGTTCCTAGGTCGACGGCGCGCGATTGCCAGGCGCCAGCAGTGCCCTCGATGCGCACGGGGTCGCTCCAGTCGCTGCCGTTCCACACCCGGAGCTCGGCGCGGTCCGCCCACGCGAGTTCCGAGCGCGCCGCGAAGGACACTCTTGCGTCGGTCTGGTATCCAGAAAGGTCTATCCGGGGTGTCTGGACCCATTCGTCGGCCATATGCGAATAGCTTCCGTCGAGGTCGGTGGCGAGGCAGCGCGCGCCTGAATATGCGGCGCCCCTGGCCGGCGTCCCGATCTCCCAGTCGTCCGGCTCCCCGCCAGATGACCAGCCGGTCTCGGCGGACTCGAAGCCATCGCGAAATACGGTCGTCGGGATTCCGGGGACGCTCACGGCCACATCGTCTATGCAGAGCCCGTCCGGCAGCGACGGCCCGATGGTATGGCCATCCAGGTAGGCGACGATTCCACCGCCGGGTCCCAGGCCGTCGGAACCCCGGACCTCGCCCCGAATCGACAGGTTGCTGCCCGCTTCGGCCTGCCCGGGGTCGCCCAGAATGCTCATGGCCGTCGGAAAGACCACGGTGGCATCGAGCCTCAGCTCGGTCGGGGGATATATCTGGAACTCGCCCCAGCCCGGATAGTGGACCCTCGTTCCCGAGAAGTTGAACCTCATCTCGTAGACCCCCGCATTTGGGGCGAGCCCCGGCTCGGGCAGCCAGTTGCGGATGGAGAATGTGCCATTGATTGCGGCGCTTGACGAATCGTCGGGGGAGCGCCAGGCCACCGGAATCGGGGCCTGCTCCTGGCCGGCGAACCACCACCTTATCTGCTCCCCGTGGCCGGCCACCCCGTTGTTGCGGCGTGCCGCATCCCTGCCTCCGCCGTAGGACAGAAGCGTGTATGTCCCGTCCACCAGCTGGCCGGTGATGTTCAAAGGCATATCGACCCTCAACGAGGCCAACCCGGTCTCGACGTCCGGAAACGCCTCCAGCTGTCCCTCGAGATTCCCCAGGGCAAGAGTGATGTTGGTGCTTTCCGAAATGACCACGACGGTTCTTGCGCCGGCATCGCCTCCGGCGGCCGCATGAACAGCATCCCCGCCCTCTTCGTCAGAGGACCGGCCCTCTTCGCCGGCCGCGCATGCCGTCAGGTCGAGGAGGGGAAGAAGCAGCGCCAGCATCAGCGCGCCGCCCAGCAACATCGATGGCCGTTTGCCCAAATCAACCAGCAACGTACCGACTTTGTCGACATAATATATAAAATTGTTTGGAACGATTTTTTCTAATATATAAGGTTTGTATATTGATGCTATCCAATTGGTGAAAGGGGTATAGGGTATCGGGCATAGGGTTTAGGGTATTGGGGGCGGGGCATCTGGTACCAGCTGATTCTTGTCCGTCGTCCCTTGGGCGTGGTCTCCAAAACCCTAAACCCTAAACCCCAACCCCCCGTCTCTCAAATCCTGACGACAATCGTCAGCACGTCCCCGTCCGCCAGCACGTGCACCAGGCCAACCCTCTGGCCGCCGTACTTGACGGATGAGCCCCAAACGAAAGCGTATCGGAACTTCCTTCTGAAATCCTTGTGGAGGATGTCGCAGACATCGCCCACCGTTCCCCCCCTCTTCAGAATCAGCGGGACGTTGCGGTCCACGCCGCCTCCCTGCGGCTTGAGATATATCCGCCTGAAACCGAGGGCGTCGTAGATGCCGGTCTTGAGCTCCTCGAGGCCCAATCCCTTGTCTGCGCTGATGGGATACACCTTCCACCCCTTGAGCGGCTCGAGCCTGGCTTTCAGTTCCTGGGCGGAGACCATGTCTATCTTGTTGAGGGCCACGATGGCCGGGACATAGGAGCGGCTGCTCTGCGAGAGTGCGTCGATGAGGTCCTCGGGCGCGCAATCCCTCCTGAACAGGACATCGGCGTTGACTATCCCGAACTCGTTGAGAATCGCCCGGGCGGTGGCCTCGTCCATCTTTCGCAGGGGCCCGGTGGAGCTGATGGTTATGCCGCCCCGGTCCTTCTTGGCGACCGTGATCTCCGGCGGGCGGGCGTTCATCCTTATCCCGACCTCATGGGCCTCCCTGATTATGGTCCCGATGTCGGGGTTGAAAACGTCGATGAAAAGAACTATCAGGTCCGCGGAGCGGGCGACGCCAAGCACCTCCCGGCCCCTTCCCCGTCCCGAGGAGGCGCCGGAAAGGATGCCGGGCATGTCGAGTATTTGTATCTGCGCCCCTCCGCAGGTCACGACGCCGGGAAAGATGTCCTTGGTGGTGAATGCGAAGTTGCCCACCTCGCTGGTGGCTTCGGTGATCTTGTTGAGAAGCGTGCTCTTGCCGGTGTTGGGCGCGCCCAGAAGGGCCACCGTGGCGTGGCCGGACTTCTTCACCGCGAACCGCTTTCCGCCCCCGCCGCCCTTGCTGCGCTGGAGCTCGGATTCCTCCCGCAGCCGGGCAAGCTTGGCCTTCAGCTTGCCGATGTGGTGCATCGATTTCTTGTTGTACTCGGTGGTGCGAATCTCCTCTTCCACCTCTTTTATGCGGTCGTCGATGGTGCCCATTGCGGCCTCCAAAACGCATGGAATGTAATAAATTCTATTATGCGGATTGGTGTGATGTGTCCGAGCGCGCGTTCCCCGTCGCCGTCGAAGACGCCCTTGTCGCATTCTCGGGCGACAGGCTATCGGGCGCCTCCACGATGCTCGAGGCGGCAGCAGCCGCCATTTCGGCCCTGTCCGCGCATTCAGCGGCCAGGGACGGTCCGGCGTTCATCTCAGAGCTCGGGGACCTGTCGCTTGCGCTCATCGACGCCCAGCCGATGATGGCCCCGATATACAATCTGTGCGCCGCCGTCCTTCAGACTGCCCAGCCCTCGTGCCAGTCCCTCTCGAAATTGAAAATCGCCGCCTTCCGGGCAGCGGACCGGTACGTCGGCGAGGTCGGGCCCAACCAGGAAAAGGCCTGTCTTGCCGCCTCGAAGCTCGTGTTGGACGGCGGAAGGATACTGACCATGAGCTCCAGCAGGGCGGTCCTGCGGACGCTCGAGCTGGCAAGGAAGGACTGGAAGAAGTTCGGCGTGACAGTCCTTGAGTCCCGCCCCATGCTCGAGGGCAGAAGAGCGGCGAGTGCGCTCGCCGCCCTGGGCATTCCGGTGGAGCTGGCCACGGACGCCTCGGTCGCCCATGAGGTCAGGAGGGCCGGCCAGATAATCATAGGTGCCGATGCTTTGACGGAAGAGGTGCTAGTTAACAAAAGCGGCACGCTCGCCGCCGCGATAATTGCCAAGGAGTCGAGCGTGCCGGTAATCGCAATTGCAGACAGCTCGAAGCTCCTTCCCCACCAGCTTCTGCCCGAGTCGGACCGTTCCCGGGACCCCAACGAGGTCTGGGAGAAGGCGCCCGCAGGCGTGAGAATCTCCAACCGCTATTTCGAGAAGGTCCCTTTGAAATACATAAGGACCGTCGCAATGGAGGACGGCCCAGTCAGCCCCAAGGACATCCTGCAAATGCTCGAGCCCCGTGTCGGGGGGCTGGTGCCTCTCGCAAAGATTCTTCGAGATAAGAAATGATGGAAGGGTCGATTCAGAAGGCTGGAACCGCCACCTATTTCTTTTCGCTCTTTGCGATCGTCTCCTCGACGTACTGCGCCAGCGTTACGGGCGCCACCTTCTTTTTGCCCTTCCGGGCGACGACCTCCATGCTGTGGGCGCAGGCCGGGCATGTCGTCACCATGACGCCTGCCACGCCCTCGGCCATGTTGATTCTTTTCAGGGCGATGGCGTCCGAGCAGTCCGAAAACGATATCCGCGCCCCCCCGCCGGTGCCGCAGCAGAGCGCCTTCTCCTTTGTGGCGGGCATCTCCTTGATGTTGGCGAACCTCGAAAGCACCTTGCGCGGCAGGTCGTACATCTTCATGTGCCTGCCGAGGTCGCAGGAGTCGTGGAACGTGACCGTTTCCTTCGCCTTCGGCTCCGGCAATTTGTCCATGTTCTCCGCGATGACCTCGGCGATGTGCTTGACCTGCAGGTCGCCCTTGATGCTCTTGGGGTAGAGCTCCTTGAAGGTGCGGAAGCATCCGTCGCATGTCAGGATGAGCGTCCTGACGCCTTGCTTCTTGAGCCTCTCGATGTTCTCCTTGGCGAGCTTCGTGAAATCAGCGCCGAGCAGGTGCGCCGGGTAGCCGCAGCAAAGCTCGTTGACCATGGTATATTCTATACCCATCCTCTTGAGCAACCGTCGGGTCGCGGCGGCGGGCTTGCGCGCCGAGTAGCTGCTCACGCACCCTGCGAAGAACGCCACCGGCGAGCGATGTTCCTTTTCGTTGTGCATCTCGGTCGTGGGCGTCCTGTCGGCGAATATATTCCCTGCCTCTTCGAGGTTCTTCAGGACCGACTTGTGCGCCGGCAGGAGCATCCCGCTTTCGGCGATGTCCTTCCTGACCGCCTCCAGAATATCGAGTATCTTGAGCTTGGATGAGCATTCGGTCTCGCATCTGCGGCACAGGGTGCACCTGTAGACGGTCTCCACGGCCTTCTGGTCGGGCGGCACAATGTTGTGGAGCATCGCGTACGAAAGCAGTATCCTGCCCCTCGATGTGTTGGTGTCCCAGCCCAGGATGTTGAAGAAGGGGCAGCTCTCCTTGCAGTATCCGCACATCGTGCAGGTCAGTATCTGCTCCTCGGCGCCCTTGAGGCCCTTCTTGACCGGGAGCTTCCCGGAGACGGCCATCTCAATCACACTCCCCGAGGATGTAGCGATTGTCCGTGTACATATCGTCGGGCGCGTCGAATATCTTGCCCGGGTTGAGGATGTTGTTGGGGTCCAGGACCTTCTTTATCTTGCGCATTACCTCCACGGCTACGCCCCTCTCCACCTTGAAAAGCCTGCCGCGGGTGATTCCAATGCCGTGCTCGGCGCTGACCGTCCCGCCCGCCTTCAGGACCGCCTCGTGTATCTCGTCCGTCGCCTCCTTGCCGGCCTGCCACTCCTTCGCGCTTTTGATGTTGATGAGCACCTTGCAGTGGATGTTTCCCTCGCCCGCGTGCCCGTATGCCCCTATGACGATGCCGTGGCGCCTGGCTATCTCGCCGATTTGCCCGACGACCTCAGGCACTTTCGATATCGGGACGCCGATATCGTCCGCGAGCGGTATCGGGCCCCTCTCGCCGGACCGCGCCATGGCCGGGAGCACGGACTTGCGGCTCTGCCATATCATGTCTATCTTTTCCTTCTCGGTGGCGAAATCGATGTCGGCGGCGCCTGCGGCCCGGCAGATGTCCGCCGCGGCCTTCAGGTCCTCCTCCACCACCCTCCTGTCGCCGTCCATCTCGATGATTATCAGCGCCTCGACGTCCGGCAGGGGCGTCCCGAAGACCCTCTTGACCGCCTGGATGCAGTTGCGGTCCATTATCTCCAGCGCCGAGGGCCACAGCCTCGCCTTGTATACCTGCGAAATGGCCCCTCCAGCGGCCGCAAGGGAGTTGAAGGAGGCGATGAGCGAGCCGGAGCTTTTGGGCTTGGGCATTATCCTTATCCTCGCCCTGGTGATGACCCCCAGCGTCCCCTCGCTCCCGACGAACAGCTTCTCCAGCTGGTAGCCCGATGCGTTCTTGAGGCCCCTGTTGCCCACCTCGACTATGGTCCCGTCGGCCAGCACCACCTCGAGGCCCAGCGTGAGGTCACGGGTTGCGCCGTACTTGACTGTCCTGATGCCCGATGCGCTGTTGGCTATCATCCCGCCTATCGTGCAGACGTCGCCGCTGCCGGGCGCCGGCGGGAACCAGTATCCGTGGGGCTCGAGAGCCTTGTTGACGTGGGCGAAAACCGCGCCCGGCTCCACCTCGCAATAGAGGTCCTCGACCCTTATCGAGAGGATGCGGTTCATCCTCATCATTTCAAGGAGGATGCCCCCGCGGACCGGGACAGCCTGGCCCGCAAGACCCGTCCCTGCGCCGCGGG
>Ga0316628_100004010_pt1 | contig 11470 bp, 7 predicted proteins | sample OWC_Aug_M2_C1_D5_FD_207648 | JGI IMG/M metagenome (GOLD analysis project Ga0316628, IMG submission 207648) | Wetland soil microbial communities from Old Woman Creek delta, Ohio, United States - OWC_Aug_M2_C1_D5_C | ecosystem: Environmental > Terrestrial > Soil > Wetlands | place: USA: Ohio... | reverse complement strand
GATCGTGGAGTAAGGGCACGCCACGTAGAAAGGAATGCCGTGCTCGCGTGCAGCGATGGCCAGTGAATACGACCCGATCTTGTTCGCCGCGTCGCCGTTCGCGGCCACCCTGTCGGCCCCGACCATGACGCAGGTCACCTTCCCCTGTTTCATCATCCAGGCCGCGGCCGAGTCGCAGATGACCGTGACGTCTATGCCGCGCGCCACCAGCTCCCACGCGGTGAGCCGTGCCCCCTGGAGCAGTGGCCTCGTCTCGTCGGCTATGACTCTTATGCGCTTTCCGCGCTCGACCGCCGCGTAGACCACCGCCAGCGCCGTCCCCGTTCCGGCAGTCGCAAGCGCTCCCGCGTTGCAGTGAGTGAGAACGGTGTCGCCGTCCTTGAGCAGACTCTCGCCGTTCTGTCCAATTCTGACGCAGAGCTGCCTGTCCTCTTCCATGATGTCGAGCGCCTCGCGAAGGAGCCTCTCGCGCAGAGCCGCCGGCCGGGGAGTCGCGTCGCTCCTCGAACCGGGACGGCCCGTCCCGATGGTCGGGACGACCATGCTATCCGGAGCGACTCCGTTCTGAACGGAGTCGAGGGCCCTTCTCATCCTCTCCAGAGCCCACGGCAGGTTCACCGCCGTGGGCCTCGTGGCGCCGAGAAGACAGATCGCTTCCAGGGCGGTCTGCCGCACCTCGGAGTCAGGACAATCCCGGACCGCCATCGCCACTGCCAGCGCCGCAGCAACGCCTATTGCCGGCGCGCCCCGGACTCTCAGCCCGCGGATGGCTTCGGCCACCTGCTCCGGCTCGCTCAGGTCCAGATATATCAGTTCTCCCGGAAGCGCGGTCTGGTCGATTATCCTGACCGTTCTTCCGGTCCATTCCACTGTGCGCGGCGCCTCGCTCACTCAGCCCCCTCGCCGGCGCTTCCGGCTTCGAGCTCCTCCGAGAGCTCGCCTATCATCTGATACAATCTCGCAAGTGGCAATCCCATAACGTTAAAGTAGCATCCTCTAATGTGATTTATGAAGATGGCGCCCAGTCCCTGGATGCCGTAGCTTCCCGCTTTGTCGGCAGGTTCTCGAGTGACGACGTACCGGTCTATTTCGTCCTCCGTCAGCTTCTTCATCGTCACCTCGCTCCGCTCGAACCCCGTCTTCGTGAGGCCGGTCACGGAGTCCACGAGAGCGATGCCCGTGTACACTTCGTGTGTTCGACCGCCGAGCGCGCGGAGCATTCGGGCGGCGTCGGCCGCGTCGCGCGGCTTTCCCAGGATTCGGCCGTCCAGCACCACGACGGTGTCCGCTCCCAGCACGAGGGCGTCTTCGCACGAGGCAGAAACGGAGAGTGCCTTGGCAAGGGCGACCTCAGTCACAAAACGGGAAGGGTCGTTCTCGTGCAGGGACGTCTCGTGAACGTCGGGCACGTTCACGTCGAAATCCAATCCTATCATTTCGAGCAGCTCACGCCTCCTCGGAGAGCCCGACGCGAGCACGAGCCTCTTCCTCGGGATCGCAAGAATGCCGCCGCTCGCTGTAGTCTCTCCCGACACCGCGTCCGTCTCCGGCGCCCTGTCCACGATCAGAGTCACCGGGCCGTCGTTCACGAGGCTCACCTGCATCTTCTCCCTGAACGCGCCGGTCCGAACCTCGACTCCCTCCGCGGCCAGGAGCGCGCAGAACACCTCGAACAATTGCCTTGCCTTCTCCGGGGCCGCGGCGCGGCTGAAACTGGGCCGCCTGCCCTTCGAGCAGTCTCCGTACAGAGTGAACTGCGGCACGACCAACGCCGAACCTCCGACGTCGCGCGCGGACCTGTTCAGTTTTCCGTCTTCGTCCTCGAATATCCTCAGCTCCGCGCACTTTCCGGCCACCCACTTGGCTTCCTGCTCCGTGTCTCCTTCCCTGACCGCCAGCAGTATCAGAATGCCGCGGCCGATCGCCGAGATCTCTTTCCCGCCGACGTTCACCGACGCCGACGTGACTCTCTGTAGGACGGCTCTCATCTGCCGGCCACCCCGCTTCCGCCGGGCTCCGACCCGGGACCTGCCTCGGCCAGGAACGGCCCTCTGTCTACCCGAGCCACACCCCTCACGTCCGAGATCGCCTTCATCACTCTCTCGAGATGCGCCAGGTTCTTCACCTCCACTACGAACTTGCCCTTCACTCGCCGGCCGAAACTGGCCATGTCAGTCTGCCTGATCTCCGTGTCCGTGTCGGAAATGGCCTTCGCAATCTCCATCAGGAGGTTGCGCCTGTCGGTCGCGGTCACCGACAGGTTCACCAGGAACACCGTGTCCCTGGCGACGTCCCAGTCCACGCTTATCCGCCGCCCCTTCTCTACCCGTTCGCCGAACGCGTTGGGACAGTCGGTGCGATGGATCGAGACACCCCGCCCTCTCGTGATTATGCCCGTGATCCTGTCTCCCGGTATCGGCTCGCAGCAGTGCGCAAACGACACCATCAGGTTGGAGATGCCCTGTATCCGAACCAAATGCCTGCGTCTTTCGGTGAGCTCCCTCAGCTTGTCTATGGGCAGTGCGCGCTGGAGCATGGACCGCGGTTTCGGGAAGAGCTTGGAGATGACGTGCTCCGCGCTTGAGTCCCCCCGCCCGATGGCGGCCAGCATCTGCTCGTCTGATTGAAATCCGGCTCGCACCGCCGCCTCCGCTGGGTCGGCCGGCAGCTTCCTCCGGACTCTCTTCAGCTCCTTCTCCAGTATCTCCCGGCCCAGAACGACACTGTCGTCCTGCCTGGCCTGTCGCAGCCAGTGCCGTATCTTGCCCAAGGCCGCCGGGCTCTTCGCGATCTTGAGCCAGTCCTCACTCGGCCTCGCCGACGGCGACGTGATTATCTCCACCTTGTCTCCACTGTCCAGCACGTGCCTCAGCGGTACCTGCCGTCCGTTCACTTTGGCCGACACGCAGTGGTCGCCGACCTCGGTGTGTATCGCGTAGGCGAAGTCCAGCGCCGTGGACCCCCTCGGCAGATGCTTCAGGTCTCCCCGCGGCGTGAAGATGAACACCTCGTCGTGATACAGCGACTCCTTCACGAGCGACATGAACTCGGCCGGGTCGGTGGTGGCCTCCTGCCACTCGGTGGCCTGCTTGACCAGCTCGCGCACTTTCTGCAGCTCTCCGCCGACCCGCACGCCTTCCTTGTACGAGTAATGCGCGGCGATTCCCAGCTCTGCGGTCCTGTGCATTTCCCTGCTTCGAATCTGGAACTCCACGTGCTGGCCGCCGGGGCCGAAAACCGTGGTGTGGAGCGACTGGTACATGTTGCTCTTCGGGGTGGCTATGTAGTCCTTGAACCGCTCCAGCATGGGCGAGTACAGGTCGTGCACGAGGCCCAGGACCCTGTAGCAGTCGGCCTTGCTCGTGGTAATGATCCGGACTCCGACCAGGTCGAATATCTGCTCGAACGGGACGTTGTCCTCCTTCATCTTCCTGTAGATGCTCGCGAAGTGCTTCGGCCGCCCCTCGACCTCGGCCTTGATGCCGGCGGTCGTGAGCTTCCTGGACACCGCGTCCACCAGTCCCTGGATGTGCCTCTCCCTGTCCTCCCTCGATTGCGCCACCTTGTCCGCGATCTCACGGTACACTTCCGGCTCGAGGTACTTGAACGCCAGGTCTTCCAGCTCCCACTTGAGCTTCCAGATTCCCATGCGGTGCGCCAGGGGCGCGTATATGTCACGCGTCTCGCGCGCCGTCTCCAAGATCCGCTTCTCGTCCAGCGAACCCAGCGTGCGCATGTTGTGCAGCCGGTCCGCGAGCTTTATCAGGACCACGCGCACGTCCGCGGCCAGCGAGAGAATCATCTTCCGGAAGTACTCGGCCTGCTCCACTTCCTTGCTGAGGAACTTGATGCCGCTTATCTTGGTCACCCCGTTTACTAAATTGGCGACTTCGGGGCCGAACTCGCGGCTGAGCTCCTCGACGCTGACGCCCGCGTCTTCCATCACGTCGTGGAGAAGAGAAGAGCAAAGCAGCAGGGTGTCCATCCGTCTTTCCAGCAGATCGATCTGGATGGAGGCGACTTCTACGCAGTGAGTGATGTACGGTTCCCCGGACTTTCGCAGCTGTCCGCTGTGGGCCGCGGCCGAGTACTTGAGCGCCTTCTCGACCGTCGCGAGATTCACGCGCGGACACCTCTTCCTCACTTTCTCCAGGAAGGAGCTGAGGAGGGGCTCGATTTGTCCTGAAGCCTGGTTCATTGTCACGTTCATCCGGATTCTGGTTGCTGCGTTCGCGCGAGGCGTACGGAACCGGAGGGCGGGGGTCTCTGAAAAGAAAGGGATCGGCTCAGGCCGTGCGGTGCGTCACGGGCCCTTTACGTCCTTGAGCCGCAGTTGGAGTCTCGTCTTGCCCTGCCACGTGCTCAGCCACGGGATGTGAGCCAGCGAGACGTCTCCGTCCGCACAAGCTATCTCTTTCTCAAGATGCGCCAGATTGAAACCTATGCACTCGGCGAAGAAACTGCCCTGCTTAACGGAGAGCCTCAGGTGGCTGCCCGCGCCCACCACGGACCTGTCCAGGACCTGCACGTTTGAGGTCAGGAACACCGGCTCGGGGTTTCCGATGCCGAAGGGCGCCAGCTGCCCGAGCAACTGCGCGAGGTTGTCGCTCACCTCAGACAGATGGAGCTCGTAGTCGAGGTACAGCTTCGGCGTGACGTCGATCCGCTTCAGGCTCTCGTCCACGAGCGGCATGAAGGCGTCCCTGAACTGCTCCAGGTCGGATTTGTTCAGCGTGATTCCCGCCGCGTGACTGTGGCCGCCGTATCCGGTGAGGAAAGTCTTGCACTGCGACAGCGCGCCGTAGACGTCGAAACCCTCGACGCTCCTGCACGAGCCGCGGGCGCTCTCGCCCTCGACCGAGATCAGGACCGCCGGCCTTCTGTATCTTTCGGCCAGCCTGGACGCCACGATTCCGAGGACCCCGGGATGCCACTTCCTGGACCACAGCACTATGCCCGGGGGGATTTCGGAGCCGTAGGTCTTCTCTAACTTCCCGACGGCCTGATGCAGCGTCTCTTCGTCCACCTGGCGCCTGCGAGCGTTGTCGTCTTCCAGTCCTTCGGCTATGGCCCTGGCCTCGTCCGTGCCCTGCGAGAAGAGGAGCCGAATGCCCGAGTCGGAATCGCCCATCCTCCCGGCCGCGTTTATGCGCGGCGCCAGTATGAAGGCCACGTGCTCGCTCTCTATCCTGCGTCTGCTCAGGCCGGACAGCTCCTTGAGCGCCTCGAGGCCCGGCTTCTTGCTCGTCTCTATCGCACGAAGCCCCAGCTTTGTGAACACTCTGTTCTCACCGGTCAGAGGGACGACGTCGGCCACGGTCCCGAGCGCCACCACGTCCAGGTCCTCGTTCAGGTCCCTGGAGACGGCTCCGGGCGCTTTGTCGAGCAGCGCCTGGACCAGCTTGTAGGCCACGCCTACGCCGGCCAGGTCAGCGAAGGGATACCTGGAGTCGGCCCGCTTCGGGTCTATCACGGCGCACGCCTCGGGCATCCCGGCTCCAGGCTCGTGATGATCCGCCACAATGACGTCTATCCCCATCGACTTCGCCAGCGCCACCTCGTCGATCGCGCCGATCCCGTTGTCCACCGTGATTATGAGGGTGGCTCCAAGCTTCTTGGCGCAGTTCACTCCCTTCTCGGAAAGGCCGTAGCCGTCGCGCAGCCTGTGCGGTATGACGTGGTGGACGTCTCCGCCCAGCTCCCGCACGTAGGAGGTCAGCAGGAACACCGCCGTAATCCCGTCCACGTCGTAGTCGCCGAAGACCATGATTCGTTCGTGGTCTCTGATCGCGCGGAGTATCCTGTCCACGGCCTTGTCCATGTCAGGAAGAAGGAACGGGTCGTGCAGGGAGGATATGCTGGGATTCAGGAACTGCGCCGCGCTCTGAGGGGAGTCGACCCCCCTGGCCACCAGGATGGCCGCGAACGCCCGCGGCGCGGAAAGCGCGTCGGCCAGCTCGTTCACCGTGTTCTGGGACAGCTCGGAGGGCCTCACCCATCGAGGCCTCAGGCCCCCGGACGCGCTGACCGAATGTCTGCCGGAGTAGACCAAGCAAACCTCCCGGGGCTCGTTTCGCTGTCGCGCGACCGCCCCGAATAATAAACATGCCGGCGGAAGTCGTAAGCCGGGTTCTGTCGGCCGCGATCCCGAGGCCTCGAGAGCCTAACGGGAACGGCGGCCGCGGTGACCATTTATCTTGGACGCGCGTTGCCGCGCGCCTCCAGCAACCTACCCGAGAGTCAACCGAGGCGGGCCACCTCTGCTCTCCTATTCGGCCTTGCTCCGGGTGGGGTTTGCCGAGCTGCCGGCGTCACCGCCGGCACTGGTGAGCTCTTACCTCGCCGTTTCACCCTTGCTCGCGGCTGACGCCGCGGGCGGTCTATTCTCTGTGGCACTTTCCTTGGGATTTCTCCCACTGGGGATTACCCAGCACCCTGCCCTGTGGAGCCCGGACTTTCCTCCGACTGACCCGAGGGCCAGCCCGCGGTCACCTGCCTTCCACCGGCATCCAGATTGTACCACGGACGGCGTCCGGCGGCAAGCGGGCGGGCCGGAGGCCCTGATGCGCCGGGCCCGGCGGTCGCACTAGAAGCGCACGAAGTGCCCCATCCAGAAGAAGAACACTACCGCGGCGGCGTGCAGGATGAGCCAGCCGGGTCTGCCCCTCACGAAGTACCTCACGACTACCTCCAGATGAAATGACCCAGCGTGAACATCACGGAAATGTAAATGAAATGGCGAGTCCACCAGCCGACGGTGAACATCCTACCCATTCCTGACGGATGGTAGGTGAGAAGAATCCTGTGCCCGATGAAGAGCTTGGAGAACGCTATCAGGACGTCGCCCAGCAGAGTGCCGGTAAGAATGTCGCCCACCGTCACGGGCCCGTGGAACTTGGCCGCGCTGAACGCAGTCATGAGCACCACCCCGATGACCGCGCCGATTCCGTTCAGAAGGTATCCGACTATCAGTGTCTTCGGAAACCACAACAGGATCGGCGTCACCAGCATGCTCGCCAGCCCCACTGCAAAGGGAATGAAATTTCTGGCCGTCGTGACACCCGCGGCGTCCGGCAGGATCGAGTGAATTCGAAAGTGCAGCAGCCATCCGCCGATTGACATGAGCGCCAGCGCCAGTATCAGTCCTGTCGTTTCATTCTTGTGCGACGTCATGTCTCACCTCGCTTGTGCGATCCCATCACTTCTGCTTGGAATCGGTGGCCAGCGGAACCACTCCGGCGCCGCGCTCGTCTTTCACGCCCAGAAAGCTGTCCACCGCCTGATTGGCCAGCCGGTCGGCTTCCTTGTTGTTCTCGCGTTCGACGTGAGCCACGTCCAGAACCGCGAACCCGCGCGACAGCCTCCGGGCCTCCGCAAACAACACTTTCAGCTTCGCGTCTTTGACCTTGTACTCGCCCTTGAGCTGCCTCTCGACGAGCTCGCTGTCAGTCCTGATTGCGACCTCCCTCGCTCCCAGGCCTGCCGCCTCTCGCAGACCGTCTATGAGGGCGGTGTACTCGGCCACGTTGTTCGTGGCTTTACCCAGGTACCGAGCCTTCGTCAGAATAGTCCTGCCGCCGGCGTCCGCTATGATGACGCCGCAGCCGGCGGGGCCGGGATTCCCCCTGGCGCACCCGTCAATGAAGATCGTTATCCTCTGAGGCCCCTCTTTCCACAAACTCAGGCCCGTCTGCAAACTCTCACCCCTTTGTCGTCGCGCGGCCGAGCCGGATCAAGCGCAGCCATGCCGGATCAAGCGCGGCCGAGCGCAGCCCCACGTCACTGTGAGCTGTCTTCGGCCCACACCAGGAGCCTGCCGCAGGTCTCACAGGCGATTACCTGAATGCCCTTCCTTATCTCGTTGAGGGTCTGCGGCGGAAGGTTGGTGCGGCACACGCCACAGGCCCTGCTTCTCACTGCCGTGACGGCCATTCCGCCCTTCCCTTCCGACACCCTCTCGTACCTCGCTCGGATCGGCGAGCTGAGTCTCACCACCAGCGCCGACTTCTCGCTCTCCACGACCGCGAGCTCGCGCTTTGCCTCCTCGAGCTCCGCCTCTAGCTTTCTCTTCTCCTCGGCCGCCGCCGCTTCCTCTCGAGAAATTTTGGCCTCGAACTCCTTCAGCTCTTTGGCCCCGCTTTCCTCCTGCTCCATGATCTCTATGATCTCCCCCTCTACCTGAGAGCGTTTCTCCTTCAACAGCGCTATCTCGCGAAGAAGGGCCTGGTACTGCTTGTTGTCGCTGACCCCGTATTGGTCGATCTCGAACTTGTGTATCTTGGCCGTGAAGTCCTCGACTTCCTTCTCCTTGCTCCGTCGCTTCACCTTGAGCTCTTCCTGCCTCGTCCGTCTCTTGCCAGCGTCCTCGCGCATCAGCTCGACTTTCCTGGTGAGCTCCGCGGCCTGCTCCGGGATGAGCTCTATCTCGTCGGTGAGAGTCCCGATTCTGCCGTCAACGTCCTTGAGCTGAATCAGGGCGGCGATCTCGTCTGTCATCTGACGGACCAACTCCTTCCATAAACAGAAAAGGTGTGCGGGGGAGCGCACACCTCTCTCGAGACCAGGCTCTCGCGTGAGAGCCGAATTCTGTGAGGACATTCTTCATTCAGGCGTCGAACACCTCGTTATAATCATGGTGGGCGGAACAGGGCTTGAACCTGTGGCCCCCGGCTTGTGACGCCGGTGCTCTCCCAACTGAGCTATCCGCCCTCTTGGTGGGCCCACTTGGATTCGAACCAAGGACCGACCGGTTATGAGCCGGTAGCTCTGACCAGCTGAGCTATGGGCCCATCGCGTTTATCTGCGCAACTTATCACAACCCCCTCCGTCGCGTCAAGCCGGCTGTCGAGAAAAGCGGCTTCCGCGCCCCGGCGAGGTCCAGGCTCGCCGCGCCCTAAGTCGTCATCTCCATGTAAGCTCTGAGCCTACGGCTGCGGGTTGGGTGCCTCAGCTTCCTGAGCGCCTTTGCCTCTATCTGCCTGATCCGCTCCCTGGTGACGTTGAAGAAGGCGCCCACTTCCTCCAGGGTCCTGGGGCAGCCGTCCTCCGTCAGGCCGAACCGCAGCCTGATGACCTTGGCCTCCCGCTTGCTCAGAGTCTCGAGGACCTCGCTGACCTCGTCCTTCAGCATGGAATACGTGGCCGACCTCGCGGGCGACACCACGCTCGTGTCTTCGATGATGTCGCCGAGACTGCTGTCGTCGTCCTCTCCCATGGGCCTGTCCAATGAGACCGGCTCCTGAGAGGCCTTCAGAATGCTCTTCACCTTGTCCAGAGGATAGTCCAGCTTCTCGGCGATCTCTTCCGGGGCCGGCTCGCGGCCGAACTCCTGCACTAGTCTCCGCGAAGTGCGCATGACCTTGTTTATGGCCTCTATCATGTGGACCGGCACGCGAATCGTCCTGGCCTGGTCGGCTATGGCCCTGGTGATGGCCTGCCTGATCCACCACGTGGCGTACGTGCTGAACTTGTATCCCTTGCGGTAGTCGAATTTGTCCACGGCTCTCATGAGGCCGCTGTTGCCCTCCTGGATCAGGTCCAGGAACTCCAACCCTCTGTTCGTGTAGCGCTTGGCTATGCTGATGACGAGCCGCACGTTGGCCTCTATCATCTCCTTCTTCGCCTTGTCCCGGAGGTGCTCCCCTTCCTTTATCTGATTCACGACTGTGACGAGGGCCTCCCTGGACATCCTCGCTTCCAGTTCGACCCGCCTCACCTTGCGCTTGCTGTTCTTTATCCGCTTGACCGCCGACAGCAGAACTTCCGGTGACTTCTTGGCCTGCCTCTGTACTCTCGAGGCCTCCTTCTTTCCCTTGCGTATCCTTCTGACGCAGCCGTTCAGCCCCTCCAGCGTGAGGCCCACCTCGGCGAGAGTCGCGGCCACCTCCTCGTCGGCCTCCACGATCCTCGCGGCCAGTCCTTTCAACCGCAGCGCGAATCTCTCGACCAGCCTCGGGTTGAACGTCAGCCTGTTCAGTTCGGCCTGCACCTTCTCCTGGAGCTTCGCGATGTTAGCGTTGAGCGGCGCCCGCTTCTTCTCAGGCGTCTTCTTCGTCACTCTGGCCTTCATCTTCTCCAGGGAGGCATGGTACCGCACGACCCTCCGCACCGCCGTCATGACCTTCTGCTTCTCGCGCTTGGCCGAGAAGTCCGGACTCCAGCTGCCCACGTCCACCTGGATGAAGTCCTCGACCTTCATCTTCCCGACGCCAAGTTTCTTCGCCATGGTGGAGAGCTCGTTGACCGCCGTCGCGGTCTGAAACATGGCGTTCACTACCATGGCCTCGCCCTTTTCTATCCGCTTGGCGATCTCGACCTCTCCTGCCCTGTCCAAGAGCGGTACTCTGCCCATCTCCCGCAGGTACATGCGGACGGGGTCGTCGAAGCGCACCGGCTGGGCGGCCATCATGCGGCTCTCGGCCCTTCGTTCCTCGGACCGCTTCTGCTTCTTCAGCTTCTCCTGCGCCTGGTCGACCGAGTCGAAGACTTCGATCTTCATCGACGTGAGCGCTATGTAGATCTCGTCCATCTCGTCAGGAGAAGCGTCCTCGTCTAGCAGGGCCTCTATCTGGTCGTGCGTAATGAAACTCTGCTTCAATGCCAGAGTCTTGACCTCATCCAGCGCCTGCTTTTTCTTCTTCTCCTTTTCCTTGTCCATCTAGCGGTCTCCTCCTGGGCCGAAAGTCATCAACCGAGGGCTTCCTCGCGGGCGCCGTTGAGCGAGCTCCTCTCGACAACGAGCTCTTGGAGCCTGGAGAGAAGCGCGCGCATCTCCTTCGCGTCGGGAGACGTCCCCTTCTTCTTAATCTCCTCCTCAATGCTCCTGATGGACTCGTTGAGCCAGCGCATCCGCAGTTTCCTTACGTAGTCCGCAAATACGTTCAACGGCTCCTCGTAGCCGTAATCCTCTTCCAGCATTACCGAAGAAAGCAGGTTCCTGACCTCGGCGCTCGGCGCGGAATTGAGGAGCTTGGCCAGGTCCTGCTCCTTGAGACTCTTCATGTTCTTCAACAGACCGAACGCGTCCCGGCACGCCGGGGACTTGAACAGCCCTTCGTCAAGCGAGTCCCGGGCCGTCTTGAGCAGAGATTCGTTCTCCAGAATGAGCTTCACGAGCTCCCTCTCCACTCTGTCCACCGGGCCCACTGCCAACTGTCCGGCCTCCGCGCCGACGATCGCCTTCTTGCGCAGACGGTCCGCCTCGTACGCGATGGTGCTCTCGTCGAAGCGGAGGCTCTCGGAGCCCTCCTGAATCTGAAGCCGCCTGTAGATCGGGTCGTCTATCAGTGCGTAGACCTCTATCAGAGATCGTATGTTGCTCTCGCGGTCCGTGCCCTCGGGGGCGGTCCGGACCACGAACTCGGTCACACTCCAGGCGCCGTCCAGCGACTTCTGCATCGCCTCAGCGCCGTTCTCTCTCACGAAGCTGTCAGGGTCGTGTCCCGACGGCAGGCACACTACTTTCGGCTTC
>Ga0316628_100004009_pt1 | contig 11470 bp, 11 predicted proteins | sample OWC_Aug_M2_C1_D5_FD_207648 | JGI IMG/M metagenome (GOLD analysis project Ga0316628, IMG submission 207648) | Wetland soil microbial communities from Old Woman Creek delta, Ohio, United States - OWC_Aug_M2_C1_D5_C | ecosystem: Environmental > Terrestrial > Soil > Wetlands | place: USA: Ohio... | reverse complement strand
AGTTTTCCTGGTCATCGGGGTCATCGAGCGTGACGGCGGAACACTTTATTGTACGGTCTTTTTCTTCTCCCCGGACGGAGGATTCATGGGAAAACATCGGAAGCTGATGCCCACAGCCATGGAGCGCTTGGTTTGGGGATTTGGGGATGGCTCGACCTTGCCCGTATTTGATACCCCTCTCGGAAAGATCGGAAGTGTCATTTGTTGGGAAAACTATATGCCCATGCTTCGTATGCATATGTTCGCTCAAGGAATCCAGCTCTACTGTGCCCCAACGGCCGACTCCCGGGACACCTGGCTTGCATCGATGCGCCACATCGCTCTGGAAGGGCGCTGCTTCGTCCTCAGCTGCTGCCAGTATCTCACCCGGGCCGATTGTCCGGAGGACTACGCTGCCGCCCAAGGGAACGACCCGGCAACGGTTCTGATGCGCGGTGGGAGTTGCATGATTGGCCCCTTGGGTCAGATTTTGGCTGGGCCAAATTTTGAAGGGCCTTGTATTCTGACGGCAGATCTGGATTTGGACGAGATTCCAAGAGGCAAATATGACTTCGACGTCGTCGGCCACTATTCCCGGCCGGATATTTTTCGCCTTTATGTCAACACTCGCCCCACTCAGCCGGTGGTGGTCTCTTCAGGAGACGATGGTTGACATCAGACCTAAACAAAACAACGGGGATTTTGCGCGAAGAGTTCGGTGTCAGGGGTCTTTTAAGCTGAGACTGCTGAACCCGTGCAAAGATATTCTTTTTCTTCCTTTGTAGAGGAGCAGAAGATGAAAATGATGCTCACTATTCTGACCTTGGCCCTGATCGTAGGTTCTGCGTTCGGTCAGAGTGCCGAACTCCACAAGGCTGCTTACAGCGGCGATGTAAGCAAGGTGCGCGAGATCCTTCGAAAGGGCGTCAATCCGGACGATAGGGACTCGTTCGGAGGGACAGCACTTCATGCAGCCATGTTCCAGAAGAACATGGAAATCGTCAGACTTCTTCTTGAATACAAGTTTGACGTGAATGCGGTGGGACCCAAGAATGGTTATACACCGCTTCATGACGCGGTCTGGGCCGATAACCTAGAGGCCATTAAACTTCTCCTGGCCAAAGGAGCAAAGACGACCATCAAAGGGAAAGACGGATTGACGCCATATGCGAAGGCGAAAAAAGAAGCGAAGACTGACACCGTGACTTATTTCGAGTCGAGGGGAATCAAGGAATAGAAGGCGGATAAAATACTGCAGATCGGGAGACGCGGTGATAAGGAGGTCGGGACAAGAAGACGCGGAGACACGGGGATGGGGTGATGGGGAGAGCAAGGCATCTATAAAAAGGCTCATCATTTAATAAATGGCAAAGTGTATCTTCCACCGTCCCAACTTGGGGACTACGGGGGGCAGGTAGCGTTCGCCTATGATTAAAATAAGGATAGGTACCAGTTTTTAGGAAAGTTGGTCAAATAAATTCGGAGGGATTTCATATGAAGAAAAAGATCTTTTTGGCAGGTGTCGTTGTGTTTATCCTGTGGTCAGTCCTGGGTTTCATCATGCACGACCTCATATTGAAGTCCGACTATGCTTCCACAGCCTCCCTTTGGCGTCCCATGGCCGAGATGAAAATGGGTTTGATGTACGTTACCATTTTCATTACGGCTCTAGCCTTTTCAGCCATTTACGGCTACCTGGTGACAAAGAAATCCCCCATGGCAGGCCTGACGTATGGGCTCCTGTACGGGATTGCCGTGGGGATGGGTATGGGATACGGTACCTACTCGGTGATGCCCATCCCTTACTGCATGGCCCTTACGTGGTTCCTGGGCACTGTCATAGAGGCTTTGGTGGGAGGCCTTCTGCTGGGTGCGATCATCAAAAACTGAGTCGACCACGAAGTTGCGGATCTTTCAGCGCAACGGTCGGTAGATTCTTGGCCAGACTTAAAGATTGAGGTCCGGTGCTATCCATAAAAGAGTTGGCCTATTCAATTTCGGAACGCAGATTGCCCAGTTCGGATTGTGCCTGGTCGAATCTTAGCTTCCTAAGCTTTCGGCTGCATGGTTCACTTACCCAACGGGTCTCGAGTCTTCTTACATATCTTGTCAATTGATCAGGAATTTACCATTAAAATGACTGTTTCTCAAAATTCAGTCCGGGAAATTCATTAAATTTCCACTGATTACAAATCTAAAAATCCGGCATATTATTTGCTTTTGTTCAATTTTTATTGACTCATATTGATTGAGGCAAAGAGAAGACTTCAGAAAAGTCGGCAAATAACAAGGGGTGAACTTTATGTACAAAAGGGTTATTTTCGGCATCGGGATATGGTTAATCTTAATTGCATTGGTCGCATTTCTGCAAAGCGCTTGAAACACATGGGCGTAGGTCAAGAATAGCACTTATTTCCTCCACTTTGCCCGAGGCATAGCGAAGATATGACAAACCCGGTTATCGGCGGCTCGATTTAAACGCCGGAAACTTGGAGGTTTGAATGTTTTGCCCTAAATGCGGTGATGAATACAGAGAAGGTTTTAACGTATGCGCAACGTGCAACGTCGCTCTTGTTAAAGAACGTCCGTATCAAGCGGAGTCTGAATTCTTAAAACCTGTTACTGTGTATGAAACGGCGAATGTTGCGACGATTGCGTTTGTTAAGTCAATTATGGAATCGGAAGGCATCGAATATTATTGTAAAGGGGAAGGGGCACAACAATCACTTCCAGTTCAAATTCAGGTTGATGAGAAGGACGCAGAGAAAGCCAGAGAAATTCTGAATCAGATGGAAAGTAGTAATTTTGAGCTAATAGAAAGTGACGTCAAGAATGGGTACACTAAGAAGATTGAAAATAAGGTGACTGGCAAACACACATCCAAGGGTCTCATAAAAGGAATAATCATGGGGATTTTCATATCGGTAGTGGTATTCTTTGTTTATGATTACCAGCAGAAGCATCTTTCCGGCCCAGTAGAATACGATCTGAATAAGGATTCAAAACCAGATTATTTTTGCTACTATAAGAATGGATACGTTGTAAGGGAGGAACAAGACAGGAATTTTGACAGAAAAATCGACCTTTGGTATTTCCTTAAAGACGGGAGTCTTGACCACGGTGAATCGGATGACGATTTTGATGGAACAGTTGATACCTGGTATTATTTTAAAGACGGGCAATTGACTCGATGCGAAGCCGACACGAATTCTGACAATAAACCCGAAATCATTTCGCATTTTACGAACGGAATTAGAGATGAAGTGGTGTGGTATCATGAAACGTCTCGAGTTCTTTGGAAGAAGGTGCTACTTGTCAATGGAATAAGGCAAGAGGAATATGTTGACCAAGATTATGATGGAGCGTTCGATATGAAAATAGTTTACAATTCAGCAGAGCGTCCGATAAGTATCATTCAATTACCGAAATCCGGGGTTCCGAAAACTCAAGGCGAACGGGGTAAAGAGCGGTAGTGATCCTGGAAACGCGATAGGATTCTGATATGCGGATTTGGATTTTTTTTGTTACCATAGTTTTAATATTCACGGTAGCCGGAATAGGCAACGGGGAAGAAAAAGTACAAATGAATCAAAAGATCTCTCTGCCATCGGAAGCCGATGGCTGGAAATGGGACGGGAAAAAAACAGAATACAATTCCAAAACCCTATTCAAATACATGGATGGGGCTGCAGAGCTTTATCTGGCGTACGGTTTTGAGAACCTTACGGTTCGCCGGTTTGAGAAACCAAGCCGACCTCCCATCATCGTCGAACTGTATGAAATGGCCTCTTCAGAGGACGCTTATGGGGTATTTTCTTTTGAGCATCAGGATGAGGACGCAGGAATCGGCCAGGGGTCGGAATTCGGGGGAGGGTTGCTCCGGTTCTGGAAAGGAAAGTATTTTGTTAGCATCTATGCAGAAGGGGAGGGGACGGAGGTAGGACCGGGAATCCTCAAAATCGGCGGGGCTACAGCAGATTCGATTCCATCGACAGGTCAGGAGCCGAAATTGGTTAGTTATATTCCAGGGAAGGGTCTCGGCCTGGTCGACAAAAGCGTTCGCTATCTCAAGAGCCATGTTCTTCTCAATCAGCGGTTTTTCGTAGCCCACCAAAATATTCTAAATCTGAGCCGAAAGACGGAAGCCGTGCTTGCTCAATACCTTCAAGATCAACAGAAGACCCAGCTCCTGTTGATTCGATACCCCGATCTGAAAGAAGCCGCAGATGCTTATCAGGGCTTCATGAAAGCTTACCTTCCTGATGCGGGGGGGAAGGATCGTTCAAAAACGGAAGACCGGAAGTGGACCTTTGCCCGGCAGCGGAATGAATTTGTTGCCATCATCTTTGGAGCTCCCACGGAAGCTGCTGCCGAGGGTCTTCTTGAGGCTACAGAAAAGAAATTGCCAGGGAAACGTCGAATGTAACGTTCGCTTCTTTGGCTCCGCATCTCTACGGAAGAGAGAAGTTCAGTGGTCCGTCAAGCCTGCTTTGGCGATTTTTTGAAGGGTTAATCGAAAGGAAATATTTTTTTGGATTCTGCATTCGAATGGAAAGGAGTTTGAGTCCGATGGAAGAAAAAATCATCACGCGTAGAAATTTTCTTCGGGTGACGGCTGGAGCCGCGGCGACCGCTGCCTTGGGGACGAGGATCTTGGGAGAAGCTCGGGCAGAGGCAACGGCGAAGGTCGTCCTCATCCGGAACGCCGAAGTGTTAGGGCCGCAAGGCAAAGTGCGGGAGGAGATCCTGCGCTCCCTGCTCGATGAAGCCGTCAAGAGCCTTCTGGGCGTCAAAGAGCCTCTGGAAGCCTGGCGAAAACTTTTCAAGGGCTCAGACGTCGTTGGAATTAAAAGTAATGCGTGGGCGAGAATGCCGACTCCCAAAGAACTGGAAGCTGCTATCAAGCGCCGGCTGTTGGATGTGGGGGTGGCGGAGAAGAATATTGATATTGATGACCGGGGTGTTCTGAATAACGCGGTCTTCCAGAATGCGACTGCGCTCGTTAACGTCCGCCCGTTGAGGACGCACCACTGGTCCGGGGTCGGGACTTGCCTGAAAAATTATATCCAATTTGTTCCGGACCCTCCCTCCTACCATGATGAGGGGTGCTCGCCGTTGGGCAAAATTTGGACTTACCCCATCGTCAAGGGAAAGACTCGCCTGAATATCCTTAGTTGCCTCACCTCCCAGTTTTACGGTAGGGGGGCCAATTTCTTCGACAGGAGATATGTCTGGCCGTATAAAGGACTGATCGTAGGAACCGATCCCGTGGCCGTGGATACGGTTGGGGCACACCTCCTCCAGTCGAAACGGATTGCCTTTTTTGGGGAAGACAAGGCTCTGGATGTTCCTCCCGTTCATATTACAGTGGCCGACAAAAAATATCACCTCGGGGTCAGTGACTTGAGCCGCATTCAACTGATCAAACTGGGCTGGATGGAAGAGGTCCTGATCTGAGTTTCGTTAAGGGAAGTGAACGCTGAAAAATTGGAGAACTGAAACTATTCTTGACGATTGAGATCATTGTCGAATAAGCCACCGCTGATCTCCAGAAATCGGGCCGTCCCTCGGATCGTCATCTCTTAGGAAAAATGGCAGGCCTCCCTATTTCCGTAATGATTGACCGGCAAGTACCCGCGAAGCCCCGCCCTGGGCGGGGAGCTTCACCTTGAACGGATGTATTTTTTGTCTTGCACCAATAAAGTTGTTTGATTGATATTCAGTGCAAAGTGGAAGGTGGAGGACAGCAGCAAAATTTACTTTCCGCTTTCCACCCTCCACGGTCGGGCTGCTATTTTATCGTTTCCAACTTTTTCTTGGCTATTGCGGCCTGTTCCGATTGGGGATATTTTTCGATCACCCGCTTAAACAAATTCCTGGCATTCGTCTTATCCCCGAGTTCCAAGAAGGCGTAAGCTTGTTTGAATAAAGCCGCGGGGATTTTATCCCCCTCTGGGTATTTCACGATCGCCTTCTCGTATTCTAAAATCGCCTTCTCATAATCCTTTTTCACATAGTAAGTCTCCCCGATCCAAAACTGGGCATTGTCGGAGAGCTCTGTGTTGGGATATTGTTTGAGGAAGGCTTCGAATTTCCTTCGGGCTCCTTCTAAGTCTCCCCGATGGAAGGTCTCGTAAGCATCTTTATACAGATCTCCCATTCCTGTGGAAACCCCCTTGAGCTCGGAGAGCGTCTCTCTGGTTGAGGCCATTCTTTCCGACTCCGGCCTTGAAGTTGACGCCGCCATCCTTCCATCCACCCCCTTGAGGCGATCCTCTATTTCCTTGAGTTTTTCGTCCTGGGTCTTTTTCTTTTCTTCGATTGTTTTCAATCGGCCTTCCATCTCCTCTTTTAAACGGTCCGTCTCTTTTGAAGGCCTCTTGAGAAGCTCCTGATATTCTTCAACACGTGTGGAAAGGGTTCGGACCTCGGATTGAAGATTTTCGAGCCGGAGAGAGAGGTCGGCCTTCAGCTTTTGATTTTCCGTTCTCAGATCAGAGATTTCGTTCTTCGAGGATTTATTTTCCTTTTGAAGGGTACTGATTTGGGACTGGAGCACATCCAGCCCCCGGTCAAGAACTTGCACATCTCTGCTGCTCGCACATCCAAAAAGCAAAATTCCTAACAAAAAGATAATTAATCCTTTCATACCGTCACCTTTTCATAAGATTTTTTCCGGAAACAAGCTCTCCTCGGGGAGCCAAGAAACTCCCTGAGGAGTGCTCCGAGTTCTTATTTAGCCGTGACCAGGGTGTGGGCCCTTCGGTTTTTTGTCCAGGCTTCTTCATTATGACGAGAATCTAACGGTTTTTCCTTTCCATAACTGATCGTAGAAATACGAGCCGGAGCGATGCCTAATGAGACGAGGTAATTCTTCGCGCTTGTCGCCCGCCTTTCGCCGAGTGCAAGGTTGTATTCTACGGTTCCTCTTTCATCACAATGTCCTTCGATTTGAATCTTGACATTGGTGTATTTATTCAAAAGGGCTGCGTTTTCCTTAAGAACGGATGCATCGGCAGGGCGGATATCATATCGATCGAAGTCGAAGTGAATATCCTTAAGCATAGAGGTTACGAAAACCTCCCCTTCAATGCCAGGGGTTTTTTGTGCTACCATGCTCTTTTCGAATTCTTTTTTGGCTGCTTCTTCTTTTTTAGCGGTTTCTTCCGTCTTAGCCGCCTCTTCTTTCTTGATGGATGGTTCTTCCTTCACGACTGTTTTTTGCGGGCAACCGATCATAATGAGTCCAAAACAGAGGATAAAAATGGTGACAATGAGACTTTTCTTAGTCATGGTGACCTCCCTTGATGAATGATTTGGAAACTCCAATTCACCCCGTTAGTCATCCCCGTTATCTCAGGCGGGGATCGGTTCATAACGACTCACTTCCTCACAAAAAGGGCAGGGACCCAACCCCGTCCGTTCTAACGGGGATTAATCAAATCGCCTTGACCAGGCTGGGTTGGATTCACCTCCTTTCGATGATGTTAATGCTCTCTGATTGAATCCGTTGGCATTCATAATGAAAATCTTTGGCGCACCTGTCCGGGTGGAACTGAAAGCGATGTAACGCCCATCCGGGGACCAGCAAGGGTTTTCGTTATTCCCGGAATTGGACGTCAATCTCCGGAGACCCGACCCATCCGCTCCGATGGTGAAGATATGATAGCGGCCTTCTGCTCTCCCACAGAAAACGATTCGGTCCCCTTTAGGCGACCAGGAAGGATTGGTATTGTAACTGCCCTCAAACGTCAGACGACGGACCTTGGACCCATCGTACGCCATGATGTAGATCTGCGGGGAACCGGATCGGTCGGAGACAAAAGCAATCGACTCGCCATCCGGAGACCACGTGGGTGAGGCCTCGTTGCCGTACCCCTTCGTCAGTTTCCTTGGGTTCCCCCCATTCGCATCGATGAGGAAGATTTCCGACTTTCCTTCCATTCCCATCATGAGTGCTATCTTTTTTCCATCCGGTGACCACGAGGGAGAGACGTTTAACCCCGGGTAGTGGGAGAGCAATTGAAGGTTCCTCCCATCCAGATCAATCAGGTAGAGATCCGGATTTCGTTTGAGATAAGAAGTAAAAGCGATTCTTCTACCATCCGGAGTCCAGGCCGGCGAAACGTTGATAGATTGGTTTCGGGTGATCTGTTTGACATTCGCGCCATCAAAATCTGCGACGTAAATCTCCTTGTTCGCTCCCTGAAGAACCGTATAGGCGATCTTTGTATTGTGAATCCCTTTCTCTCCTGTAATTTGAAGAACGACTTCGTCGGCCATTCTGTGGACCGCGGAGGGAAGGGTTTGCAAAGGGCCCTCGTACTGTTTCCCGACGATGTGGCTCTGTTCCACCAGGTCAAACAGATGAAATTTCAAGTTAAAACTGAGGCCGCCGGGTTCTAAAAGGGTTTCCCCAGCCAGGAGGATTTCTCCCCCGGCGGGGACCCATTCTTGTAAGGAGGACATGCTCGGAACGCCTTCTTTTTCTCGGAGGGAAGGGGGAAGATTTTTGTAATTGATCACTTTGAAAAAGCCTGAGAGAGTGAGATCGTTGGCCAGAATCTCATAGGCCTTTTCCGAAAAGGAAGAAGGGGTTTTGTCCGAAGATTTCCATTTCGCAAGGATGATCGGGATCTGGACAAAACTCGGAGCGTTGATATCAAGGTAGACCCTTGCCTCAGCGAGGGGAGTAACGATGAAAATGGTGATCAAGAAAAGGAAAAGATATTTTTTCATTTTATTCAATCCGAAATCACAGGGTAACACCATCCCGCCCTATTATTAAGACAATATTGGTTTCTAAGTCAACCATTTCTTTGTAAAGACCTTGTTGAATGGTCCACGTCTCTAAAATCTCTTCCTCCACAATGCTGGAATATAGGTTGATCAGTTCCGGTGACCATTTCCATTCTTCTCTTTCTTCCTCTTGAGGAATCGAAGGAATTCCATTCCTATTGGGGAAAGCGTTCTCCCGCGATGAGAGACGATATAAATTTGTCGAAGGATGGGAACGATCCCCTCCACATCGATTCGGGAGAGGGAACGCTGTCTGACTTCCTCTCCGATCGCTTTTTCGGAGATGAAAGCGAGGCCCAATTTCGCCTTCACCCCCTCTTTGACTGAAGAAGTACTTCCCGTCTCCATGACCACATTAAACTGTTTTAGACTCATCCCTTCTTTCCTGATTGCCTTTTCCACCGCCGTCTGAGTTCCAGAACCCTCCTCCCGGATAATCCAGGGCTCCTTTAAGATCTCTTCCAGGTTCACTCTCTTCTTTCGGGCCAGGGGATGGTCGGGTGGGGCGACGACGATAATTTCATCCTCTTCGTATTTTTCGTAATGGAGAGAAGGATGGTTCAACTTGGCGCCAATAACGCCAAGCTCGACTTCATCTTGAAGGACAGATTGGGTGATTTCCTTTGTATCTGCAATCTTCAGAGCAATGATAAAATGAGGATGTTCTTTTTTGAAATCGCCCATGAGCTTGGGAAGCAGGTATTCTCCCGGGATGGTGCTGGCACCCAGAGAAAGTTCTCCCCTGATTGCCTGCGAGAATTCACTCAAGGCGTTCAGCAATTCATTGCGGCACGACAAAATTTTTGAGGCATATTCCAGGAAGACCTTCCCTGCTTTGGTCAACCGGGCTTCCCTGCTCGTCCTGTCAAACAGGCGCAGGGACAAGGCCTGTTCTAACGAGAGGATGTGGCCGCTCACCGTGGGTTGGGTGAGGAATAGATCGTCTGCCGCTTTAGAGAAACTTTTGGAACCGGCGACACGGCAAAAAGTTTCCAGATGTCGAAAATCAATAGGAGATGGCTTTTTTTCCACAATGGGGGCAATATTATCTCTCTTTGGGGACAAAGGCAAGAAAAAACGTATTTCTCGAAATGGAATTCAATAGTTACATCTTCGTAAAAGAGCCTTTTAGTAATCCCACAGTGATGGGCGAAGATCCTGTGCCCAGAATCGGGGTGGTCTCTCTGGAGAAAACTTGAAGTGGCACATTTGAGCGATGAGCCAAGGCACAGATACCCATAAAATAGCCCCTTCAGCACCACCCGCCGATTCCCCTCTCTCTAAATGATCCGCTTCCCAAGGTTTCGGAGGGGAGACCACCCCGATCCAACCGCACCCGTAACTGAGGGGGAAGGATTCAGATAGAAAAAGGGCTTGGAGGAAAAGCCATTTCCTCCAAGCCCTTTTCAAGACTCTTCCTTATGCGATTGATCTTAGTACATATCGCCCATTCCACCCATTCCACCGCCACCCGGAGGCATCTGGGGATAAGGGGCTTTCTTTTCCGGCTTATCGGCCACAATCGCCTGTGTGGTGATCATCAACGATGCGACGGAAGCCGCATTTTGAAGGGCGAGCCTGACCACTTTGGTAGGATCGATGATTCCTGCCTTGATCATATCCGTATACTCATCCTGTGCAGCATCGAATCCAAAAGCGCCCTTCTCATTCTTCACTTTCTCCGTCACTACAGATCCTTCCTGACCGGCATTATTGGCGATCTGACGGATAGGTTCTTCCAGGGCTCTCTTCACAATATCGACCCCGATCTTCTTATCTCCTTCTAATTTCATTTTATCCAGTGCGGCAAGGCAGCGGAGGTAGGCCACACCACCCCCCGGAACAATTCCTTCCTCTACAGCCGCCCGGGTTGCGTTCAGGGCGTCTTCGACACGGGCCTTCTTCTCCTTCATTTCTGTTTCTGTAGCTGCGCCGACATTGATGACAGCCACTCCGCCGATGATCTTAGCCAGGCGTTCCTGAAGCTTCTCCCGATCATAATCGGAGGTGGTTTCATCGATCTGGGCACGGATCTGTTTGACTCTCGCCTCAATGTCGTCTTTGTCTCCTGCTCCGTCGACAATGGTCGTATTGTCTTTGTCGATCGTGATCCGTTTTGCCCTGCCCAAATCATTCAGTTTGATATTCTCCAACTTGATGCCTAAGTCCTCCGAAATCACTCTTCCTCCGGTGAGGATGCCGATATCCTCCAGCATCGCCTTCCTGCGATCCCCAAAGCCGGGGGCCTTCACAGCACAACACTTGAGGGTTCCTCGGAGTTTATTGACCACCAAAGTAGCCAGGGCTTCTCCTTCTACATCCTCGGAAAGGATTAACAGGGGTTTTCCCATCTTGGCAATCTGTTCCAGGATGGGGAGCATATCTTTCATGTTGGAGATTTTCTTCTCGTTGAGAAGGATATAGACATCTTCGAGCACCGCTACCATCTTCTCAGGATCGGTGACAAAGTACGGGGAGAGATATCCCCGGTCGAACTGCATCCCCTCGACCACATCAAGCGTCGTCTCCATTCCCTTCGCTTCCTCTACGGTGATTACACCTTCTTTGCCAACCTTATTCATGGCCTCAGCAATGATGTTCCCGATGGTTTCATCATTATTGGCAGAGATCTTCCCGACTTGAGAAATCTCCTTCTGATCCTTCGTCGGCTTGCTCAGCTTCTTTAACTCCT
>Ga0316628_100004008_pt1 | contig 11470 bp, 10 predicted proteins | sample OWC_Aug_M2_C1_D5_FD_207648 | JGI IMG/M metagenome (GOLD analysis project Ga0316628, IMG submission 207648) | Wetland soil microbial communities from Old Woman Creek delta, Ohio, United States - OWC_Aug_M2_C1_D5_C | ecosystem: Environmental > Terrestrial > Soil > Wetlands | place: USA: Ohio... | reverse complement strand
CTGGGCCGCCACGGAGTGGAGGTGGTCTTCCCCAAGAAGCAGACCTGCTGCGGCATCCCGGTCTTCATGTCCGGGGACCTGGAGAACGGCCTGGACCTCCTGAAAATCAACCTGGAATCCTTTGCCCCCTACGAGGTGGATGCGGTGGTCGTCGCCTGCGCGACCTGCGGGACGGCCCTGAAGGAAAGCTATAAAGCTCTGGTGGAAGGGGAAAGCCAGGACCTGCAGGAGCGGGTGAAGGCTTTCGGCGCCAGGGTGATGGATGTCGCCGAGTTCCTGACGCAGAAGATCCAGCTCGCTCCGGGCGAGAAAAAGGCTGTCCAGAAGGTCACCTACCACGATCCCTGCCACCTCAACCGGGGCCAGGGAATCAGCTCTCAACCGAGGAAGATCCTGAAAGAGCTTCCGGGGGTGTCGCTGGTGGAAATGCGCGACCCGGGACGGTGCTGCGGCGGGGGGGGATCCTTCAGCTTCTACAACTACGACCTCTCCAGCCAGATCAGCCGGCGGAAGGTGGAGGACATTGAAGGGACCGGGGCGTCGACCGTGGTCACCGGCTGCCCGGGCTGCATGCTTCAGCTGAAGGACCAGCTCGGACAGAGGAATTCCCCGGTCGGGGTTAAACACCTGATCCAAGTAGTGGATGAAGCGGGAGCCTGATAAAAATAGGGAGCAAAGAGCAGGGAGCTGAGAGTAAAGGAGTAAAATCTGCTCATTGTTCATTGGTCAATGCTCAATGGTCATTGCCCATTGCTCCTTGCTCTCCCCTCCCCGCTTATTTCGGGATATATTCGAAGGAGTCCAAGATCGCTTTGATCCCCGGGGAATCGTCCTTCCCCTCTTTTCCCAGTACCTGGTAAAGAATAAAGATCTGGTAAGGTTCGGCAAAGGCGTATACCCATCCCTGATTGTGCTTAACCCCTTTCAAGGTGTAAGTCGCGTATTTTTTAGCCGCAAAAGGGACGCCTTCAAGGAAACGGGCTCGCTAGGACCAATCCCCGCGTTAACGGTTTTCCCGTAGTCTTTTTCCAACTCTTCCTTAAAACTTCCCGTAGCCGCCGTCGTGAGGGATTCAATACTCTGTTGGCTGAAGGTGGAATAGCCTCCGGCCGGGGTGAAATCGATCTGGAGGTTCGATTGGTGCCAAAATCAACTGGCCCCCTTCCAAATTGCGGAATGCGGATTGAAAAAATATGATCCCCCACGCCACGGGCGGGAATGATGATCCAAATTCCTCCGGCCGCATGGGCTCCCCTTCCCTCCTCCCGGAGCTTTCCCGGTGAGGGGGCTTCGGTCAAAAACTGGGGAGGGGAACAGAAAATCAAATGCTGAATGGAGAAGTGAATTCCTGAAGAAAATTGGAAAGATAGGAGATGGACAAAAAAAGAGTATACCCCTGAGCCTGTGCCCAGAGGGTATACTCCGATGGAATCAGGAGAAAAGAACTACCCGGCAGGAAGCTCTTGAATCAGCCGGCCAGGGTGGCGAGATAGGCGTCGCCCATTTTTTCCAGATGGTCCTTGACGTTCTCAAAGTCGTTGAAATGCCCTTCTTCCTCCCCCAGCAGTTTCTCGAAGAGCTGCTTGGAGATCTGGTCTTTTTCCGCCGCGCAGATCACCGCCGCCTCGTTGTACATCTTGATGGCCGCGGTCTCCAGGGCCATGTCGGTCTTCAGGATCTCGACAATGGACTGTCCTTTTTTGGTGGCGCTATCGGGCTTGGTGGTGGGCTCGCCCTTGAGGAAGAGGATCCTTTCGGCCAGCGCCTCGGCGTGCTTCATCTCCTGGATGCCGATTTCTTTCAACTTCTTGGCCAGTTTTCCGTAGTCCTGATCCTCCAACTCGTAGTGCTGGCCCATATACTGGGTGATGGCGGTAAGCTCCCGGGAACGGGCGGCGTTCAACAGCTCGATGACCTTCTTGCTCATATTTTCCTCCTTTAAGTTATATAGACCTGTCTATCATCCATTGTAAAGAGGCCCAGCCTTGAATGTAAAGAGGAAAAAATTCCCTCTTTTTTCGCCCCTTTACCCCCCTATTCCAGTTTGATGTTAAACTCCTTGATCATCTGTCCGTACTGGGCGAAACCCTCCTTCATGAACTTGGCAAACTCCTGCGGCCCCTGGTACATGACCGGTTGGCCGATGTCTTTCATCGATTTGATGAACTCCGGATCGTCGCAGACCTTCTTGAACCGCTCCGCCAGGTAGCGGACCACTTCGGGAGAAGTTCCCTTGGGAGCGGCCACGCCCTTCACGGAACCGACCGCCGTCACATTATATCCCAGCTCTTTGAAGGTGGGGACATCGGGGATCGCCGGGTCCCGGTTCTCCAGGGCTACGGCAATGGGAATCAGGCGCTTGGCCTTGATGTGGCTGATGACCTCCGAGGGGTGGTTCCCGCCGCAGTCGGTCTGGCCTCCGACGATGGCCGTCACCGATTCCGCCCCGCCACGGAAGGGCACGGTCACCATCTTCAAACCCGTGGCTTTTCCCACGGCCTGGAAGGTGATGTCCACGGAGCCGGCCTTGGTAGAGACCGAGGCGGTGACCTGGGGCCTCTTCTTTCCCCACTCGACGAGCTCTTTCAGGGTCTTGTAGGGAGCGTCGCCGCGGATGATCATGACGATGGAATGGATCGACAGGCGGCAGACGGAGACCAGATCATTGAAGGTGTCGTAGGGCATCTTCTGGAAGTGGGGGGTGACCAGGTCGTGACCGGAGCCGTATCCGACAAAAAGGCTGTACCCGTCGGGCTTGGAGCGGACGACTCCTTCCGTCCCGGTGATTCCCCCTCCGCCGGGTTTGTTCACCACCACCAGTGGTTTGTCGAAATATTTGGGGGCGTATTTCGCCACCAGACGGGCGAGGACATCGGTGGACCCTCCCGCGGCAAAGGGGACGACCAACTCAATGGGTTTGGTGGGATATTTTTCCTGGGCCCCGGCCAGCAGAGGCAGGAGCAGGAAAGACCCGAGAACGATACCGACCAGCATTTTTTTCAACATGACAGACCTCCTTTGGTTTTGGAATTACTGGTTCCCTTTCTTATTGCGGATGCTGAAAAAGATCTGAAGGGCGATGAAAAGAATCAACATCCCCATCAGGGCCCCGGAGATGGGGCGGGTGAAGAAGATGAGCGGGCTTCCCGCGGAGATGAGGAGCGCCTGGCGGATCGCCCGCTCCAGGATCGGGCCCAGAACGAAGGCCAGGATCATGGGGCCGGGCTCCAGGTTCACTTTCCGGAGAAGATACCCGATGACCCCGAAGATCCCCATCACGTAGATGTCGAATACGGTGTTCCGGATGCTGTAAACCCCCACGCAGCAGAAGAGGACGACGATCGGGGCCAGGATGGAGTAGGGGACCCGCAGGAGCTGCACCCAGAGCCCCACCATGGGAAGGTTGAGGATGAGGAGCATCACATTCCCGATGTACATGGAGGCAACGACTCCCCAGAAGATTTCCGGCTTCTCGGTGATCAAAAAGGGGCCGGGCTGGACCCCCTGGATGAGGAGGGCGGCAAAGATCATGGCTATGGCCGCGTTGCCCGGAATCCCCAGGGTCAAGAGGGGGATGAAGGAGGCGCTGGCCGCGGCGTTGTTGGCCGATTCCGGACCCGCCACCCCCTGGATGGCCCCTTTGCCGAATTCCTCGGGGGTCTTGGAAACTCTCTTCTCCACCGCATAGGAGACCAGGGAGGAGATGACCGCGCCCCCTCCGGGCAGAATTCCGATGAAGAAGCCGATGAAGGACCCCCGGATCACGGCCCACTTGGAATCCGCCCAGTCCTTGAGAGTCGGCCAGAGGTGGGTGATCTTGCGGGTGACCAGCTCGGTTTTCAGCACCTTTTCCAGGTTGTAGAAGATTTCTCCCACCCCGAACATGCCCATGGCCAGGGTGACGAAGTCGATCCCTTCCTGGAGCATGTGGATTCCCCAGGTGAAGCGGATCGCTCCGGAGATGGGGTCGAGGCCCACGGAGCCCAGAAGCAGGCCCATGACGACCATGATCAACCCTTTCAGGATCGATCCTTCTCCCAGGAGCGTGGCCATGAGCAGCCCGAAGAGGGTGAGCGAAAAATATTCGGGCGGGCCGAATTTCAAAGCGAATTCCGCCAGAGGCGGGGCTACAAAAGTAAGCCCGAGGACTCCGATGGTCCCGGCGATGAAGGAGCCGATGGCAGCCATGCCTAGGGCGGGGCCGGCCCGGCCTTTCTTCGCCATCTGGTACCCGTCGATACAAGTTACGACTGAGGCTGCCTCGCCCGGGATGTTGACCAGGATGGAGGTGGTGGACCCGCCGTACATGGCGCCGTAGAAAATCCCCGCCATCATGATGATGGAAGTGACCGGGGAGCCGATTTTGAAGCTCAGAGGCAGAAGGAGGGAGATGGTGGCGGAGGGGCCCAAGCCGGGCAGAATGCCCACCATGGTGCCGAGTACGGCGCCGATCAAAGCGAAGGTCAAATTGGTCAGGGTGAAGGCAATGTCAAAACCGCCGGCCAGCCCCTGAAACATTCCCCAAATTTCGCCCATTTCTTGTCCCTTATCATCAGCTCAGGAAGCCCGCGGGCAGGGGGACTTCCAGAAAGTAAGAGAAGATCAAATAAAGAACCGCGGTGACTCCGATGGATATGGGCAGAATCGTAGCCCAGCGGATCCGCTCGATAACCCACATCCAGCAGATCAAGAAAAAGAAGGTGGTGAGAATAAAGCCCAGGAGAGGCAGAAGAACGGCATAGAGGAGAAAAATGCCCACCCCCAGCAGGGGCCGAACCCAGCCCCGCTCAGGCCAGAAGGGGACGGATTGTTCTTCTCTTTTCCAGCTCTTGGCAATCAGGGCGATGGAAAGGGCGCTCAGGATCAGCGCTAGACCGAAGGGGAGAAACCCCGGGCCGGGCCGGCTGACCTTGCCCATGGAAAGAGAAGTGGAACTCCAGGCGGTGATCACCCCGATGGCCAGAAGGATATACCCGGCGACTCGATCCCACTTTTCGATGGCTTTTCTCCTTTGGGCGTGGAATTCGACTTAGCCAAGAGGAATAAAAAATACCCTTCCAACTCGAAGATTGTCAAGGGAAAACAATCTCTTGCCCCGTGGTTTTGCGGTTCCCTTTTCTGTGAAAAAGCAGGCTTGTGGCCCGGAAGCAAGGGCGTTCCGCGCAAAAAAGCATCGGCGGGAAAAGTATTCCAACCGGAGATCACCCCGTACATCCGCAATATGAGGCGGGCCTAATGGGCGCCCGGCCGGGCGCCCCTACAACGGAATTACCTTCTTCTGGGGGGAAGAAAGGCTTGCCCGCCCGGTCCAAGAAATGATGCGCGCCTCGTGATTTTTGCGCGGAACGCCCTTGCTTTCGGGCCGGGCAACGCAAGAAATTCAATAGGGTTTACGCATACTCGCTGGAAAGGGAGGGCAAAGAAACAATTTTGCTCCGGGAGCCTTTGCGGGGGATGCAATCATCCCCTTTTTTAAACTAGAAATTCTTTCCAGGAGCAGCTTCTTGAAGGAGGCGAAAGGACACGGCCGGGCCTTCCTCGCTTTAGCCCGGTTTGACCTTGTATCTGGCCAGGGCTTCCGGGCTTATCGCCAAGCCCAGGCCGCTTCCTGCGGGCACGTGGGCGAAGCCGTCTTCAATTCGGAAAGGAGTCTCCAGCAAGGTGTGTTCATAGATCTCATAATCCGCCACCTCGGCCACCTGGATATTCTTGAAGCTGGAGGCAAATTGAAGGCTGGCCGCGGTCCCGACACCGGTTTCCCTCGTCGTCCCCACCATGCAGGCGATGTTGGCCGCCTCGGCCAGGTGCAAAATCTTCCGGGAGTTGTAGAACCCGGTGCGGGTGGTTTTGATGTTGATCAGGCAATTCATGCCCATCCGGATCTGGTGCCATACCTCCTCCGGGGTAGTTGCGCTTTCGTCGAGCAGCAGGGGAACGCCGATATGATCGGACACCCGCAATTTCCCCGCGAAATCACCCTTCTTAACCGGCTCCTCCACCCAGGCGAGCCCGTAGGGTTCCATCTCTCGTATCGCCCGCACCGCTTGATCGGGGGTCCACCCTTGATTCGCATCCACGTACAGGAGCGCTTCCTCTCCCAGCGCTTCTCTCAAGGCGATGAAGGTCTTCACATCCCGGTCAGGGTCTTTGCCCACCTTGACCTTGAAAGCTCGGATCCCCTGCCGTCTCATGCGTTCCAGGGCAAGGGATGCGGTCTTCTCCGGGGTGCCAAAGGGCAACAGGGAAGAGGCCCTGACTTTCTGCCCGTCCCAGGAACCCAGGAGCTTATGAACCGGGAGCCCCAGTCGCTTGCCCAGGAGGTCATGGACGGCAATATCGATAGCCCCTTTGGCCGTATTGTTGGCCGCTATTTTGTCCATTCGATCCCAGATCTTCTCCAAGTCGAAAGGGTCGAGCCCGAGCAATGGCGGGCCCAGCCATGAGCCTACGGCGGCGCAAATCGAACTCTGCGTCTCGCCATAAAGGGTCGGCCTCTCCGTGGCTTCGCCGTATCCCTCCAGACCGTCATTCGTGGTTACCTTGATCAGCACATGGTTGGCCGCATTCATGGCCCAGATGGAAGATCGGATCGGTCCCACGCCCGCAGCGAGGGGGACCCTGAAAGGAATGGCTTCCACGCGACTGATTTTCATTTCAAGCTCTCTTTGCCCGTTCATCCTTTCCCGTCGGCCTCCGGAGAAGCGACTCCTTCGATCTCCCTCGATCCGAAGCCCAGGTTGCCCGCCGGATCGAATGGAGCTCTTTTAAGGAAACCCGGCTTACCCCTTGCTCTTCGGAACCTGGAATTTTCCATGTTTACGGATGAAATTAGCCGTTCCCCCCTCGTTGAGAAGAGTGACCATGAATTCGGGCATGGGATGGGCCTGAATCGAGGTGCCACGGGTTTCATTAAAAACCTCTCCCCGGGCGAGACTTACCCGCAAAATATCGCCTTCGCTGACCTGATCCGTATCGCATTCAATCAGGGGCAGCCCTAGATTGATGGCGTTGCGGTAGAAGATACGGGCAAAGGTTTTCGCCAGAATCGCGGCAATCCCCCCGGCTTTGATGATTTTAGGGGCATATTCCCGGGAAGACCCGCATCCAAAGTTCTTTCCCGCCACGATGATATCCCCGGGCTGGACGCTGGAGTAAAAGCCCGGCCGGATATCCTCCATCAGGTGCTTGGCCAGCTGAGTGTAATCCAGGGTCTGGGTGCGATGCCGGCTGCTCATGATATAGTCCGTATTGATGTCATCTCCGAACTTGTGCGCTTTTCCCTTAAGGTCCATGGCTCCTTCCTTTTCACCCGAGGTATTTGCGGGGGTCAGCGATTTTTCCTTCCAGGGCCGTCGCCGCAGCGACTGCGGGCGAACCCAGGAATATGTTGGCGTTGGGGTTGCCCATTCTCCCTTTAAAATTCCGGTTGGCCGTGGACAGGACATTCTCCCCGTCCGCCGGAATCCCGCCATGGACTCCCACGCAGGGTCCGCATCCCGGGGCGAGGACCATGGCCCCGGCCTCGATCAGCGTCCTCATCACCCCCTGTCCCATGCCATCCAGGAGGACCGACCGAGAGGCGGGGATGACAATCAGCCGCATATCCGGGGCAACGCGCCTGCCCTTGAGAATGGCCGCGGCAATTTCCAGGTCTTCCAGCCGCCCATTCGTGCAGGTCCCGATCACAACTTCGTGAATCGGAGTTCCGGCAGCCTCTGGGAGAGGAACGACGTTGTCCACCTTGTGGGGTTTGGCGATCTGCGGCTCCAGACGGCTTACCCTATATTCCAAGGTGCGGCTGTAAATCGCGTTGGCATCGGCCTTCACCGATTGAATTTCTCCTGCCCCTCCGTTTCTTCGCAGCCACTGGCGGGTCGCCTCGTCCGCTTCCATGATCGCCGCCTTGGCTCCCATCTCGATCCCCATGTTGCAGATGGTAAACCGGCTTCCCATGGAGAGTGAGGAGATGGTGTCTCCAGTCAGCTCCACCGCCTGGTAATTGGCGCCATCCTCGGTAAGTTTGCCGATCAGGAATAAAATCAGGTCTTTGGCAAAAACCCCCGGCGCCAGGGCGCCCTGCAGCAGGATCTTGATCGTCTCGGGCACCTTAAACCACAACTGACCCGTGGCCATGGCCGCGGCCACATCCGTGGACCCCACGCCCGTGGCAAAGGCATTCAGGGCCCCGGCCATACACGTGTGGGAATCCGTCCCAATGGCGATCTGCCCGGGCCTCACTTCTTTTTCCACCAGCAGTTGATGGCAGATCCCTTCCCCGATTCCATGCTGCCGGATTCCCCGCTGCTTCGCAAAATCCCGCATCTGCTTTTGCATTTGAGCGTAGTTTCGGGCCGGGGCGGGGACCAGATGGTCGTTCATAAAGCAGATCCTCTCCGGGTGGGGCAGGACGATATCCCCCATCTCGGCGAGAGCTTCCAGGGCCATGGGGCCCAGGGAATCATGGGCCATGATGACGTCGATATCCGCCACCACCAGATGACCGGCCTTGGCCTCCACTCCCGACTTCTCCGCCAATATCTTCTCCGCAATCGTATATCCCATATTGTTCAACTCCCCCCTGGCAGGACCTCCGCCCTCACCCGAGAAACTATGTCGCAATGGGAAAGATGACTCGTCATTCCCGCGGAAGCGGGAATCCAGTCGCGATCTTATTCTGGATTTGAAACACTTGGATGCCCGCTTTCGCGGGCATGACGGATTACGACCCGGTCTCCGCGGGGAAAGAAAGGTTTCACATGATAACCTATTTGACCGTCTTGTTGTACTCCGCTCCCGGAGTCAGGACGATATTCCAGTATTCCCCCGATCCCTTGATAAACCGGTAATTGTGATTCACCCCGGGGGGGATTCTTACGGTCTTGGGGGATTCGAACCGGTGCCATTTATCGCCCAGTAAAACCTCGACCACCAATCCGGACATATCCGGGTTGTACCCTTTGAAAATGAACAAGCTCTCAAATTCATGGCTGTGCGCCTCGATGTGCATCTCCGGCCGATCCACATTTTCCACCGTTCGCATGATGACGTAGATGCTGCCCTCGGGGTTATTCTTGTGGTCGGAAAAGACATACCTTGTTCCCGGACCTTTCTTATGTTTGATCAACTCCTCAGCGCTCCTGGGCACCACATTCAAAATCAATTTTTCCATCATTCTCACCCCTCCTGTATTTTTTGCTGCTTAAGAAATTTCAAAATAGGAAAGCAATGGGAATACTGGAATGATGGAATCGTGGAGTCAGGATGAAACCATACAGCAAAAAAACGTTGTTCATCCATTATTCCATCGTTCCACTATTCCATCATTCCTTTTTTTATTAGTGAATGGCGTGTGCAGGACCCTGTATCCCCGGGGATGAAAGCCAGGACGGAGGCTCACGGATTTCGATTTCCTGTAATTTTCGTGCGGGATTCAGCCTGAACCTGCGACCTGAAACGCGGGCTATCCTTTGACCAGTCCCATCCCCTGCGAGAAGGCCTTCAAATTTACTTCCAGGTGAGCCCCCGGGAAGCTTTCCTGAATCATTCCCTCAAACGCTTTCCTGCCCAATGGAAGAAGCCCGGTCCCGGCCAGTGCCCCCACCATGATGATATTGGTGAAGATGGGGGAGCCGAGGGCCAGGGCGATTTCCGTGGCATCCACGAACCAGGATTTCCGGGCCAATTCGTTGATGGTTGACCTGATCTTGTCCAGGGAGGGATATTCGGCATCCCCCACGGTCACGGCCGTGGGGTAGATGGGACGGGAGTTGATGACCGCGGAAGTGGAAGGGTTGCCGTACTGGGCGATGACCCGCAGCGCCTCCACCGGCTCCAGGGCCACGATGATGTCGGCCTGTCCCTCGGGGATGAGCGGGCTGAACTGGGAGTCCCTGGAGATGCGCAGGTGGCTCATCACCGCCCCGCCCCGCTGGGTGGCCCCGTAGGTGTCCCCGATGGTGACATAGTAATTCTCCCGCACCAGGGCCCGGCCGACCAGCTGCGAGGCCAAAACATTTCCCTGGCCTCCCACCCCGGCAATGATCAGATTCAGGGGATCCGTGGTTAAGTTCATTTGTTTTCCTCTCTGATGATGGCCGATTGCGGACAGATGTCGGCGCAGACCCCGCAGCCGGTGCAGATGACCTCGTCCACCTGGGATTTTCCCTTTTCCTTGTCCCAGATCAGTCCCGGGCACTTGAAAATCCGGGTGCAGATTCGGGCGCAGCCGCAGGATTCTCCCATGCACTTTTCCGGGTCGACGCGGACCTTGTAAGTCGCCTTCTCTCCCTTGGCCTTGACCAGGGCGCACTTCCGCCGCGAGATCAGGACCCGGACCCCTCCCTCCTGGCTGACCAGATCCAGGACTTTGTCCATGGTGTCCTGGAGGTTGAAAGGATCGCAGGTCTCCACCCGCACGCCCAGGGAAGAGCAGAGCTTTCCGATGTCCACCACCGGCGCCGGCGACCCGGTGGCCGTCTCCCCGGTCCCGGCGTGGGGCTGAAATCCGGTCATGGCCGTGGCGCTGTTGTCCAGGACCACCATGACAAAATTGGACTGATTGTAAACTCCGCTGATCAGGGCGGGGATGGCCGCATGGAAGAAGGTGGAATCCCCGCAGACGGAGAGCACGGGCTGGTTGAACCCGAAGGGTTTCAGCTGGCCGAAACCAGCGGCCAGGCCGGTTCCCGAGCCCATGGCGTGCATGGTCTTCAGCTGGAAATAGCCGGCCGGGCCCAGGCCGATGGAGTAGCAGCCGATGTCCCCGGTCACGAACCCTCCTCGCCCGTCCAGCTTGAGGGCGTTCTTGATGGCCCAGAAAGTCGCCCGGTGGGGGCAGCCGGCGCAGAATCCCAGATCCCGGCCGGGGACCAGGGATTTGGTCATCTCCAGGGCCTTCTTGCCGTAGTTCGCCTCCCGGGGGGCGTAGGGTTTATCCATGACCTTGGACAGGGCATTGATGATCAGATCGGGATTGATCTCTCCGAAGGGATGAACGTGCCCGGAGCTTTTCCCGTAAAAGTTCCAGGAGCCGATCTCGGGGGACCACTCGGCGGCCAGCTCTTTCACGTTGTTTTCCAGGAAGGGATCGACCTCCTCGACGAAAAGGACCCGCTTGGCGTTGGCCATGTGCTTGGCCAGAAGCTTGGAGGGCAGGGGCCAGGTGGTTCCCATCTTGAGGATCCCCACCCGGTCCTGCAGGTCCAGGGTCCTCACTGCCTCCTGGGAATAGAACCAGCCGCTCCCGGAAGTGACCATGAGAAGCTCGGGTTTCTCCGGCCCCACGTACCAGTTGAAGGGAGAGTTCTCGTACATCTCCTGGACTTTTTTCAGCTTCAGGTGAAGAGCCAGGTGACGGAGGGGCGCCGCTACGGGGATGAAGATCTTGGAGGTATCATACCGGGCGGTTTTTTTCTCCCGGGGAAGCTCACCCAGCAGGACGTTTCCCTTGGCGTGCGAGATCCGGGAGACA
>Ga0316628_100004007_pt1 | contig 11471 bp, 11 predicted proteins | sample OWC_Aug_M2_C1_D5_FD_207648 | JGI IMG/M metagenome (GOLD analysis project Ga0316628, IMG submission 207648) | Wetland soil microbial communities from Old Woman Creek delta, Ohio, United States - OWC_Aug_M2_C1_D5_C | ecosystem: Environmental > Terrestrial > Soil > Wetlands | place: USA: Ohio... | reverse complement strand
GGCCCGGGTCTCGGGCAGGTTGAACATGTACCAGTCGCGGTTGTTGTCGTGGCCGGCGTAGTGATGGTAGAGCCAGGGCATGTTGCCGCCCTCGTAGGGTGTCCCGACGTATTTCCGGTACCAGTCGACGACCATCTGGTTGCCGTCGGGATTGTGGCTCGGGACCAAGAGGACAACGACATCGTCTAAGACCTTCCCGGCGTCATAGAACGTCTTCCCGGTGACCAGGTCGTAGGCGAGCTCCATCGACATCTGGGAGGCGGCGATCTCCGTCGCGTGGAGGGAGCAGGTGATGAGGACGATGGCCTTGCCTTCCTTGGCCAGCCTGCGGGCCTCGTCGGCGGGCGTCACGCGGGGGTCGCGGAGCTTGTGGGTGATCTCCCGCCAGCGATCGAGCTTGGCCAGGTTCTCGGGGGTCGATATGGCGGCCATGATGATCGGTTTCTTGAGGACGGACTGGCCGATCGTGAACAGCTTGATCTTGGACGACTCTTGGGCCAGCTTCTCGAAATAGGCCCTGATCTGGGCGTAATCGGCGAGCTTGCGGTCTTCGCCGACCTTGTGGCCGAGGAACTTGTCCGGAGGCGTCTGGGCTCGAAGCGAGCCGGCCGCCAGGAAAAGCCCGGCGAGGACGACAGTTATCCCGGTGATGGCGGGGGATTTTTTCATGGGTGACCTCCTCGGAGTTCGAAGAGGTCTATCTATCACCGGGGACGGGGGCTGTCAAGGAAGCGCGATGGCGTTACCAGACTCGCGGGAGGATCTTGAATCGGACCCTATTCCTGTATTCCGCGTAGCCGGCGAGTTCCCTGATCATCACGGCTTCCTCGTTGCGGACGCGGAGAGCCAGGGTCAAGGGCACGGGGATGTACGCGAGAAGAGCCCAAAAGGAGCCGAGGGCGAGAGGCGTCGCGGCGTACATGACCAATATGGCCAGGTACATCGGATGGCGGACCATGGCGTAGGGACCCGTGGTCACGACCTCTTGGCCGGGCACGACCTCGACCGTCCGCGAGGCGTACGAATTCGTCTTTATGACCCAGAAAAAGAAAAGATAGGCCCCGAGGAAGAAGGCGTCGGCGAGAAAGACAAGAGCCGGGGGAACGGACGACCAACCCCACCGCCTATCGAAGCCGGGCAGGATCCAGCAGGCAATAAAGAATATCGATGCCAGCTTGACCAAAAGCTTCTGAGGCCGCTCTTTTTCCCGCATCTGCAGCCGGCGCTCGAGGAGTTGAGGGTCGTTCTTGACGAGGTAGGATGTGACCGCCGTCATCGGCACCAGCAGGACCGCCAGAAAGACCCAGGCCTGCCAATACCTCAGGGTCCCGGCGGACAGAAAGAACACCAAGCCGAGCAGGGCGGCGATCAGGCCAAGCTTTGCCATCGTCCGGCGGAGCAGTCGTCGCCCTCCGGCGCCGCCATAGACAGCACCATCCACAAGAATCCTCCTATTTCCAGATCACCCGAAACGGCCTTTGCCGTGAACGTCGCTCAAGGGCGGCTCCATCCGGGCGGAGCCGTAGAAATCATAGCAAGTTCCGTGCCTAAAACAGGCGGCGCTGACCAAGGCAAGCTCCGTCGTTTTTTAAGGGGGAGACGGATTCGCGTCGTCCGAGGGCAGGCGAAGAACTGGATAAAACCGCACGTATCGCGTAAAGAATGCTTACACGAACGAAAGGGGCTGGAAGGGCCTACTTCTTGAGCATGTCCAGCTCTTTGAGGATCTCCCTGGCCTTGGGTGCGAGCGGCGAATACGGCTCGAGCTCGAGAAGCTTCAGGAAGGACTCTCTGGCCTTTTCGTACTTCTCCTGGCTCATGTAGACGAGGCCGAGCTTGTAACGGGGCTCGGCCCAGCTCGGCGAGATCTCTGACGCGACACGATAGAATCGGGCGGCTTCCTCGGCGTTCCGCTGGGCGAAATAGACCTCGCCCAAGTTATAGGGGACTTCCACATCGATGGGGGACATCACGACCGAAGATCTCCAACACTCGATGGCTGAGGCCGTGTCGCCCAGCTTCACGTGACATTCTCCCATTCGGGCCAAGGCCCGGGCGGTCAGCGCCTTGTCACGGGGGTCCGCCGAGGTTTTGTCGACGAACCCTTGAAACTGGCCGAGGGCGGCTTTGAGCTCGCCTTTCTCCATGAGGCAATCGCCGATGGAGAATATCACCATGATGGATTCGGGGTCCTGCTCGAGATATTGCCTGTAAAGGGCGATCGCCCCGTCGTAGTCCTGGCGGAAGGCCAGGTCGTTGGCCCTCTCGAGAAGTCCGACCATGAATTCCTCGAGCTTCTCCAGCACCAGTTCAACGTTAGGATTGCCTTCGAGCCGAGAGAGATTATGCTGCAAGCTTATCGAACGGTATCCCTCCGCGAAGGCCGTGATCTCCCAGGTCCCCTCAGCCAGGCCATCATAGGCCCAGACCCCCTTCTTGTTGGTGTTGGTCTCGAATGCGACCGCTTCGCGGCGCGTGGCCCCGCTCGATGGCAATAACCGGAGAACGACCTTCGCCGAAGGAAAGGGGCGCCCAGCCTCGGTCCTAACGATACCGGTCAAGCGGGCCATTCCGAGACCCGACTGACCGGCGAAGGAGATGCCCCACAAAGCTAAGGCAAGAGCGAACGTGCCGAGCATCCGCCCTATGCGCATGCGGGTCTCCTCCCCGCGGAGCGTCTTGATCGATATCAACAAAACGTTCACAATCCTCTCATTTCCGGATCACTCGAAACAACTTTTGCCGTGGACGTCGTTTAGACGCGGATCTATATGCTAGCCATCATCGATAATTGCTGCAAGTTCCGTGCCTTGAACTGGAGGCGATGACCTAGTCATACTTTATTTTTTTAGGGGGAAACCGGGCTCTATGGTCTGAGGGCAGGCGAAGAACTGAAGAAAGCCGAGGGGACCGCGTAAAAGATCCTTACACGGATGAGGGCGTTCCGGATGGGTCCTGCGCACGGCCGGGTACAGGACGGCCCTAGGGCATGGACAGGGTTTCGTGGGCAACGAGAAGCATGCCCTGGATCGGAACGCCGTAGGGGCAGGCGGCCTCGCACGGCGCCGCACAGTCGCGACAGCTATCGGCCCGCGCGCCCGGGATGTCCGCGTAATAGCCCATGGCCTCTTTCTCCCGGCTCTGGGCCGCGAAGTAGTGCTGGTAGCGGAGGATCGTGTTGACGGGCACGCCGTTCGGGCAGCTCGCCTCGCAGATCCCGCAGGCGTGGCGGCAGTAGAGGGCGCCGCAGCCCTCTCCATAGGCATCCAGCTTGGTGCTGTCGGCGATGGTCAGCCTGGTCCCGGAGAGACGCACATAAGCGTTGAGGTTGGTGTAGGTCTGGGCCTGGCAACAGACGGTATGGACGTCGGGATGGGAAAGGGCGAAGCGGATGGCCGCGTCGCGGATCTCCTCGGGATTCTTGAGGTCGTGGACTTGGATGAATTCCTGGGCCGCGTCGAATTTTTCCTTGTAGCGCTTCAGGCCGTCAGCATAGAGGGGGTGGATCTCTTTCTTGCCCCTCTCGAGCTCCTCGATCCTCGTTTTCAGGTTATAATAGATGGCCACGGGGGCCGTTTTCATCAGCGCGACGCCGATCTTTTTTTCGTGGCAGGCCTCGAGGACGCGCTCGGCGTTGTCACGCCGAAGGAAGTTGTAGGCCATGAGGAAGACGTCGAACCGGCCGTCCTCGGCTGCGGCCAGGAGGATCTTTTCCATGGTCTCCTCAGGATCGCGGAACCAGAACGTGCCGTGCTGAGAGACGCCGACGTGGCGGACCCGGCCTTCGGCCTTGAGCTCGGCCATGGCCGCATGGAAGCCCTCATCCTTGAGCGTCTCGGCCTTTTCCGGGCAGTGCATCATCAGGCAGTCGACGTATTCGGTCTGGAGCTCTTCCAGGGCCTTACGGGCCCGTTTCAGGAAGCCCTCCTTTGTCTTGTCGTCGGCGACCTCGAGCTTGGTCGTGATGAAGACCTTCTTGCGGTCGATGTCCTTGATGGCCTTGGCCAGGACGCGGTGGTGCCCCGGGTACTGCTCGGCCGTGTCGAAGTAGTTCATGCCCGACTCGTAAGCGGCCCGGGTGACGCCTTCGTCCATGATGTAGCCGCACGAGATATCCGAGACCTGGAACCCGGTCCGTCCGAGGGTTCGATATTCTTTGATCTTGATCGGAGCATCCGCAGGAGCTTGGGAAGCCGGCTGGCCGGCGGTCGCCAGAGCACGGCCTCCCGCGAGCCCCGCGCCCAAGACACCCAGGGCGGATTTCTTGATGAACTGCCTGCGTCCTCTGCTCTTCGAATCCATCGCTCCTCCGTTCGCGCCCGGGCGCGCAATCCGAGCTATGAGGGTGCAGAATATCAGGCAGGAGGCGGAAAATCAAGCGGCCGCGTCTATTTGATGTTCGTCGGAACGCGGAAATGGGCTTCATCCAGGGCGGCATTGAATTCGACCGAGGTCACCCGGCCGTGCATGATGGATATTCTGTCGCGTCCCGGATACGTGAACCCGTGAGGATAGAGGATCCCCTCGACGCTCTTGTAGTCGCTATAGACACGCTCGCTATCGAAGGATTGGCCGCGAATCGTCAGATGCGTCCTAACCTTGTATGGGAGCCAGGTCGTCGAGTCGATATAATAGACCATCTCGGCCCCATGCGGAAGCTTCGGGCTGATCTTATGGACCTCCCGACCGTCGACCGTATCGGAGCCGAGATATTCCGACGGGAAGTCGAAAAAGGCCGGGAAAAAATAGCCGATCTCGACGTCAAAATCAACGAGATCCGCCGGATCCACCATTTCAGGCTTGGAGTTCAGGTCCATACCCCTTAGCAGACAGGCCCGTTCACCGTCGAAGACGAGATCGGCTTGCGGGGTGTAGCTCATATTCGGACGCCGGATTTCGAAAAAGAGCGAGTGGTCGCCGTGGTCCGGATAGACGGCCCCCACCCGGAGGGTTTTCAATTGGTCTATCTTGACCTGGCCGCCCATGGCCTGCGCGAACCTGGCGATGATTTCGGCCGAGGTCAGGCCGCTTTCTTGGGGAGCGCCGGCCCGCGGCAGCAGCGGGACAACTAACAGCCCAAGCATGACCATGATGATGATCAAGAGCAGTTTTTTCACAGGATTCTATCTCCTCACTGGCTTGACTTCGCCGCCAAGATAGGCTTAGAGTTGGACTCGCGCAAGATGACGAATGTCCTGTTTCGGAGATCGGTACATTCGTCCCGGCCCCTCTCATGAACGTCCTCGTCCTGTCCGTCAATCTGCTCGCCCTGGGAACGGGCGCCGCCGCCGTCGCCCTGGCCTATCGGATGGACCGGGCCTTCCGCCTTCCCCCTCTGCACGACTATCTGATCTACATCGTCATGACGGTCATCTCGGGATTCTTCGATTGGATCGTGTTCAATCTCGTCCTATTCTTCGTACCGGGCGTTTCGACGGCGGAGATCGATTCGATCTATCATATTTTCTGGGACCTGATCGGATTTCCCTGCGCCATGGCGGCGGCCGCCTGGCTGCTCTTTACGCTCATGGGTTTCTTGAAACTGCGGCCGGACCGACGACGCAAGCGGATTCTCGCCGCGCCTTTCATCGTCCTGGGACTCCTGTCCATCATCCGAGTCGTGCCGGCTGTACGGAGCGCCGACTGGCCTCTCGGCAGGGCCCTTTGGCTCGCTTTCACATTGATCCTGCCGGTCTTCCACCTCGTCCTCCTGGCATCCGCCTACGTTCTTGCTCGCAAGATCCGGGACGGATCCGAGGGATTCCTCCGCCTGTTCGTTCTCCTGCTCTTTTTCGGCTACTCCATCTGGTATGCACTATCCCTGATCCCCTCGAAATGGCATCCCAGCTACCACATATCGATCATCTGGTTCTTCCTGATGCTGCTGCCGCCGGCGCTTCTCCTCCGCCGCCATTTGGGAAGGGTCCAGCGCTTCGAGACGCTGGGAGACTTCAGCCGGGAGGCGTTGGCGCCGTTCTTCGAGCGCTTTGAATTCACCGAAAGGGAGAAAGACGTCGCCGTGCTCCTCCTGAAGGGCAAGAGCTACAGGGCCATGACCGGCGAACTCTTCGTCTCCCTCCAGACGGTCAAGAACCACGCCAGCCGGATCTACAAGAAAACGGGATCGCGCAACCGCGTCGAGTTCGCCAACCTTGTCCGGAATACGCTCCGTCCGGCCTAGGGCCCTGAGGGCAGGGCGGATTGTGGAACAGTCCCCGTCCTTGGGACCGCCGGCCTAGTCCCTGGATTGGCGCATGAAGAACATGCGGAGAAGCTGCATGGCCGCCATGGCCGTCGAGGCGACGTAGGTCAGGGCCGCCGCGCCGAGAACCTTTTTGGCCCCGACCATTTCGTCCCCTGTCAGGAAACGCCGCTCCTCGAGGAGAGCCAGAGCTCTCTTTGACGCGTTGAACTCGACGGGCAGGGTGACGACCGAGAAAGCGACGGCGCCGGCGAAGAGCAGGATGCCGATATCCATGAGCACGCTCGGCCCGTTCTTGCTGAAGATGAAGCCGATGAAGAACAACGGGAAGGCCAAGGTCGAACCGATGCTGGCCACCGGGTAGATAAGGGACCGCAGATGCATGGGCTGGTAATGGGTGTGGTGCTGCAGGGCGTGGCCCGTCTCGTGGGCGGCGATGCCCAGGGCGGCGATCGACGTGCTGTCGTGGACGCCCTGCGACAGCCGCAGGACCTTCTTCCGCGGGTCGTAGTGATCGGTCAGCTCGCCCGGCTGCTTCTCGATGACGACCTCGCCAGCGCCGGCCGTCTGGAGAAGCTGGTGGGCGGCCTCGGCCCCGGTCGTCCGCGACGACGCAAAGACCTGGCTGTATTTCCTGTAGGCCCCCTTGACTTTAGCCTGGGCATAGAGGGCCAGGATGAGGGGCGGGATGATCAGAAAGAACGTCCAGTCGTAGAAAAACATGCGGCTATCCTCCTAACAGCAGGACTCCATTTTACTCCAAACCCGATAAAAAATGTATAATAGGTCTCGACCGTGCTAGACGGGGAGCTAGCGGTGCCCTGTAGCCCACGATCCGCTCCAGTGGGGTCGAATTCCCTGCCGAGGCTTCCCTCTTTCTGGCCGGTGCCCTTGCACGTGGTGTTGAAGGCCGGGGTCCTGCGCGAAGGGCTTCCCGCGAATCCCGTCAGGACCGGAAGGTAGCAGCGGCAACGGGACGGTTCCTTGTGCGGCAGTCAACCTCGCCGGAGCCGGCGGCTCGGGACACGCGGGGAGAGTGCTGTCGGAGCAGGGTGCACGGTCGTTCTTTTCCTCTGAATGCCTTTGTCTCCGCGAGGCCTTCGCCGGCCGCTTGACTCCGGGGCCGGTCCGGTCTACCATTCCCTCATCACCAAGGGAGGGACCCATGAAGAAATCCGTCGCGCTGGCCGTACTGGCCGTTCTTTTCTTGCTTCCCATGGGGCTCTTGGCCCAGGAGGCGGACGAGGAGGGGTGCAAAGACCACCCCCTGCTCTCCCGGATGGAAGGATTCCTCATCGGCTCGTGCGAATCGAACTTCGATGCCGTCGAATTCTACCTCGGCGAGGAAAATGTCCAGACCCTCGAGGGGCAGAAGACCCTGATCAACTACTTCCTCGCGGAGGGCCAGCCGACGCCCTCGGAGCTCCAGATCCTCAGGAATTACGCCAACGCCGTCAAGGCCATCGGCGGGACGGTCGTCTATCAGACCGACATCTACATCTCGCTGAAGATCGTCAAGAGCACGAGCCAGGTCTGGGCGGCCGTAGAAACGGCCAACAGCGGCACGGTCTATTCCCTGACCATCTTGGAGATTGGCGAGATGACCCAGGAGGTCACGGCCGGGGACATACTGGCCGCCCTCAACAAGGATGGGCGCATCGCCCTCTCCATCCACTTCGATACGGGCAAGGCGACCATCAAGCCGGAGTCCCAGACGATCGTCGACGAGATCGCCGCGCTCCTCAAGGGAAATCCCGGCCTCCAGGTGTCGATCGAAGGACACACCGACAACACCGGAACGCCCCAGGGCAACAAGACCCTTTCGGATGAGCGGGCCAAGGCCGTCGTCGCGGCCGTCGTCGCCATGGGCGTCGAAGCGTCGCGGCTGAGCGCCGTCGGCTGGGGCCAGGACAAGCCGGTCGCCGATAACGCGACCGAGGAGGGGCGGGCCAAGAACCGCCGCGTCGAGGTCGTCAAGAAGCAAGGAGCCCGAGCTTCCGGAGAAGCGACGCGATCTCGCGTCTGGCCGGCTCCTCGACGGGAAGGAGGGGAAGCCGGGCCGGACCGCCGTAATATCCCCGCAGGTCCTGGGCGCACTTGAGCCCGGCGATGCCGTAGGCTTCCACCAGGGCCCTGTTGAGGGGGACGAGGTCGAGCTGGAGCTTTCGGGCCTTGTCCCTTTTTCCCGCCTTGAACGACCGGAAGATCTCGGCGCACGTCTCCGGCGCCGCGTTGGCCACGGCCAGGATGGCCCCGCACGCCCCCATCTCCAGCCCCGGATAGACGACGTGGCCCGAGCCGAGGAAATAATGGAAATCCGCGGGGACGTCGCGGACGACCTCGGCCAGAAAGGCCAGGCTGCCCGAGCTTTCCTTGAGCCCGACGATGTTCGGATGCGGGGCCAGGTCCACGATGAGCCGCGGCTCTAGGGAGATACCGGTGTTCTGGGGCATGTTGTAGATGAGGACCGGGAAGCGGCTGGCCTCGGCCACGGCCAAGTAATGCGTCCGGAGGGCCTCGCGGGTCATCTTCGACTTGAAATAGGATGGCGGCCGAACCAGGGCGGCGGCGATGCCACGGCCGGCGAGGCTGTTTGTGAACTCGATCGTGCCCTTGGTCGATTCGCGGGCCGTGCCGACAAGGATCTTCTTGTCGGGAGAGGCGGCCTCGATGACGGCGTCGACGAGCGCTGCGGACTCCGCGTCCGTCAGCGAGACGCTCTCGCCCGTAGAGCCGAGGACGAGGTAGCCGGCGAGGCCGGTCGCGTTGAGCTTCCGGACATTCCCCCTGAGCTTTTCCGTCGAGATCTCGTCGCCGACAAAGGGAGTCGTCAGGGCGGCATAGACGCCTTCCAGGGGTTTACTCAATTCGTCTCTCCTTTCCGCTGCTCCCGTACGGCCCGCTCGATCTCCCGGAGCTCGGCCTCGCCGAGCCCGAAGTAGTGCCCAACCTCGTGGAGGACGGTATCCCGGACGTGGTCCTTGACGTCCTCGTCGGACCGGGAGATCGATTCGATCGGCCGCTGGTAGATGACGATGACGTCGGGAGGGTAATTGCCGTAAGAGGCGGGGCTGCGGTGAGGGTAGGGGACGCCGTGGTAGAGCCCGAGCAGGGACGTCCCGGGCGGGCAGTCGTCCTCGACCATGACCGTAACGTTGTCGATGAGCTTGCGGAAGCGCTTCGGGATCTCGGCCATGGCCTCGCCGACGAGCCCCTCGAAGCGGGCCCGGTCCATGGACGGCCGGAAAGGGCTCCGGCCGAAGGGGTTGGGGCGGCGCGTCATTTCTCGATGCCCTCGCGGGCCTTGACGCCCCTGTCGAAATAATGCTTGATCTCCTTCATCTCGGTGACCAGGTCGGCCCGGGCGATGAAGGCGTCGGGGGCGAGGCGGCCGGTCAGCACGACCTCGACATCAGCCGGCCGCCGATCGAGGAAATCCAGGACGTCTTTTTCCGGCACGATCTTGAAATGTACGGCCGTGTTGATCTCATCCAGAACGACGATCCGGTATTCGCCCGAGAGCATGGCTTCGAGCGCCCTCGCCAGGCCGGCCATGGCCCGCGAGATGTCTTCGTCGTCTGGGCCGTCCTTGACCGTGATGAAGCCCTCGCGGCCGAATTTTTCGATACGGACGAGGGGCAGGAATTTCTTTGCCGCTTCGATCTCGCCCGCCGGTTGTCCCTTGAGGAACTGGGCGACGTAGGTCTTCAGGCCCCGGCCTGCGGCGCGGAAGGCAAGGCCCAGGGCCGCGGTCGTCTTGCCCTTGCCGTTCCCCGTATAAACTTGGATGTAGCCCGTCATCGCCCTTATTCTTGAACAATCCGGGCCTCTTGTCAAAAAATCGCTGGTCTGCAAATTCGGGCCTTCCATGCTATAATCGGGCCATGCTCGACCCGAAATACATTTTGGAAAACCTTGAATCCGTTCAGAATAGGCTCGCGGCGCGGGGCCAGCGGATAAACCTCGACGAATTCTCCCGGGTGTCCCGCGACAAGAAGGACGTCCTCAAGAGGGCCGAAGATCTCCGGGCCGAGAAGAACCGCGCTTCCGAGGAGATATTCCGGCTGAAGAAGGAAGGGAAGGACGCCTCGACGCTCATCGCGGAGATGAGAAAGGTCGGGGACGAAATCGGCATTCTCGAGGAGAAGCTCACGGCCTTCGACGAGGAGCTCAAGTCGACCCTCCTCAATGTCCCCAACATCCCCCACGAATCCGTCCCCTCCGGCAGCGGGGCCGAGGACAACAGAGAAGTCCGGCGCTGGGGCAGCCGGCCGGAGTTCGGCTTCAGGCCGCAGGCCCACTGGGACGTCGGCGAGCAGCTGGGACTCCTCGATTTCGAGCGGGCGGCCAAGATCGCGGGCTCGCGGTTCACGGTCTACTTCGGGGCCGGGGCGCGGCTCGAGCGGGCCCTGATCAGCTTCATGATCGATATCCATACCCGGGAGCGGGGCTTCACCGAAGTGCTGCCGCCCTTCATCGCCAACACGGAGAGCCTGACCGGGACCGGCAACCTGCCCAAGTTCAAAGAGGACCTGTTCAAGCTCGAGGGCTTCGACTGGTACCTCATCCCGACGGCCGAGGTGCCGCTGACGAACATCTATAGGAACGAAATTCTCGAGGGCGCGCGCCTTCCGACGCGTTTCGTCGCTTATACGCCCTGCTTCCGGAGCGAGGCCGGATCCTACGGGAAGGACGTCCGCGGCCTCATCCGCCAACACCAGTTCAACAAGGTCGAGCTGATGATCTTCAGCCGGCCGGACGACTCCTTCGACGAGCTCGAACACATGACCGCCTCGGCCGAGGAGGTCCTGAGACGGCTAGGGCTGCATCACCGCGTCGTCCTTCTCTGCGCGGGCGACATGGGCTTTGCCAGCTCCAAGACATATGATCTCGAGGTCTGGATGCCCAGCCGGGACGGTTTCATGGAGATCTCGTCCTGCTCGAATTGCGTCGACTTCCAGGCCCGGCGCGCCAACATCCGCTTTCGTCGTGAACCCAGAGGCAAGCCCGAATTCGTCCATACCCTGAACGGTTCGGGCCTGGCCGTCGGACGGACCGTCAGCGCCATCCTGGAGAACTGCCAGCAAGCGGACGGCTCGGTCGTCGTCCCCGAGGCCCTGCGTCCTTACATGAACGGGCTCGAGTGCATCTCAGCCTCGTAAAAATAGATCGACGGAGGGATGGCCGAGTGGTTGAAGGCGGCGGTCTTGAAAACCGCTTTCCGGTCCTCCGGAACGGGGGTTCGAATCCCTCTCCCTCCGTTCTATTT
>Ga0316628_100004006_pt1 | contig 11472 bp, 6 predicted proteins | sample OWC_Aug_M2_C1_D5_FD_207648 | JGI IMG/M metagenome (GOLD analysis project Ga0316628, IMG submission 207648) | Wetland soil microbial communities from Old Woman Creek delta, Ohio, United States - OWC_Aug_M2_C1_D5_C | ecosystem: Environmental > Terrestrial > Soil > Wetlands | place: USA: Ohio... | reverse complement strand
CGGATTCGTTCTGCTCATTTTTATCTCGCGGTCAAGCAATATACAACCATTTGTTAGATTAGAGCAGATTCCCGCAGCCATCATAATAACCATAGGCATTTTCCTGTTACTGATAATTCCCATCATACAGGTGATTCTATCCGTAACCTTCTTCTCACTGAATAAAAACAGGCTGTTTATAGGCATATCGGTAGCCGTTCTATGCCTGGCCGCAATCAGCATCATAGTGCTGCTGGTCTAAATTGACCGCTATCGAACGCTATGCTATGATTCATCCAGATGTCAGCGCTTACTGAGCTGAACCAAGAAATCGAACGCTGCCAGGACTGCGAGTTAGGCAAACACCGAAACAAGGCCGTGCCCGGGGAAGGGCCCGAAAATTCAACTCTCCTCTTCATCGGTGAAGCACCCGGATGGCATGAAGACCAGCAAGGGCGCCCATTCGTAGGCCCAGCCGGCAAATTCCTCGAGGAGCTTCTGGCTTCTATAGGATTGAAACGTGAGCAGGTCTTCATTGCCAACGTTATCAAATGCAGACCGCCTTCAAACAGAGACCCCCTGCCCGGCGAGATTCAGTCCTGCGCTAAATGGTTGACTCGACAGATAGAACTAATCAAACCAAAGATGGTTGTTACACTGGGGCGATATTCGATGGCAAAATATTTTCCCAATCAGAGCATCAGCCAGGTCCACGGCAAAGCTAGAAAACAGGACGAGGTGATTTACTTTGCCATGTACCATCCAGCTGCTGCCCTGCATCAAGGCAGTCTTAGAAAGACAATTGAGGAAGACATGCTGAAAATACCACAGATACTGGCTCAAATGCAGAAATTGCCACAAGATGAAGCTGAACCACAACAATTAAGCATGTTCTAAACTAAAATGAGCAAACAAAAATTAAAGATAATCCCCCTAGGCGGACTCGGCGAAATCGGTAAAAATATGATGGCCATAGAGTACGCCAATGACATCGTCATAATAGACGCCGGGCTCATGTTCCCCGAAGAAGAAATGCTGGGTATCGACCTGGTTATTCCCGACATCAGCTATCTGCTGGAACGGCGCGAGAAAATTAGGGGCATAATCATAACCCACGGACATGAGGACCATATCGGAGCCTTGCCATATATACTGCCAGAGATAGATGTGCCAGTTTATGGCACCAAACTTACCAAGGGACTGATTTCGGTCAAACTAAAGGAACACCGGTATCAAAAGAAAGCCACACTGAAGACAGTTCAACCCGGAGTGAAATTCTCGCTGGGCAACTTTAAAATAGAGCCTTTCGCTGTCTGCCACAGTATCCCGGATTCGCTCGGATTCATCATTTATACGCCGATAGGCATTGTGGTACACAGCGGTGACTTTAAAATCGACTACACACCGGTGGACTGCAAACCTACGGAATTGGCCAAGCTGGCCAGGTTGGGTACCGAAGGCGTATTGCTACTTCTCGCTGACTCGACATATGCCGAACTCCCGGGTTATACACCCTCCGAGACTGTAGTCGGAGAAACGTTGGCACGCATCATAGGCGATGCCCCCGGGAGAGTAATCATCACCACCTTTTCCTCCCTTATTTCCCGAATTCAACAGGTTATAGATGCCGCCGTAAAGCATAACCGCCACGTATTCATCATCGGGCGAAGTATGAGAGATACTGTACGCATTGCAACGGAGCTCGGTTATCTTAATTCTCCGCCCGGTATCATGCGGCATTTCGATGAAATCCACCACTTTCCTCACGATAAAATCATCCTTTTGACTACGGGCAGTCAGGGAGAGCCGACATCGGCGCTGGTCCGCATTGCCAATCGTGATAACAACCAGGTAAAAATTATTCCGGGAGACACCGTAATCATGTCGGCCACCCCGGTACCAGGCAATGAAGCCCTGGTCAATCGAACCGTAGACAACCTGTTCCGCCAGGGCGCTAACGTGGTCTACGAAAAACTGGCGCAGGTGCACGTACACGGGCACGGCAGCCAGGAAGAGTTGAAACTGTTACTCAGTATGGTCAAACCAAAGTTCTTCGTCCCGATACACGGTGAATACCGTCACTTGAGCCTGCACGCCAGGCTGGCAAAAAGCCTGGGCATGCCGGACGATAACATTTTCGTTCTTGAAAACGGAAATATACTGGAACTGGACCGGGAAAAGGGCAAGATAACCACCAAACTGCCGACGGGTAATGTCTACGTGGACGGCCTGGTCATGGGTGACCTCGCCAACGTTATCCTGCGCGACCGCAAACTTCTGTCCCGGGACGGGATTGTGGTCGTAATCGTTGCCATCGATAAGGAGAAAGGCAGGATCGTTGGCCGACCGGATATCGTGTCTCGCGGCTTTGTTGACCAAAAAGAGGGTGAAATAATACTTGAGCAAGGCCGAGACCTGGTAAAAACAGCTCTTGATCACGGTGGAGGTCTGCCTCTGGAATCGAGCTACATAAATACCAAGGTTAAAGACACCTTGAGCAAGTTCTTCTTCGAGCAGACCCGGCGCCGCCCCATGATTCTAACCACCTCCCTGGAAGTGTAAGTTTCAGACGATGGCCAAGAAAAAGAAAACCACTAAAACCCCAGACAGCGGCAAAGGCAAGAGAAAAACCAACTGGCAAGGGCCTGTAATACGGCTACTATTAGCTGCGGTAATTGTGGTTCTCGTGGTCTTGTTCTGGCCGACCATATCGAGTTGGGCGAAAGATACCTGGTCAAATACAACTGACTGGGCGGCTGCCACCTGGGAAGGGCTGTTGGCTATTTTCGGTCTGGGCATTATTCCTACTGCCGTGTTCCTCGTAACTTTAATCTGGATGATCGCGTCCGGACGCTTCTCGATTTTTACGAAATACTGGAAATGGTGGCTGGGAGGTATCCCTCTGACAGTGGCCGCCTGGGGTTTGCTTGGCTTTTTCAGCCCCGGCCACGGTGTGGTGGGCCATCACTCGCTTGGTGGAGATATCGGTAAAAATATAGCCACCGAAGACTATCTGATTGGTGTCTTGAGGTTATTAGGCCTGGTTTTTCTGGCTATTCTGATAATAGTACCACGCTGGACCTGGCGTATGATCAGCGGCCTATTCAAAGGCATCGGTAAAGGTTTCCTGCTTCTGTGGCAGGCAATCAGAAAAGCCTTCCAACGGCCACCCAAAGTTGAAGAGGAACAGACTTCCAGGGAAATCGAGTACAATAAGCCAGAACCCGCCTTAAAGGAACCTTCCGTACCGGAACCGGCGCCCATTATCGGCGCTCCTAAACATGCGGAGGCACCTAAACCGGAATCCTGGGAACCGGGAAAACGCCAGCCTGTGGTCACAGCCGGCGGCTGGCAGCTGCCACCAATCAACATACTTGACGAGCCCACGGAGGTGGAACTCAGTAAGAATGAAATCCAGAAACGGGCACAGCTCATCGAAGAAGCCCTGGAAAGTTACGGGGTCGAAGCTAAAGTTGTCCAGATAAACGTTGGCCCCACGGTTACACAGTTCGGCGTTGAGCCTGGCTGGGACCGTAAATACAAGGAGATCAGAGAACGTGACAAGAACGGGGAAACACAGGTACGCACCGAAGAGATATCGAAGACCAGAGTAAAGGTGGACCGTATCAGCGCGCTGGCCAGTGACCTGGCGCTGGCACTGGCAGCATCGAGTATCAGGATCGAAGCGCCGGTACCGGGAAAATCAATTGTGGGCATCGAAGTACCCAACACTTCCTTCGGTCTGGTGAACCTGCGCGGTGTAATCGAATCAGCTTCGTTCCAGAAAGCCAGCGCCAAATCCAAACTCGCCATCGCCATGGGCAAGGGTGCCGGCGGAGAAACCGTAGCCGCCGACCTTGCGCGAATGCCGCATCTACTTATAGCAGGTGCCACGGGCAGCGGTAAGACCGCCTGTCTCAACTCTACCATCTGCTGCCTGCTTATTCACAACACACCGGACGAGGTGAAATTTATTATGATCGACCCCAAGCGCGTTGAGCTGGTCAATTTTAATTCGCTGCCGCACCTGATCGCTCCCGTGGTTGTGGACGCTGACAAGGCTGTACTGGCATTACGCTGGCTGAATCAGGAAATGGACCATCGCTACCAGAGATTCGCACAGGTCGGTGCCCGGAACATCGAAGGCTACAACAAGAACCGGCAGGCTGGCGAATCAATGCCCTTCATCGTGGTGGTAATCGATGAGCTGGCTGACCTGATGATGACTGCCTTTGACGAAGTTGAGCGCACCCTTTGCCGGTTGGCACAGCTGGCACGGGCCACGGGTATACACCTTATCGTAGCTACTCAGCGGCCATCTGTTGATGTGGTAACGGGTCTTATTAAGGCTAACTTCCCCACACGTATCAGTTTCGCTCTGACGTCGCAGGTTGACTCACGTACTATACTGGATTCCGCTGGAGCAGAGAAATTACTCGGTCGCGGTGATATGCTTTACATGCCAACCGATGCTGCCAAGCCGAAACGTCTTCAGGGGACATTTGTCTCCGACGCTGAGACCGAGAGGGTGGTCTATTTCTGGGGCAACCAGCGTCGACCGGAGACCGAACCTGTGAGATTCGAGGACATGAGCCAGCTGGCTTCCGGAGAAAAAAGTAGCGAAGACTCGATAATGGAACAGGCCAGACAACTGGCTATAGAGCACAAGTATATATCCACTTCTTTTTTGCAGCGCCGGCTGCGTGTAGGCTATCCCAGAGCCGCCCGAATTATGGAGAAACTGGAAGAAGAAGGCTTCAGCCGCGAACCCACCGAGCAACCTCCCAAGAACCAGCCTCCGGCATAATTGGAGAACCCGCGTTACTTTTCTTCTATAACAACGCCGTCTATATGAACGTCTACGGTGGGCGAGGAGGCCTCACCGCCCGGCAGTTCAGCCTCGACGGGTACAGCCGCTATTTTTTGCACTGTGTCCATCCCAGCCGTAACCAGACCGAAGATAGTATAGTTTTTAGGTAATCTGCCGCTGAGATCAGACAAAGTAATGAAGAACTGGCTGCCATTGGTGTTCGGTCCCGCATTGGCCATAGCCAGTGTGCCGGCAACATAGTCCTTTGTGATCGGCTCATCTGCGAACCTGTACCCCGGGCCGCCACGACCTGTTCCCGTGGGGTCGCCTCCCTGAATCACAAAACCCTTAACCACGCGGTGAAATTTTACTCCGTTATAAAATCCCTGCCGGGCCAGAAAAACAAAATTATTTACCGCTAGAGGAGCATCCTGAGGAAAAAGTTGAACCTTAATATCTCCGTAGTTCGACTTGACGGTCGCTGTGTACTGTTTGTTCTGGTCGATGGACATTGCGGGCGGGCTGGACCACTGCATGGTTTACCTCCTTTTTGGCGACCGATTCAAAGATCCGTGTCAGTCTAGCAAAGCTCAAAACATAAGTCCAGCATTTCATGGCTGGTACGTGCTAATATAAACTTAAGAAAATGCGTATTTTCACGCGGGTTGCCGGACTATTCTGGAAATACTGGCCAAGAGCTTCACTGGCTTACATTTGCCTATTTGCCGGAGCAGCGCTGACTGTACTTATACCCAAATTCACCGGCCAGGCCATCGACATCGCTTTAGGTTCCGGCCAACACAGCGCACTCGTTCTCCTTACGTTAGCCATCCTCGTCGCCGGTTTACTTCGCAGTCTCTTTAGCTACGGCCAGGGATATCTGGCCGAGTTCCTGTCTAACAAAGTGGCCTACGATCTCCGCAATACCATCTACAACCGGCTTCAAACATTAAGCTATGCCTTCCATGACCGCTCGCAGACGGGCCAGCTGATGTCTCGAGCTACATCAGATGTGGAGGCGGTCCGCATGTTCGTCGCCTTTGCTCTGCTGCGCGGACTTTACTTCGTTTTACTTATGGTTGCTATTACGGTGGTCCTTTTAATATTGAACTGGAAACTAGCGTTAATCAGCTTAAGTGTCTTGCCCTTTATTTCTTTCCGCACCGTCGCCATAAATCAGAGGCTGCGGGTGCCGTGGGCAAAAATCCAGCAGGGCATAGGCGACCTCGGCACCATTCTGCAGGAAAATTTGACCGGTGTGCGGGTAGTTAGAGCCTTTGCGCGCGAAGAGTTCGAGAGTAAAAAGTTTCGCGGCCAGGCCGAAATCATCTACAACCAGGAGATCGAATCTAACAACCTACTGGCATCCAATAGCCCCGTCATGAGCTTCGCCTTGCTACTGGCCATGGCTTTCGTCCTGTGGTACGGTGGTCGGTTGGTCATAGACGGCAGTCTGACGCAGGGTGAACTGGCCCAATTCTTGATCTACCTGGTAATGCTGAGCACACCGGTATACATCATTGGTTGGTTGAGTATATTGTTCTCCCGGGCAATGGCTTCGGGAAAGCGTATCTTTGAAATAATCGACCAGGTGTCTCCGGTACATGAAAAACCGGGAGCGATTAACATCGAGGAAATTAAAGGACTGGTAAAATTCGAAAATGTTAATTTCAGCTACGATTCTCACGGCACCGCTCTAAAAGATGTCAGCTTTGAAGCACAGCCGGGACACATAATTGCACTCGTGGGAGCCAGCGGCAGCGGCAAATCTACTATAGCTAACCTCATACCTCGGTTCTACGACGTTACACCCGGGCGCATTACCATCGATGATGTGGATATTCGCGACATGACACTGGCTTCACTTAGGGAACATGTCGGTATTGTGCACCAGGATACCTTCTTGTTTTCGGCCACTGTTCGTGAAAACATCAGTTACGGCAAACCCGAGGCTACTCTTGAGGAAATAACTGAGGCGGCCAAAACGGCTCGATTGCATGACTTTATTATGAGCCTGCCCGATGGTTATGAGACGTGGGTTGGCGAACGGGGCATAACGCTTTCCGGTGGGCAGAAACAGAGGCTGGCCATTGCCCGCACCATCTTGCTCAATCCGCGAATTCTGATAATGGATGATTCCACATCGAGCCTGGATGCCGAAACCGAATATTTGCTGCAGCAGGCGCTGGCAGAGCTGCCCGCCGGGCGTACTACGTTCATCATCGCTCACCGGCTTCGTTCTGTACAGATGGCAGATTTAATACTGGTCCTTAAGGAGGGTCAGATCGTAGAGCGAGGTACGCATGAGGAGTTGCTGGCCCGAAACGGCTGGTATCAACAGCTCTACGGTCTCCAATTTGAGCGGCAGGAAGACTTTATTGAAAGCGCTCTGCCAGGTCTGGCCGAAGAGGAAGCGTCCCTGTTTCCGGAAGGTGATACGCGGCAGACCACACGGGCCAGGACCGAACATGCCAGCGGCCTCCGCATCTCTGACGACCTCGTTTTCGGAAAGCCCTACGATTCCCGTGTGGTCTCACGCCTAGCCAGATATTTTGCGCCATATAAAGTAGCTTTGCCGCTGACCATCGTGGCTACCCTACTATACACACTCACCATAGTGGCTAATCCCTATCTGGTAGGTGTGGCCGAAAATAACTATATCGTAGCTGGGAATCTGTCTGGACTGAATATCATCGTTCTTCTATTCATCGGCGTAGCGCTGATAAACGGCATATCCTATTATGCCCAAATTCGCGCTGAAGCAAGGCTCGGCCAGAGCATACTTCTGAACTTGCGCAGTCAGCTGTTCGACCACCTGCAACGTCTGCCCTTAAAATTCGTTGAAAGCAACCAGGTCGGCCGTGTTATGTCCCGCGTTCAGGACGACGTGGGTGAGGTTGGCGATTTCCTGGATTCGGGAGTGTTCTGGGTAGCGGGAGAGATTATCAGCCTGATTGCTATAGTCATTGCCATGTTTGCCATGAACCTGAGACTGGCACTACTGACTTTGATAGTGGTACCTCTCCTGTTCATATTTATAATGCTGTGGCAAACGACTGCGCGCCGCTCGTTCATAAAGGTCCGGCAGGCACTGGCACCGGTAAATGCCGCCCTGCAGGAAAACATCTCCGGCATTCGCGTGATACAGAGCCTGTCACGAGAAGAGCTGAATTCTCAGCATTTCGAGCGCGTCAATTACGGACACTTCGAGGCCAATATACAGGCCGCCAGGTTCTCTGTAGCTATGATGCCGGGAGTCGAACTGCTACTGGCGTTATCGATGGTTATAATTGTCCTGTTCGGCGGCACCGGTGTGCTTAACGGAACTCTGCTAGTGGGCACGCTGGTGGCTTTCATTCTATACATGCAGAACTTTTTCGACCCTATCAGGTCGCTTACTATGGAATACACTCAGTTACAGATGGCCATGGCCTCCGGCGCTCGAGTCTTCGAGCTGCTCGATGTTAAACCTGAAATCGCGACTGGAAAGGTAAATATGGACAGGATACAGGGCGATATAAGATTCGAGGGAGTGTCATTCAGCTACGAACCGGGGATCGAGGTAATTCACGATATGAGCCTTCATATACCGCGGGGCAAAACTGTGGCTCTTGTTGGGCCGACAGGTGCTGGCAAGAGCACCATTGTCAGTCTGATCGCTAGCTTCTATGATATCGATAAAGGCTATATTCTTATCGATGGCCACGATCTGCGTGACATTAGTGTAGCCGGCTACCGTCGACAGTTGGGACTGGTGCTTCAGGACCCGTTCCTGTTCTCCGGAACAGTTCACGATAATATTCGGTACGGCAAACTGGAGGCTAGCGAGGAAGCCATAATTGCCGCGGCCACTACAGTTGGCGCTCATGATTTTATTATGAGGCTGGAGAAAGGCTATGACACAGAACTGCAGGAACGCGGTCAGAATCTGAGCACGGGACAACGCCAGCTAATCAGTTTTGCACGAGCGCTGCTGGCTGATCCGGCTATTCTGCTTCTGGATGAGGCCACTGCCAGCGTTGACTCCTATAGCGAGCGAGTCCTACAGCAAGGCCTTCAAAATCTGCTCAAGGGCAGGACAACTGTGGTCATAGCTCACCGGTTGTCGACTATTCGCGATGCCGACCTAATACTGGTTATCGACAATGGCCGCCTGGTAGCACAGGGCCGCCACCAGGAATTATTGCGCCGCGGTGGCCTGTATGCCCGTCTTTACGAGATGGCCTATGCACCTTTGCCCGGTCCACGATAATATGGTGGCCTGTCCGATTCCACCCCGCATTTTTATGTCAATTAGAAAATGAATTGTAAAATTTCTTTCTCGTAGCCGAATTCTCAGCCGTTCACACCTGCGCGCCATTTGACAAACCGGATTCACTGATTTATATTTCAAATAGTCCACCGGAACATGGGTTTGTTTGCTCGGTTGGTCATTTCCTGAACAAACCATGTTGAACATTAAGGCTCGGAGGTGTGCCATGTTGAAAAAGGTGTTTGGACTAGCTTCCCTTCTGCTCCTAATTGTTTTTATTGGTTCTGCCTGTGCTCCTTCGGCTAGTGAGCAGGAGCTATCGGAACTCCGGTATAAAGTACAAGCCTTAAGCCTTTCTCTGGCTACTACTCAAAGTAGCCTGCAGTCTGCACAAACGGAGCTGCAAAACCTGCAAAACCAGAGCGCGCAGCTCCAGAATCAAGTGACTGAAACGTCACAAAAATGCACTACCTGTGAAAAAGCAGCCCAGACCAGCATGGTGAACCCGTACGGCTGTATTACGACAGCATATAGTTACAATCCGTGCGGATATCAAACGTATTGTCCTTATCAACCTCCGTGCACACCTATCGCTTATTATCCCTGTCAGTGGAACCATTGTTATTACTTATCATGGAACTACAACTACTACTGGCAATATTACGAACCGTGGATACATTGCCCACCCCCTCCTGGCCCACATCCACATCCACCCTGTCCACCCGGTCCACCAGGACCACCACCACCCCCAGGCTGTCCACATCCCATAGCCGTTGAAACTCCTCCGGCTCTAGATTCTGACGCAGTGGCTATGCCACCCGTTCCCATTGCACCAACAGATCAGCCACCAGCCGTGCCCGAGACACCATCAGAACCTGCTCTTGAACCTGCTCCAGAGTCACCAGATACCACACTGGGCAATAACGATCCACTACCTGTTCCGGTGGAATCACCACCAGGAGAGGTCACACCACCGGAAGTCGTTGAGGCATCGTCCGAGCCCGTGGTCGACACTACATCCACGGTCAACACAGCAGAACAATCGGTAATAGAAACTGTCGAAGCCATAGTGCCGGAAATGGCAACTGATTCGTCTGTCCCGGAACCGACGTCTCCAGTAGTGTCGACTGAGTCCGAACCTGAACTCGTTATCGATACCAACATAACTACAACGGAACCCGTACTGGAGGCGACCACAACCGAACCGGTTATCGACGAACCTTCAGCAGTAGCCGAAGTCCCTGCCGAGCTTCAGATATCAGAATCAACGCCACCTATGGATATCTCTCCAGTAACGGAATCGGTTTTGATCCCAGAACCGGTGTTGCCAGTGCCGGAACCAGTGGTAGCGGAGCCTTTACCGGTCGTAGAGCCGGCGCCAATTGTCGTCGAGCCTTTGCCGGTTATCGAGCCCGCGCCAATGCCGGAACCAGTGGTCAACTATCCTCAACCGGTAATGGCCCCCGAACCCATAGTAGAGCCGATGCCTTCAGCTCCAGTCATGACCGAACCTGTGATGCCGATAGAGATACCGGCGGCTACCGTCCCATCATATGATGATTCAGCTAAATTATTAGAAAATACGGCCCCTGCGGCAGAGCTTTAGCCTGCTTTAAATATACGGAGCCAATAAAAAAGGCAGCCTCGAAATCGAGGCTGCCTTAATTTTTAAAATCGCTATTTTCTAAATCTTACCGTACCTGACGCGCTTTTCGAACAACTCTTCGAGTAGCTTAGAGATCTGCTCGCTCATGGGCGACGTAGTTTGGTCTTCTTTATTTACGTAGGCATTGGCTTGGTGGTAGGTAGCACCACAAGCTACCCATTGGTGGTAAGGCAATTGATACTCGTAATGCATAGGCGGCACCTGGGGAACAACTGTTGCCAGATTAAATCCGCACGTTCCACAAAATACACTGCCCGACGCAGTCCTGGCCCCGCAATTGGGGCAGAAATTAACTTGCCACATCTTCTTCTGCCTCTTATGTCAACATATTCTACTTATTAAACGAGAATAAAGTCAAAAAAGTTTAATGAAAAAAGGACAGTCTCGATATTCTCGAGCCTGTCCCGTACTTCGTTCCACTACTCCTCACGCTTGGCTGACTATACCAAATTGGCTCGTTTTTGGATAAATCCTTGCGGATGAACCCTTAACGCCCGCCGAGGAGCTCGGGAGCCTTCGCGTCCCTCCTCCGGCAGGTCAGCTTCGTCTCCTCCGCTGCTCCTCCGGCTGAGGGCGACTACCGATCAAGAGTCGGCATAGTAGATATCTTTCTGACATTGCCCTCACCTCCTCTTCTTAACTCTAGTAATAGTATACAACGCAAGCTGGAATTAGGATGTGATAAAGGTCTCATTTCCCACAATTTTTCTGGCCCACAAATCCAGCGTGTACTTTGGTATATCCGTCACTCGTGCCTGTAGACCA
>Ga0316628_100004005_pt1 | contig 11473 bp, 8 predicted proteins | sample OWC_Aug_M2_C1_D5_FD_207648 | JGI IMG/M metagenome (GOLD analysis project Ga0316628, IMG submission 207648) | Wetland soil microbial communities from Old Woman Creek delta, Ohio, United States - OWC_Aug_M2_C1_D5_C | ecosystem: Environmental > Terrestrial > Soil > Wetlands | place: USA: Ohio... | reverse complement strand
CCGACCGCGGGACCGGGAGCCGTCCGATGCGACCGACGGCCCTTCAGGTCACTTGACCTTGTCGCCCGGCTTGAACTCGTCGGCGCAGCCCTGCGAGCAGAACTGGTGGTCCGAGCCTCCGACGTTCTTCTTCACGGCCCCGCCGGGCTTCATCATCTTGCCGCATGCGTCGCAGGTCACGTCCATCCTGTCCCCGACCTTCTTGAAGCTGTCCTTCAGACCCATGTGTTTCACCTGCGGGTTGACCGGAATCGATGTTAATAAGGGTTGCGAACCGACAATCTCCGAAATCATTAATACAGCAAATCCTAATCCCTCGGCGCTGGAGGAATGGGGATGGCACTAGAGTGGCTGCCGAAGGACGACGCGCTGAAGGACCACGACCTCTGGGGCGAGGAGCATTTCAGCTCCGACGCGCCCGGCGTGATATACGAGAAGCGGCACATACTGGACCCGTCGGGAAAACCCGTGGAGGGGCTGCACTCGGCCTGGATAATCCTCAACAACCCCCTTCAGTACAACTCCTACACCACCGAGATGGTGAAGGGCGTCATCGCCGGCATGAACCGCGCCTCGATGGACCGCAGGGTGGTGGCGGTGGTCTTCACCGGGGTCGGCGACAGGGCCTTCTGCACCGGCGGGAACACCAAGGAATATGCCGAATACTACGCCAAGCGGCCGCAGGAGTACGGCATGTACATGGACCTCTTCAACGGCATGGTGGACGGCATCCTCGACTGCAAGAAGCCGGTGATAAACCGCGTGAACGGGATGAGAGTGGCCGGCGGCCAGGAGATAGGGATGGCCTGCGACCTCTCGGTGGCCTCGGACCTGGCCACATTCGGCCAGGCGGGCCCGCGCCACGGCTCGGCCCCCGACGGCGGCAGCACCGACTTCCTCCCCTGGTACCTCGGCATCGAGGACGCCATGTGGAGCTGCGTCTCCTGCGAGATGTGGAGCGCCTACAAGATGAGGTTCAAGGGCCTGCTGAGCAAGGTCGTCCCCGTCATCAAGGAAGGGGACAGGTGGGTGCGCAACCCGCAGGTCATCACCGAGAACTTCGTCCACGACGGCGAGATAGTCTATGGCGAGTTCAAGTCCGGCGAGGAGGCGAAGAAGGCGCGCGAATATGTCAAGATGGCCAAGACGGACTTCACCCTCTTGGACAAGACGGTCCACGACATCCTGTGGACCTTCACCAACCTCTTCCCCGGGTGCCTGATAAAGTCGGTGGACGGCATCAGGCTGAAGAAGAAGTTCTTCTGGGACCAGGCCAAGATAATCAACAGGCACTGGCTGGCGGCCAACATGGCCTCCGAGGCATTCCTTGGCTTCACCGCGTTCAACAACAAGAAGCTCACCGGCCAGGACACCATCGACTTCATAAAGTACCGCAGGCACCTGGCCGAGGGGGCCCGGGAGACCGATGTGTTCGAGGACATAATACTGCCCCAGCCGAAGAAGTGAACGAAAGGGTGTAGGGTATAGGGTTTAGGGTGTAGGGTATTGGAAGCGTGGCATCAGGGGCGGACGCCTGCTGCGGGGTGGCAGGTCGGGACATCTCGCTCGCCCCCAGCCCCCAAAACCCTAAACCCTATTCCCTAAACCCTTTAACCAATGGCATAGCGTCAGGAAGGCGTCGCAATGAAAGACATCGTCTGGAAGCCGACGAAGAGGTTCGCCGAAAGCACCCGGATATGGGCGTTCATGAAAAGGCACCGCATCAAGACATATGAACGCCTCATCGAGCGCGCCGCCAATGACCCCGAATGGTTCTGGCCGGCGGTCATCGGCGACCTCAGAATCGAGTTCTACAAGAAATACCGCAAGCTCCGCGACAGCTCCAAGGGCGTTCCCTGGACCGAATGGTTCGTCGGGGGGTCTCTCAACATCGTCCACAACTGCCTCGACCGCCACGCCCTGTCGGAGAGGAGGCACAAGGCCGCCATCATCTGGGAGGGCGAGAACGGCCAGACCAGGACGATGACCTTCCAGCAGCTGGGCTTCGAGGTCAACAGGCTTGCCAACGCGATGAAGGAGCTGGGCATCGGAAAGGGCGACACGGTCGGCATCTACATGCCCATGGGCCCCGAGATAGTGGTCCAGATGTACGCCTCGCTCAAGCTGGGCGCAATAGTGATTCCCATATTCTCGGGATATGCCGCCCCCGCGGTCGCCCTGAGGCTCAACCATGCCGAAGCAAAAATCCTGTTTACGGCCGACGGCTCATACAGGCGCGGGAAGCAGTTCTCCATAAAGGCTGAGGCCGACAAGGCCGCGGCCGGCGTCCCTTCACTGAAGAAGGTGGTCGTCTTCCGAAGGGTCGGGATGGAGACGCCCTGGACCGAGGGCAGGGATGTTTGGTACCACGAGTTCATCGCGGGCAAACCGGCGGCATGCGAGACGGCACGCATGGAATCCATGGACCCGGCGCTGATAATCTACACATCGGGGACCACCGGGATGCCCAAGGGGACCGTCCACTCGCACGCGGGCGCGCTCGTCCAGGTCGCCAAGGAGGTCGGCTACTTCTTCGACGTCAAGGACGAGGACATATTCTTCTGGCTCACCGACATAGGTTGGATGATGGGCCCCTGGATGATAATGGGGAACCACAACCTCGGGTGCACGATATTTCTGTTCGAGGGCGCCCCGGACTATCCCAATCCCGACAGGCTGTGGGACATGATAAGCAGGCACGGCATCACCATATTCGGGATATCGCCGACCGCGATACGGATGCTCATGCGCTCCGGGGAGGAATGGGTCAAGAAGCACGATTTGCGCAGCCTGCGGATTCTGGGCTCGACGGGAGAGCCCTGGGACGCGCCCTCCTGGCTGTGGTACTTCAGCAACGTTGGCCAGAAGAGGTGCCCGATAATCAACATATCAGGCGGAACGGACATCATAGGCTGCTTCATGGCCCCCCTGCCCATCAACTCGCTCAAGCCGGCGACGCTGCGCGGGCCCGGTCTCGGGATGGACGTGGACGTCGTCGACGACGACTGCAAGCCCGTGCGGGGAAAGATGGGCTACCTCATCGCCCGAAGCCACGCCCCGTCTATGACCAGGGGGCTTTGGAAGGCCCCCGAGAAATACATCGAGACATACTGGTCCCGCTGGCCCAACGTATGGGACCACGGCGATTGGGTCATAATAGACAAGGATGGCTTCTGGTTCATCCTTGGCCGCGCCGACGATGTGATAAAGGTCGCCGGCCGCAGGATAGGGCCATCCGAAATCGAGGGAGCTCTCATGATACACCCGGCGGCGGCCGAAGCCGCCGCGATTGGCGTCCCGCACCAGATAAAGGGCGAGGGGATAGTGTGCTTCGTGGTGCTCAGGCCCGGTTACAGCCCTTCCGACACGCTCAAAGAGGAGCTCAAGGACGCTGTCGGAAAGGAGCTGGGAAAGGTGGACCGGCCCGAGGACATCAAGTTCGTATCGATGCTTCCCAAGACGCGCACGGCCAAGATAGTCCGGCGGGTGATAAAGGCCAAATTCCTGGGCAATGACCTCGGGGACATTTCGTCAATCGAGAACCAGGCCGCAATAGACGAGATACCCAAACAGAACTGACGGACCAATTACCAGGTCGGTTCGCAGCCCAGCTTGGATCTCACCTCGTCGTTCACAAACGAGGTGATGGCGTAGCTGTCGGTGTCGACGATCACCCGTTCTTTCAGGTTGGCGACCTCGTTTTGGAAATCCGGGAGGTCCTCCTTGTCGAAAAGGTTGGCCCTGCAACGGTCATGTTCGTCCTTCCAGACCAAAATCCATGCCGGAAAGTCGTTTTTGATGTTGGTATAGAGCTTCCAGACGCTTTGCATTGGGATGAATGTCTGGCTGTCGTCGAATCTCCACTGGCTCCTGAAAACGATCCCGTCCTCGAATACCCGGACATCCCGCCAGGGCCGGTGAAGGGTTCCGACCATGCCCATGTAAAGGAAGAGTACGGATGTCATCCCGAAAAGCAATACGGAAAAAATAGCCGCCGGATTGCGTGATTCCAGCCAACCGCCGAAAAAGATCGCGCACATGTAGTCCAGGAATATGCCGATTGACAATGCTATCGTAGCGAGAATATAGTCTCCGGTGGACGTATGGCCGGGCACGTCATTGCTATTGGTCGGGATCGGTAATAAACCTTGCTAGCCCTTTAAATTGCGCTCCTTTTTGAGAAGCCCCCGGACCTCCCCCACGAGGTACATCGAGCCCGTCACCCAGACAACGTCCTTCTTCCCGGCGTTCTTCAATACTGCATGCAACGCGTTCTGGGGCCGGGAGACGATGCTGAGCCCCAAGCCCCTCGTCATTTTCTCGAGCCCCTTTTGGGCCTTCTCGACAGGAAGCGCCCTGTCCGATGACGGCTGGGTGTAGGTGAGCGTGTCCGCCTCATGGAGCATCGGTCCCAGGACATTGGCCATGTCCTTGTCGCCCAAGATCCCGAAAACAAGATGGGTCCTCTCCCAACCGGCTTTCCTTTTGAGCCTGGCCATCTCGGAGGCGGCCTTCCGGGCGGCGTCGGGGTTGTGGGCGCTGTCCAGCAGGATCTGGGGCTTCGACCCCAAAATCTCCATCCTTCCGGGAAGGCGCGCCGAGGCGATTCCCTTCCTTATATGCTCCGCATCTATCCTCAGCCCCTCCTCGGCAAGCACCTCGGAGGAGAGCACCGCCATTGCCGCATTTTGCAGCTGGAATTCCCCCAGCATGGGGGAGAATAGCTCCCGGTACGCCTCGCGATCAGTGTATATGCCGAACCACTGGCCCTTCAGGTCCCACGATTTGGGCCTGCGGCGCACCTCCCGCTGCATCATGTGGAAGGGCGCATTCTTCTTCCGCGCGGTCTTTTCGATCACATCGAACGCCTTCTTGTCCCATGCGCCCGTTACCACCGGTCTTTTGGGCTTGATTATGCCGGCCTTCTCAGCGGCGATCTTCTCCACGGTCTTTCCCAGCACATCGGTGTGCTCCAGCGAGATGTTGGTTATCACCGAAAGAAGCGGGTCCACCACATTGGTGGCGTCGAGCCTTCCGCCGAGCCCGGCCTCTATCACGGCGACGTCCACATCGGCCTTCCGGAAATATTCGAAGGCCAGGGCGGTGGTGGCCTCGAAATATGTGCATTGCCGGCCGGATTGCGGGCCGCTTCTGCGGCCCGCCATTTGTTCGACAAGGGACTTCACTTCGGAACCTATCAGTTCCAGGTCCCGGTCCGGGATTTCAGAGCCGTCGACGCTTATCCGCTCGTTGAACCTCTCCAGGTGGGGCGAGACGTACAGGCCCGTGCGGTAGCCGGCGTCCTGCAGGATGCAGGCGAGCATCTTGCACACCGAGCCCTTGCCATTGGTGCCGGCCACATGGATTGCCGGATAGGCCAGGTGCGGGTCGTCCAGCTCCTTGAGAAGGGCTGTGATGCGGTCCAGGCCGAAGTGCATCCCGAAGCGGGCGAGGCTCTCCAGATACCGCTGGACGTCCTGGTGTGGCATGATATGCATATTCTCGCGAGGATAGTAATGTCTTTCGTATTTGGTGAAATTGGTTATGGGTACAGGGTATAGGGTTTAGGGTATTGGAGGCCACTTCTCTGGGACATGGGTATGATTCGGTTCCCCGCGCTGGAACGTGGTCCCCAAAACCCTAAACCCTACACCCTAAACCCTAACCCCTGTACCCCCGTTGACAGGAAAAATATAAATCCGGGCCTCTCGCTACGCCCCAAAACAGGGGGAGAGCCACGCACTCCCCTGCAATGAAAAATGTGAGGAGCCATGACCTGCGGATGGAAGCCGGTGGAGCAGACGTCTCAAACAGCAGGGCCTATGCCGACTGTGCCCTCGAGACCGTCTACTCCGGGCTATCCACGAGTCCGCACGGGCTGACATCGGCAGAGGCCTCGAAGCGCCTTCGGGAGCACGGCCCCAACATCCTTCCGGCCCAGAGAAGGCAGCTGCTTAGGCAGAAATTGCTTGTGCAGTTCCGGAACCTTTTTAATGTCCTGCTCATCGCCGCGGCCGCGCTGTCGTTCATAGCCGGCATGACCTCCAACGACCCCAGCTCCATCAACATGGGCCTGGCGATAATCGGGGCGGTCCTCATAAGCATACTCTTCGCCATATTCCAGGAGCGCCGGGCCGAGCGCGCGGTGGAGGCGATACGCGAGCTGGTCCCTATGAGCGCCAAGGTGGTCCGGGACGGCCAGATCAAACCCGTGCAGCTTGCGGACATCGTCCCCGGCGACGTGCTCTCCCTCGAGGAAGGGGACAAGGTGGCTGCCGACGCGCGGATGATCGTAAGCTACGAGCTCTCGGTCGACAATTCGACCCTGACGGGGGAATCTGAGGCCCAGCCCCGGACGACCTTTCCGGAGGCGGGCGCGTCCGGCGTGGGAATCTTAGCCTGCCCCAACATGGTCTTCGCCGGGACAACGGTGGCGGCAGGCTCGGGCAAAGCCGTGGTGCTGGCCACCGGCGCCCGGACCCAGTTCGGGCGCGCGGTTGCGATGACGCGGGAGGTCGAGGAGCCGCTGAGCCCGCTCCAGCAGGAGCTCGACCGGACGGCGAAGCTCAACTTCGCCCTTGCCTTCCTCGTGGGTTTCATATTCCTGCTTTTGGCGCGCATGGTCATAGGACTGGAGCTGGGGCCCAGCCTGCTTTTCATGATAGGGGTGATGGTCTCGCTGGTGCCCGAGGGCCTGCAGGTCACGGTCACCCTGGCGCTGGCCCTCAGCAGCCTCTCTATGTCCAGGCGCAACGTCGTCGTGAAGAGGCTCTCGGCCGTGGAGACGATGGGCTCCACGACGGTCATCTGCACCGACAAGACAGGCACCGTCACCGAGGGCCAGATGACGGTCAAGATGGCCTGGATGGGCGGGCGAATCTACCATGTGTCGGGCGAGGGCTACGAGCCCGAGGGCTCGATATCGCTCGAGGGCAAGAGGGTGGCGGCCTCCGACGACCAGGACCTGCGCCTGCTTTGCGCGGCGGCGGCGCTCGACAACACGGCCACGCTCGTGCCCCCTCTTGACAGGCGCAAGTCCCGGTGGACCGCGGTGGGCGATTCGACCGACGCAGCGCTCCTGGTGCTGGCCGCCAAGGCCGGCCTGCAGTACAAGCAGGCCCAGAACGAGCTTCCCCGCGTCGGGATGATACCATTCGAATCCGCCCGCAAGATGATGTCCAGCGTCCACCGGACCCCCGACGGCGGGCTGACTGCGTACGTCAAGGGCGCCCCCCACGAGATCGTCGCCAAATGCTCCTGCGCCCGCTGGAAGGGCAATCCGGTGCCCATGACGGCCGAGCTTGCGGAGCTGATAAACGGCCAGATTGACCGATTCGCCCGGGAGGCCTACCGGGTCCTGGCCCTGGCCCACCGGGAGCTCCCTTCGGGCCTGGACAAGTTCGAGGCCCCCGCGGTCGAGAAGGACCTGACCTTCATAGGCCTGGTGGCCATCCTCGACCCTCCGCGCCCCGAAACGCCCGAGGCGGTCCGCAAGGCCAGGGCGGCAGGCGTCAAGATAGTGATGCTCACCGGCGACCACAGGCTTACCGCGGAAGCGATCGCCAGGAAGGTCGGCATAATCACCGGCGCCGACCACTCCATAGTCACCGGGGACGAGCTTGCGGCCATGGACGAGCAGAAGCTCTCAAAGACTCTCGAGGGGCCCGAGCTGGTCTTCGCGCGCATCGCCCCCGAGCAGAAGCTGAGGGTCGTGCGGGCCCTGCGCGCAATGGGTGAGACGGTGGCGGTGACAGGCGACGGGGTCAACGACGCGCCTGCCCTGCTGGAGGCGGACATCGGGATATCCATGGGGCTTTCGGGCACCGACGTGGCCCGCGAATCGTCCGACATGGTGCTCATGGACGACAATTTCGCCTCCATCGTGAACGGCATCGAGGAAGGCCGCTCCGTATTCGACAACCTCAAGAAATTCATCGTTTACGTCTATGCCCACAACTGGGCGGAGCTGCTGGCATTCATCGCCTTCGTGCTTCTGGGCACCCCCTTGCCCCTGGCGGTCGTCCAGGTCCTCGCCATCGACCTGATGATGGAGATTCCCCCGTCGCTGTCGCTCACGCTCGAGCCCCCGGAGCCGGGCATCATGGAGAGGCCGCCCAGGTCCCGGCGCTCGCGGCTTTTCGACCTGGGCGCGCTGGCCCGCTCGGCCTATATCGGGGTCTTCATAGGCATTGCCGCGCTCCTGCTTTGCTTTTTGGCATGGTCGCAGGGCGGCTGGGCGCCGGGATCGTCGACCATCAAGGACCCGTCGGTCTACATCAAGGGCACAACCGTCATGATGGCGGCGATAATGGCCGGCCAGCTGGGAACGCTGCTTGCCACCCGGACAAATGTGAGGTCCGCATTCACCGTCAGCCCCCTGCGCAACAAATGGCTCCTGGCCGCGATAATGGTGGAGGTGCTTGTGCTTCTTGCGGTGGTCTACGTCCCTCCCCTCCAGATGCTGTTCTCCACCGGCCCTCTGGCGCCGGTCGACTGGCTGTACATCTACAGCTTCTTCCCGGCGATAATACTCATGGAGGAAGGGCGGAAGTACCTGCTAAGGCGGTTCGTGCTGCCGGCCCCGGTGGCGGTCCCCTTGGCGGTGCCTGCGCGGGAAGCGGCTCCCGCGGCCCTTCCGGGGCGTTTGCCTGCCAGGCCTTTCCAGGAGATCGCCCCGCCCATACTTCTGGCCGTCTTCCTGGGGCCGGGCGAGCAGGACGCGGTGCGGTTCTCCCTGAGGCTGGGCAGGCAATCCGGCTCCCGCGTCATCATGATGCCTCCAGAACCGGGCGGGAGGCTTGACCATTCCATAAAGGATGTCCAAAGAGGGGTGGACGAGCTTGCGGCCGAGGGCGTCCCGGTCGAGGAGATCGAGGTCCATCTTCCCGGCCGCGCGCCCGGACGTGACTTCATGGCGGACACCATCCGGAAAGCGATCGCCGGGACGGGCGCCGACACCATCGTCGTGCCCGTGGACAGGAAGGCGCTTTCGCGCAGGCGGCCGGCGGACGCCATCCGCTGGGCCGACGACCTCAAGGACAGGCGCCTGCTTCTGGTCAGCGGTCCCCGGACCGGCCACAGGGCGCCCGCCAGGCGCCTTTACAGGATACTGATACCAGTGCTCGGGGAATTCCAGAAGGGGCCCTTCGAGCTGGCGGAGAGGCTCACCGCCGGCTCGGTGATCCCCGACGTCGATGTCGTTGCCGCCAGGGTACTCGAGATGCCGCGGACCGGCTCCCTCTATTCCATTTATCGCCGGGAATCGCTGGCGATAGATGACAGCCAGCTGTCCTTCGTCAAGACCAAGATAGGGAGGCCCCTGCGCAAGCTGATACATCCCACGGTCCTTCTGGTGCGCAACATAGGGATGGACATCGCCCGCTTTGCCAGGGAGCGGGAGGTGGACCTGATAATCATGGAGGGCAGGCGGGGCGCCGGCGGGCCGCTGCTTTCCAGGGAGGAGGCCGCCATCGCCGCCAGGGCCGGATGCACAGTTGTCGTGGTCCTCCCTCCTCTGCCAAGGGCCAGCTAGCGACGCGCAAGGGCTTTATCGGGCCTAGGTGTTGGCCAATCGGGATGTTCGAGGCCCTGGTCCAGCTGGTGATACTGTTTTCGGTCATCATCGACCCCCTTTCCAGCTTCGCCGTTTTCACCTCCAGCACGGCTTCCATGACCCCCGAGGAGAAGAGAAGGACCGCGCGCTACGCCGTCCTTGCGGCGGCCGTGATGTCGTATGCCGTTCTCCTGGTGGGGGAGCCGTTGCTGAGGCTGTTCAGCGTCAACATCTCGGACTTCAAGATAGCCGGCGGGATAATTCTGGCCATATTCGGCGTCCAGATGACATTGGGGCAGTCCATGGGCCAAAATGGCGTCAAGCAGGGAAGCTCGGTGCCTGCGGTGGCGGCCATCATCGCCACGCCCCTGCTGACAGGCCCGGCGGCCATCACGGCGATAATAGCTGCGGTGCACGACCAGGGAATGCTCGTGACCGGAATCGCAGTCACGATAGTGATGGGGATAACAGCGCTGATGTTCTCCCTGCCGACCAGGGTGATCAACAGGATAGGGAAAACGCCCATACAGTTCGCATCGGTGATAATGGGAATGATAACGCTTGCGTGGGGCATCCGCTTCATCAAGGACGGTCTGGGGTTCTGAGGGCGTGGATGCCATGGACGAGCATCTGAGGGCGACATGGTTCATCGACGCCGACCACCCATCGATAAGGCACAAGTCGGAGCAGCTCGTTTCCGGCATCCGCTCACAGAAAGAACAGGCCGTCGCCCTATTTCATTTCGTCCGGGATGGTTTCCCCTACAAGATAATCTACGAGATTCCCGGCAGGGAATACTTCAAAGCCTCGGCGACGCTTCGCCGAGGCCAGGGCTTCTGCATGCCCAAGTCCGTCCTTCTTGCGGCTCTTGCGCGTTCGGCAGACATCCCATCGCGCCTGCACTTCGCCGACATCCGCAACCACATACTTCCTTCCACTACGACCGACCGCCTCAAAACGGACATCATGGCCTACCACACCTATGTCGAGCTATTCCTGGACGGAAAATGGGTCAAGGCCACGCCGTCGTTCGACATCCGCTTCTGCCAGAAATTCGGCCTGGTCCCTGTGGATTTCGACGGGGAGCATGACGCGCTATTGCACCATCTGGATAAAAACGGCCGCCTGCACATCGAGTATGTCGCCGATTACGGGACGAGGGAGGATTTCCCCATCGATGAGGTCATTGTGGCATTCAAGAGGACATATCCCCATCTGGAGAACCTCACCACCTATCTATGAATAAAACCAAAGCATTCATGGAGAAAGTGCAAATATGTATTTTCGAAACAAGGAGGATTCCTAATAGATAATGGTCGATAGTACTAGGAACATACCATAAACCATAAATAGCCACTGTGCAGTAAATATGCTGACATGAAAAAGATAACCACTCTCTTCATCGTCGGTTTTATCCTCGCCTCATCATTGTCCGTGGTTCTCCTGACACCCCAGCCAAAAAAGGATTCCACCCCTCATCACGACCTGGAACCGTTGCCTCCTCCCCTGAGCAGCGGGAACACTTTCATGATTTCCCGGACCGTTCTCGAGAACTATTCGCAAAATCATCCCTTCCCCCCTGAGACGAACTACATCGATGGCGCGGACTTTTGCCTCGCTCAATATCAATATTTAAACAACATCACAAAGGCGTTCAATCTCACGCCCGATGAGCTGAAGCTTCTGGACCGGAACGGTTTCATGGTCATCGACGGGAAAGACGCCTCCTTCATCAATTTCAACCGGGCCTACAAGCAGTATTGGGAGACAGATCTGCCGGTCTTCATAACGACCGACAGCATCCTCAACGTTTTCCATCTATTGCTCGAGGACGTCTTGAAAAATTACGAGACATTGATAATCGGGCCGGCCATGGAGAACATGGTATCCGCGCTCTACAATGATTCGGTCCTGATGGAC
>Ga0316628_100004004_pt1 | contig 11473 bp, 10 predicted proteins | sample OWC_Aug_M2_C1_D5_FD_207648 | JGI IMG/M metagenome (GOLD analysis project Ga0316628, IMG submission 207648) | Wetland soil microbial communities from Old Woman Creek delta, Ohio, United States - OWC_Aug_M2_C1_D5_C | ecosystem: Environmental > Terrestrial > Soil > Wetlands | place: USA: Ohio... | reverse complement strand
TTTTCCAGGTCCTGCCCCGTGGCCGAAGCCGTGAAAAACGCCAGCGCGAGGCAGAACGGCCGCATGGCTTACCTGCTGAATCGGGTTGGCTTCCGGTCCTGGTGGCGCTGGAGTGCAAGTTCAATGAGCCGGTCGATGAGCCGCGGGAACGGAAGTCCCGCGGCGTCCCACATGCGCGGGAACATGCTGATGGAGGTGAAGCCCGGGATGGTGTTGATCTCGTTGATGTAGAGGCGGCCGCTGGCCTCTTCCAAGAAGAAATCGACACGGGCCATGCCCTCGCATTCCACGGCGCGGTAGCAGGCGCAGGCCAGGCGCCGAACCTCCTCCGTCTCCCCGGGCTTCAGCTCGGCGGGGACTTTGAATCGCGCGGCGTCGAGCAGGTACTTGTCCTCGTAGTCGTAGAATTCGCGCGACGGAAACACCTCGCAGGGAAGCGAAGCGACCGGGTCGTGGTTGCCCAGGACCGCGCACTCCAGTTCGCGCCCCGTGATGGCGCGCTCCACGATGATCTTCCGGTCGAATTGGGCGGCGAGCTTCAGCGCGGCGCCGAGTTCGTCGCGGGTTCGGGCTTTGGAGATCCCCACCGACGAGCCCAAGTTCGCGGGCTTGACGAACACCGGCAGGCCGATGCGTTCGACCTGATCGTCCACGTCGAGTGAAGCGCGCATGACCACCGCGTGCTCCACCACCGGAAGCCCCCGTTCACGGCAGACGCGCTTCGTGAGGTCCTTGTCCATGGCCAGCGAGGAGCCCAGCACGCCCGCACCCACGTACGGCAACTCCGCCAGTTCCAGCAGTCCCTGCACGGTGCCGTCCTCGCCGAACGTGCCGTGCAGAACGGGAAAGACCACGTCGATGCCTGGATTGGCGCCGGGCTCGGCGACCAGCGGACGGGGCTCCCACCTGCCGTCAGGGCGAATGAAGAACTTCAACACGTCGTACCTCGCCGCGTCCATCGCGGACATGATGGCCTCGGCGGAGCGGACCGACACCTCGTGCTCGCCGCTCCGGCCGCCGTAGATCACCGCCACGCGTAGCTTCACAGGATTCTCTTCCCCATCGCCGACGTCATCAGTTCTACCGCCAGGACAGCCGTACGGTTCGCCTCGTCCATCACCGGATTAACCTCCACGACCTCCATGGAGGTCATCCCTCCGGAGTCGCAGATCAATTCCATCAGCAGGTGCGCCTCGCGATAGGTGATCCCCCCGCGGACGGGAGTGCCGACGCCCGGCGCTTCCCGTGGGTCCACCGAGTCCATATCGAGAGAGACGTGGAAACCGGCCGTGCCGTTAGAGGCGATTCGGATGGCATCTTCCATTATGGCCCGCAGGCCGCGCTCGTCTATGTCGCGCATGGTGAAGGCGCGCACTCCGGACCTCTTCACGTGCGGCTTCTCGAGTTGGTCCACCTCCCGCACGCCCACCAGGACGACGTTGGCCGGGGCGACCTTCGGCGCGTACCCGAGGAGGTGGGTCAGCTCGCGCGGCCCCCGGCCGATGAGGCAGGCCAGCGGCATCCCATGGACGTTGCCGCTGGGGCTGGTCCGGGGCGTGTTCATGTCGGTGTGCGCGTCGATCCAGATCAATCCCAGCGACTGCTTCCTCGCGCGATAATAGCGCGACATGCCGGACACCGTGCCCACGGCCACCGAATGGTCGCCGCCGAGCACCAGCGGAGCCTTGCCGGCCGCCGCCGCCGACTCCACGGCCCGCGCCAGCCGGCGGCAGGCTTCAGCGATGTGCGGCAGATAGCGCGTCCGCGCCGGTCCGCCGGGCAACCTCTCAGGCTGGTCCACAGGGATGTTGCCGAGGTCCTCCACCCGGTAGCCGAGTGCCGTGAGGCGCGTGTGAAGACCGGCTACACGCATCGCCGAGGGCCCCATGTCCACCCCGCGCCGCCCGGCGCCGAGGTCGAGGGGAAGCCCGATCACCGCGATTTCAGATTGCTTCATGGGTCGCTGAGAAAGAATGGGGACAGACGCCATTTCGCGAGTAACAGCCTCGGGTTTTCAACACCATCCGAGCGCGAAATTGCGTCTGTCCCCATTTCTTCACGGTCTGGTGCGGTAGAGCATCCGTGGGAAGGGGATGGTCTCGCGCACGTGCTCCAGACCGCAAATCCAGCCCACGCACCGCTCCACGCCCATCCCGAAGCCGCCGTGCGGCACCGTGCCGAACCGGCGCAGATCGATGTACCAGTCAAAGGCCTCTTTCGGCAAGCCATGCTCGTCAATCCGCCGCAGCAGAAGATCCAGGTCGTGCACACGCTGGCCGCCGCCGATGATCTCGCCGTAGCCCTCGGGCGCAAGTACGTCCACGCCCAGCACGACTTCCGGCCGGTCCGGATCAGGCTGCATGTAGAACGCCTTGATGGCGGTGGGGTAGCGGTCCACCATCACCGGCCGGTCGAAGTCCTCGCCCAGGAGTGTCTCGTCCGCGCCCCCGAAGTCACCGCCCCACTGAATCTCGCTGCCTTTCTTCTGAAGAGTCTCGACCGCCTGGTCGTAGCTGATGCGGGGAAACGGCGCCTGGACGCTCTCTAGCTTGGAAACGTCGCGCTCCAGAACCGCCAGTTCCGCGCGCCGGTTCTCCAGCACGCGGCCCACTACGAAAACCACCAACTCCTCCGCCACGCGCTTCACGTCCTCCAGCGTGGAGTAGGCCATCTCCGGCTCCACCATCCAGAATTCGGTGAGGTGCCGCCGCGTCTTCGACCTCTCGGCCCGGAAGGTGGGGCCGAAGGCATAGACCTTGCCGAAGGCCATGGCGGTAGCCTCGTTGTATAGCTGTCCGGATTGCGTCAGGTAGACCTTCTCGTCGTCGAAGTAGTCGACTTCGAACAGCGAGGTGGTTCCCTCGCAAGCCGCGGGAGTGAAGATGGGCGTGTCCAGCAGCGTGAATCCGTTGGAGTCGAAATAGTCCCGTATGGCCCGGATCACTTCGTGGCGAACGCGCAGGATGGCGTGCTGCCGCCGGCTGCGCAGCCACAGGTGCCGGTGGTCGAGCAGGAAGTCGATGCCGTGCTCTTTGGGCGTGATCGGATAGGGCTCAGCTTCCGGCACCCGCTGGACGATCTCGATGTTCTCCACGTCCAGTTCGTGGCCGCCCGGGGCGCGCGGCTCCTCGCGGATCTTCCCGGTGACGATGAGGGAGGACTCCTGCGTGAGGTCCTTGATGCTCTCGAACAGGCTCTCCGGCAACTGGCTCTTGACGGCGACGCACTGCAAGATGCCCGTGCCGTCGCGCAGGATCGGGAAGGCGATCTTGCCCGAACGCCTCAGGTTATAGAGCCAGCCGGGGATCACCACGGTCTCGCCAACGTGCCGGCCGGCCTGGTCAATGGTGATGCGGCGGGGGTCCGTGGCCGGGTTCATCTAAAGGCTCTCCAATTTTTCGAAGATCCGGCGCACCCCCTCGAGCGGCTGGGGCACGGTCGGATCCTCGCGCAGTTCCAACAGCAGGGAGTACTGATCGGCGCGCGAACGGAGCAGTTTCATCGTCTCGTCCCAGTCAACCGAGCCGCCGGCAGACAGGAAGGGGAACAGATGAGAGTCGCTCTTGCCGTCGTTATCGTGAATGTGGGTAGACCGGATGCGGTCCTTCATCATCTCAAAAGCGGCAGGCACGCCCTCGCTCATGTTCGCGTGGCCGACATCGAAACAGTACCCCAGGTCGAGGTGAGTCTCTTTCAGGAAGTAGTTAAGCTGCTCCGCGCCGGAAAAGCGGTTGGTGATGTTCTCCAGGAGGACCTCGACGCCCCGCTGCCGCGCGAACACGCTCAGCTCTTCGAGGGCGGTGAAGGCCGCCTCCTGCTTCCTCTCGTCGAACTCCTCTTCGTCGACTCCGATGTGCTGGATCAAGTAACGAAAAGGCGCATGTTCGGCGACCTCCAGAGCACGCTTGATCTCGTCCACCATGAGGACCCGCTTGGACTTGACCGGCTCGGTGATGGTGATGACGGAGTGCGGCCCGCTCCGGCCCCAGACATCGTCGGTGTACAAGGGAGCGTGAAGCGAGTGGAGAGACAGCTCCGAGTCTTGCAGGAAATGCTCGAGTTCGGAGACCTGGGCCCGGTTATGGTAGTCGAAGTGCTGCCGGGCGCAGAAGATCTCCACGGCGGGAATGCCGGCCTCCCAGATTCTCTCCAGCCAGACGGTGGTGAGACGGTGGTTGGCGATGACGTGAGTCGAAAGAGCGTGGTACATGGGAAATACCGATTTTACTATTCCCTGGCAGGTCGCCGCCGTTTCCACTCGAACAGCACCACCCCGGCGGCCACCGACACGTTGAGCGAGGAGATCTTGCCCGCCACGGGAATGCGGACCAGAAAGTCGCAGTGCTGCTTCACCTGGTGGTGCAGTCCCTGGCCCTCCCCGCCGAAAACCAGCGCGGCGGGCGAAGCGTAGTCCACCTGGTCGTAGGACTGGTCACCCCGCTCGTCCAGGCCGTAGATCCAGAAGCCGTGCGCCTTGAGCGTCTCGAGCGCGCGGTTCACATTGCCCGCGCGAACCACGGGCAGGTACTCCAAAGCGCCCGCGGCAGCCTTGGCGACGACCTCCGACAACCCGGCGGCGCGCCGCTCGGGCGCCACCACGGCGTCCGCGCCCGCGGCGTGGGCCGTGCGGATGACTGCGCCCAGATTGTGCGGGTCCTCCACTCCATCCAAAACCACCAGCAGCTTGGCCCCGGCCATCACGTCCTCCAGCGCGGCGTAGCGCTGGGCGGCGGCCACGGCGAGGATGCCCTGATGGTTGGTTCCGCCGGCCAGCCTGTCCAGCGCGCTGCGGGGTTCGAAACGCACCGGAATCGAGGCCGAGCGGCACAGTTCGATGATCTCCTGCATGCGCTGGCCGCCCGCGCCGCGCGCCACCAGCAGCCGGTCGATGGAGCGGCCGGCCCTCAGGGCCTCCAGCACGGAATGAACGCCCACCAGTGTACTCATGCTGGACCTATGTTAGCGCGGGCGCGGTGATTTGGTGATTGCGTGATTGCGTGATCTGGTGATTGGGCGATTTGGAGATTTGGTGACTTGGGGCTCGGTGGAGGACGGCGCGCGGCCTGGAGGCGCTCCAGTTCGTGCATGGCGCGGTTGAAGGCGCGCTCGATGCGGGTTTCGTAGCGGGCCAGGAGGGTGAAAGCGCCGGCGCTGCGGGCGTCGTCGAGGAAGACAAAGGCGTGCTGGTCATGGCGGGTCGGGTTGTTGAGTCTACTCAGACCGCCTTCTTCCTCATCGAGCAGCCTGTTGAAGAGGCCGGTTTCCATGCCGCGGAGGCGGCCGAGGCGCCAGGCGGCCATGACCATTTGCTGGACGAGGAGGGTTTCGGAGGGACCGACGGGCTGGTAGTGGTCCTCGAAAGACTGTTGGATTTCCTGGAATTCGGCTTTCCGCTCGGTTTCAACGACGGCGTGCTGGGCGGTGAGGCCATGGCGGAGGGCATTGAGGCGGACGGCGGCCTTGCCCCCGGGGGTTTTGGGTCCGGTGCTGCGCTGAGCGTTCTGGCGATTGGCTTCGATTCGCAGTTCGGAGGCCGTTTTGGCGCGAGGTTCCTTTCGCAGAGAATTGCGCCACAGTGGCGCCTCCGATGGTAGCAGCGGGCCTCTGGCTGGCAGCCCGTGGCGTGCCGGAAGTGGTTGATGGGGAACGGGAAAACAGTCGGGATGCCGGCGTGACCCGAGGGGGTCTGTCGGTAGCAACCTGGTCAACTTCCCTGACCGGCGCTTCGGGCTCGCCCCGTCCGGGGCACTTCTACGCGTCGGGCGTTACCGGGACGGCTGCCGCCGATCCAGTTCTGGCTGCGGCGGAATTCGCCCGGCAGTTTCTCGCTGCCCCGGCCCTTCGATAGGAGGATCTCGTGGATCTCGCGGATGAGCCGCAAGGACAGCGGGAATCCCGCGCGCAGCCGCTCGAGGCCGTGATTCATGGCGGCGACGTAGTTGGAGACTTCCTGGACATCTTGCAGCGGTACTCCGGGCGCCTCATTGTTCTCGAAGAGCAGTAGATCGGACAGCGACGACTGCGTCCCTTCGATCTGGGAGGAGAGCACCGCCTCCTTGCGCACGTATGCGTAAATAAACAGCGGCAGGTTAGGGAGAACGGAAGCCAGACCGTCGAGCCGGCCGAGAGATTGACTTGCCTGATCGACGAGGAGTTGGAGAGTCTCCAGGCGGACCGGAGGGTTCGGTGGGAGCGGCGGCGGTACGTACGCCCGAACGGTCGCCCGGTTGTGCGTCTTCACGACATAGCGTCCCAGGCGCGGGTTCTGTTTGGCTCCCATTAGCACTGAATCCTCTCGTTAGACGGCTCCTTACGAGAAGATGCTCATCTTTCGTTTCGTTATCCAGCGGATAGAGGCTCTCACCCAACCCACGGTTCCCGCTGCCCAGCCGGCCTGGACCGGCGCATGGGACCCCGATCAGATAGCCGCAGTGGGGCCAGGGCCCGGAACCCGTCAACAGAGAGATTCGCGCGGGGTAGAAACTCTCGGCCTCCAGGCGGCCCTTTGGACCGGGGACACAATAGGGACACATCAAGCATCCCAAATCGGCCCGACAACCACGCCCAAGCGATCATGGCCAGTGGTTTCCCCGTCCCAGCGACAGCCCGATTCCGCATCCTCGATGTATCGGTAATCATCGAGTTGGGAACGGGGGTGGGCACCGTGCGCCGAGAGTGTCCGGACTTCCTTGATCGCGGAAGGCCACACATGAGCTCCGGCCCTGGCATGCCGGCGTCATTGCAGGCCCCGCCATCGCCCAGCGAACATCCAGTACTGCGAGGCCCTTCTACCCCGCGTAGTACTTCTCGGCCGCGAGGCGGCCGGGGGCGGCGGGCTGGTAGCCTTCCGCGCGGAGGGCTTCTTCGAAAGCCTCGAGGAACAGAAGCACATTCTCCTTGGTCGAACTGGCGCCCATCAGGCCGATGCGGAAGACCTTGCCGGCCAGCGGTCCGAAGCCGCCCAGGATCTCGATGCCGCGGCTCTCGATGAGCCGCTTGCGCACCTTGAGGTCCTCGATCCCTTCGGGCACCCGCGGAGTGTTGAGCACCCACAGGCGCTGTCCTTCGGCCACGTGCATGCGCAGCCCCATGGCCTCCAGCCCCGCCACCAGCGCCAGGTGGTTCCGGCGACTGCGCGCCCAGCGGTTCTCCAGCCCTTCTTCGGCGATGATGCGCAGCCCTTCGCGCAGGCCGTAGAACATCGAGATGGGCGCGGTGTGGTGATAGCGGTGCGCGCCCTCGTAGTAGTCGTCGAGCAGCTTCAGGTCCAGGTACCACGCGGAAGGCGGGCTCTTACGCGCGCGCAGCACCTCCAGCGCTCGCGCGGAGACCGTGATGGGAGCCAGGCCCGGTGGGCAGCTCAGTCCCTTCTGCGAGCAACTGTAGGCGATGTCGATCCCGGTCTCGTCCACCTGGACCGGCATGCCGCCGAGCGAGGTGACGCAATCGCCGATCACCAGCGCACCAACCTGGTGCGCCGCTTCGCAGATGGCCTTGCCCGGCTGCAACGCGCCGGTGGAGGTTTCCGCGTGAACGAACGCCACCACCCGCGGCTTCTCGCGCAGGATGAAATCGTTCGCTTCCTGGTCGGTGAACGGCTCGCCCCACGGCTTCTCGCTCCGCACCACCTCGGCGCCGTAGCGCCGGCCCATTTCCGCGATGCGGTCGCAGAAGAAGCCGTTGGCCAGCACCGCGAACTTGTCCCCTGGAACGGTGAAGTTGGCGACGGCGGCCTCCATGCCGGCGCTGCCGGTCCCGGAGATGGCCATGTTGAAATGGCTGCTCGTACCGAAGACCATTCCAAGGAGCTTCCGGACGTCTTCGGCGACCTGGAAGAAGTAGGGGTCCAGGTGACCGACCACCTGCTGGCCCATGGCCTCGTAGACGCGCGGCTCCACGGTGGTTGGGCCAGGCCCCATCAACAGACGCTTTGGCGGACAAAGAGGACTGAATGATTCTGGCATATATAACGATGGTCGTGTACAACCGGCGGGGGTGTCAACTCGTCAGGATCTGCGGCCGGCGTCCTTCACCGGCGGCTCGCGCCGGCACAGGATCTCGCGGATGGCGTAAATGCGGCGGCCCTGGCCCTCGAAGTAGATACGCATCAGAACTTCACCCAACAGGCCGGTCGAGAACATCATCAAACCGGCCAGCAGCAGGATGGAACCCGCCAGCAGCAGCGGACCGTGCTCGATGAGGATCTCGCGGCCGGCGAGTTTGAGGGCCAGCAGATAGGCGAGGACCCCGCCGCCAGCCACGGTGCTGGCCAGGCCCAGATTCCCGAAGAGGTGCATCGGCCTGGTGAAGTAACTCAGCAAAAACTTGATGGTCAGAATGTCGAACAGGACATGCAGGGTCCGGCCCAGCCCGTAGTGCGAGCCGCCGGTGCTGCGCACCGTGTTGCGGATGGGGACCTCGGCGATCCGCGCCCCATAGAAGCTGGCCAGCGCGGGGATGAAGCGATGCAGTTCGCCGTAGAGGTTGATCTCCTTCAGGATCTCAGCGCGGTAGGCCTTGAAGGTCGTCCCAAAATCATGGAGCGCCACGCCGGAGGCCTTGGCCATCATCCAGTTGGCGATGCGCGAAGGCAGCCTGCGCGTGAGCGCATTGTCCACGCGGTGCTTGCGCCAGCCGCTGGCGATGTCATACCCTTCGTCGATCTTGGCGACCAGGGCCGGCAGGTCCGCGGGATCGTGCTGTAGATCGCCGTCCATGGAGACGATCACCTCGCCACGGGCCTCGTGAAAACCGGCCGCCAGCGCCGCCGTCTGTCCGAAATTGCGGCGCAACCGGATCACCTTGAGCCGACCGTCGGTCTCCACCAGGTTGGAGAGCAGGTCGAAGCTGCGGTCGGTGGAGGCGTCGTCCACGAAGATGATCTCGTAAGGCTTCCGGACGGAATCGAGCACGCGGGTCAACCGGTCATACAGCGGCAGGATCGACGGTTCCTCGTTGTGGACAGGAATGACGATCGACAACATGCGGCTGTTTACAGTCTAGCAGCCTGCCGAGCCACGGGGCTAGAATTGATACAAGGAGAGGGCGCATGGTTACTCGAAGGAAAATCATCGGCGTATTGGGGGCTCTGCCCGCGGCCAGCGTGCTCGGCCCCGGAACGCTTTACGCACAGGCCACCACGACCTTCCCGCGACGGCTGCTGGGGCGCACTGGACGCATGGTGACGCCGCTCGGCTTGGGCGGGCAGGCCTCGCTGCAATGGACCAAACCCGGCATCGACCCGGCCGACATCATTGTCCGCGCGGTCCAACTCGGCGTCAATTACCTGGACACCGCCAACGCATACGGACCCAGCCAGACGAACTACGGCGAAGCCTTCCGGCGCCTGCGTCTGACGCCTGCTGCCTCGGACTACGACGCCGCGCTGCGAACGCGGCTGTACGTTGCCACGAAAACGGGCCGGCGGTTTGCGGCGGACCCGGCGGCGAAGGCGGGTGGCACGGCCATCGACGACCTGAAACGCTCGCTGACGCAGATCTTCGGAGACGGGAAGGGCAGCATCCCCGATGGCGCCTACCTGGATGCCATCCAGATTCACAATCTCACCACGATGGCCCAGGTGGATCAGGCCTATGAGGGTTACGCCGAGCGGACCACGCGGCGGCCCGAGCGCATCGGCGCGCTGGCCGGCCTCCTGGACTATCGGGACGGCACCAACTACACCGGCCTCAATCCGGAACACCGCCATTACGTGCGGCACATCGGCATCACCGGGCACCAGAGCTCTCCGGTGCTGATGAGCGCGCTGCGCCGCGATTCCGAGAATGTCATCGACACGCTGCTGGTGGCGCTCAATCCGAATGACCGGGCATGCAGCTCACACCAGAACAACGTGCTGCCGCTCGCCGTGGCGCGCGGTGTCGGCGTCATCGCCATGAAGCTGTTCGCCGACGGCGCCTTCTACGGGAAGGAGCCGCGATTCTCGCGGACCGCAGACGACGTGATCATCTCGGTCGGCAAGCCGGACGCCGTGGCCTATTCCGATTTGGTCCGCTACCCGCTGTCGTTGCCTGGCGTGGCCGTGGCCATCATCGGAACCGGCCAGATCGCCCGTGAGAAGCCCGAGTCCGACCAGTTGGCCGCCAATTTGACTGCGGCGCTGAAGGACATGCCTTCGGAACTGGAGCGCGCCCGCATCGAGAAGGAGACCCAGTCCCGGCACGGGGCGGCCGCCAACTACTTCCAGGAGAAGACCAACACGCTGGTGCAGCCTACTGGCGTGAACGTCAAGCGGGACGGCGAGCGGGTGATAGTCCAGTGGAACACTGCGTTCGCGGGGCCCGCGCCCATCCGCGCCTACGAGATTCGCGCGGGCAACCGTTTGCTGGTATCTCTGCCCTTCCGCCCGCAGCTCACCGAGACGCCGTACTCGGCGGTGGTGCCTGCTTCCGACGTCGGGGACGGCACGGTGACTGTGGTCGCCGCCGTATAGGGCCCGAGCCGGGGGCCGAAGTGTTATACTTCCGCTCACCCGGATGACTACCGAACGGCTCACATCCCTCGACAAGCGACTGGTCCTGACGGCGATGCTGGTTGCGGCCGCATGCATCGCCTATACCAGGTTCAATTTCCAGGCGGCGTTCCCCGAGGCCTCGATCGACCTGCGCCTCTCCAAGCCGGAGATTACCGCGTTGGGCGAGAAGTTTCTCAGGTCGCAAGGCCTGTCCACCGAGAATTTTCGCCAGCTCACCCTGTTCGACTCGGACGAAACGGCTCGAATCTATCTCGAACGCGAGATGGGGGTGACAGAGGCCAACCGGCTCATGCAGGGTGAGGTGGCGGTGTGGCGCTGGCGCGCGCGATGGTTCCGGCCGCCCCAACAGGAGGAGATGTTGGTCTACCTGTCGCCGACGGGGGCCCTTACCGGCTTTAACCACGTAATCCCCGAGGCTGCGGCCGGGGCGCGGCTGGACAAAGACGCCGCCCGGCGGCTGGCGGAGAGCTTCCTTCTGGCACGGACGGGCGCCAAGCAGCGGTTGGTCGAGGAGCAGTTGCAGGAGCGGCCCGCGCGCTACGACTACGTCTTCACCTGGGAGCAGGAGGGCTTCCGGGCCAGGGAAGCCACCTACCGGCGAACCGTGGTTGTGCAGGGGGATAAGATCGGGCGGTATTCGGAGTACCTGCACGTCCCCGAGCAGTGGAGTCGCGACTTCGCCACGCTGCGCTCCTCGAACGAACTCTACTCGCAGGCCGCCACGGTGCTCTTTCTGCTCTTGGCGGTGGCTGCGGTGGTGGTCCTAATCCAGTCGCTAAGGAGGAGGGAGATCCGCTGGAGGCCGCTGCTCCTGATCGCCGGGACGGTCGGGCTGCTCATGGTCGCGAGCGAGTGGAACTCCTTGCCGTTCTCGATCGACTCCATGCCCACCAGTTCGCCCTACTCCCAGTCTTTGCTCCGGGCGTTGCTGCTGGGCCTTGGCGCGGGCGTGGGGGTGGTCTTCTACGTGATCCTGGC
>Ga0316628_100004003_pt1 | contig 11475 bp, 9 predicted proteins | sample OWC_Aug_M2_C1_D5_FD_207648 | JGI IMG/M metagenome (GOLD analysis project Ga0316628, IMG submission 207648) | Wetland soil microbial communities from Old Woman Creek delta, Ohio, United States - OWC_Aug_M2_C1_D5_C | ecosystem: Environmental > Terrestrial > Soil > Wetlands | place: USA: Ohio... | reverse complement strand
GCGTCGAGGTCGAAGAGCTGTGCCGGAGGTTCCCGCTCTATCCTGATCGCCTGCGGTGACGAAGCGCACGGGGAGCAGGCCTTGGGCCTCTGGCCTTGGCTGGCCTTGGTGCGTAAGACGCGAGGCTGAAGTCCGCCAAGGCCCAAGGTCTGACGCCCAAGGCCAGGTCCAATTCCATGTCTGCCCTCCTCTCCTCCCAGGTCGCCCGGGTGTTTGCCGACGATGGGCCGCTTGCCGCCGCGGTGCCCGCGTTCGAGCCGCGGCCCGGCCAGCGCGACATGGCGCTGGCCGTCGCGGCAACCTTCGAACAGGGGGGCCGGATCCTGGTCGAAGCGGGCACGGGCACTGGCAAGACGCTCGCCTACCTTGTCCCCGCCATCTTGAGCCACCAGCGCGTGCTGGTTTCCACCGGCACGAAGAACCTCGAGGAACAGATTTACTTCAAGGACCTGCCGGTGCTTGCCGACGCGCTCGGCATCCGCTTCACGGCGACTTACATGAAGGGGCGCGCCAACTACCTGTGCCTGCAGCGGCTCGAGACGCTGTGCCGGGGCGCAGACGCATCGGCGTCACAGGTTCGCGCCAGCCCGTCGAAAGCACCATCCGTGAAAGGCCGACGCAAGCGCAGGCGCACGTCCGCGACTGGCGGAGCCCTGACTCCGGACGCCGGACGCCGGACGCCGGACTTTGGGCTTCCGATCACCGACCCCTTTCTCGAGATGATCGTCGACTGGGCGCAGGACACCGAGACGGGGGACCGTTCGGAGCTTGCCGACCTTCCCGAGGACTTGCCGTTGTGGAACGACGTGTCGGCGACCAGCGAGTCGTGTCTCGGCTCGGAATGCCCGCACTACGCCGACTGTTTCGTGACCCGCATGCGGCAGCGTGCCGCCGAGTCGGACGTCGTCATCGTCAATCATCATCTCCTCTGTGCCGACGCCGCCGTGCGCCAAGGTGAGTACGGGGAAGTGATTCCCGCGTGTGCCTACCTGGTTGTTGACGAGGCGCACCAACTGGAGGACGTTGCGACGCAGTACTTCGGCGTGGCTGTCAGCAACTACCGCATCGAGGATCTGTGCCACGACGCAGAGCAGGCGATGGGCGTTCGACGGAACGGGCGGGAAGGCCTCGAGCGCGGGCAGAGCATCGACCGCCTGCGCGACCTCGCGCGTGTCCTCTTCATGGCGCTCCAGTTCGGTCAGATGGCGCGCCTTTCCGATGCTCTGCCCCGCCGGGCCGCCCAGGGGCTGCGCGGCGGCGATCTGTCCGCCTCTCCGCCGGGCGAAGACCGCACGCGGCTGACCGCGGAGTTCCTGGCGCAGGTCGCGGACGCCGGCCACGACCTCACTGCGGCGCTCGACACCGTCGAGCAGGTGTTCTACGAGGTGAAGGACGCGCCGCCCGGCGCACGAGAGGGCGAGGCTCAGTCAAACGGCAGCGACGCTCGGGTCGAAGCCGCAGAGGAGCTGCGGTCGATCGCGCGCCGCGCCGGCGAGATGCGCGACGAGCTACGCTTCCTGCTGCGCGCGAGCGACCCGGACTACGTCTACTACCTCGAGACGCGCGGCCGCGGTCTCTTCCTGCGCGCCTCGCCAATCGAGGTGTCGGGCATCGTCCGCGCCCAGGTGTTCGACAGGTTCCAGGCGGTCGTCCTCACCTCCGCCACTCTTTCCGTCGCGGGCTCCTTCGAGTACGTGCGCGAGCGGCTCGGTGTGCACCCGGCCGACGAGGTCCGGCTGCCGTCGGAATTCGACTACTCGCAGCAGGCGATTCTCTACCTGCCGCCCCACATGCCCGATCCGCGTTCGTCGTCGTTCGCCGAGGCGGCAGCCCGGCAGATCGTCGCGATTCTCGAGCGCACGCGCGGACGTGCCTTCGTGCTGTTCACGAGCTACGCGATGCTTCGCGCAGTGCAGGATGTCGTCGAGCGCGCGTTGCCGTTCCCGATCCTCGTCCAGGGTTCGGCGCCGCGCTCGTTGTTGCTGCAGCAGTTCCGCACGACCCCGAACGCCGTCCTGCTCGCCACGTCGAGCTTCTGGCAGGGCGTCGACGTCGTCGGCGAAGCCCTGAGTTGCGTCATCGTCGACAAACTCCCGTTTGCTTCTCCGGCGGACCCGGTCACGTCCGCGAGGATGGACGCGATCATCAGGCGCGGCGGCGAACCGTTCTGGGAGTACCAGGTGCCTCTGGCCATCCTGACGCTGCAGCAGGGACTCGGCCGACTGATTCGCCACCGCCAGGATCGGGGCGTGTTGTCCGTGCTCGATCCGCGCCTGCGCACCAAGGTGTACGGCCAGGCCTTCCTCGACGCGCTTCCGCCGGCCCCCCGGACCAGCAACGTGGAGGACATCCGCCAGTTCTTCGCCGGTTGAAGATCAACGTGCCAGGACGCCGGCGCTGTCGCTTCGAGCCGGTGTGTACTCGATAGAAGACACCGCACCCGGCCGTGCGCCGAGTGCTCACAACGGGGCCGATAGTGGGACTGATTCGGCCTCTCCACCTTGGCACGCAAATGGCTGTGCTTCGGTGTGACGGGCGCGAGAGCACGTCCCGGGACGTTTGGGTGTAAACTACACAGCGCGCAGGAGCTCCGCCCCCGTCTTCGGCGTCCGTACATACTTGTTACCTCAGACGGAGGACTAGATGTTTCGCGCTTCATCCGGCCGACGACTGCTGATGCTTGCCTTGGCGGTCTTCGTGGCCGCCATCATCGCATCGCCGGCGTTCGCGCAAACGACCGGCATGGTCAAGGGCAAGGTCCTGGACGAAAAGGGCCAGCCCATTGACGGGGCGAAGATCACGATCACGTCGAAGGACCCCGGGGTCAATCGCTCCTACACCGTGAACTCGAACAAGAAGGGCGAGTTCGCCCAGATTGGGATACCGCCCGGCCAGTACCAGGTGGTGGCCGAAAAGGAGCGCGTCGGAGCGCAGGCTTTCGACGTGCGGGTTCGCCTCGGTGACCCGTCCGAAGTGAAGTTCGTTCTTTCGCCCGGGGCCAGCCTGGCGTCCAAGGAACAGCAGGCGAAGGCGGCAGCCGTGCAGGCGGCTTTCGACGCTGGTGTCGCGGCGAGCAAGGCGAACGACCAAGACACTGCGATCGCGAAGTTCCAGGAAGCGATCGCGCTTCTGCCCAACTGCTTCGACTGCTACTACAACATCGGCCAAGCGAACGCCCAGAAGAAGGACTATCCCAAGGCCGAGGAGGCGTTCAAGAAAGCGATCGAACTGAAGCCCGACTACGCGGACGCCTACAACGGTCTCGCGACGGTCTACAACGCGCAGAAACGGTTCGACGACGCGGCGACGGCCAGCCAGAAGGCGGTGGAAGTCGCGGCCGCGGCAGCGGCGGCGGGAGGAGCCGCACCGGCCGGCGGCAACGTGAACGCGCTCTACAACCAGGGCGTCATCGCGTGGAACGCCGGTAAGGCCGAGGATGCGAAGGCGAAGTTCGAGGAAGCGCTCAAGGCGGATCCGAACCACGCGGCGTCGCACTTCCAGCTCGGGATGTGCCTCGTCAACCTGGGCAAGCTGCCGGAGGCGGCCGCCGAGTTCGACACGTACCTGAAGCTGGCGCCCGACGGCGAGTTCGCCGCGCAGGCGAAGGCCCTGGTGGCGCAGCTGCCGAAGAAGTAGTTTCGACTGCCCGGGGAAGTAGTCGGTAGCCAGTAGTCAGTAGCCAGTAGACGGCGTGAGAACCTCATGCTGTCTGGTGGCTGCCGGCTGCTGGCTACTGTCGTTTGGTCGCGTTCTCTCCTCCGGTGTTCCCTGTCTTGCCCGTGTCGCTCGAAGCCGAGATCCGAGCCCGCCTGTCGTCGGTGCGTGCGCGCCTGGAGCGCGCCGCGATCTCGGCACGACGGGATCCGGCAGACATCCGGCTGATCGCCGTGTCGAAGACGTTTGGCGCCGATCACGTGAAGGCGGCGACCGCGGCGGGGCAGGTCGATTTCGGCGAAAACCGTGTGCAGGAGGCGCTCGAGAAGATCGCGCTGGCTGGCGCGCCAGGATTGCGCTGGCACCTGGTCGGGCACTTGCAGGCGAACAAGGCACGCAAGGCGGCTGGCGCGTTTGCGTGCATCCACTCGATCGACGGGGCGGATCTGCTCGGCCGGGTGGACCGGGCGGCCGTCGAGGCCGGCGCGTCACCCGAGGCGCTGGTGCAGGTGGATCTGGCAGGCGAGCCGACCAAACACGGGGCCCGACCGGAGGAGATCGAAACGACCCTGGCCGCTGCGCGTTCCTGCGAGGCGGTGCGCGTCGTCGGCTTGATGCTGCTGCCGCCGTTCTTCGCCGACGCGGAGGATACGCGGCCCTATTTCCGGCGCCTGCGGGAGATGCGCGACGGCCTCGTGGCGCGCGGAGTCCCGCCGGCGATGCTCGCCCATCTCTCGATGGGCATGAGCCACGACTTCGAGGTCGCGATCCAGGAAGGCGCGACGATGGTTCGCGTCGGGACCGCGATCTTCGGCGACCGAGCGTGAGAGGCCGCAGATGCTCAATCTCCGCGATCCGCTGGTTCCTCCCGACCCCTCACGTCGGGTACCCGAAGAGCCGATAGATAAGACCGGGAGACGCACGCCGGCCGCCAAGGTCCCCGGTTTCGGTCGAGCCGGCCTGGAGAGCAACATGAAGGTTACCCCACTCGACTTGCGTCAGACGAACTTCCGCACCGCGATGCGAGGGTTCGAGAAGACCGAGGTACTGGCGTTCCTGGCCGAGGTCGCCGACGACTACGAGCAGGCCCTCCGCGAAACCGATCGCCTGCAGGGCGAGGTGAAACGCCTGGAAGCGCTTCTCAACGAGCACCGCGAGAGCGAGAGGAACCTGCGCAACACGCTGCTCACCGCGCAGCGGCTGGCCGACGGCATCAAGAGCAGCGCCGAGGAAGAGGCGAACCGCATCGTGCGCGAGGCCGAGACGCGGTCGGAACTCGTGCTCCAGAAGGCGCAGGGGCGTTCCGAGGACATCCAGCGGGAAATCGACGGCTTGCGCATGAAGCGCCGCGAGGTCGAAATGTCCGTCGAGGCGACGATCGCCGCCTTGAAGAACGCGCTCGACTTCATCCGCGATCAGGACCAGCGCGACCGCGACGACAAGATCCTGCTGCACCGGCCCCGCCAGATCGAGCCGATCGCCGACGCGAGAGCCGCGATCGGGGACACCCTCCCGCCGGCCAAGGCGGAGGGACGTTGACGGCCGACTTCCTCATCCGCCACATCCACGCCCTCGTCACGCCCGTTGGCCCCGGACCTCGGCGCGGCTCGGAACAGGCGAACGTCCGGTCGATTGGCGACGCCGCGGTCGCCGCGCGTGAGGGGCGCATCGTGTTCGTCGGGCGAGTCGAGGACTGCGAACGGGCGGTCTCGCTCGTCGCCAATGCGACCGTCATCGACGCCGCCCGGCAAACGGTGGTACCGGGCTTCGTCGACCCACACACTCACCTGGTGTTCGCCGGCGATCGGCGGGAGGAGTTGCGCCGGCGCCTCGCCGGGGCGACCTACGCGCAGCTTGCGGCCGAAGGAGGCGGGATCGTCAAGACGGTGCGGGCGACGCGGGCAGCGAGCGAAGACGAACTGCTCCGTGCGGCCGGCTTGCGCCTCGCCGAAATGCTGAGCGCCGGCACCACCACGGCGGAAGCGAAGAGCGGCTACGGCCTGGCCACGGAACCGGAGTTGAAGATGCTGCGCGTGATCCGCCGCCTGAACGACGCGCAGCCGGTGGATCTGGTCGCGACCTTTCTCGGCGCCCACGAAATCCCGCTGGAGTATCGCGAGCGGCGCCGAGACTACATCGACCTGCTCGTCCGCGAGATGATTCCCGCCGTTGCCGAAGCCCGGCTCGCCGCCTGGTGCGATGTCTTTTGCGAAACCGGGGTGTACACGCCCGAAGAGTCCAAGGAAATCCTGGACGCCGGCGCCCGCGCCGGCCTGGCGCCGCGGCTGCACGCCGATGAACTCGCGAGGAGCGGAGGGGCCCGCCTCGCCGCCGACATGCACGCCGCCTCGGCGGATCACCTGTTGTTTGTCGAGCGTGAGGACGCGGAACGGATGGCGCAGGCCGGCGTCGTAGCCACCTTGCTCCCGATCGCCGCTCTCTACCTCAAGATCGGACGCTTCGCGCCCGCGCGCCTGTTGATCGACCGCGGCGTCCCCGTCGCGCTCGCCACCGATCTCAACCCGGGCGGCGGCTTCTCACCCTCCATGCCCTTTGCCATGACGCTCGCCTGTTTCGCGATGGGGATGACCTTCGAGGAGGCGCTGACGGCGGCGACGCTGAACGCCGCCTGCTCGCTTCGCCGGGACGGTGAGGTGGGCAGTCTCGAGCCCGGGAAGCTGATGGACGCGGTCATCGTGAACGGCGAAGCGGTCGATCTGCTGAGGGTCGGCGCGCCGGTGATCGACGCGGTGGTGAAGCGGGGACGGGTCGTCTACACGAAACAGGCCGGCCTTCGGCTTTAGACCTTGGGCCTTCCCAAGCCCAAAGCTCAGTGAATCTGGTGTAACAGCCGGTCCCACCTGGTTCGCGTGAAGAAGTGCGCGAAGGTCGACAGGATCCCCCGGATGCCGCCAACCAGGTCCGTTTCCTGATAATCCTCTCGATCGGCACGGTACGACCAATACACCATCATCGCCCGGCCCTTGACGTAGCTGCGCGGAAGGAATCCCCAGTAGCGGCTGTCCTGCGAGTTGTCCCGGTTGTCGCCCATCATGAAGTACTGGTTCGCCGGAACGGTGACCGGGCCGTAGTTCTCCCGGACGTCGAACGAGGTCACCTCGTGCAGCGCCGACGGGCCGGACGGCGGTTCGAGGAAGTGCACGTACGGCTCGTTCAGCGGCTTCCCGTCGATGTAGACCTTCTTGTTCCGAACCTCCAGCGTTTCTCCCGGCAGCCCGATCACGCGCTTGATGAAATCCCGTTCCGGTTCCTCGGGGTACTTGAACACGACGACGTCGCCGCGCCGGATTGGCCGCACGGGGAGCAGGAGGCGTTCGACGCCGGCCTCGGTCGGGCCGAAGACGAACTTGTTCACCAGCAGGTGGTCGCCGATGAGCAGGTTGTTCTCCATCGACCCGGTCGGGATCTTGAACGCCTGGACGACGAACGTCCGGATGAACAGCGCGAGAATCACCGCGATGACGATCGATTCGAAGTACTCGCGGACGGTGGACTTCTTGAATTCAGCCATGTCGGTTCACGCCTTCTGCGGCCGCATCACTCGGTCCCGACCTTCAACACCGCGAGGAACGCTTCCTGCGGGATCTCGACGCGGCCGACACGCTTCATCCGGCGCTTGCCCTCTTTCTGCTTCTCGAGCAGTTTCCGCTTGCGCGTGATGTCGCCCCCGTAGCACTTGGCGAGGACGTTCTTGCGCAGCGGTTTCACCGACTCGCGCGCGATGATGCGGCTGCCGATCGCGGCCTGGATCGCCACCTCGAACAGCTGCCGGGGGATGAGCTCGCGCATCTTCGACACGAGGGCCTTGCCCCGGGGATAGGCGAAGTCGCGGTGCACGATGATCGACAGCGCGTCCACCGGTTCGCCGTTGACCAGCACGTCCAGCTTGACGAGCGGCGACTCCCAGAAGCCGGTCACATGGTAGTCGAGCGACGCGTAGCCGCGGGAGATCGTCTTCAGGCGGTCGTAGAAGTCGAGCACCACCTCGCTGAACGGCAGCTCGTAGGTGATGACCACCCGGTCCTTCGCCACGTACTCCAGCGACTTCTGGACGCCGCGTTTCTCCTGGCACAGCTGCAGGATCGACCCGACGAAGTCCGCCGGCGTCAGGATCATCGCGGTGATGATCGGTTCCTCGATCTTCGCGATGCGCCCTGCCTCGGGCAGCTTGGCGGGACTGTCGATCTCCTGCACCTCGCCGTCGGTCGTCGTCACGCGGTAGAGGACGCCTGGCGCGGTCGTCACGATCTCCTGGTTGAACTCGCGTTCGAGGCGCTCCTGCACGATCTCCATGTGCAGCAGGCCCAGGAACCCGCAGCGGAAGCCGAAGCCGAGCGCCGCCGACGTCTCGGGCTCGTAGAAGAACGACGCGTCGTTCAGCCGCAGCTTCTCCAGGGCCTCCCGCAGGGCCGGGTACTCGTGGCCCTCGACGGGGTACAGCCCCGCGAACACCATCGGCTTCAGCTCGGTGAAACCCGGAAAGGGGGTCGCGGTCGGGCGGCCCGCCTCGGTGATCGTGTCCCCGATCTTCGCGTCGGCGACGCGCTTGATGCCGGCTGTCAGGAATCCGACCTCGCCCGCGCCCAGCTCGTCCACCAGCGTCGGCTTGGGCGAGAAGACGCCAACCTGTTCGACGTCGTACTGCTGCCCCTCGGCCATCAGCAGCACCTTCATCCGCGGCCTCACGACGCCGTCGATCACGCGGACGACGATGACCACGCCGCGGTAGGCGTCGTACCAGGAGTCGAAGATGAGCGCCTTGAGGGGCGCCTCGATCCGCCCCGTCGGCGCCGGGAGGCGCTCGACGATCGCCTCGAGCACCTCGGCCGTTCCGGTGCCGGCCTTCGCGCTGGTGAGGATCGCGCCGCTCGCGTCCAGCCCGATGATCTCCTCGATCTGCCGCCGCGTCTCGTCCGGCTGCGCGCCGGGCAGGTCGATCTTGTTGATGACCGGTATCACTTCCAGGTCGTTGTCCACGGCCAGGTAGGCGTTGGCCAGCGTCTGCGCCTCGACGCCCTGCGACGCGTCGACCAGCAGCAGCGCGCCCTCGCACGCGGCCAGCGACCGGGTCACTTCGTACGAGAAATCGACGTGGCCCGGGGTGTCGATGAGGTTCAGCACGTAGCTGCCGCCGTCGGGCGACGCGTAGTTCAACCGCACCGGGTGCGCCTTGATGGTGATGCCGCGCTCCCGTTCGAGATCCATGCTGTCGAGGAGCTGGGCTTCCATCTCGCGCGGCGCGACGGCGCCGGTCAGCTCCAGGAAGCGGTCGGCGAGCGTCGACTTGCCGTGGTCGATGTGCGCGATGATCGAGAAATTGCGGATGCGGGACTGGTCCATTCGGGCTTCGGACTTCCGGCTTCGGGCTTCCGCCGTGCTGCTGGAGCCTGGAGCCCAAAGCCCGGAGCCAGCTACAAATTATAGCATTGGGGATCCGCGCTATTTCCCGCCGGCGACCTCGGTCTTCAACACGACGCTTCCGGCGTACTGCTGCACCACCGACAGCAGGCCGGTGTAGAGGAAGCCGAACTGGAACATCACCAGGAAGGGAACCGTGCCGTAGATGCCGTTGGCCAGCGCGTAGAACACGGTCGCGGTGAAGTAGAGGCCGAGGCCGAGCTCGAGAAGCGGCTGCAACAGCACCGACTGCCGGTATTTCTTCGAGACCCACTCGTCGCCCTGTTGCTCGATGCCGTACTTCGGCGTGCGCGCGAACTCGCTCTTCCGATCGAGCAGCGCCTCGACGACCGCCCGCGCGTTGTTCACGGACAGGCCGATGCCGATGGACATGAGCACGGGCAGGTACCTGAGGCGCGAGAACCAGTCGGTGTGGAGTTCGCGCTGCGAGACGATATAGAAGTTGCAGACCCCCCACGTGGCGCCGAAGAACATGGGGACGTCGATGAGCAGCATCTCGTACCACCCCATGTCGTAGCGGATGACCATCGCCGGGAACATCAGCAGCGACAGGCCCACCATCAGCAGGAACGTGAAGTTCCCCGTGAGGTGGAAGAAGGCTTCGACCTTGATCGGCAGCGGCAGGTCCGATCGCAGGATCTGCGGCAGCATCTTGCGGCACACCTGCGTCGCGCCCTTCGCCCAGCGGTGCTGCTGCGACTTGAACGCGTTCATCTCGACCGGCACTTCCGCCGGGGCGACCAGGTTGCGCAGGAACACGAACCGCCAGCCGCGCATCTGGGCGCGGTAGCTCAGATCCATGTCTTCCGTCAGCGTGTCGTGTTCCCAGCCGCCCGCGTCGACGATGGCCTGCCGGCGCCACATGCCGGCGGTGCCGTTGAAGTTCCAGAAACGCCCGGACAGGAAGCGCGGGCCGTGCTCGAGGATGAAGTGGCCGTCGAGCATCATCGCCTGCACCCGGGTCAGCACCGAGTACGCCTCGTTGACGTGGCCCCAGCGTGCCTGGACGACGGCGACCTTGGGATCGGAGAAGTGCGGCAGGCAGCGTTTCAGGAAATCGCGCGTGGGAATGAAGTCGGCATCGAAGATGGCGATGAACTCCCCGGTCGCCCTGTGCATGCCCGCTTCGAGCGCGCCCGCCTTGAAACCTGTGCGGTCCGTCCGGTGCAGATAGCTGATGTCGAAGCCCTGCTTGGCGTAGCGCTGCACGACCAGCTGGGCAATCTCCTGCGTCTCGTCCACCGAGTCGTCCAACACCTGGATTTCCAGGAGCTCCTGCGGGTAGTCGATGCGGCAGACCGCCTGCACGAGCCGTTCGACCACGTACATCTCGTTGTAGATCGGGAGCTGGACGGTGACTCTCGGCAGGCGATCCAGGGTCCCGAGCGGCTGCGGATCGCCCTGGTCGCGGTACTTCTTGTGGAGGTAGACGAGAAAATACCTGTGCGAGCCGTAGATCGCCAGGATGGTGAGGATGAAAAAGTAAGCCCCGAGAAGCAGGCTGTCGGACGCCGTCATGGTTGCTCGTGTTCTCGCGGGGACGAAATTAGAATTATACTGCCCAGTTGAGTCAAGTCAAAACTCTTACCCGCTCCGATCCTGTCCGATGAAGATGCCACCGCTGCGCGCCCTGTTCGAGCAGGTCCGTTCCGGCGACCTGAGCGTCGACGAAGCAGAACGGCAGTCCCTGGAGTTTCTCCGGGAACTGCCCTTCGAGGACCTCGGATTTGCCCGTGTTGACCATCACCGTGCCATTCGGCAGGGCTTTCCGGAGGTCATTCTCGGCCTAGGCAAAACTCCCGCCCAGATCGCAACCATCGCCGAGCGGATCGCGAGTCGCGGCCATTCCCTGCTCGTCACGCGCACCGACCGGGCGGCCGGGGACGCCGTGAAGGCGGTGCTGCCCGCGGCTCGGTTCCACGAAGACGCGCGAGCGATCACGCTGCGCCAGCAGGACATCATGCCCGGGAAAGGAGTGATTCTCATCGCGACCGGAGGCACGGCAGACCAACCCGTGGCCGAAGAAGCCGCCGTCACCGCCGAACTGATGGGGAACCAGGTCGATCGCCTCTTCGATGTCGGTGTGGCGGGCATCCACCGCGTGCTCAGCGCGCACGGCCGCCTCGCCTCCGCGCGCGTCGTCATCGTTGTCGCCGGTATGGAAGGTGCGCTCCCCAGCGTGGTCGGCGGCCTTGTGCAGGTACCCGTCATCGCCGTGCCGACAAGCACCGGGTACGGGGCGAGTTTCGGCGGAATCGCCGCGCTGCTCGGCATGCTGAACAGCTGCGCGTCCGGTGTGTCAGTGGTCAACATCGACAACGGCTTTGGCGCCGCGACGATCGCCAGCCTCATCAATCACCTATAGGGGCTCACGGCCTCGGA
>Ga0316628_100004002_pt1 | contig 11476 bp, 9 predicted proteins | sample OWC_Aug_M2_C1_D5_FD_207648 | JGI IMG/M metagenome (GOLD analysis project Ga0316628, IMG submission 207648) | Wetland soil microbial communities from Old Woman Creek delta, Ohio, United States - OWC_Aug_M2_C1_D5_C | ecosystem: Environmental > Terrestrial > Soil > Wetlands | place: USA: Ohio... | reverse complement strand
GGAGCGGGGCGCGCCTCTCGAGAAGGTCCGGAAACGGTTCGCGCTCTCGGGACAGGTGCTCCGGCTGGCGGTGAGCGGTCTCGTCCGGCGCGGAAAGCTCCAGGCCGAGGACGACCTCGTGCGGCTGCCCGGATTCCGCATCCCGCTCACGCCGGAGGAGGAAAAGGCCCTCGACGAGCTGGAGCGGATGTGCTACCGGGGCGAGTTCTATACCCTGTCCCTGGACGAGATCCGGGCCCGTTTCCGCCTGACGCCGTCCCGCCTGCGGACCCTGCTCGCCGTGCTCGCCGAGCGCAAGAAGATCGTCCAGGGCAAGGACGGCTTCTACATTCACGCGCAGTGGCTGGACGAGGTGATCGCCAAGGTCCGCGCCCATCCGGGGCGGGAACTGGCCGTGGCCGATTTCAAAGCCATGATCGGCCTGAGCCGGAAGTTCGCGATCCCGTTGCTCGAACTCCTGGACGAGCTGGGCGTCACCCGCCGCGTCGGCCCCAGGCGGGAGATCCTCCGCCCGCCGGGCCGGCCGTAGCGGTCTATTCTTTGCCCGGCGGCGTTTCTTCCTCTTTTTCCTCCGGCTCGGCCGGGGCCGGAGGCTCGTCCTTCTTCTTGACCAGGGCGCTCTTCAGGATCTCGGCGAAGAAGCCGCCGAACTTGGGCGCTTCCTTGGTTTCGACCTTGGCCTCCTCTTTCTTCCGCTCCCGGGCGCGGAGATCCTCGGCCTCTTCTTCTTTCTGTTTGAGGGCGGACAGGGCCTCGGCCTCGCTCTCTTCCTCGGTGATCCTCTCCTCGATGACCCGCCGCTCGCTCTTGCGCGGCCGGAGCCCGCGGTCGCCTTCGGTCCGGGGCTTTTTCCGGGCCGGCTTTTCCTTTTTCGTCGGCGTCGGCGGGGCGGGCTTGACCCGTTCGCCGGGGAGGACGGACGGCATTTCCCGTTCCATTCTGGCCGCCCGGACCTCCCGTTCGGGCTCTTCCGCTCCGACGAGTTCGCCCGGCCCGCCGGCTTCGGCTTCCGCTGCGGCGAGCGCCGCTTCCTCGGGGGCGAGCTCGGCCTCGGCCGCGGCCAGCTCTTCCGTCATCTCGGCGAAGGCCGGAACCGCGGCCTCCTCCTCGGCGGGCACGTAGGGTTCGTGATACAGGAAGATGCCCTTCTTCTCCGCGCGGCTGAACTCGGGAGAATTGAGCAGGGTGAATTCCACGTCCTCCTGGGTCGTCGGCCGGATGATATCCACGAGGTGATAGGCGCGCAGGAAGTGCATCTCGCGGGCGCTTGTCGCCAGCCCGCGGGTCTTGAAGATGAGGATGAGGAGCTCGCGGAGGTCCAGGTCGCCGCGCTCGGCCGCCAGGGGGAGGAGCTTCCCCAGGGTCTCCCGTTCGATGTAGATGATCTTGTTCGGCTCGGCGAAGGTGAAGGCCTCCTCGCCGGAATCCCGGAGCGCGTCGGTCTCCTTGTCGTAGGTCAAATGCGGAGCGGCGAGCTTCTTTTTCGATTTCTTGACCCAGAAGCTGATGGACGTCGGGCCGGTCTTCTCGAGCGTCAGGCTGGTCCCCTGGGGGATCGTCCTGGCCGCGTAGAATTCGCCGAGCCCCAGGATGAAGCTTCTGTTCGGAAAATAAGTGCAGAGGTAGGATTTGTTCTCCTCGGGGTCGGTGAAGACGAACTCCCGGGCGTGCCCGAGGTCCTTGACCAGACTCCGCGGCAGGCGGACGGCGCCGGAGAGGATCTCGCGCCAGGTCAGGTAAACCTTGATCGGGAAGGCCGTGACGACGCTCATCTCGGGCTTCTCGAGCGCCTCGAGCTCCGGCACCTTGGCCGGCGGGGCGGCCACCGGCAATCCTTCCGGCATGGCGTTGAGGATCCGCTTCAGGTGCCAGCGCCCCCAGCCCGCGGGCGACAGGGGGATGAAGTCCCGCTTGAATTTCTTGTCGAGGAGGGCGCTGAGGCTCAGGCAGTGGAGGTCGAAGAGGTCGTGCGAGGGCTCGAGGCCGAAGTGGCGCTCGACGAGGACCTCGGTCGAGGCGGAGAGCGGGGCGGCGACGAAGCCCTCCTCGATCTCCTTGACCTTGGCCTCGGGGATGTCGACCCGTTTCGCGGCGAGCTGCCAGCGGTCGTTCCAGCCGAACACCTCGGCCGACTTGGCGAGCTCCGTGTGGAGGGCCTTTTCCAGGGCCCTGAGGTCGCGCTCCGTCATCGGGAGCTCGGTCAGCCGCGGGTCGTTCTCCTTGGCCAGGATCTCCGCGTCCTTGGCGCGGCCTTCGCAGTTGGAGGGGAGGAGGACCTGGGTCTTGGTCTTCTTCATGTAGTCGACATACTTCCGGAAGACCCCGCCGCCCGGATAATCGACCTCGAGCATCTCGCATTTGAAATGCTCATAGTACTGCTTGCCGACCACCGTCAGGATGACGGGGCCCTGGAAGTGTTCGGCGGCCTTGCTGCCGACCGTCAGGGTCTCGTCATATTCCTTATAGATGACGTCGCCGACATCGTACCGGCTGTCGGGGTCATACTTTTTCACGTCCCGCAGCCGCTGGCTGGCGGTCTTTTCGAAAGCGAGTTTTTCGGCCAGCTCGTGCAGCGTCAGCGGTCGCGGCGTCGCCTCGAGCTCTCGGCGGACGAGGGCGAGGTCGTCGGGAGTCACGGTCGTCAGGGTGGGCGCTTCTGTGCTCATGGCGTTCCGTTCAGTCCGCCTTTCCCAGGAGAAGATGGAGGATGACCTTCTGGGCGTGGAGGCGGTTCTCGGCCTGGTCGTAGACGACCGAGTTCGGGGAGTCGATGACTTCGTCCGTGACCTCCTCGCCCCGGTGGGCGGGCAGACAATGCATGAAAAGGGTCTCCGGCTTGGCCCGGGCCATGAGCCGTCCGTTGACCTGGTAGGGAGCGAAGATCTTCGCCCGGGCGTCCTTCTCCGCCTCCTGGCCCATGGACGCCCAGACGTCCGTGTAAACGGCGTCGGCGTCGCGGACGGCCTCCCCGGGGTCGTTCGTCAGAAGAAGGCTGAAACCGGTGTCCTTCCCGTCCTCGCGGGCCCAGGCGACGACCTCGGGCTTCGGCTCATAGCCGGCCGGCGTTCCCACGGCCATGCTCATCCCCGCCCGCGCGGCGGAGAGCATCAGGCTGTGACAGACGTTGTTGCCGTCGCCGACATAGGCCAATTTCAGCCGGCTCAGGGCCCCCCGGTGCTCCCAGAGGGTCAGGAAGTCGGCCAGGGCCTGGCAGGGATGCGAGAGGTCGGTCAGGGCGTTGATGACCGGGATCCGCGTACTGCGGGCCAGATCGACGGCGATCTGGTGGGCGAAGGTGCGGATCATGATCCCGTCCACCCAGCGCTCGAGGTTGCGGCCGATGTCGGTGGCTCCCTCGCGCGACCCGAGGGAGATGTCGGATGGGGCCAGGTAGACGGCCTCGCCGCCGAGCTGGAGCATCCCGACCTCGAAGGTCATCCGCGTCCGGAGAGACGGCTTCTGGAAGATCATGGCCAGGATCTTGTCCTGGAGGGCGCGGCGGTGCTTCCGCGGGCGCTTCTTCATGTCCTCGGCCAGCTCGAGGACCTGATGGAACTCGAACGTCGTCAGGTCGCGGATGGACAGGAAATCCTTCTGCATCGTCCTTCTCCTATCGGGAGCGCACGATCCGGGTGCCGGACCGGCGCAGCAGAGCCGCTCTCAGATGGCTGTCCTTGGTGATGAGGACCTCTTCGCCGCCCGCTTCGATGTAATCGATGGCGGCCTGGATCTTGGGCCCCATGGAGCCGGGGGGGAACTGGCCTTCGGCCAGGTGGGTCTTCGCCTCGTCCACGGTCAGGACGGGGGCCTCCCGCTGGGTCGGGCGGCCGAAATCGAGGAAGACGCGCTCGATCGCCGTGAGGATGATGAACAGGTCGACCTTGACCTCGCGGGCCAGCAGGCTGGACGCGTAGTCCTTGTCGATGACGGCCTCGACCCCCTGGAAGAGGCCGTTGGCGTTAATGATGACCGGGATGCCGCCTCCGCCGGCGGCGATGACGACCCGGCCGGCCCGGACGAGGTCGCGGATGACCCACTTGGGGACGACGTCGATGGGCTTGGGCGAGGCGACCACCTTGCGCCAGCCCCGGCCGGCGTCCTCGACCATGGTCCAGCCCTTCTCGCGGGTCATCGTCTCGGCCCGCTCCCGGGCGTAGAACGGCCCGACGGGTTTGGTCGGGTGAAGAAAGGCCGGGTCGTCCTTGTCGACCACGACCTGGGTGACGAGGGAGGCGACCTCCTTGTCGAGCGACCAGCGCCGGAGTTCGTTGGCGGTCGACCGCTCGAGCATGAAGCCCATGCTGCCCTCGGTCATGGCGTCGCAGACGTCCAGGCTGTAGGGAGGCACCTTGTCCGCCGCCGCCTCCTGCTGGAGAAGGAGGTTCCCGACCTGCGGCCCGTTCCCGTGGACAATGATGAGTTCATAGCCCTTGCGGACGATATGGACCATGAGCTCGGCCGCCTTCTGGGCGTTCCGCTCCTGGTCCTCCTGCCGGCCGTGACGGTTGTCGGGGAGCAGGGCGTTGCCGCCGAAGGCGATGAGCGCGAGCCGCTGTTTCATCGGACCTCAGAAGCCCTTCAGGACGTCCTTGAGGGTGGGTGTCCCGACCTCCTCGAGCTCGTAGCCGACGCGGAGGATGGGCTTCGAAACCTTGATGACCCGGGTGATGTCGATGGGCGTCGCGCTGACGACGAGGTCGCAGGCGATGGCCTCGATCGTCCTGGCCAGCTCGCCGGTCTGCGTGTCGCCGTAGCCCATGGCCGGCAGGACGTTGTCGAGGTGGGTGTATTTCTCGAACGTCTTCTTGATCGAGCCGACGGCGAAGGGACGGGGGTCGATGATCTCGGCGGCGCCGTACTTGCGGGCGGCGACGATGCCGGCCCCGTACTTCATGCCGCCGTGGGTCAGGGTCGGGCCGTCCTCGATGACGAGGACGCGCTTGCCCGTGATCCGGCCGCCGTCCTGGACGATGGTCGGCGAGTTGGCGCGGATGATGGTCGCCTTGGGGTTGACGCGCTTGGCGTTGGCCAGGACGAGGTTGATATCTTCCGCCTGGGCTGTGTCCATCTTATTGATAACAATGACTTTGGCTCGTCGGAAGTTCGTCTCGCCGGGATGATAGCGGAGCTCGTGCCCGGCCCGGTGCGGGTCGGCGACGACGATCTCGAGGTCCGACTTGTAAAAGGAGAAATCGTTATTGCCGCCGTCCCACAGGATGACGTCGGCCTCCTTCTCGGCCTGGCGGAGGATGGCCCCGTAGTCGACGCCGGCGTAGACGATGATGCCTTTGTCGATGTGGGGCTCGTACTCTTCGCGCTCCTCGATCGTGCACTCGTGCTTGTCGAGGTCGGCGTAGGCCGCGAAGCGCTGGACTTTCTGCTTGACGAGGTCGCCGTAGGGCATCGGGTGCCGGATGACGGCGACGCGGCGGCCCTTGCCCTTGAGGAGGGTCGCCACCTTGCGGCTGGTCTGGCTCTTGCCCGAGCCGGTGCGGACGGCGCAGACGGAGATGACGGGCTTGCGGCTCTTGATCATCGTGTCGTCGGGGCCGAGCAGGACGAAGTTGGCGCCGGCGGCCATGACCTGGGACGCCTTCTGCATGACGTACTCGTGGGAGACGTCGCTATAGGCGAAGTGGACGTCGTCGACCTTGTAGGCGGCGATGAGGTCGTCAAGCTCCGCCTCAGCGTGGATGGGGATCCCCTTGGGATAGAGCTTCCCGGCCAGGGCGGCGGGATACTTGCGGCCTTCGATGTCGGGGATCTGGGTGGCCGTAAAGGCCACGACCCTGTAGGCGGGGTTATTCCGGAAGTAGGTGTTGAAGTTGTGGAAATCCCGTCCCGCGGCGCCCATGATGATGACTTTTTTCAAAATGATAATCTCCTTTATAAAGAAAAATACCTCACCATCGCCATTTTCACCGTCTTCAGTTGTCAGAAAGAGAGGAATGAGTATAGTCTAATCTTCGCTTTTACGCAAGGCGGAGGGACGGGCCCGTCAGGGCCCGCGAGCCTGGCGAGGCTCAGGGCTTGTCCCGGCGGACCGGGGACCGTTTTCCGGGGCGGATGCCGGCCGGCCGGGCCGGGGGAGGAAGACGCTTACGGACCTGCTGCCAGAACGGCTTCTGACGGTTCCTCATGGGGTTGGCCATCTTGGTCCTGCTCTCCTGTTCCGGAGTATAGCCCGGTTTCAAAATAGGATAAAGGCCCCTTGACTACAGGGTAATGATCTCGACCGTCAGGGTTGCCGGGTCAAGGAGCGCGGCAGTTCTCTTGCCGCGGAGCCAGCCCCCCGCCTCGCCGGGGTTGACCAGAAGGGCGGGACCCCGCCGCTCGACCAGGGGTTGATGGGTGTGGCCGAAGACGAGAACTCCGCCAGACGAACGCCGAAGCAGCCGGTCGAGGCCGGTTTCCCGGTGAGTGAGGATAATGCTCAGCCCTCCGTGTTTGAGACGCAAGGGGGGTTCCTCAACGGCTCCCCAGCCGTCGAAGGCCTTCTTCAGTCCCTCCTTCTCCCCGTCGCAGTTGCCGAAAACGGCCTGGACGGGGCAGCCGCAGCCGCAGAGCTCCTTGGCGGCAAAGGGAGCGATGATGTCGCCCGCGTGGAGGACCAGGTCGCAGTTTTGGTCCCGGAACAGACGGACGGCCAGGCGCACGGCATTCAGGTTGTCGTGCGAATCCGACAGGATGCCGATCATACGGGCCCTCCTCTCCTGGACCTCGACCCTATCTTACCGTGTTCCGGGCCCGGGGTAAACGGCTTCGGCAGGCCTTTCCCCGGCCCTTTTCCCCCTGGAGACGGTATTGACACCTCAGGGCAATTTCCATAAGATATACTACGGGGAGCAGAACATAATTTGCATATCCCTGCTGCTCCCCGAGTCCTAGCCGGGCGATGAGGAAATATGGAGTCAACTAAGTTTCGCCCGGCTTAGTAAAGGCTTTACAGAGCAAAGGTTAGGCGCGTGGCTCAGTGGTAGAGCGCTTCCTTGACGCGGAAGAGGTCGTGGGTTCGATTCCCTCCGCGCCTACCACACCCGCAGAGCGGTCTTTGAACGAACGGCCGTCCCGACGACGCGTTTGGCATCGCCCGCCCCGGTTGAACCCTGACTCTGACTCGCGGTGAGCGGCATGGTCAAACTGAAAATTGAGAACTCTATTCTGTCCATGGAGCAGGGGACCCGTCTATCCGCCGTCCTGGACGAGCTGAAGCTCAAACGGCGGCCTGTCCTGGCCCGGGTCAACGGTGTCGTCCGGGACCTCAGCTGGCCGCTCGAGGCCGACGCCGAAGCGGTCCTCCTCTACCCGGGCGACCCCGAAGCCCTCGACGTCCTGCGCCACAGTGCCTCTCATCTCTTGGCCCACGCCGTCCTGGATCTTTTCCCGGAGACCAAGACGGGCATCGGCCCGGCCGTCGAGAACGGCTTTTTCTACGACTTCGAGCGGGAAACCCCCTTCACTCCCGAGGACCTGCAGGCGATCGAGGCCCGGATGAAGGAGATCGTCCGCGAGGACGTTCCCGTCGAACGGCTGGTCCTCGCCAAAGCGGAGGCCATCCGCCTCTTCCGGGAGCGGGGCCAGGACCTCAAGGTCGAGCTCATCGAGGAGAAGGGCGAGGCGCAGGTGACCGTCTATCGCCAGGGGACTTTCCTCGATTTCTGCCTGGGCCCCCACGTGCCGTCGGCCGGATTCCTGGCGCATGTCAAGCTCCTCTCCGTTTCGGGGGCCTACTGGAAGGGCGACGAAAAAGGCCGGCAGCTCCAGCGGATCTACGGGACCGTCTTCCCGACGCAAAAAGATCTCGACGATCATCTGGCCTTCCTCGAGGAAGCCCGCAAGCGCGACCACCGGAGGCTCGGGCCGGAGCTCGACCTCTTCAGCTTCAGCGACGAGCTCGGAGGGGGCCTGACCCTCTGGCACCCCAAAGGCGCCCGGATCCGGGCCATCATCGAACAGTACTGGCGCGAGCGCCACTGGGCCGGCGGCTATGATGTCCTTTACACTCCCCATATCGGCCGGTCGACGCTCTGGGAGAAGTCCGGGCATCTCGGGTTCTACAAGGACTCGATGTACGCCCCGCTCGACATCGACGGTCAGGAATATTACCTGAAGCCGATGAACTGCCCGTTCCATATCCAGATCTACAAATCGCGGATGCGTTCCTACCGGGACCTCCCCCTCCGCTGGGCCGAGCTGGGCACCGTCTACCGTTATGAGCGCAGCGGGGTCCTCCACGGTCTCTTGCGGGTGCGCGGCTTCACCCAGGACGACGCCCACATCATCTGCACGCCGGAGCAAATCGAGGACGAGATCCTGCGGGTGCTGGACTTCTCGCTCTCGATCTTCGGCGATTTCGGCTTCACCGACCATAAGATCATCCTTTCGGTGCGGGACCCCGGGAACCCGGCGAAGTATTGCGGGACCGATGACATGTGGTGCCGGGCCGAGGCGTCGCTCGTCAAGGCGCTGGAGACCCGCCGCCTCCCCTACGAGCGGATAGAGGGCGAGGCGGTTTTCTACGGGCCGAAGATCGACATCAAGATCAAGGACGCCCTCGGTCGGCTCTGGCAGTGCACGACGATCCAGTTCGACTTCAACATGTCGGAACGGTTCGACATGACCTTTGTCGGCGAGGACGGCCGGGAACACCGCCCGTTCATGGTCCACCGGGCCCTCTTCGGCTCGCTCGAGCGGTTCTTCGGCCTCCTCATCGAACACTACAACGCGAACTTCCCCCTCTGGCTGGCGCCCGTCCAAGTGGCCGTGCTCCCGATCGCCGACCGGCACGAAGCCTATGCCCGGGAGCTCGAGGAGATGCTCCGGGCGGGCGGCTTGCGCGCCTGGGTGGACCTCAGCCGGGAGAAGGTCGGCAAGAAGATCCGCGAAGCGGAGGTTCAGAAGATCCCTCTCATCCTCGTCGTCGGGGATAAGGAGGTCGAGCGGCGGACGGCCGCCCTCCGCGTCCACGGCGCCGGCGACAAGGGCGAGGTGACCCTCGACGCCTTCATCGCCAAGACCCTGGATTTTGACCGCCGGAAAACGCTGCATTTGAGTTATTAAAGGAGGACGCACATTTACAGACGGCACCCGTTTTTTCCTGCCGCCGCCAAGGCAAAGCCGCATCGGACGAACGAAATGATCCAGTCCAAGGAGATCCGTGTCATCGACGACGTCAAACAGCAGCTGGGGATTCTCCCCACGCACCAGGCGCTGGCCCTGGCCCGCGAGCGCGGGCTCGACCTCGTCGAGATCGCGCCGCAGGCGACCCCGCCGGTCTGCCGGATCATGGACTACGGGAAGTTCCTCTACGAGCTCCACAAACAGGAGCACGAGGCGAAGAGGCACCAGAAGCAGGTCCAGATCAAGGAGATCAAGTTCCGCCCCAAGATCAGCATCCACGACTACGATTTCAAGATGCGGCACGTCAAGCGGTTCATCGACGAAGGCAACAAGGTCAAGATCACGGTCATGCTGCGCGGCCGGGAACGGCAGAAGCCGGAGCTCGGCCAGCAGGTCCTCGACCGGGTCATGGCCGATGTCAAGGATATCGCTCACCAGGATGGGGATACGCGGAAGCAGGACTGGGCCGTCTCGGCGCTCATCGTCCCGAGCAAGCTAGGAGGAAAAGATGCCAAAGTTAAAAACCCACAGGGGAGCGAAAAAGAGGTTCAAGGTCACGGGCCGGAAAAAGGTCCTGCACAGTAGAGCCAACAAGAGCCACATCCTGACCAAGAAGTCCGCCAAGCGGAAGCGCCATCTCGGTAAGAAAACGGTCGTCAGCGCGGCCGACCGCCGGGCGGTCCGGTCGATGCTCCCCTACGACGCCTGAGTCCGACCCACCCGCCGCACAAGGAGTGAACCATGCCACGCGTTAAACGAGGATCGAAACGCAGAGCCCGCCGGGCCAAGGTCCTGCATCTGGCCAAGGGCTACTGGGGCGGCAAAAGCCGCAACTACCGCGTCGCCAAGGAGGCCGTCGAGAAGTCCCTGCAGTACGCCTACCGCGACCGCCGGGCCCGCAAGCGTGAGTTCCGCAGCCTGTGGATCATCCGCATCAACGCCGCCGCCGTGGCTAGCGGGCTGTCCTACAGCCGCCTGATCCGCGGTTTGAAGACGCTCGACATCCGCCTCGACAGGAAGATCCTGGCCGACCTGGCGGTCAGGGCCCCGGCGACCTTCGCCCGGATCGCCGCCCGGGCCAAAGAGGCCGCCGCCTAGGATGCCCATGAACCGCTTCGCCAGACGCGTCGCCGACGCCCGCCAGAGGCTCGCCGACGACGCCGGACGGGTCACGAACGCCCAGCAGCTCGAGGAGTTGCGGAACCTTTTCCTCAGCCGGAAGAGGGGGCTGCTCACCGGGCTTTTTGAGGAGCTCAAGAAGCTCCCGGCCGGGGCGAAGCGGGACGCCGGACAAGCCGTCAACGCCCTCAAGACCGAGGTCCAGGCCGAGCTCGACGCCCTGGAGAAACGCCTGCGGACGACGGCCCGGCCGAAGCCGGACGCGGACCTGACCCTGCCGGGCGAGGTCCGCTATCTGGGCGCGCCCCACCCGACGCTGCTCTTCCAGCAGGAGATCGAGGCGGTCTTCCTGGGGATGGGCTTCTCCATCGAAGAGGGACCGGAGGTCGAGACCGACTACTACAACTTCGAAGCCCTCAACTTCCCGCCCCATCATCCGGCCCGGGACGAATGGGATACCCTCTTCATCACCGACGACCTCCTGCTCCGGACGCACACGTCGCCGGTCCAGATCCGGGTCATGGAGCGGCGCAAGCCCCCCATCCGGATCATCATGCCCGGCCGCGTCTTCCGGCGCGAGACGCCCGACCCGACCCATCTCCCGATGTTCTACCAGGTCGAGGGGCTGGTCGTCGACGAGGGCGTCACCTTCGCCCATCTCAAGGGGACGTTGGAGTGCTTCCTGCGGACCCTCTTCGGCGAGAAGATCAAGATCCGCTTCCGGCCGAGCTTCTTCCCCTTCACCGAACCATCGGCCGAGGTCGACATCGAATGCATCGTCTGTGAGCAGAAGGACCCGGCCTGCCGCGTCTGCGGGGGCACGGGCTGGAAGGAGATCCTGGGAGCCGGGATGGTCGACCCCCAGGTGTTCAAGAACGTCAACATCGACCCCGAGCGCTACTCGGGCTGGGCCTTCGGCCTGGGCATCGAGCGCCTGGCCATGTTCGCCTACCAGATCCCCGAAATGCGTTACTTTTACGAGAACGACCTGCGGTTCATCCGCCAATTCCGACTCAAATGAAGATCAGTCTCGACTGGCTCAAGGACTACGTCCGGGTCGACCTCCCGCGCGCGGAGCTCGTCGACCGGCTGACCATGATCGGGCTCGTCGCCGAGAGCGTCGAGGAGCGCGGCGACGACGTGGTCCTCGATGTCGAGACCTACGCCAACCGCCCCGATACGCTGGGCCACCTCGGGATGGCCAGGGAAGTCGCGGCCATGCTCGGCGTGCCGCTCG
>Ga0316628_100004001_pt1 | contig 11479 bp, 6 predicted proteins | sample OWC_Aug_M2_C1_D5_FD_207648 | JGI IMG/M metagenome (GOLD analysis project Ga0316628, IMG submission 207648) | Wetland soil microbial communities from Old Woman Creek delta, Ohio, United States - OWC_Aug_M2_C1_D5_C | ecosystem: Environmental > Terrestrial > Soil > Wetlands | place: USA: Ohio... | reverse complement strand
GCCGTTGCGGGTAGTGCGGTGATTGGTGATTGGTGATTGGTGATTGGTGATTGGTGATTGGCAGAAATTGTAGGTCCGACTTCAGTCGGACAAAAGCCCAAGGCAAAAGATGACGTACTTAGCAAAACCCAAGCTCCACCACCCCTCGCTCGACAAGAACGCGCTCGGCTTCACGCGCCGCGACTACGAAGGCGCGATCTCGACGCTCTGCGCGGGCTGCGGTCACGACTCGATCAGCGCCGCGATCATCCAATCCTGCTTCGAGCTCGACCTGCCGCCGCATCGCATCGCCAAGCTCTCCGGGATCGGCTGCTCGTCGAAGACGCCGACATATTTTCTCGGCAGCTCGCATGGCTTCAACAGCGTGCACGGACGTATGCCTTCGGTGCTGACCGGCGCCAATCTCGCGAATCGCGACTTGATCTATCTCGGCGTGTCGGGCGACGGCGACTCCGCCTCGATCGGCCTCGGCCAGTTCGCGCACTCGGTGCGGCGTGGCGTCAACATGGTGTACATCGTCGAGAACAACGGCGTGTACGGTCTCACCAAGGGACAGTTCTCGGCCACCGCCGACAAGGGCTCGAAGAGCAAGAAGGGCGCGGCGAATTTCGACTCACCGATCGACATGGTGATGCTCGCGCTGCAGCTCGGCGCAACCTACGTGGCGCGCAGCTTCTCAGGGGACAAGGAACAGCTCGTGCCGCTGATCAAAGGCGCGGTTCTGCATCAAGGCGCGGCGTTCATCGACGTGATCTCGCCGTGCGTCGCATTCAACAACCACGAGGGCTCGACCAAGAGCTACGACTACGTGCGCGAGCACAACGAGTCGGTGAATCGGCTCGATGTCATCCTGCCGCGCAAGCCGATCAGCGCCGCTTACGAGCCCGGAACGGTCGAAGAAGTCGTGCAGCACGATGGCTCCGTGCTGCGCCTGCGCAAGCTCGATACCGACTACGAGCCTAGCGATCGCATCTCCGCGATGAACTTCCTGCAGCACCATGATGCGCGCGGAGAGGTCGTGACCGGACTGCTCTACGTCGATCCCAATCCCGAAGATCTGCACGCACACCTGAACACCGTCGACCGGCCGTTCAATCAGCTCGCGGAACCCGAGCTGTGTCCCGGCTCTTCCGCTCTCGAGCGCTTCAACGCTTCGCTGCGCTAGCTAGGGTCCCCTCGCGGCGCTCAGCGCATTCCTGGCGCGCTGCGGCCCGCCTGCCGTGACGACGCCTTCGAACCGGATCTCGCTGCCGGTGCGGGTCTTGGCGCGCCAGGCATTGCCGGCGGCGCCCCGACGGCCGGACCCCTGATCGCCGGGCGATCGATCGCTGGCGCTACGTGCATCGGACGATTCATCGTGACCGGGCGCGGTGGTGCATGAGGTAGAGCCGCCGGAGCAGTGGTGAAAGGCGCCGTTTGACGCGGCACGCCACGCGGCACCGGCGTCGCCGCAGCTGGCGGAACTGTGATGAGGGGCGAGCCAACCGGTCCTACTCGCCGTTGATCGACTTGTCCCGATGGCGCTCTGACAGGACCTTGGACCGGACCGTGCGGCGCGGTCGGCGTGACGACAATCGGCACAGAGCTCGGCCTAGGCGGCATTGCTCGTGGAGCGGCCGCGCCCGGGGCGACATTGACCGGCGGGCTATATTGTCGTTGCGGCGCCGCCTGCATAGTCGGCGGAACAGTACCGACAGGCGCGGGGTTCTGTCGCCAGGGCGCTGACTGCCGTATCACGCCCGGCGCACTCGGAGTTATGGGCGACGTCGAACTGCGCGGCGGCGCAGTGGGCGTCGCCACGTCCGAGGGCCGCACGGCAATCGGCCGGGCCGGCATCGCATCTCGACCCCAGCGGTGATAGATATTGGTGACGTTGACGGTCGCGCCGGCCGGCATGGTCACGCGATTTCTGTTCACCGGCACGGCCGCCTGGGTCACCACGCCATGCCGAATTGGATGGGACCGTACGACGCTGTGCCGCGCCCAAGGTCCCCATGCGGGGCCGTAGTGCGGATGGTGATGTCCCCATCCCGCCCGCCAGGGCCGCCACGGCCACGGATTCCACCACGTGTTCCAGTAGCTGAAGCCGAACCCGTAGGTGACAGGTGGACAGTAGTACACCGAGCCGATCCACGGCCGGTAGTACCAGCCCGAGCCGTAGACCACGGTGCTGTCGGGCGCCACATAAGAGCCCACATAGCCGGGCGTGTAACCGACGTAGACATCGTCGGCGGTAGCATCGTACACGCGCACATACGTCACGTAATGCAGCGGCGAGCTGTGCGGAATCGTATAGATCTCCGCCGGCACCGACGTAGCCACAGCCCACGGTCCTTCGGGCGACTCGGAGAAGAACCACACGCCATTGTCGAGCGCGTAGTAGTTGTGCCAGTCGACGCGGATCACCGGCAGCGGCGCGTTGACGGCGTATTCGAGGGATGTCGCTTCGATCGGACGAAACTGCGGCGGCCCGTCATACGCGACGTCGAGCTCAGCCGCGCTGCGGTTAATGGTCGCAACTTGCGGTACGGAGTTCGCGATCACCGCTTCCTGCGCCTGCGGCGTCCCGGGCACGGCGGCGCGCACGATTTCGGTCGGATGCGAGGCCGGAATCATCGCGAAGTCGGCGGGTAACGCCGTCCCGGGGACGTACTCCCACGGACCTCGCGTGAGCGACCGCGTCCGGAACCAGCGGCCGGCGAGCAGGACATAGTGTTGCTGCGTGGACAGGTCGAGGAACAACCCGTCGGGCGAATTGGTGACGTACAGCAACTGCGTGCGCTCGATCGGCGCGTACTGCGGCGGACCCTCGGTCTCGACGAGCTCGGCCGGCGTGGTGCTGACGATGACGGCGGGATGGCTTCCGTTGGTCGTCTCGTCGCTTTCGAGCAGGTCGACCTGGCCGTTTTCGACCGCTTCTTCCTTCGCTTCTTCCAGAGCCGCCGGCCGCACCTCGGCATCCGTCCACGGGCCATCGAGCGAGGGGGCATCGCGCCAGCGCCCGTCGACGAACAGGAAATAGCGCCCGCTCGATTTCTCCAGGAGCAGCAGCGCCCGCGTGTTCAGCACGCGCATGAGGTCGAGGCCCACCATTTCACGCAGCACCGGCTGGCCGTCGATCGGGACCAGAATGGCCGGCGACTGCGTGTAGATGATGCGGGGCGGATCGTTGCGCAGCGGCTCGCCTCGAGCCTGCTGTGTGGCAAGGTCGATCGCAACATCCGCGCGCAAGCGCTCGGCCGGGATGCTCCAGGTCATGCCCGCGAGGCTCTGGCGGATCGCATCGAGGTAGGCCGCCGCACGATCCGTGGCGGCAGGGAAGCTCGCACGGCTTGCCGTGAGCTCGCGCACGAGGACCAGGCCGGCGCCATCCGCTTCGGTGCGCGCCGTCAGAGTCACGACACCGAACGATGGCTTGTCGGAGCCACTGGACTGAACCGCCACGGCAGCGCGGCCCTCGAGGCGATCGCCTTGCCAGCGGTCGAGTTGCGGCGGGTAGATGGTGAAGGTCGAATCGCCGCGGTTGAACTGCCTGGGCCACGGCACGGGCGACGCTTCGGGCGGCGCCGGTATTGCCATCGGTTCTTCTCTGGTTTGCGCGAGACCCGCACCGCACAAGGCAAACCCGAGCGCCATGCTGATCAGTGCCGTGCGAAGAAACAGGTTCATGACGGCCCCCTTGTGCGTCAGGTTCCAATCTCTGCCGCACTGAACAACTCAACGCGCCACGGAAACCTGAGTTGACCCGGAGTATGCGAGTCCCTGTCTGAACGACAGCTGAATGAGCCTTCCGTTCAAGCGAAGGGTGAAAGCTAATTGGATGTTCGCGCTCGCCGTTGAAAAACGGGACGGGAGGGGATTTGGTCTAGCCACAGTCCGCAAAGCGCCGCTGGAAATCCCGGCTGCCCCGCTTTTCCAAAGGGGAAATTGCGGACAGTCCACGAAAAACAAAAGGCAGCGTCGCTATGCGCTGACGCTGCCTTTATCGCGCGCGGCTATTCGCCGCGGCACGAACCTATTGTATGACTGTCGCGTGCTTGCGATGGATCGAGGCCTCGATCTCGACGCGGCGATCCTTCTGCAGGCACGTGATGAGCTCGCCGCGGGCCAAGCCTGTGCACTCGTCAGGCTGCGTAATCGGGTTCTTGTCGCCGCGGCCTTCGTAGCGAATCTTGTTCTCGGGCACACCCTGACCGATCAGGTACTGCGCCACTGACCACGCGCGCAGCTCGGACAGACGCTTGTTGTATTCCGTCGTCCCGATGCGGTCGGTATAGCCCAGGATGTCGAGGCGATCGTACTCGGCCGACTTCAACTGGTCCGCAAGGTTATCCAGCGCCTTCTTGACTTCGGGACGCAGCGCATACTGATCGAAGTCGAACCGGCCATCTTCGTTCACGCCAAGGACGAGCGGAAGCATTCCATTCAGCGTCTGCGGCCGATAATCCTCGTCGACCTTAACGTTGCCGCTCGGCACGTCGATCGAGGCCACGCGCGAATCCCCACCAGCGCTCTCTGCACCCGCTATACCGGAAGCACTGTTGCCGTCCGCCCCTTCGCCGGTGCCCGCGACGCCGCTCGCATCTCCGCCCGCACCGCCAGGACCACCGGCACCCGCATTCGAGGCATTCGCCGACATGCCTTCGGCGCCCGCCCCACCTTCGCCTGCCGCGCCCCCCTCCGCAGTGCCCGCCCCTGCAGTGCCCGCCCCTGCAGTGCCCGCCCCGGCAGTCCCCGCCCCGGCCACACCACCGGCGCCGTTGGGTCCACCTGCGCCAGCGCCTGAAGTTCCGTCAGCGCTTTGACCCGACGTGCCGTCGGCGTTGCCCGCGGCCGTCGCGCCTGCGCCTGTCCCGGAAGTGCCATCTGCGCTCTGAGCTGCCGTCCCACCGGTGGTGTCAGTTCCACCATCCACGCCCGTTCCGCCGTCGGCAAACGCGGACGATTGACCGCCGGCGCCGTGACTCTTTCCATCTGCGCCAGCGCCGTCGTTCGAAGACGACGAGCCCGCCGCTGTATCGGATCCTGGCGCGTTCTGGCCGCCCGCGCCCTGTGCCGAGGCCCCATTCGCACCTTCAACTTGCTCTGCTCGACCATCAGCCTGCGCGCTCGAGTCCCCGGCTGTGCTGGCCGAGCTCGCATCGGCCCCAGCGGCGCCACCCGCGCGGGTGTCCGCGGCCGCCGACTTACTGCCTGCAGCGTTCGGGGATCCCGGTCCACCACTGCTGTGCAATGCCTTGGTAGCGCAACCTGACAGCGCAGCCGCAAGCAACAGCGGCAGCAGCTTCATGCTCGCGTTGTGCAGCACTGCTCGCTTCGAGTCGATGGAAGGCGGTGCGGAGACAAAATCGAGATGGGTCATAGTCTGAGCTCCTGCTGATTCACGAGTGCGCAAGTGGAAGTCAATATCGGACGCAATGTTAACTGACTTGAGGTGCGGTGGGGGCCGAGCGTTGCATTTGAAATGCGCTGCTCGCAGCCGAAGCCGGATGCAAAGCATCGATCGAGCCCAATGGCGTACTTAGGTCCGGCATTGCTCTTGCACCATCCGCGCCATCCTGACTCGAGACGAAACGGTGTCCATCAACTGGCGCTGGGTGGTGCTGCTCCCGTTCGTGTGGGGTGCCTGGAATTACTGGCAGGCACGCCCGGTGCATCATGCTCCGGGCGTACTGATCGCTCACGACCCCGTGCAGGTCGACCTCGGTGCGCCGCCCGCCCGCCTCCGCAAGAACGATTATCAAATCACCCCCCTCGAATCCTTCGCGCTCGAAGCGCGTGTGCTCGGCACCGAGCGCTACCGCTTCGATCGCGGGGCCGAGATCTCCCCGGTAGACCTCGCGCTCGGCTGGGGACCGATGTCCGACGAATCGGTCCTTGACCACATCGACATCAGCCAGGGCGGAAGGTTCTATTTCTGGCACGTGAAAGAGTTTCCGATTCCGCGCCGCGATATCGAGATCCACAGCGCCAACATGCACATGATTCCGGCAACCGCGGAGGTCGAACGCCGATTGCTGCACGTTCGACCCGGGCAGGTGGTCGCGCTCACAGGATATCTGGTCGAAGTGCACGGACCGGACGGGTTCCGCTGGCGCAGCTCGTTGACGCGCGAGGACACCGGCAACGGCGCCTGCGAGCTGGTATGGGTGGACAAGCTGGACGTGCGCTGAGCCACGCGGCTGCGACCGGGTTCGCTCCGCTGCAGTCCGGTCCCGGCGGCGTTCGGTTGCATGGCGACGACAGCGAGTCGCTGGAGCGGGCCGATCGCTTGGAGCGCAGTCAGCGGCGCACTTCCCGCGTCGCATTGGCGCACACATCGGCGCCATCACGCGGGAGCTTGCGTCCAAACACCGATTGGATCGGCACCACGATCACCGAGGTGAACAGCCGCGCGACCGTCTCCGCCACATCCGAACCGCTGACGCCGATCTTGAAGTCCGTGATCGTTCCGGTGACGCCAACCGGCGTGGCAAGACTGAAGAACTGCGGCGACTTGGCCGTCGGCACCAGACGGAAGGCCAGCGCCTGGGTGTTGAAGTTCACCATGCCCTGGCCGCTGACGCGCATGCGGCTGGTATCCATCAGGATCTTGTCCTGCGTGAGCGTACCGTCGCGCAGATCGAAGCGCGCGATCGCGCAGTTCACGACGGATTCCTTCGCGGGATCGACTGCCGGCACCAGCGCAGCCAGCAGATTCACCGCCCACAGGTCGAAGATGCCGGACTTGAAGTTCTTCGGCCAGACCGCGAAGTCGATGCGGCCGTCGGCGTGCTGCATCAGTGCATCCAGCGTCGGCGTGCGCGAGTCGATCTCCATGTGCAGGCTCAGCAGTCCCTGCAGATCGGTGTCCGGCTTGATCCGACGCGCAAGGATGCCGTAGTCGAAGCGCTCCATGCGGATGGTCGCTTGCACGGCAACGTCGGCCTCGGTCGGCTCGTAGGTGAAAGTCATGTGCGCCGACCCGCCAGCCGTGTTCACCTGAGCCGGGTCCAGCACGAACTTGCCGTCGGCCAGTTGCGCGTGCAGAGCGCCGCTGCCGAGCCGGTCGCGGCCCGACAGCACCTCCTCCACCTCGATGTTCAGGGTCGCGTCGAGTTGACGCAGCACTTCCCGGCTCAGCAGCTTCTGTCCCTGCGCAGCCGCCTCCCTGGCCTTCGCGCGCATCTCATCCACGCTCAATGGCTTTTCGCTCTTTTTCTCTTTTTTCTCGAACAGCGACCACCCGTCGAGCTTGAAGTCGTCCAGTTGCACGCGCGGCGCGGTGAGCTGCATGTCGATGCGCGGCCGCACGCCGGTGGTCACCAGGCTGCCGCGCCCGTTGAGCGTGCTTTGTCCAACGTGCAACGCGAGATCGTCGACTTCGTAGCCGCTGTTCGACACGCGAAAGCGGCCGCCGGCTCCCCACGGTCCCCAATGGGGCAACTGGACGCGAAGCAGACGATCGAGGGTATCGAAGCGCTCGCCCTTCACGGTCAGAGCCAGGTCGAACTCGCCCTGCGTGACCGGCAGCTTGACCTTACCGTTGAGCTCGAGGCGCGTGCTGGCGGCCTCGAATGTCAGCCCGAACGGTACGCGGCTACCGGTTTTCAGCAGATCGGGCAGCTCGGCCCCGCTGAGGCGGATTGCCACCGGCGTCACATCGATCGTTCCGTCGAGATCTGCCGTGAGCGGCTTGCCGGGCGACACGCGCACAACTCCATTTGCCACCTGGATCGGGAGCTGGAGCGTCTGATTCGGATCGCGCAGCGTGAGCTGGCCGGCATCCATCTCGACGATCACCGACGAGCGTCCGAGTATCTCGCCGACCCGGCTGCCGCGCATGACCATCTCGGCACGCAACAGCTCGACGCGCGCATCCATGTCCTGCACGAGCTTGAGCTGCCTCAAGAGCGCGCCCACGTTGACCTTCTCGGCCGCAACCCACATCGACGCTTCGGGAACGTCGCTGCGCAGATCCACCCCGATCGCCCCCGAGAAGGTCACGCCCGCGACGGTCGCGCCGAACGGGGAAGGAAACATGTGCCCGTCCCGGATATGACCGTTGAACGATATGGCACTGACCGGCACCGGCTGCACGTCGATGCGCTTGACCTTTACATCGACGTCGGCGTCGAACAGATCGATGCCCTTCGGCAGAATCGGCAGATCGATGATGGACTTCTTCGGCGCCTTGGGATCGGGCAGCGGCAGCAGGCTCTCGAGCTCCTGGGTATCGACGTTCTCGACCGCCAGGATGGCCCGAACCAGTGGCTTGGTGCCAATGCCGACGCGCGCGAGCTCCGCGCTCATCGCAGTGCGGCCGAGGCGGAACGTGAAAGGGCTCAGTCGCCATTCATCGCTTTCGACGCGCACGTGTCCTTCGATTGCGACCGCCACGTTCGCAGCGCGCGCGAGCCCGAGCCATTCCGCGACATCCCCGGCACGCGTCGCATTCAGACGAAACTGCACATCGGTACCGTGCTCGGCCTCGGGCGGCGCGAGAACGCCGCTGACCTGCAACGAGGCACTACCGGTCTTCAATTCGAGCTCGAGCGGCCACCGGACCTCGCGCATCAAGGTAGGCAGGTCGCCGCCGGAAAAACGCGCCAAGAACACTTCGCGCACGAGTGAGCCTTGCGCGCTTCCGTTCAGCTTGCCGCCAGCGGGCAGCGCGAGATGGAATTCGTTCAGCTTGAGCTCGACCGGCCGGCCGCCCTCGACGTTGCCGTAGCTGAGCCGCGCCTGATTCAGATCGACTCTCACGGCAAGCGTTTGCACGATCGCGCCCAAGTGATCGCCGCGCCCTTTGAGCTGCAGCTTCAAGCGCCCGACATCGCCTTCCACACCGCGCACGCGCGCAAACACCTCGGCCATGCGGCCGAGCTTCGAGCGGTCGGTGCCTAGCCACAGAACGAGATCCGGCACGTCGGCAGTGGTATCCACGTCGACTTCGCCGGCGAGACGCACATCCGCGACAGTCGCCTGCATCGGAGCCTTGAGCTGGCCGTCGCGCATCGCGATACCGAGCTGCGCATCGCGCACGTCGCCGGGCACGCCGATCCATCGGCCCACCTCGAGCGTCAGATCGGCATCCATCAGTCCGAGCTCTTTCAGGCTGTAGCTTTGCTTGTCGAGCCGCGCCATGGCTTTCTGCGCGTCCGCCGCACTGTGCGCGAGATCCTGGCTCGGCGCTGACGCGGGCTTCGGCTGGGTCGCGAGAAACGGCGTGAGATCGAGGACCGGCATGCGCAGCTCCCCGCTCAAGCGCGGCTTCGCGCCGGTCAGGTCGAACGCCAGGTCTCCTTCGAGCTCGCTCGCGCCCATGACGCCGCGCAGGTTCGAGACGCGCAAGCGTTGGCCGCCCCATTCGATGCGTGCACTCAACGCGGCCGCGCCGACCGGCGGGAATTTGGCTTGCAGCAGGCGCTCGAGCTCCGAAAGGTTTTCGGTGCCAAGCCCGAACAGCACATCGACCGTCGGATCGGTGAGCGCGCCCTTGATGCTGCCGGTGACCTGCAGCTCCGTCCCGACGAAGTCCAGATGGACGTCGAGCGGCCACGCCTGACCGGGTGCATACAGCGCGGACAGCGTGCCGCCGTTGATCGCGACGGTATACGGGAATGTCTTCTCGACCGATCCGCGCAGCGTGAGCGACACCGGACTGCCGTAGGCGCCTTCGCCGATGGCCTCGTCCAGAGCGAAGTAGCGGCTGGTTCCGTTTGCGGCATATTCCAGATTGATGTGCCGGAATGCGATGCGTGAAACGGCTTCGAGCCTGACCCTCTCTGTGCGGCTGGCACTCGGCGCGGGTTGCTCTGGCGCGTGCGCGGACGGCGCCAGCGCAAACTGCCAGTTGGCGCGTCCGTCGGCCAGCTTCTCCAACCGAACGCGCACGTCCTCGGCGCTGACTTCCATTATGCGCAACTGGTGCCGTAGCAGCGGCCGCAACTCGAGCCGCAGCTGCGCGGCACCGAGGCTGGCGAAATCCGCCGTCCCGAACCCGGGCGGATTCGCGATGCGGATCCCGCCCACTCGCAGCGACGGCCGCAGCGAAAGATGCAGCTCCAGCGGGCCTTCGAGGGTCACAGCACGCCCGAGCGCATCGGTCGCCGCCTGCGCGATGCTGGCGCGCCACGGCGCTGCGCTGATCGTGATGCCGATCAGCGCGGCAAGCAATGGCAGCGCTATGAACAGGACGACCAGCGCGCCGGCACCAATCAGCGACCAGCGCAGGGCCTTGCGCGGCTTCACCATCGGCTGGTCACAGTGACGCGCATATGGCTCGGCTCATGGAATCGAAGTGCTGGAGGCATATATTGTGCATTCTACGGTGTTACTGCGCGACGACGGATTGAAACCAAACGGCCTATACTAGACTCTCACTGATGGTGGAGTGCCGATGTCTAACGGCGGCGCGTCCACGCAAGGTGCAATATGCTGAGGCGCGATCTTCGACTAACTATCCTGTTCTTTGTCGCCGTGGCCGCGTTGCCCACGGCCGCTCGGGCCGACGTATTCCGGTGCGTCGGTCCCGACGGCAAAACGCTATACAGCGACTCTCCGTGCCCGCACGACGCGGTGCGCAAATCGAACATCACCGACGCGGTCGGAGCCTGCAGCACGCCAGAGTGCGAGAGCAAACGTCAGCAGTCTGTCAACGACGCACGCGAGCGCCTGCGCGCAGAGCAGAGCGAGCTCGCCGAAATGACGCAAAAGCGCATGGAGCGCGAGCGCGCGAGCTTCGAAGAGCAGCGCTGGCGGCAGGCGGTCGAAAGCCAGATCGCCGCGAGTGCGAACCAGGCTGCGCAGGCGGCCGATAACCCGATATATTACCCGGCATACCCGTTATATCCGGCATACCCGATCGGTCCCGCGGGCCGGCCGTGCCGGGGAGCCCGTTGCTTCCCGCCCGATCAGCGAGCCCACCCGGGTAGTCCAGGTAGGCCGCCGCATGTCTCTCACCATCAGCAGAGTATCGGCTTGCCGCTGCGCGTCGATCGGTAGTCCGGCCCTTTCGGCAGAGTCGAGTAGCAGGGCAACATTGACCGTGCGTCCTGAGCGTCGCAGCGACAGCTGCAGAGTCGAAGGGCCACAGTCTTCACCGCCCAGAAACGGGAACGAAATGAAAAGCCCGCCGAAGCGGGCTTTCTCGATCGTGAGCGCGTTCAGCGCACGCGCTCGTTGTGCTTCTCCCTGTGGATCTTGCGGCTCTGGTGGTTCTCCGCCGCCTGAATATTCCGCTGTTCGTTCGCGCCGATGTGACCGTTCGCGCCCGCGCGCGCTTCCTTGCGATCGACGTGCGCCTGGCCCTTCTCGAGATTGCCGACCTCGCGATTGGTCAGCTGGCCCGACTGCAAGCCCTGCTCGATGCGCTGCTGCTGATTCACGTTACGCTGCACGTCGGCCTGCATGCGCTGCGACGACGCCGACCCCGGATTGCCGGTCTGCGCATTGTGCGTGTCGCGATAGATCTCCTGGCTCTCCTTGTTCTGCGCGC